>Ga0310123_10003491_pt1 | contig 12150 bp, 8 predicted proteins | sample CB6_AW_1057_MG_FD_203505 | JGI IMG/M metagenome (GOLD analysis project Ga0310123, IMG submission 203505) | Marine microbial communities from Western Arctic Ocean, Canada - CB6_AW_1057 | ecosystem: Environmental > Aquatic > Marine > Oceanic | place: Canada: Western Arctic Ocean | collected... | reverse complement strand
TTGGGCGAGCCCCTCGCTGAGCCACTGTTCGTGGTAGTTCGTCCACCCCACCGCCTGTCCCCACCATTGGTGCGCGAGCTCGTGCGCAAAAAAGAAATGGTCGGTGTCGCTGAACGCGACAGGGTCGTCTCCCCAGGACCACATCAGCCCTGGGCTCAGCGGCAGCGGCTGGTTCAGCACCGAAAAGTACGCAGGACTGTGACCACCGGGCAGAATACTGTCAGTGAGTGCGAGCGTGAAGGTTGGGTACGGCATGTCGCCGACGACCGACCCAAAAAATTCGAGGATATCCTGGGCCCGAGCGGAGTAGTCGCTCAAAAGCTCTCTGCTTCGTGGATTGGTTTCGACGGCTAGCTCGACCCCGTCGTAGACGACGCCGGAGCGCACGGGCGGCATCGCGGCGGCAACGTCGAGCGGCACTTGTCGCACCGGGGTCTCGTGCGGCGAGAACCGTGAGAGGACCACCGACAGGTACTTCGCTGGCTGAAGCGTGGTGTACTGATAGCTCTTTGGCCCCGCCTGGTCGTCGAGTGGAGACAACTGAGGATTGTCTTCCGCAGCATCCCCACTGGCGACAATGCCGTAGTCGGGCGGAACCGTCAATTCCATCGTGGCGGTTGCAAAGTCGGGAATGACACCTTGAGGGTACCAGGCTGTCGACCCGCTGTAGATGTAACGGCGTTCCCCGATACCGAACATCGACTGCGCGCGAAACAGCTCGCGCGTGCTTCCCAGCCAGTTCTCATCTGGTTCCTGCGCCCGCAGCAACCCAGAATAGCTGATGACCACGTTGAACTCTGTCCCGATCGGCGCCGCGTCCGGAAGGCTGATCACGAGGTTGTTGGGACCGCCCATCCTGAAGAACAGCAGCGGTCCAAACTCACGAGAGGTGACGGAGTGGACGTTGAGATCGTTCGCGAGCTGCAACGCGAGATTGCTGAAGTTCACACCCGTGACCCGCACCGCGAGGCGAGTGGTTCCCTCGATCCAGCACCCCTCGAGCTCGGCCCGGGCCCGGAGAGATTCCTGAATCACCCCCGCCGGCTCGAACGATGCGACTATGTCATAGTCCAGAATGTCGTAGGGCACGGAGTCCTGGTCGTCGTAGTACTTGCCTTGCACCGCCCGCTGTCTCGCCGACGGGTACCGCGAAATGACGGTGTACAACGGCTCACGTTGGTAAAGCGTGACGTCCTCTGGCTGGTTCTGAGCCTGAGCGAACGTCAGCACCCCGAACTGGCGTGTGGACACCTCGGCCTGGAAGTGACCGGCGGTCGGTGTCAACCACCAGCTCCGTTCACTCACATTGCTCAGATCAACCGTGTACGAGTGCGATGCGACAGCATCGAAAAACTCCTGAGCCTGCCGGAAGGCCCTTGGGCTGAACGGAGTCTCGGTGAGGCTGCTCGGCGAAACCCTCGAAGAGAGCATGCTGGGGTTGACCCTGACGAAGGCATGCGTGAACTCGACTTCCAGAGTCTCGTCGCCAGCGAAGATCTCGACCTGTCGGCGCTCGGCCTCCGGCGACGGATCGAACGTCATTACGCCGTCGCCGACGAGCACGAGGCACGTGATGCCCGAGCCCACCTCGGCAACGAACACCGACCCGCTCGACATCTGCAGCGTCATATCTTCCCCTACGATGACGACGTTCTCGGCGTCGAACTGCTTGTCAGGGTTCAATCTGAGGTGATGCAGTGTGTCAATGCTGTCCAGCGCCTCATAATCGGTGATGACCCACGCATCGGTGTTCTCGGTCTCGACATTGCCGGGTGCGCTCTCGGGCGTAGACACCGCCCGGGCCACTTGCAGGCTCCAGGTCTGCAGACGTGCGCGGTCGCCTGTCTCAGCGAACAATTCGACCGTCAGCTCATGGCTGTCGCCCTCTTCCTCGGCTGCGATCAGGAATCTGGGGTAGACCACGGTCCGATCGACGTCCTCACGGAAGCCGTCACGCGCGAAGTCGCGGGCGGCGTCCAGGTCGGCATCCGGTGTCAGGAGCGTCAGGAACCCGTCCCGGTCGGACGTTTCCGCGATCGCCTGTAGCCGATCTACAAGCGGTCCGAGGTCGTCGAGCGTCACCGGCGACTGAGCGCCGCTCACGGACGGCCGCATCAGACAGAACACGATGGCAAACGGAATCATCCACTTCATGATCGGAGCCTCATAAATGTCCAGCAGAGTCTCGTTGACCGATTTGACCGACGGTAGACGTCTAGTCTGATACCTCTGTCGGTGGTCGTCAACCGGCGCAGAAACTCGCCGTGAACGCCTCGATGGCGTCGCAGTAGCCATCCAGCTCAGCGGGGGACGCAAGGAAGACGATCCTGAAGAATCCGGCGGCCGGATCAGTGCCGAAGCCGGACCCGTACACGCAGAGGATTCCGGTGTGTTTGAGTAGGCCGAGGACGAAGTCCTCGTCTGTCCGGCCTGGGGGAAGGTCGACCTGCGGCATTGCGTAGAACGCTGCAGCTGGTGAGACGCAGGAGATCCCGTCGATGCCATTCAGGCGTCGCGTCGTCAACTCGGCCCGCTCTTGGAGCTGATACCGGAAGCGGTCCTGGTGACTCCGGTCGCCGGTGAGTGCCGCCGCCACAGCATGTTGCATCGGGCCGTTCGTGCACAGCCGTCCGTCCGCGAGCTCTTTGATGGTGGCCAAGACTCCGTCGAGTCGAGCGGTTTTCCCGACGGCCATCCAGCCGGTTCGCCACCCAGGCGCCATGTAGGCTTTCGATGCAGAGGAGAATGAAATGACTGGTGCCTCTGGATTGAGCGCCCCGATCGGCGGAACCGGCCCCGCATACGCCAGATCGGTATACACCTCATCGGAGAGGAGCACGAAGTTGCCCCGGTCGGCGATGTCGATGAGGGCTGCCCGCGTCTCTTCGGCATACACCGCGCCCGTCGGATTATTGGGGTCGATCACAACCAGCGCTCGCGTGCGGGGCGTGACGAGGCTACCCAGACGGTCCAGGTCTGGCTCCCAGCCGCGGGCCGGGTCGGTGGGGTAGTACACCGCTCGTGCCCCGAGCTTCGTCAATGCGGCTGTGTAGAACGGATAGGTCGGAACCGGAATGAGCACTTCGTCGTCGCGATCGACGAGAACGCTCAGCGCAAGGTCGATCCCTTCGGATGTACCTGAGGTCAGTACGACCCGGTCGGCCGACAGCGCGACCCCGCCCGCCGTGTACTCGTCTGCTACCGCCTCTCGAGCGGCCAGGATCCCCGCTGCAGCTGTGTACCCGTTGTGGCCGTCCCGCATAGCTCGCTCGACGGCGGCCACCATATGAGGCGGTGTTTCGAAGCCGAATAGTATCGGGTCTCCGATGTTGAGGTAGTGAACCTGACGGCCGCTCTGCTCCACCTTGTGGGCCTCGGCTACGATGTTCCGAATGGCATAGTCGAACCCCGCAAGCCGCTGGGCCACTGGGATCGACGCAACCATATCCACTGCCATGACACTGATTGTATCGGATGTTCTCGACCCGTTAAGGAGGGCTCCACGATCTGTTCTCTCGCGGGTGACTCTGCGTGTAAGCTCCTGGGCATGGCCATACGTCGTGAGTTCAAGCTGAGGCTGCCGAACAGTCCTGGGGCCCTGGGCCAGATCTGCCAGAATTTCGCCGACGGAAAAGTCGGAATCCAGGCGTTGTCTCTCGATCCCGGCGGGACCCTTCGTTTTGTCGTGGATAATCCGCTCCACGCCGCCGGTCTCCTTAAGGACCAGCAGCACGCGATTGAAGAGAGGGACGTGCTGCTCATCCAGCTTCCCAACGAGGTTGGAGCCCTGTGGAAAGCCACGCGGCTTCTCAACAGTGCGGGTGTCAACATCGAGTACGCCTACGCGTGTTCGCTGGATGCCCAGCCGATGGCGAGTGTCGTGGTCGCGGTGGACGACATCGAGCGTGCCTCGATGGTGGCGGGCGTCTAATGTTGGGACCTGCGTGTCCAGACCATAACCTTCCGGCGAACTCATGAAACTGTACGTTGAGCCGATGGATGCGGTCCTCGTGGAATTTGACCGTGACGGGCGAGTGAGATTTGAAGGGGAGGAATGGAGCGTGCCGACGCTCCAAGAGCAGCGCGCGATCCTCTACGCCGCGCAGAACCAGGCGGAAGATATCCGCGAGCTCACTCAGGCGCTGGAGCGAGCTTTCCAACAGTGACAGTGGCTGGACGTAGGACCTCGTCGTCCATTTCATACCCCGGTTTGACGACGTCGATCACGACATCCTCGCGCGCGCTATCGGTCACAGGCACGACGGAGATCGCATCGTGGACCCTTGGGTCGAACCGTGTTCCGGCCGCGTCGATTGGTTTGACCCCGTAGCTGTTCAGCGTCGACAGGAACTGCTGCCGCACCATCTCCACGCCGTGCAGCAGGCTCATCACCCCCGGATCGTCGTCGGACGCGTCGCGCGAGGCTCCGATCGCGCGGTCGAGGTTGTCAATGATCTCGAGGAACGAGGTCAAGACACTCCGTTTCTCCCGCTCGACGTCCTTCGCGACTCCCTTGCGGAGTCTGACCCGTGTTTCTTCAAACTCATTGGCCGCGGTCTTATACCGCGCCGCATAGTCCGCGAGGAGCTTGTCCTTGTCGGCGAGCTTTGCTTCGAGCTCCTCGACATAGGTCGGCTTGTCTGACCGAGCACCTTCAGTGTTTTCACCGTCGTCACGGGCCCACCACCGTCGGTCGACGACCCTGACCTTCGGCGCATCTTCCGACATGTCGCCCTCGCTGGCCCGACCTCGGTCGTCCTGTGGATCAGGCCTCTGTTCTGCCTTCACATCTTCGGGCGGGGCCGACCGTTCACTCACTAGCCGGTTCCTCCACGGTGTCATTCTGGGGTGCCCCTGTTGCCGGCTCCCGAGGAGACTCTGCCGGCTCATAGGCGAACTCGAGTGCGTCACCGGCATCGTTGAGACCGATGCTGACAGTCCCCCCGTTTTCGAGGCGACCAAAGAGGATTTCATCGGTCAGTGGGTTGCGGACCTCCGTCTGAACCACTCGGCTGAGTGGCCGTGCTCCATAAAGAGGGTCGTAGCCCTTTACCGCCATCCACTCGCGCGCGTCGGACTCGAGCGTGATGGCGACGCGTTGTTCTGCGAGCTGTGCCTCGAGCTGAAGAATGAACTTTTCGACGATCATTTCCATCACGTTGGGCGTCAGCGGTCCGAAGGTGACAATCGCGTCGAGCCGGTTTCTGAACTCTGGGCTGAACACGCGTTTGACTGCCGATTTCATGCGTCCAGTGGACGACGCGCTCTGGTCCTCGGTGAAGCCGATGGCAGTGGCGCTGGCTTCTCGCGAACCCGCGTTGGACGTCATGATCAGCACGACGTGACGAAAGTCCGCCTTTCGGCCGCTGTTGTCGGTCAGAGTGGCGTGGTCCATCACCTGCAACAGGATGTTGTACACGTCTGGATGGGCCTTCTCGATCTCATCCAGCAGCACGATACTGTACGGGTGAGTGCGGACGGCGTCGACGAGAAGGCCTCCCTGTTCGAAGCCGACATATCCGGGCGGCGCCCCAATCAGCCGCGCGACGGCATGCTTCTCCATGTACTCGCTCATGTCGTACCGGATGAACTCGTTGCCCAAGTGGACCGCGAGCTGTTTGGCCAGCTCGGTCTTACCGACCCCGGTGGGCCCAGTAAAGAGGAAGCACCCTGCGGGTCGGTCCGGTTGTCCGAGGCCTGCCCGGGCGCGTTTGATCGATGCCACCACGGCCGCCACGGGATCCGGCTGGCCGAACACCACGCGCTGCAGTGATTCTTCGAGGGTTCGGAGACGCTCCTTGTCGGATGACGATGCCTGCTTTTCCGGAATTCGTGCCATCCGGGCCACGACGCGCTCGATCGACGCCGCGGTAACGACGGGCGGCTGCCGGTCGTCTTCTCCCTCCTCCTCGGTATCGCTCAGTGCGAGGACCGCGCCTGCCTCATCGATGACGTCGATGGCGCCATCCGGGAGTCGTGACTCTCGAAGGTGTCGGCTGGCCAGCTTGGCGGCGGTTGCCAGTGCTTCATCGCCGTAGGTCACGTGATGGTGCGACTCGTAGCGTGACTGCAGGCCTTCGAGGATCTTCGTCGTCTCGTCGACCGAGGGTTCCTCCACGATGATTTTCTGGAGTCGGCGTGCCAGCGCCCGATCCTTTTCGATTTGCTTGAACTCTTCGAAGGTCGTCGACCCGATCACCCGCAACTCGCCGGCGGCGAGAACCGGCTTAATCAAGGTGGCCAGATCCATCGTCCCGCCGGTCGTAGCGCCGGCGCCGACGGTGGAATGAATCTCGTCGATAAACAGGATCGGCAGCGGGTGATCGCTGAGCGCCGTCACGACTGCTTTGAACCGTTCCTCGAAGTCACCGCGGAATCTGGTCCCGGCGAGGAGCGCCGCCGTGTCGAGCGAAAAGACTTCCGCCCCCTTGAGTCGGCTCGGCGTGTCGTCGTCGAGCAACCGGATTGCGAGTCCTTCGGCCAGGGCAGTCTTGCCGACCCCGGCGTCACCCACAAACACCGGGTTGTTCTTGCGGCGCCGATAAAGAATCTCCATCGTGCGACGGAGCTCCGAGAGACGGCCGATGAGTGGATCCAGTTGATTGTTCCTCGCGCGCTCCGTCAGGTTCACCGCGTACGCGGACAGCGGGTCGCGGGCCGTAGCCGGACCCTCGTTTTCGCCGCCTGAGTTGGCGCCATCGCCTTGCGATTCGCTCTCGCCGGTAACGAGCGGGACCTTCGAGATACCGTGGGAGATGTAGTTGAGGACATCGAGACGAGTGATACCCTGCGTGTCTAGCAACTGCGCCGCGTAGGCCTTTTGCTGCTGCAGAATCGCCGCGAGCACGTCACCTGATCTGACTTCGTCCTTGCCGGCGCTCTGGACGTGCAAGACCGCCGTTTGCAGTACCCGCCGAAACCCGAGCGTCTGGGCGGGCTCTCTGCCGCGCTCACCTTTGCCGAGAGTTTCCAGGGTGCCCAGGAACTCGTCTAGCGTGCGCCGAACGCTGGGGAGGTCGGCCCCGCAGGCCGCCAGGATCCGCTCCCCTTCTGGGTCGTGCGCCAGGGCATAGAGGAGGTGCTCCAGTGTCAAGTGGGTATGCCGCCGCGATGCGGCCTCCCGATAGGCCACGTTGAGAATCAGTTCAAGCGATGCGCTAAACATTACGGGGGTCAACCTTCCTCGATCGTGGCCTGCAGCGGGAATCCCTCACGCTTGGCCATGTCCTGCACGGTGTCGACCTTCGTTTCGGCGACTTCGTATGTATAGGTCCCACACTTCGCTTGCCCCTGGGTGTGTACCTGCATCATCAGACGAAAGGCCTCGGCTGGACTCTTTTGAAAGATACCCTCGAGCACACTCACTACAAACTCCATCGTCGTGTAATCGTCGTTGAGGAGCACAACCCTGTACATCTTGGGCGTCTTTGTCTTGTGCTGCCTCCGTTCGAGAACGGCATCGCCCGGCGCGGTGCCGCCGGGCTTTGAAGAATCGCTCACAACTCTATCTTCAGTGTACTGTTTCGGCACGTCAAGAAGACGCGCTGACGCATAGTACAATCCTGCCAGCCATGGAGACGATCGCCCGAGGCGTTCTCTACGGGGACCTCAACTTCCTTGGCCGCCAGCGTGTAATTGCGACGGCCGCCATGCAGGGCCCGGCCGGTGTCGCGCTGGTTGATCCTGGACCGTCCAGCTGTCTGGACACACTCCGCGCGTTGCTGGCCGATCATGGGATCGGTCTGAGCGATGTGCGGGTCTTACTGCTCACACATATCCATCTCGACCACGCCGGTGCGACGGGTTCGATCGTGAAAGAAAACCCGGAGGTCGACGTCTACGTGCACGAGGCCGGGGCGCCTCACCTGGCCGACCCGGCCAAGCTTCTGGCCAGCGCGGCCCGATTGTATGGAGCGGACATGGACCGGTTGTGGGGTGAGTTCCTTGCGGTGCCTGAAGGCAACCTTCGGCGGCTGCGCGGTGGGGAGCGCATCACCGTTGGAGATCGCGAACTCGACGTGGCGTACACACCCGGCCACGCCTCACATCACGTCGGGTACTTCGACTCATCAAGCGGGCTTGCGTTTGTCGGTGACACGGCCGGGGTCCGGATCGGGGAGGAGCTGTTCTCGATGCCGCCCACCCCACCGCCTGACATCGATATCGACAAATGGAAGCAGAGTATCGGGCTGATTCGCGATCGGCGGCCGTCAACGCTCTTCATCACGCACTTTGGGCCTCACGAGGATACCGAAGCGCACCTCGACGCAACGCTCGAGCATCTGGAGGCGATGACAGAAATGGCGCGGCGACATCTCGAACGTGACGGGAGCGACAACGACCGCATGAACGCGTTCGCGGACGAGATGCGCCTATATATTCAGCGACATGCGTCGCCGGCAGCCGCGGCATTGTACGACTCAGCGGCGCCGTTCACGATGTGTTGGCTGGGACTCGTGCGGTACTGGAAGAAGCGCGGCGTAGTGGCGCCGTGAGCCCTATACTCCAGGAACGGGATTGCCAGCGATCCAGACCGACTCGATTTCTCGGGTGTTGCGAATGTCGTCCAGCGGATTGGCGTTGAGAATGACGAAGTCAGCCCACTTGCCGGCCTGGAGCGTTCCGAGCTCGTCATCGACTTGCATACACCGCGCGGCCTCTCCAGTCGACGCGACGATCGTGTGAAGCGGCGACAAGCCGGCTTCCACCATCAACTCCAACTCACCGTGCTCGAAGTACCCCTGGAAGCGTCCGGCAGGGCCGGTATCTGTGCCCATCGCAATCCCCACGCCGGCGTCAGACAAGGCCTTCAGATTGGTCTTCGCTCGTTCGAGGGCGCCTTTGTAGATCGGCGCCGTGCGACTGTTCTGGATCCGCTGTTGATAGGCCGGCGACGCAAGTGTTTCGATGACCGCCGCGTCAGCCTCCTTCAGAAAGAACGGGTCGTCGAACCACTCAGGCCGAGACTCGTAGACAAACGTTGAGACTTCCCGCATCAGTGTCGGACAGTAGCAGACGTCGTTGTCTTTCAGCAGACCGACCAGTTCATCGTCGATCGATTCGTCTCGCACGCTGTGAGCGATCAGGTCGGCACCCGCTTTGAGGAGTGCTTTTGCGTCGGTCAGGTAGTACAGATGCGCCGCGAGGCGCAGGCCTCTGGCGTGCGCAGCGTCGATGACGGCCGCGTAGACGGCGGGTTGCATTTTCTGGTTGGCGCCGAGGTTGTCGTCGACCCGAATCTTGATGATGTCCGCGCCCATGTCGGCCGCGGCGTTGACTCGCTCCGTCGCCTGCTCCGGTGAGTCGGCCGTGATGACCGGACCCGCGAGATACAGGCGCGCACGGTTGATGTCATGGCCTTGGCGGTTGCGAACCGCGACGCCGGCGGGTCCTCCGCCGCCGAGGCTGAAGACCGTGGTCACCCCGTAACGTGCGTACAGTCCAAGCTGGTGCTCGACATGTTCCTCGGTGTAGAAGGAGGGGTCTGCCTCCATGCCCCGAACATTGTTGACATGACCGTGGGTGTTGATCAGCCCAGGGATGATGGTCTTGTCTGAGACATCCACGCGAATGGCGTCAGCTGGTACCTCGACGTTGCCGGCGGCTTCGATCCGCCCATCGCGGACAAGCAGGGTGCCGTTCTCGATGACCGCATCGCCGGTGCCGATGATCAACCGGGCGCCGGTGAACGCCGTCAATCCCGGTGTTGGCTGGGTTGGTTCGGGCTCCGGGCCTCCGCAGCTCTGGACAGCCAGACAGACAGCGAGCACGAGACCAAACCGCGCATTGCCGTTCATGAACGCACTTCGCCTCGATCCACGGTGCCTTGATCGCGCTCGTCCTTCACCCAGCGACGCCTGACCCAACCGACCATCCGCGTGACCCACGACCTCTTACTACTGCCCCTGCAACCGTCCCAACACGTCACCAAGCCGCTCGATCTCCTCGCCGTAGCGGGCCCAGTCTCCGTCGCGTTGGGCCTGGAGTGCGCGTGTGTAGTGCGCCTGTGCCTGCTGTGTCAGTGTCCCTGACGCCGGCGCGCTGGTCTCGGCCAGAGGCGGAGGTGAATCCGACGAGGGTTCTGTGTCAGCCAGGATCGTTGATAGCGCGGCGGGGGAAGGTCGGGGTGTCGATTCACCGAAGAGCCGGCCGAGCGCCAAATCCAGCGTCGCCTCCATGACGATCTGATTCTGATAGGCGACGACGACCTGCTTCAACTCAGGAATTTGGCCACCCAAGGCCCGGAGATAGATCGGGCGAACATAGAGCAACGCCTCTTCGATCGGAATCACGAGAAGCGTCCCCTGGATCACCTCGGACCCCTGCTGGTTCCAGAGCGTGATCTGGGGTGAGATCTCCTGGTCCTGGTTGATACGGGCGGCCACTTGGCTCGGTCCGAAGATCAGCTTCTGTTTTGGGAACTGAAACACGAGCATCCTGCCGTAGTTGTCGGAATCGCTTCGTGCGACCATCCACGCGGCAAGGTTGTTCCTTCCTCGCGGCGTGAAGGGCAGCATCTGGATGAACTCCGCCTGCTCTTCCCCTGGCAGTCGCATGATGGTGTAGTACGGCTCCATCTGCTCACCGTCGACGATCGGAACCTCCCACTGATCCTCGCGGTTGTAGAACACCGAGGGGTTGGTCATGTGATACGTGGAGTACATGGAAGCTTGCAGGGTGAAAATTCCCTCGGGGTAGCGAAGATGGCTCCGCAGCTCTACTGGCATCGCCTCGAGAGGTTCAAGCAAGCCCGGAAACACGTTGCCCAGGGTGATGGCGATCGGGTCGTCTGGCTCGGCAAGATAGAAGGTCGTGGTGCCGTGGTAGGCGTCAATCACGACTTTCACCGAATTGCGGATGTAGTTGACGCCACTCCCCACCGGGGTCGAGTACGGATAGCTGTCGGAGACGGTGTACGCGTCTCGAATCCAGAACAATCGTCCGTCGGCGATCACGAGGTAGGGGTCGGCGTCGTACTGCAGGAACGGCGCAATCGTCGAGATTCGGTCTGAGATGTTTCGGTGGAACATGATGCGGCTGGTGTCGTTGAGCTGAGCACTGACCAGAATCTCGTATGACCTGAAGCGGAGGCTGAAGAGGAGTCTCCGAAAAAGGCTGCCAAGATTGGTGCCTCCTGCACCGTCGTATCGCGTCGAGACGTTGTCGTCACCCTCCGGGTAGTGAAACTCGTCGGTGTTGGTGTTGACGATGACATAGTCATTTGAGAGCTCACCGAAATAGATGCTGGGCTCGTCGACCGAGAGGCTGGTCTCTGAAACCGGGGGGAGATCCTTGAGAAAGAGGACGGGCAACCCTTCCTCGGTGACCTCGTTGACCGGACCCATTGCCACTCCGAACCCATGCGTGTACTGCAGTCGCTCATTGATCCACGAGCGGTTGGGCAGGCTGTTCGAGTTCAGCTCGCGGGTCGAGAGCATCGTCTGACGATACTCGCCGTCGACCACGTAGCGGTCGTTGTCGACCGACGCGAACTCGTAGTACGTCCGGATTTCCTGGATCTGCCCGAATGTGTCGAGGAGCGGCTGATGGTCCCACAGACGAACGTTGTTGATCGTCTCGGCATTGTTCTCGATGTCGGACATGTCCAGCGTCGCATCACCGGACACCTGACTCTCTTCAATCTTATCCAGGTCAAATGCCCGCCGTGTTGCCGCGATGTTATGGGTGAGATACAGCGCTTCTCTGTCCTGCTCGTCCGGAGTTACCACGAACTGCTGGAAAAGTGCGGCGGCGCCACTGCCGGCCACCCAGACCAGCACGTACCCCGCGACAGCCGCACCGACCGGCCAAAGCGTAGATGACATGGCCGCATAGGCGGCGGCGAGCGCCCCAGCCCCAGCCACGATTGCCAGTACCATCAACGCGGGGAGTCGCACCACATCATCTGCGAACGAGACGCCGTGAAGGATGCCGCCGGGCGTCGTGAGAGTGCGCGGGATGTCGAGATAGGCGCCGGCCGTAAGCAGCACGAAGATCAGCGCAACCAGCATCGACAGATGCTGACGGGGTTTCGGGCCGACCGACAAACCTTCCGGCGCGAGCGCGAGCTGTTCGGTGACGACGTAGGCGGCAGCGGAACCGACGAACGAGAGGACGACCACCCCGAAGCCCGTGTTTTTGACGAAATCG
>Ga0310123_10003489_pt1 | contig 12151 bp, 7 predicted proteins | sample CB6_AW_1057_MG_FD_203505 | JGI IMG/M metagenome (GOLD analysis project Ga0310123, IMG submission 203505) | Marine microbial communities from Western Arctic Ocean, Canada - CB6_AW_1057 | ecosystem: Environmental > Aquatic > Marine > Oceanic | place: Canada: Western Arctic Ocean | collected... | reverse complement strand
GTGAGCGACATCCTGTTCAACATCGTCAAACGCGGCAAGACGACGTTTCCCGAGTTAGCCGGGTCGATGGGGATGGTGGCGACGAACGCGGCGAAGGCCGGGTTGAGCATAGAGGAGCTTGCAGGGTTCTACGCGACACTGACGCGAGCTGGCATCCAGACCCAGACCGCCACCACGGGCATCAGGGCAGTGCTGGCGGCGTTTATGTCGCCAGCGGAAGGAGCAAAGGAAGCGGTCAAGGAGTTCGGGTTTAAGTTGGAAATGGCGACCATCAAAAGCAGGGGGATGGTCGGCATTCTGAAGCTCCTCGCCAAGGTCGCCAACGAGAATCCCGACGCCCTAGCAAAGATGTTCCCGAACGTCAGGGCGATCACCGCCCTGCTACCCGCAGCAGGCAACGCCGAGGCGTTCGCTGCGGATGTGCGGGCGATGGGGGCGTCAGCGGGGGCGACTGAAGAAGCGTTCGAGAAGATGAAGGATACGATCTCGTTCGCGTTCGGAAAGATCAAGCAGTCAGTCGTCGTCGCAATGGGCGAGGTCGGCGAGGGGATCATGGCGGGCCTCAAGAGGGCAGACGTTGACATCAGTACGTTCACGATAGGAGGAGGAGCGAAGTTCCAGGAGATGGGTCAGAAGATCGGTAAAGCTCTCGCCAATATCATCGCATGGCTCGACAGGAACAAGGCGTCGTTGATGGCGGGATTCTCGGCGATCATGAGCGTCGTCGGGGCCGTTGGAGCGTTCCTTGCCAAGTACCCTGCGCTACTCGGCGCGCTGATCGCTTTGAAGATCACCGGGTTCCTGGGACTCAACACGGCGATCATCGCGACCATCGCGTGGATTAAGACTCTGTACATGACGACCATCCCGAAGATGTGGGCTGCGTTGCTCAAGGCCGACCTGTCGATGAAGGCACTCACCGCCAGATTCCTGACGTTCAAGCTGGTCGCCGGTGGTCTAGCCTTGGGAGCCGTCGTTGGGATGGTGATGATGGCTAAGGCGGCGTTCGAGAAGTTCCGTGACGCCGTGCGCGAGGGATCGGCAGCTCTGCGTGAGATGCAGAAAGAGCGCACCAAGATGCTGCAGGCCAAGATGAAAGCGGCACTGGCGATGCCAGAGGGCGAGGCCCGTGGCGCAGCAATTGATCAGGCGAAAGAGAGTCTAGAAAAAGAGCTGAACAATGCCAAGACACAGATCAAGCATGCCAAAGAGGCAATAGCAAAAGGGAAAAAGGATCTGCGGGACGCGGAGGAAGAAGGCTTTAGCACAGCAAGGGCGAAGGGCAAGGGCGTGGGTGAATCTGCTGCCGCCGGGCTTCGAGGGTTCGTCGGCCAATTCACAGACACTGCCGCGATGGTGGCTGCAAAAGCGGTGATCGAAGAAAATGAGGCGTTCCTGATAAGTGCCGAGCAAAAGATGGCCGCTGCCAAGCTGATGGCTGAGGAGACGGCTAACATACTCGGCACCACCCTCGAAACCGACCGCTTCGACCGGACGACGTTCGCACCGGGTGGAGTAGCACCACCACCCACGGTAGCTCCAGCAGCAGGCGGTGGTGCTGCGGCTGGAGGCGGCGGCGGTGGCGGCGGCAGAGTCGGTGCGGCGGCTGACGAGATCGCTGATGCCATAGCCGGGGCGGTGTCTGATCAGGTAGGACGCCAGCTAGAGGAGGATTTCGGACGGGAAGGCGCGAGGGCGGGCCAAGAGCTGGCTGCGTTCCTCGACATGAAGCCGACCGAGGATCAGATCCTCAATTTCATGTCGTCGATGGAAGGACTGACGCAGCAAGACATCCAGTCGGCGACGGCTGCTCGGCAACAATGGGTAGAAATCGGGGGGCAGGTTACTTCGGCGAACCAGAAGATGGTCGAAGACATCGCCGGGGCAATCCAGACCAACGAGGCCAACGAGGCTGCGGCTCGTCTACGAAAAGCCGCAGCCCAACAACGAGTCGATCTGCAAGAAGAACAGAACCGCCAAGGATCGTTGATGCGGCGGATGGAAGCCGAGAAGACGCACGGCAACGCAGAGACGCAGCAGTTCTTACAGGCCAGCCAGGACCGACTTGCCAAGTTGAGCCAAGACCTGGCAGCGGGGGCGATCTCGATTGCCCAATACCAGCAAGGATTGTCGAACGTCAACGCAGGCTTCGGTGCTGGTACGCGGTTCGCTAACGTCCTGGCGCGAGCGTCGAAGCAGGGCGCATCAGGTATCGGACAAGCGGCACAAAGTTTCAAAGACTTGCAGGCGCAGCTCCACGCCGGAACAATCACCCAGAGCCAGTTCAGTGCCGGGGTGCGTCAGCTCACGGCAGATATGCAAAAGGCGACCCAGGCGGCGCAAACTCAAGCCGCAGCCGAACGGAAACGCGCTCAGGCAATGCAGCAGTCGGCACAGCCATCGGGCGGCGGCGGCGGTGGCGGGCAGCAGGTGGACGCCAGCAAAGCTCACCCGCTGGATGTGTTGTTCCGCGACTTGAATATGGCGATGTCCAGGCTGGGCGCGTTGGCTCCGATAGGGGACAAGTATGCGCGGGATGTGGACTCGCTCAGAACTCGACAACGGTCACGGCTTAGGACGCAGCATGAGATTGTGGGGATTCAGCAACGGATCCAGCATATGAGGACGGCGGGGATGCGTCAGCAGCTTGCTTGGTTACGGCCACGAATGCCGTCGGTCGGTAGGCTCGAGGGCGACCCAGGTCTTGTCACTCAGGAAGGCAACGTCGTCATCGAACTGCCAAACGTGACGCGAGTCAACAACGAGGACATCGCGTCGCTGGCGGATCGGCTTGACGAGGAGAGGTCACGGCGAGGCCGCTCGGGCATCCGTGGCTTCGGCGGCAGCAGTCCAACTTTCGGATAGGTGAGTAAAGTCGTCGGCCAATGACCAGAACCCTAAACCTCCCCGCCTCGTTTCGGTTGGAGACGCAGCGCGTCGGCGGCTCGTTCCCGCGATACGTTCTCGCCATCGACTACGACGGCACGCTGAAATATTACAGCGACGTGGCCATCGGCACGTCCGCCCTGAACGCCGAGGGTCGGGTGGAGAGCTGGGGCCAGCTTCAGCTTGAGGCGGCGTTCGGGGAGGTCGGGTACTACCAGAACATCACGCTGACGCTGCAAGACTCCGACCTCACGCTGATCGACGACTTCACAGACTGGCCCGGCATCCAGACGCGGACGTGCTACATCTTCATGTATTACGATCCGAGTCCGACCGGCGGCGGCTGGGCAGATCGCATCGTTCTGTTCAAGGGCAGCATCGGCCCCGGAGTGAAGTTCGAGGAGAAAACGGCGACGTGGAACTTCACGCTGATCGACATCGGCAAGAAGCTCAACAACTCCATCGGGCAGCACTACACGACTCAGGTCTTTCCCGGCGTCGACTGCGGGACGTGCGGAGCAGGGACAACGGATGCGATCATTCCTATCGTGTTCGGCGACCCGGTTATCGGAGTCCAAGCATGTCCGATCGAGCGACCGGGCCGAGGCCTGATCTGCGAGGCTGACTGTACCGACTTCGCTGGGTTCACTGAAACTCCACCGACCTGCGCAGTCTACCCGGTGGATTTCTGGTTCCGCATCTGCCAAGAGACGATGTGGCAGTTCGATCCCGGCGAACAGTGCATCTTGGTACAGGGCGAGATCATCTGCGGCAACCTCGCCTCCGACGGCGTCTTCACCATATATGACTATCTCAACTTCAGTCACTTCTCATGGGACGCCGGGAGCCAGAGAAACGCGCGTGAGGCGTGGGCGGCGACTGGCCGAGGGAGCTTCTTTGTAACCGGCGGCATCAAATATCTGACCGTTCCCAAGGCGGCATTCGCAGACTGGACGAACAACGGCTACGGCTACGGCAACGGCAGGCTCGGCGTCTGGATCAATTGCGGAGGCTGGCGGTTTTACCACTCGAGCATATGGGCATCTGTCTCCGGCAGCCATGTGGCGTTTGCGAGTGTCGGGCCACCGAACGGAGCGTATGATCCGTGCCCGAACAGCAACTACACGTTCATCGCGCAGCACGGCAGCTGGTCCGACTGGTGGATGCACTATGTCGGCGGGATGGTACACGGCGGCGACCCGTGGGTGTACGCGGTGAACTTCACGCCGAGCGCATCCGTCGACGCGATGTACAAGTATTCCGGCCATCTGATCCCGCCATCCGCATATTCGGTCAACCTAGACGACAGGTCGTACAACCTCGCCCTCAGGCGAGACCCAAGCGACGAGGGCATCACCACCGTCACATTCTTTGGATGGATGCATTGGTGGCCTTCGTATATGTACCATGACGGGCCCCCGGAGGATGATCCGGGACGCCGACAAGAAGGGACATACAGACGAGTAGTAAACGCACTAGAGCGTATGGCCTTCGATATTCGCGGGAACATGGGCCACCCCGGCCACAGTGAGAACAGCAGTAATGCCCTGACCAACCCGGTGGACGTATTTGAGGAGTACCTGACCAACCCGGTACTCGGAGGGTTGGGGTACGAGTTCGTGGACGTGCCGGGCTTCCTCGAAGCAAAGACAAAACTGAACCAACTGACCGACGACATCGCGCCTTCGGGCCGGGAGCAAGGGCTGCGGTTTGCGTTCGCCCAGTACACGGACAATAAGCTGAACGACTTGCTTCAGGAGCTAGCGTGGCAGGCGACGCTGTTGTTCTTCTGGGATATGGGCAAGGCAACGATACAGGTGATCAGCCCGCATTGGCTCGACACCGACGTAGTGTTTGAACTGAACGAGTCGAACCAATCCGAAGACACGTTCAGCTTGGAGATGTTCGACCTCGAGAAGAACCCGACGCAGATTGTGGGCTGCCTCGCGCGGGCACTCGCGCTGTTCGTCACCGAGCAAGGCGACTATCGAGGACCGATTGGAACCTACGTCGGGATGGAGGCCGCTTGGCAATGTATCGTGCGGCGGTCATCAGAGGCGGAAGCGTACAGGCCGCGTGTCAGTATCTGCCCCCCGGGCGGTCATGGGGGTCGGCCAAACGCGTATCAGGAGGTGTGGTCGCTCAATTATATGCTGGAGACGATTCTCCGCGACAAGGTGAATCAGAGTGCATATGTAGAATACTCGGCCTTCCTGGACGCGGTGGCGTTGCAGCCAGGCGACATCATCAACATCCGGCGACAGAGCGGAGAGCCGAAGGTGCTGCTGCACCAGAAGGCGAGGATTGAGCGAGCTGCGCACAAGATAGCGGAGACCTCGAGCGGCAAGGCTGCTGAGATCAAGTTCAGGGCGGTGATCCAGCTCACGAACTTCGGGATTGAGCCTGCAATCTATGCCGACCAGCAGCCGTGCGACGCCACTGTCGAGGATCCGCTGACGACAACCCCGAGGCCAGTGCCTGGTCCGGCCACTACCACGGTTCTGCCGACATCGACGACGATTACGCTGCCTCCCGCCACGACGATGCCGCCGACGACGACCGTCAACCCGAACATCACAACACCTACGTCTACGACAACAACGACCATCTCGCCGTGCGTCGCTGTACCCGGCAATTGTGCGTGGTTATACGACCCCAGCTACACCAAAACTGGCAATCCGTGCTGGCCGTGGATCTCAACCGACTCGGACTGTTCGGCTGGCGAGACCTGCCACCCTCCGTGTCCGGTTGGCGGCGCAAATCCTCGAGGATTCTGCTGGCAGCAAGTCTGCATGGCTGGGAGTACGACTTTCTCCCCGACCACGACCGTGACTACGGCGGCACCGAACCCCGCTTGTAGCGCCTTTTCGTGTCATTGGGACTGGGTTGTTTATTCAGACGGAACCGGGCGTTATGTTCTCGATTCTGTGTTCAGTTACCCGTGCAACCAAGTCGGGCGCGTACTTAAGTGCAACTGTTCAGCACTACCGCCCTCACAGTTCGCTGGCGACAAATACCAGACGCCCTGCCAAAGCGGTCCAGCGACGACGACGACGACCACCACCACCACTACCAGCACGCCGACATCGACGAGCCAGACTACAAATCCAGCCTGCTTCGGGAGTTGTGTGTGGAAATGGATCGGGGAGACGGGTGCTGGGCACTGGTCGCTGCTCACCAACGGCTGTGTCGGTCTGGCAGGGGCTGGATGCGGGTGCTGCGAACCGTCAGATCCTGCGGTCCAGATTCCGATTGGGCAACCTGCCGCTTATGGTAACCCCGGCACAATTGTCTCGTTCCCGTGTCAGCTACATGCGTGCGACGATGGGTCTGTGCCGATTGTTACCACGACGACCACGACACCACCGGCAACCACGCCTGCCCCTACGACTACCGTCACAACCGACACTCCGACTACAACGGTCACGACGACCACGACCGTGCCTCCTGATGGGAGCTGCATGGGCACCTGTCAGATCGTCTGGAGACTGGACGCGTGTTCCGGCCGCTGCGCCTACGAGTTTGTGGATGACGGCACCGGCACAGATACCAAGAGGTGGGTGCTGAAATACTCCCACACCTGTCTGCCTACTGGGGCTGCTCCATGCGAGTGCGACACCACCTCTCCTCTCGTCCTGGACCCGTACAATGACCAAGGCATCAATCCAGACGACTTTGCTGGCGGGATAGCCTTGGCATCGTCTGCCTGCGTGTGTGAGGGGTCAACGTCAGGACCGGGCGGAAACGCCTTCTGCGACGGCCAGTGGTACACCTTGGAAAATGGCTGCTTTGGAACAGACCTCTGCTGTAACTGCCCGAACCCGCCGGACTATGGCAGCGATGGCATGATACTCCGCGCACCCTGCGTGAGCTGGCGGTATCTTGGGCCATGCACGACGACCTCGACCACGACGGAGGGTCCGACCACGACCGGGACGACGACCTCGACTACCACCACGACGACTACCACGACGACCACGACTACGACCACGACGACCACCACCACCACCACCACCACAACTACGACCACCGAAGCTGATAATTGCCCCGGAGTGAGCTGTGGTGAGTTCGGATGTGCTTGGTTCACATGGTCCGGGTTCTCCTACAATCTGGCGGCCAATTATTGCGAGTCGGGGTTTACGCCACCGGCACCGCCTGCGTCAGATCAAGGCTACTCGTGGATCGGGTGCTGCGTGCCTTGAAACCGTTTGCCCCGCCGTTTTCCGCTGCTGTTTCTAGGAGTGACCCATGAGTACCCCGTCATTCTCTGCGTCAAGTTCGGCGTCTCGACCAGCCTCGTGGGCACCCGGCACCAGACCTGGCGGCGGCGGTCCGACTACTACTACCACTACTACTACCACTACCACTACTACTACCACTACCACTACCACTACCACTACCACTACCACTACCACTACCACTATTACTACTACTACATCTTCACCTACAACTACTACAACATCGGCGCCCAGTACGTTCTCAGAAGTCGCCTCCAGCGACTGGGAGGGGTCTGCCCACGACAACGGCAACAACTACGCCAGCATCCCGGTCTCGGGGTACTTGCCTGTCGGTAATGGCAGCGGGAACTACAAATACTACGGCATGCTATGGGAACTGGACGTCCCGGCCAGCGCCACGATCACCTCGGCCTCGTTGGTCTTCAAGACCACCAGCCTCGGCGGGAATAGTGGTGCTAGGGTGTTTGCGAACTCAGACCAAGCGGTAGACTCAGGCACTCCAGCGGATGCAACCGCCGCAAAAGCAATGGTTGACCGGTGCGGTAGCCACTGGTCGGGATCGACCGACATCTTCGGCGGATCGGGTGCTACGGCGAACACAGTGTACACAGTAGATGTGAAGACAATAATAGAGGATATCATAGGGAGGACTGGCTGGGCTTCTGGCAACGCGATCACCCTGTTACTTTGCGGAGTCGCGGAGGATGCAGGGAGCGGGTGTCAGTCTGACCAAGCGGTAACGACATCGCAATTCACCTACTTCTACGCCCTTCTCGGGACCAGCACCGACGTTGTTCTTACAGTTAATTATTAACTGAATGGTCCGGGACTCAATTTAGAAGATACGCCATAGGGAGACTCAATGGCTACTCAAATAGAATCAAGTGTACAAGCATTTACTGCTGTGGAAGCCCGGAGCCAGACCGGGCGGCTACGCATGCGCCTCGCCGCCGTTTGACTACGAGGGCAACACGGTCGTCAAAGACTGCGTTGCCAGATAACCGAGAAGGATAAACACATGGCCAATTATGCGACCGAGAAGGTTTTCGCGGCACAGACCGCCAACGGACAAAGCACGACATACGACTGGCCGGGCGGCATCGGGCAGTTCATCGTCGAGGGGACGTGGAACGGGGCGACCGTCAAGCTGCAAGTCTCCCCGGACGGCGGCACGACTTGGCTGGATGTCGGCAGCGACGTGACGCTGACTGATGACGGCATTGGAAACTTCGAGCTGGGCGGCTCCAGCAACTTCAAGATCCGCGCCGACTTGGCGTCCGCTGGCGGGTCCACGTCTCTCGATTGCTGGATGACTGTCAGACACGCCTAGGAGTGTGAGCCTTGAAACCGTTTGCGATTGTGATAGCTTATCCGGTATGCAACCGCTCCACTTCGACACCGGGTCACCGAGTCCGCATCTGGTCATCGACGACTTCGCCCCGCCCTCGGTGATCCTGGCAGCGGCCAAGACGTGGCCCGACGAGCGGTGGTCCTGGTGGCACAAGTACGACGACTCGACGGCGTTGAAGTTCGCCACGATGGGTCGCGCCCCGTTCCCGCCAGCGTCACAGCTTCTGCTTGACCGGATGGCGACGCTGGACGTAGCTAACCTCTCTCCCGATGCCTTCCCAGACCTGTCGTTCCACGCGGGCGGGATGCACACGATGCAGCCGGGCGGATTCTTGGGTCTGCACACCGACGCCGAGATCCACCCGCTGACCGGCTGGACTCGGCTGCTAAACGCCATCCTGTTCATCGAAGGCGACGGAGACCTGTGCCTGGGGCAAGACGGACGCTGTGCCATCCACCCGGTGCCGGGCCGGTTGGTCGTGTTCTCGACCCGCCAGGCGTGGCACGGAGTCAGCGAGCCGGAGGCGATCCGCAAGTCTCTGGCACTCTACTGGTGGGCCGACCGCCAGGAGCAGGGCGGCGCGGAGCGGGCGGTGTTTGCATGACGAGCTTTGGACGGAAGGCGTTGAACTTCGGCAAGGCGGTCGTGTTTCACGCGGCTGACGGGTTCCACCGTGCCGACGATGACGTGGTGGCGAAACGGGAGGGGCTGTGCAACATCTGCCCTGCCAACAAGGGCGGCGAGTGCGAGTTGTGCGGATGCCCTGTCAATCTGAAAGTGACGTGGCGATCTGAACGCTGCCCGATGGAGATATGGTGAAGGCAACCCACGAACAGGTGTCCGTTTATTACGAGGTCATCGTCGAGATTGTGAAGGGCTGCGCGTTCGAGTCGTTTCTAGAAATCGGAATCGGCTGTGGTGTCCTAGCGTGCAAGCTAACCGAGCGGTGCCCGCTGCTCAAGCAGATCACCGGGGTGGACATTCTCGACGGTGACCCGCCACCGGACGGTGCCGAGTGGATCCGTAAGGTGTCAAGCGACGAGTTTTTCCGAATCGACGAGCGGACGTGGGACTGCATCTTCGTGGACGGCGACCACATGAGGCCGCAGGCGACTCGCGACGTGGTCAACGCTATGCGGGTGTTGAACGACGACGGTCTGATCTTCCTGCACGACACATACCCGCCGGACACCCATCCGCCGGACACCCATCCGCAAACGGCGAGCGGCATTGTGTGCGGAGATGTCTACAAGACCTACCTCGCGATGGCTGAACGGAATGACCTTGAAGTGGTGACCCTGCCGATGTGGTGCGGGCTGACAATTGTGCGGCGAGTCCACGAGCGACGGTTGTGGACGATGGAGGAGGACTGATGGCAGACTTGAAGCTGACGGTCGGCATGGCGGTCTACAAGGATTTCGCGAACCTCTGGTCTACGGTTACCGCGTTGCGGATGTACCACCCCGAGATTCTGGAACTGCTGGACATCGTCGTGGTCGACAACGCACCAGACACGCCGGACGGTGAGCGGACCAAGGACTTCATCGAGAACTGGGCGAGGAACACCCCAGGCCTAGGGCAGGCGAGGTATGTCCCGTTCGGCGAGTTCAACTCGACGGCTGCTCCTCGCAACCATGTCTTCGATGTTGCTGAGTCGCCGAACGTGCTGGTGATGGACAGCCATGTGATGATCGAGCCGGAGGCGGTGCGGCGGCTGGTCGAGTGGTACGACGACAACCCCAACACGCTCGACTTGTACCACGGGCCGCTGATCTACGACGACCTTCACCACGCCTCCACCCATTTTCAAGACGAGTGGCGATCTGAGATGTGGGGGACGTGGGGGACCGACGAGCGGTATCAGTACGAGCGGCGGGTCGAGGTGGCGAGGGGCAGCGATGGCGAGGTGGCGGTCAAGGTCCACCGCACCGAGTGTGAGCCGTTCGAGATCCCCGGCATGGGGCTGGGGTTGTTCACCTGTCGCAAAGATGCGTGGCTGGGATTCAACCCAGAGTTCCGAGGCTTCGGCGGCGAGGAGATGTACATCCACACCAAGTACCGGCAGATCGGTCGAAAGGTGATTTTATTGCCGTGGCTCAGGTGGGCACACCAGTTCGGTCGGCCCGGCGGTGTACCGTATCCGCTGTCGGTGGAGGACAAATTCCGCAACTACCTCATCGGTCTGGACGAGATCGGGATGTCGCTGCTCCCAGCCGTGGAGCATTTCGACGAGAAGCTGGGTGCCGAGAAGGTTGACAAGATGCTGGAAGATATTCTCGGAAGGACTCGTGATCAGATCGACCCCATCCCGGCTCCAGTGTTGCTGATGCCGGGACAGCAGATGCCGGGCCAGCCGCCAGCGTTGGGGCAGATAATGCCGAGCCAGATCGCAGACGGCAACCTGCCGCCGGGCATGCTCCAAGGTCAGCCGGGCCAGATGCCGCAGGGAATGCCGCCGGGCCAGATGCCGCAGGGAATGCCGCAGGGAATGCCGCAGGGAATGCCGCAGGGCCAGATGCTACCACCTGGGCAGTGGACAGACGGAGCGGGTTCCACCGTGCCCTCGGGACAATCGCCGGTTGACCAGCAGCCAGACCAGATGCAGCAAGCCCAGATGCAGCAGGCGATGATGCAGCAGATGCAGATGATGCAGGCGGACCGGGACCGACTGAGCGAAGAGCGCGACAAGGCGATGGAGATGCTGGCGAAGGCTCAGTCGGTGGCCGCTGACAACCATCACCGGAGGACAGCTCCGTGAGAATTCTCGGTTGCTGGTACACGCACTTCGACCCGCTGAACTTGGACCGTGACCGGGCGTTGCTGGGATGCTCGCTGCGGTCGATTGAGAAGATGGCGGCGGCGTCGGAGAAGTGTGAGGCGGTCATTGCCACCTGCGTCTGGAAGCCGCTGGGGTCGCTCAACCGCTTCGAGGAATTCGTGCATTGGCACCGCCAGTCGAGCCACCTCTGCATCGCCCAGCAGATCCTCCGCATCCTGTACGAGATGGATGAGCGAGGAGAGGAGTTCGACTACGTCGCGCTTCTGGAACACGACGTAATGTACCCGCACGATTACTTCGACCGGATCGCTGATGCTGTCGAGTCCACGGAGGACGAGGGCAAGCTGCTGGCGATCAAGCGAGCGACCTACGGCGGCGAAGATGTCACCGAGGTGGTTGATGGACTCGTGTTCAGAGACCAGACGATAAAGGTGGACAACGATCTGGCCGATGGCGATGACCCGCAGCCTGGCGTCGTCAAGGAGCTGCTGATCGACTACGAGTCCGAGGTGGGCGAGCGGTCCCAGTCGTGGTCCGAGGGGCAGACGGTCGCGTTCCCGAGAACCAAGCCAATCGGGATCAGCCACCTCGACTACATCGGGCTGAGGGCGACGGGATGGTGCGAGGTCAACCAGCGGGACGAGCCGCTGCACCAGATGAGCTGCACATTTGAAAAGGCGATTTGGCACTTCGAGCGGGTGTGCCGGGAGTGCATCGTCAAGGGGTCGCGGCTGCTGGAGTTCAACGACCTGATCAACTGCGTCATCCCGTACCAGGGCGACTCGCCCAGCGTCCACATCAACCACGAGCGTACGTTCACGAGCCACCGGAACATCTACGCAGCCGAGGGCAAGCCGTCCCACCCGTACTGGGGTGAGGCGGCGGACTACTGGAATG
>Ga0310123_10003488_pt1 | contig 12153 bp, 5 predicted proteins | sample CB6_AW_1057_MG_FD_203505 | JGI IMG/M metagenome (GOLD analysis project Ga0310123, IMG submission 203505) | Marine microbial communities from Western Arctic Ocean, Canada - CB6_AW_1057 | ecosystem: Environmental > Aquatic > Marine > Oceanic | place: Canada: Western Arctic Ocean | collected... | reverse complement strand
AGTTCCAGGGCATCGAGGTCCTGGCCAACGACAACCCGGCACTCAGCGGACGCTTCTCGGTGGTGGCTCCGATCGAGGCGGATCTCGAGTTCCGCCAGATCCGCTTCGGGCTGATCGACGAATCGGCCCGCATCAATCTCAATGCCATCCTCAGCCTCGAACTCGATACCGCCGACTTCGAACTCGATACGATCATTGACGACGGAAGCGAGGACGGGGGCGAAGATCTCGACCGGCCGCTGGAATTGGCCCAGAGGGAAGTCCTGATGGGGCTGCCGGGTATGACCGAGGAGATTGCCGATTGCATCCTCGATTGGCTCGACGACGACGACGACATCCGCGAGTTCGGGGCCGAGTTCGAGTACTACGAGGGAATCGGGGCCCCCTATCCGCCTCGCAACGGACCCATCGTCTCGCTCGATGAACTGCTCAAGATCAAGGGCATCGACAGTTGGCTGTTGTATGGCGAGGATGCCAACCGCAACGGGTTGCTCGATCCGAACGAGGACGATGGCGAGGCGCGACCGCCGTTTGACGACGCCGACGGGATTCTCGCGGTGGGCTGGAACTCACTGCTCTCGACCAACGCACGCGAGATCAACCTGCGGGCCGATGGCGATGAGAAGCTGAATGTGAACCAGGACCTGCTGACTGAACTCTACGACGCGCTGGTCGAGGAGTTCGACGAGGAGACCGCGAGATTTGTCGTGGCCTACCGGATGTACGGGTCGACCGATGATCCCGAGACCGGAGACTGGCCGGTGCCCGAGCCCGAGGACCCGGTGACCCGGGGAGAATTGAACCTGGCTCGAGGGTACCGCCGCGAGATCCGGTCGGTGTACGAACTGATCGGGATCACGGTGACCGCCACTGAAGAGGGCGAGAGCGGCGGGCAGATGTTCACGTACGAGAGTCCCTGGTCGGGTGAACCGGGGACGATGACCGGCTACCTGCCCGACCTGATCGACACGCTCAGCGTCAGCGACGACCCCTACATCGATGGACGCATCAACGTCAACCAGGCCCGCCGCGAAGTGCTGCTGGGGGTGCCGGGGATGACCGAGGAGCTGGCCGAGGAGATCATGATGGCTCGGGCGGTCGATTCGAAGACCGGCGAACCGCCCGAGGACCTGCAGGAACAGCGTGCGACTTCGGGGTGGCTGGTCACCGAGGGGTTGGTGGAACTGGAGACCATGAGAATTCTCGATCCCTTCCTGACCTCACGGGGAGCAGTCTTCCGAATGCAGGTCATCGGTCATTTTGACGCCGGGGGACCGTTTACGCGGATCGAGGCCGTGATCGATGCGACCGGAGAACTGCCCAAGGTGATATTCGTAAGAGACCTGACGGAGCTGGGAAAGGGTTACTCGTATCAGCTCCTGATTCCGAATTAGGCACAGCATGAGGATTGTGACGATCGGGGAACGACAAACCGGGTTTTCCCCAGTATGCCGCGTTTGAGAGCGACTCGGAACCGGGCCAAACTGGGTTGAGTAGCAAGATTGAGTCGTCAGTAGCAAAGAGACCGGACAACACAGAAACCACACGATTTCAGGTAGACAGTCATGGCCGATTTCCTTTCCCTGCATTGGGGCGAACGGGTTGTTGGTGTCGAGGCGTCGGTTTCAGGCGGATCGATCAGCGTGCGAACCACGCTCTCGGCCGATCGACCCTCAGCCATCGCAGCCACCGCAGCCGACAAGCCGTCGGACTTCGATGCCGAAGCGTCCAACGATCCGGCCTGGTTATCTTCAGCCGTATCGGCGGCCGGCGTGTCGGCTCGGCAGGCCTTCGTGGTCCTGAGCCAGCAGGACGTCGTGACCCGCTGGCTGGAGTTGCCGGCGGTGCCCGACGAGGAGCTGCCCGAGGTCGTCCGCTGGCAGGCGGGCACCAAGTCGACTCTGTCGGTCGACCAGCTGATCGTGGATTACCTTCCGTTGCCGGTGGCCGATGGTGCCGAGACGCGATCGGTGCTGTTGGCGACTGTGGCACGTGCCACCGTTGATGAGATCGGCAGGGAACTCTCGGTCGCGGGCCTGGAATTGCGAGGAGTCGGCGTTGGCAGCCTGGCACTGACCGACCTGGGCCTGAAGCTCGCCGGCGGACATGCCACCTCCGATGGACTGGTGATCGCCGCCGATGGCAATCAGCTGGAAGTCACCGTCCACCAACAGGGACTCGCCATCCTCACACACTCGGCGTCGCTGTACGGCGAGTCGGACCCGGTACGAACCGCCGGCCAGGCGATCAGCCGCGCGCTGTTTGCCGCCAGCAACTCGGTCACCGACCTCAGGGTCGAATCCGCCGTGCTGCTGGGTTCCCTGGGAGCCGAACTCGCCGAGGTGGTCCGCAGTCGACTGGTCCGAGGCGACGATGAGCCTCGCGTGGATGTCATCGACCTGAGCGACACGCCGGGGGTCAGTTTTCATAAGGCTCCCGACAAGGACCTTGTCGGTTCTCCCGCTCTGGCCGCTGCTGTGGGCGGGCTGCTGACGGCAAACGGGGAGGTCGTCGAACGGGTCGATTTCCTGGACCCGCATCGGCCGCCGCCGCCCCAACGACGCGTCTCGAACCAGATGATCCTGCGTGTTGCGGTGGGTGTCTTGCTGCTGGTGGGACTGGTGTACGCGGCGCGGGTCGTGGGATCGCGCGAGATCGAAAAAAAAATTGCCAAGCGCGAGAACCAGATCGCCCTGGAGAAGATGACGTTTTTCGGCACCAGCGACACCTCGAAGCAGGGAAAACTGCCGTCGACTACCACGGTGGACCTCTGGCATAAAAATCGCGTGCAGTGGCTCGATCAGCTGCATGAACTCTCGCCGCTGATCGGCGAGAGTGACGACTTGATCCTGACCGAGGTCGACCTGAGCCAGGACGTGAGGAAGGGGCTGGGGCGGATCACCGTCACCGGGCTGACCAACGATCCGGATCCGGTAACACGAGTCACCAGCCGGATCCGGGATCACAAGAACTACAACGTGCGACCGTCGAGCTTCGACCAGAACAAGGACCGCCAGGCCGATTACAAGTGGCGGTTCAGTAAGGTGAACATCCTGCTCCAGGGCAAGGCCAACTCACCCGCAGACGGTGCCGCAGCCGACACGAAGACGGCCGATAAGGCCCAAGAGGCCCAGCAGGTTCAAACGCGAAAGGCCGGATCATGAAACGCTCGGAAATGATACTCGCCGGTGGGTTCTTGCTCGTCGTGGTGGGCTACCTGGCAGGACCGTCGCTGCTCGACCTGGTGACCGGGTCGGGTCAGCGACTGGAGACCAGGAAACTGGCCCTGGATCGGGAACTCGCACAGCTCAAGAAACTCAACCTCTGGAAGCACCAGAGCCTGGCACGACCCGAGGCCAACAGCGCCGATCGGGCCGAGGAACAGTACCGCAACTGGGTCTGGTCACTCGCCGAGTCGATCGGGAAGTTTGAGGAACTCAACGTCACGCCCGGCAGTCGGGGTCGGAGCAGGAGAAGTCGCGACGTGGTGCCGGTGCAGGTGCAACTGACCTGCCTGGCTCGATTCGGTGACATCCAGAAGTTTCTGTATCACTTCTACCAGGCCGATCTGCTGCATCGGGTGGTCTCGTTGAGAATGAAGTCGAAGTCGCAGGACCACGACCCGCAACTGGAGGTCGTCCTGGTCGCCGAGGGACTCAGTCTCCCCTACGCCGCCACGGAACTCTCGCAACGCGATAGCCTGTTTCCCCAGGCCAAGTTGGCGTCGGATGCGGCCGACAAGACGCTCGTTGTGGCTGGGGCCGCGGAATTCCCCGCCGAGCCGGGATTCCTGGTACGCGTCGGTGACCAGTTCCTGGATGTGACAGCAAGTCAGAAGGCCACGGATCCGAAAACCGGGGCCAAGACCACGCAGTGGGACTACGAGGCCCTCAGCCCCGAAAAGACCCTCGCAGCCGACTCGATCGTCGAACTCGTGCGAGTCGCCGACTCGATGCAGAAGGTGACTCTCGAGGACTACAAGCTGGTCAACCCCTTCGCACGCTACAACGCGCAATTGATCGTTTCGGGAAGCAAGTCGATCACCGTCGGTGAGTCCTTCAGCCTGACGGCTCGAGTCGAGGGAGCCCGGCCGGGGGTCGACACCTCGTTCGAACTCGGACAGCATCCCGAAGGCATGACCATCGACCCGAAGACCGGGAAGATTGCCTGGAAGACCGAAACCAGCCAGACGCCGGGAAAGACCACGGTCGAAGTGCTCGCCAAGATGGAAGGCCGTGAGGCGAAACTCAGCGGCAGCCCGACCTCGCTCGAATGGAAGGCGGTCGCAGTCACGGTGGTCGCCAACAAGCCGCCGACGATCGCAACTCTGAAACCGATCAACGCCGTCGCCGGATCGCCGGTCGAATTTACCGCGGCGGGCACCGACCCCGAACAGGGTGCTCTCGCCTTCGCACTCGCTTCAGGATCGCCCACCGGAGCGACGATCGATGCCAAGAGCGGACAGTTTCGCTGGGTGCCGCAGGCGCCCGGTGAATTCAAGGTGACCGTCGAGGTCCGAGACGATGGGTCGCCATCGCAGCGGACCAGCGGCAGCGTGACCATCCAGGTCTCACTCGACTCGGCACAATTCACCGTGCTCACCGCCTCGATCGTCCGCGATGGTGAACCCCAGGCGTGGCTCTTCGATCGACTCAAGAACCAGCGGCTTGTGCTCAGACCCAAGGCGAGGTTTCGGTACGGAGAGATCGAGGCCGAAGTGGTGTCGATCGAAGATCGAGCCGTCGTGTTCCGCATCGGTAAGGACGAGCGACGACTCGTGCTGGGAGACAGCCTCCAGAAACTCAAGCCGGCCGCCAAGCCCTACGATGTCGATCCCCAACCGGCCAAGACCTCCACCGAAGCGAAACCGGCCGAAGATAAGCCGGCTGCCAAGAAACCAGCTGAGGTGAAGCCAGCTGAGGTGAAGCCGGCCGACGCGAAACCGGCCGACGCAAAACCGGCTGACGCAAAACCGGCTGACGCAAAACCGGCCGAGGCGAAACCGGCCGCCAAGAAGGCAGCGGACGACAGCTAGATCTTCCGCCTGCGTCGCAAGTCAGTGTGCGGCATGTGCTTGCGCAGTCTTGTGGTTCCGGAAAACCGATCCGGTCCGGTTGAATCGGTTAAACACTCTGTAGCGATTATGCCGATCCTACTGTTGCAGACGGAATTGCCCGACGCGCTCGTCGTTCAATGGGGGTTGGCGAACTTGGACCGTCGGCGTGGTGACATGCCGGCGGTAGACGACATTTCAACGTCAAGGATGGCACTGTGTTCACTTCGCATCCCAGCACGCGATTGCGGTTGACGATTCTCCTGTGTGGCGGACTGACCGTCGCGGTGGGGACTCTGGCCTTTGCCAAGGCACCCTGGTCGTTTCGTACCAAGGAGTCGGGCAAGCAGCCGACGGCTCAGTCCGAGGTTGTCCAGTCGAAACTGAATCACCCCATCGGGCTGAGATGGGACAAGCTCCTCAACGGGCTGGCCGCCGAACACGGGCTGACGGCAGTGATGGACCGGATTCCGTCGGGGAACTTCAAGCGGTTCGATCGCCGCGAGTACAACCTGACCGATGCGATCAACCTGCTCAACGAAGAGCTCCATCAGCAGGACTTCCGCCTGATCCGACAGGGTGACTTCCTGGTCCTCCTGCACCTGCGCGAGACCCGCACCCGCTACCGCCGTCCCAGTCTCCCCCAAGCCACCACCGCAGCCACCACCGCAGCCAACACCGCAGCCAACACCGCAGCCAACACCGCTCGCAAGCCGAATTCGGCCTCCCAGAGGGCTCCCGGTTTCCAAGCTCGCACGATCCGACCTCGATCCCCGCAGCCCCCGCAGCCTCAGCAGCCCCAGCAGCCTCAGCAGCCATCTCAGCCCAGGCCTTCGGTCCAACGCGCGGCGTTCCAGGCTCATCCGGTGGCCCAGCTGATTCAGACGCCGGTCGTGCCCAGGAACCGCACGGTGTTGCAGCTGGCCCGTCGCCTGTACACGGCCTTCCTGTCGCACAGCGAACTGGTTGATGCCGGACCGTCCGGGCTCCCGGCCTTCCGGGTCATGGATCGTGCGACGAAGTCCGAGGATGGGAAGCCGCTACCCAGCAGCGGCAGCGATACTCGAGTGGTCCGATTCAGCGTTGGCATCGACAGCAAGAACAACCGCCTGCTGATCGAGGCTCCCGACGGGACCGCCGCCGCGGTGGTGCGGATGGTCCGAATGCTCGATGTCCCCGACACCGACGAGCAGCCTCAGATCACGATCCGGGAATCTCAGTCGGACGCCAACGAGGTGGCTGCCAAGGTTCGCCCGGTCATCCGTAAACTTGCGGCCGCCAACACGACACAGGTTCCGACCGCCGGACCCAAGCCAGCACACTCACCGAAAAACACCCTGGCACAGCTCAGTGCAAAGGCCCAACCCAAAGCCCAGCCCAAAGCCCAACCCAAAGCCCAACCCAAAGCCCAACCCAAAGCCCAACCCAAAGCCCAACCCAAAGCCCAACCGCGCCTGCCGGGTCAGCCGGTGACTCCGCCGGCCACCGGTGATGGTGCTCCTCAGGCAGGGGCGTCGATGGAGGCGATCCTGGGCGGGTTGAAGGGTGAGGTGAAGATCGAGGTCTTGCCCGACGGTCGGCTGGTGGTGATTGGCAACCAGCAAGATGTCGAGAAGGTGATGACCCTGATCGAGCTGCTCGAGCGGTACGGGGCTCCGACGGTCCCCGATCTCGAGATCATCATGCTCGAGCACGTCAATTCCGCGGCACTGGCCAGCCTGTTGACCTCGGTCTACGAAACGCTGAACACCGCCCGCACCCAGGCGGGTCAGCGGAGCCAGACGGTGACGGTGGTGCCAGTGGTCAAGCCCAACGCGGTGCTGGTGCTGGCTCCCGGTGGAGATCTGCAGTCGATCGTCGACCTCGCCCTCGAACTCGATCGCCCGGTCGATCCGTTGACCGAGTTCGAGGTCTTCCGTCTCAAGCACGCTCCGGCGGGGCAGGTGGCGACGATGATCGAGGATCTGTATGAGGAAGGTGAAGAGCGTCCCGGGCTGGCGACTCGCGTGGTGGTCTATCCCGACGTCCGCACCAACTCGATCGTGGTCCAGGCCCGACCTCGCGATCTGCAGGAAGTCGCGGCACTGGTCAAGCGGATCGACCTCGACAGTGCCAATTCGGTGAATCAACTCCGAGTGTTTCAGCTCAATCATGCCATCGCCGAGGAGCTCTCAGAGACCGTAAACCTGGCGATCCAGAGTGTGATCAACCCGGCTCGCCAGCCGGCGGGGGCCGGTGTTGGCGGTCTTGGTGGTGGTGGTGCGGGTGGTGCCCAGTCGGCTCAGCAGCTGCGTGACGTTCGCAGCGCGGTGCTCGAACTGCTGCCCGACGCCGGCAGCAAGGATCTCAAGGTCGTCTCCGGAATCCTCTCAGAAATCCGCATCAACCCCGACGCTCGAACCAACAGCCTGGTGGTGACCGCTCCGGAACGCAGCATGGAGATGATGCAGCGTCTGATCGAGAGACTCGACAAGCCGACCAGCGTGGTCGCCGACATCAAGCACTTCCTGCTGGAGAGTGCCGATGCCAGCAGTGTTGCCGAATTGCTTGCCGAACTGTTCATCACCGACGACACCGGAGCGGGTGGTCAGCTGGGTGTGCAGTTGGCCGGAGCCGAGGACGCCAGCAGCAGCATTGTGCCGCTGCGATTCAGCGTCGATATCAGGACCAACAGCATTTTCGCCGTGGGGGGCCGCGAGGCCCTGGAGGTGGTCGAGGCGGTCGTGGCGCGGCTGGACCAGAGCGACATGCGGAAGCGGAAGACCGTGGTCTACCGCATGATCAACCGGCAGGCGACCGATATCGCCACCGCCGTGACCACCATGCTGTCGACCCAAAGCCAGCTGCGACAGCGCATCCCCGATCTGCTGAGCCCCTTCGAGCAGCTCGAGCGCGAGGCGATCGTGGTGCCCGAGCTGGAGACCAATTCGCTGATCATCAGTGCCTCGCCCCGGTACTTCCCGGAGGTGATGGAGATGATCGAGGCGCTCGATCAGCCGGCCGAACAGGTGACCGTGCAGGCTCTGATCGTCGAAGTCGAACTCGACAACACCGACGAGTTCGGAGTGGAACTCGGGTTCCAGGACTCGGTGCTGTTCGATCGTGGTACCGTCGGCACCATCGAGACAATTTCTCAGACGACGCAAATGGGCGGCAACGACCAGACGATTACCGAGAACATCATCTCCTCGGAAGGGTTCCCCGGATTCAACTTCAACCAGCAGTTGCTGGGCAACAACACGCTCGGGAGCTTCTCCAAGCCGGCCTCAGCCGGCAGACAGGCTTTGAGCAACTTCCAGATGGGCCGGGTCAACGGGGACCTCGGGTTCGGTGGCCTGGTGCTCTCGGCCGGATCCGAGTCGATCAACATCCTGCTGCGGGCCCTGTCCGAGAAGCGGCAGGTCGAGGTTCTCAGCCGGCCGATGGTCCAGGCACTGCACAACCAGACCGGCCTGATCCACGTGGGGCAGACGTTTCAGCAGATCAACGGGGTCACCCAGTCCGCAACCGTAGGTGGGGTCACTCAGCCGAACCTCGAAGAACGCGCCGTCGGAATCCAGTTGACCGTCACACCCCGGGTGTCTCCCGATGGGAACATCGTGATGGAGGTGATCGCGACCAAGGACCAGATTTCACCAAACAACGCCGTACCCGTATTCTTCGACACCCAGACGGGCACCACGTTTGACTCGCCGGTCATCGACACCTCGACCGCCCAGGCCAGTGTCAGTGTCCGCGACGGGCAGACCATCGTGCTCGGTGGCATGATCACTCGTACCGAAGGAACCGTCGAGCGGAAGGTGCCGTGGCTGGCAGACCTGCCGGTGCTCGGAGCCGCGTTCCGGTACGACTCGCACACACTGCGACGCACCGAACTGCTCATCTTCCTCACGCCTCGCATCATGAGGACGCCGGCGGACTACGAGGCTCAGAAACAGGTTGAGGCCGAGCGGATGAGTTTCTCGGTCGAAGAGGCCGAGGAAATCCACGGACCGCTGTTCTCGATGCCCGAACCCACGACAGGCGACACCAGCAAGCACAGCGAAACTCGGGACACCCAGAAAACGACCACCCCGAAACTCAAACCCCTGCCTCAGTCCCAAGACACCAAGCCGGCCAAGACACCGGCCAGGAAACCAGTTGAAAAACCGGCTGACAAGCCGGCTGACAAGCCGCCCGGTGACAACGGCCAGGCCGCACGGCTCTCCGACGACGAACGAGGCGTCTCACCGGCGTCCCTGACGACCATCGATGCCGACGACCACGATGCGAGGATCTTTGCACTGCCCACGACTATCGAGGGCTTTGAGTCCAGTGTGCCCATCGAGCAGCCCCAGGAGTCTGGGGTCACACGGTTCTTCAAGTCCCTGCTCCCCTGACCTCATGTGCCGCCGTGCGGTCTCGATTCCCGGCTGAATTCTCTCGCGACGAAACTGTCTTCCCCCTATCGCTGCAGGCCTCTCTCATGAAATCGTCACCCCTTGGCATCGTGCTGACCGGCAGCCTGTTCCTGGCCGTGTTGTCCGGTTGCCAGAGCAGTAGCCTCTCGAAGCTCAAGCCCACACTGCCCAATGCGATTACCAAGCTGTGGGGTGTGGACAACTCCATGAGGTGGGCCGACAAGGACAACCCAGCCGTACGATGTGTCTGCCTGTGGCAGCCCGCCGATGGGACCTGGGAGGGACAGCCGACACGAGGATTCGGCGGACAGGTCTTCTTTCTCGATCGCAAGACCGCTCGACCCATCGCCGTCAACGGTGACGTGCGGATCCACGTCTTCGACAATTTCGGACCTCGCGAGAATCACGGGAAGGCAGTGCATACCTTCGACTTCACCAAGGGGGCCTGGAATGCCTTCCTGGTCAAGACCCAGTTCGGACCCGCCTACAACGTCTTTGTCCCCTACACGCGGCCCGGACATCACAAGACCGAAGGCGCGATCAGGGTGCGGCTGGCCGATGAGGACATGCCGACCGTCTTCTCCGACATGTCCTACGTGAAACTTGACGGAGCCGTGCTGGAGAAAAGCGAGAAGGATAAGGGACTTGCCGAGGCGACCAAAAAAGAGCGGTCCACGCCCAGCGTCACCGCAGACTCGATCGGCCAGATCTCGCGCAGGAACGGTGTGACAAAAGCCTCGGTCAACACTCTGGACCGTAGGCAACAGCCGCCCGTGCATCAAACTCGCCCAGGTCTCTCGCCACAACTCGAAGCCCGGCTCAAGAAACTGAAGAATGCCATGCCGATCAGGAAGCACGATCCCAGGCAGACGAAGGGTGTCGAAGAGACCACCCGCGCCAGCCTCCCCGATTTCGATTCGGTTCCCCAGAGCCGATTCCAGGAGACCGGTAGCCCGCGTCGCCTGGCAGCCCCCAGTTCTGCGTCACCGATTCGCCAGGCTGCCCAGCTCACTGCGACACCCGAGGGCGTTGCCCATCCGCTCGATGCCAACTCAAAGTCCCGCGCCACGCACTCGCTGGCGCCCGTCCATCCCCTCGATCGGCTGGATCGACTGGATCGGCCCTCCGCTGACACCACTCCCATCCAGACGCCCCACCCCACCGCAGCCCCCACCGCAGCGGGCCGAGGTGCATGGGCCGGTGCGTCAGCTCCCGGCCAGGGAAGCACTCACTCTTACGACCGGATGATCCGGCAGGCCGAGGCTGCTGCTGCGGGGAGGGACTATTCGCAGGCCATCCGCCTGGCTTCGAAGGTGGACCGAGCGGTCCGCCGCGATGAGCTGAGTTGGCCGCTCGATCGGCCGACCCCCTCGGCACTGGTGGCAGAGTGGGAGGTTCAGCGGATCGAGTTTGCTGCGGAGGGCAATTCGGCTCAACGGACCGCCCGCATCGATTCGCGTGTTGAAGACTACTTGAAGGCGTCCCAGGTCCAGCTGGGTAAGGAACAGACGGCCGAGGCACAACGGCTGGCCACCGTGGCTCACCTCATCTCCCGCTGGGCGCCCGACTCGGATCGTGCACAACCGACGCCGGTCTCCGGACCGGGTGTTGTGATCCCGGCTGGTGCGGTTGAGTTCCGCTCGGGTCCGACGACCAGGCGGCCTGCCGACTCGGATGGGCACGAGTCGTCTCAGCCGAAAAAACCGGCACGATCGCCGCATCCGCTCGAAGCCGTCGGTGGTGGTGAGTAGTCGCCCCGGGTCCCCGGAGTGGGAATCGAAGTCCGGGGCAGCAGACCCGGCAAGAGGCCCGGCCGGTGGGTCCTGAGTGTGCTATACTTCGCGTGGTTGTTTTCTACGTGGAGAGAGATCATGCGTCGTGCTTGTGCGTGTATCTGCCTTGTGGGACTGGTGATGTGGCTTGGCGAGTCGACGGCCATGGCCCAGGGGGCCACTCAGAACCAGACCACACAGTCCACTCGAAACACGACCACGCCGGGAACGGCCCCAGCAGGAACGTCGGCGAGCCCGGCGGGAACGGCTCCGGGTGGCACCAACCTGAACCAGGCCACCGGTGCTCAGCCGAACCTGCAGAGCTTTGGAACGGGCTTCGTTGGTGGCAGCCAGAACCAGGGCCGAGTTGTCGGCAGCCAGTTCGCCGGCCAGCAGCAGAGTGGCGGTGGTGGCACCGGGATCAACATGTTCGGCGGCGGGCGTGGTGGAGCAGGTGGCGGAGGCGGCCGATTTGCGATGCCCAACCAGGCGTCGCGGAATCGTGGAAGCACCAGGCGAGTTCGACCGCAGCTCCGCGTGGCATTCAGCTTCCAGTCTCGCTCGATAACCACGATCAAGACGTCACTGGATACTCGCTTTTCGATGCTGCTGGCAAGCCGTCCCCAGTTCAAGGGTGTGACGATTTCGGTGGGCAAGAAGGGCGAATTGATGCTGGCCGGCGAGGTCCCCAACTCGGCCGCCCGACGAATGGCCGCCGCCATGGTCCGCATGGAACCCGGGGTCCGCAAGGTGACCAACCAACTGACCGTCGCTGCGGTCGAGCCCACCGGTGGGTAACAGCCCGAGTGAGGGCATTGCGGCCTGCTGAGATCTTCTCGAGGCACAGTTGGCCGTGCCGGCGTTGATTTGCGGGTCGGGTTGTAACGGTTTTTCCGGAAATGACAGCAGTCTGCTGTTCCGGCCGGTC
>Ga0310123_10003487_pt1 | contig 12154 bp, 7 predicted proteins | sample CB6_AW_1057_MG_FD_203505 | JGI IMG/M metagenome (GOLD analysis project Ga0310123, IMG submission 203505) | Marine microbial communities from Western Arctic Ocean, Canada - CB6_AW_1057 | ecosystem: Environmental > Aquatic > Marine > Oceanic | place: Canada: Western Arctic Ocean | collected... | reverse complement strand
GTGGCGATGTACCAGATGGTCGCGCTGAGCAGTGCACCCAGTCCCGAGATCCTCAGCTTGAAGCTGACCGCTCCGTCCTCGATTGGCAGCAGCGGTTGAGAGTCCCAGTTGGCGTGCCAGGCGGTGGGGAACCAGTCGAATCCGTCGAAGTCCATGGTCACCATCGTCACGACCAGCAGGGCACCTCCGAAGAGCAGCACGGTCTGGAGCAGGTCGGTGATCACGACCGCCTGCAGGCCGCCGAGCGAGGTGTAGATGACCGCAACGACTCCGGTCACAGCCGCCACGACCGGGATCCACTTGGGGTCGAGCCCCATCATCACGGTCATCGCCTCCGACGCGAGGTAGACCAGCAGTGTCATCCAGACCAGTCGCAGCGCCAGGAACATCGACGCCCCCAGCAGCCTCAGCCCCAGCCCCAGTTTCTCCTCGAGCAACTCGTAGGCACTGGTCACGCGGAACTTCATGTAGATCGGCAGCATCAGGTAGCCGACGACGAAGAAGACGATCGGCAGGCCCAGCATCGAGATCAGGTTGACCGGCCCTTTGCCGGCGGCTTCGCCGGGGACCGAGAGGTAACTGATCGTGCTCAACAGTGTCGCGAACAACGACACGCCGATCAGTATCGGGTTCATATTCCCGCCGCCGGTGAAGTACTCCTGCATCGATTTCTGGCGGCGGCTGAAATACAGCCCCAGGCCGATCGTCGAGATCGCGTACAGCGCGATCAGCACCCAGTCGAGCGTTTGGAGCCCGACGGCCTGATCGAGCGTCTGAGGAGGCCCCGCTTCGTTCATGTCACGTCACCATTCTCGCCTGAAGCCGTCACCGATTAGACCCTTGTGTGGTCGCCCTTCACAAGCCGTCGGATTGGTCACTCGGCAAGATATTCGGCCAACGCCAGTGCCATGTGCGACATTCCCATGCCACCGCGGGTCAGGTGTTCTCGCATCTGCGGAGCGAAGGCCTCGAGCGTCTGCTTGGCGTAGTTGCGGTACTTCGCCTCACCGGTTCGCTTGGCCAGCCGGACCAGGTTGCGAACGCTGGTGCTGTTACCCGAGGGGATCACGCTGTCGAATCCGTTCTGGGTCCGGGCCAGCAGCTCCTCGTGGTTGTGCGAGGTAAAGTAGAAGCCGTGACGGGTCTTGTCCCAGTAAAGGTCGATCTGTTCGTCGGTCAGTTTTCGGGCCTGAGTCAACCACTTTTCGTCCCCGGTGGCCTGGTGCAGAGCCAGCAGGCCTTCGACCAGGAAGGCGTAATCGACCAGGTAGGCATGCAGCTTCGACTTCCCCTTGCGGTAGGTTCTCAGCAGGTGCCCCTTCGAGGCGTTTCGGAGATTGGCGAGCAGAAAGTCGGCGGCCCGGGCGGCGGCGGCGGTGTACTCGGGCTTCTTCAACACGCGGCCGCCGTCGGCGAGGCTGCGGATCATCAACCCGTTCCAGCTCGTCAGCACCTTGTCGTCCAGCAGCGGGGCCTTCCGCTTGCCTCGTGCGGCGAGCAGGGTTTGTCGCATGCGGGCGAGCTGGGCCGTCTGGGAGGTGTCGAGGATCGATGTTTCCAGTGGCACCTTCCGGTACAGCACGTTGCCGTGTTCAAAATCGGGCTTGTCGACAACTCCGAACTGCTTGCGAAACACCGCGGCGTCCTCGCCGAGCAGCCGATCGACCTGGGCCGCCGACCAGACATAGTACTTGCCCTCGATTGCATCGGTCTCGGCGTCCTGGGCCGAGAAGAACGGGCCCAGTGGGTCGGTCATATCGCGGAGCACGTAGCTGAAGATGCCCTCGGCGACGGCGCGGTATGCGGGCTGGCCGGTGCGGGCGAAGGCAGCAATATAGAGCCCGGCGAGTTGGGCGTTGTCATAAAGCATTTTCTCGAAGTGAGGCACATGCCAGCGGCGGTCGGTGCTGTATCGATGAAAGCCCCCACCCACCTGGTCGTGGATGCCTCCGTTGGCGATCGCCAGCAGCGTGTGGTCCAGCACCTCGGTCGCCGGTGTCTCCTCCACCTTCTCGTTCTTGTCGTCCTTTCCCTTCGTGTCGCTCTTGACGGTCTGTTCCAATCCGGCGGCGTAGGCCAGCAGTTCGAGTTTGGGCGGCGAGGGGAACTTCGGGCGGTCGGCTCGACGGGGATTGAACCCGATGCCGCCGAAGCGGGTATCGTGAGAATTGAGCAGCGAGTCGACTGACTGGACGACCAGTTCGCCTCCGAGTTCGGCGGAGGCGAGCACCAGTCGACGACGCAGCGACTGTCTCAGTGCCTGCGTCAGCACCTTGGCATTCCCCTCGGCCGCCTCCTTGTCCTCGGTCCACAGCTTGTGCATCGCCTTGAGCACCCCGAGGAATCCGGGCGGCCGATTGGGCTGGTCGCGGGGTGGGAAGTAGGTCCCACCGGCGACCGGGCGAGTGTCGGGTGTGAGGAACATCGAGAGCGGCCAGCCGGTGCCGCCTCCGGTCTGGGAGACATAGATGCCCAGGGCGGTCATGTAGATGTCGTCGATGTCGGGTCGTTCCTCGCGGTCGATCTTGATGTTCACAAAGTTCTCGTTCATGAACTTGGCAATCTCGGGATCCGAGAAACTCTCGCGCTCCATCACGTGGCACCAGTAGCAGCTGCTGTAGCCGATCGAGATGAAGATCATCTTCCCTTCCTTGCGGGCCTTCTCGAGCGCCTCGGGACCCCACGGATACCAGTCGACGGGGTTGTGAGCGTGCAGCAAGAGGTAGGGGCTGGTCTCGCCCGCCAGGCGGTTGGATCGAGTCGTCTCGGAGGACTTTGCCGTCTTGGGCGGATCGCCCCTGGTGGGCGTCTTCGAGGACTTCTCGGTCCCCTTGGCCTGGGATGTTGCTGTGGCCGTCTTGATCTCGGGTGTCGGGGCGGGTGTCGGGGCGGGTGTCGGGGCGGGTGTTCCAGCTGACTCGGCCGTTTCGGGTGTTTCAGTTGCCTCGGGTTTCGACACGGCCTGTGAGGGCGGCGTATCGGTTGTTTGGAGCGCGTCGCCGGAGGCGGTCCGGATCGGGGGCGGTGGCTTTGGGCTTTGGGAGCTACCCGGGTCTCCCGCCTGCTCGTTGCAGCCGGTTGCGGTGCAGAGGCTGGTCAGCAGGAGTACGGTGAAGTGGCGCAGCAGTGAGGCAGTCACGTCGGAGGTCCTTGGTGAGGCAGTCGGGTGAGGCAGTCGGGTGAGGGCTGCTGCGGTGGGGACAGGTACGGCTCTCGATCCGCCTGCGGCGAACCGTGTGTCGAGCCAGTCTCTCAGAAATCTGGCTGATTCGATGGGCTATCAGGTGGGGACCGGGGTACTTTCGATGATCTGTCGGATGATGCCCAGCCCGCGGTCCTGCCCCGAATCTCTTAGCGGGCCACGGCAGATGACCCGGTGGGCCAGCACGGCCGGTGCCAGAGTCTTGACGTCGTCGGGGACGGTGTAGTCTCGGCCGTCGCACAGCGCCAGTCCCTGTGCGGCCTTCAACAGCGCGATGGCTCCTCGGGGGCTGGCTCCCAGTGACAGTTCCTGGTGGTCCCGGGTCCCGGCGACGATATCCAGCAGGTATTCGCGGATCGAATCCTCCACCCGAACCGCTCGGCAGGCCCCCTGCAGCTCGAGTAACTCGTCGACATGGAGCACGGGCTTGAGTCCCGAGAGTGGTCCGCCGTCGAGCTGTTGCTGGAGCATGTCGAGTTCGATCGACCGGTCGGGGTATCCGATCTCGAGACAGACCAGGAACCGGTCTCGCTGGTTCTCGGGCAGCGGATAGGTGCCTTCGTACTCGTAGGGGTTCTGCGTGGCGATCAGCACGAAGGGTTGTGGCAGCGGGTGGGTGATCCCATCGACGGAGACCTGCCGTTCGTTCATCGCCTCCAGCAGCGCGCTTTGCGATCGGGGCGTGGTGCGGTTGACCTCGTCGGCGAGCAGCACGTTGGTGAAGACCGGGCCGGGTCGAAATTCGAAGTCGCCGGCCTGGGGCAGGAAGACCCCGGTGCCGAGAATGTCACTGGGCAACAGGTCGGGCGTGCACTGCAGCCGGGTGAACTTGCCGTCGATGCTGGCGGCGAGAGCCTGGGCCAGCACGGTCTTTCCCACGCCGGGGATGTCCTCGATCAGCACGTGCCCTTCGGCGAGCAGTGCTACCACGACCTGGCGGATGGTCTCGGACTTGCCCAGCAGTGCCTGGCCGAGGTTGTTTTCGAGGTCGGCGATCCGCGAGACGGTCTCGGTGGTGGCCACGGGCCGGTCCTCGGACAGTGTGTGAGTCGCAACAGGGTCCAGTATAGCGTGAGTGTCGAGGGGGGCACGGGAGGAATCGGACCCGGACCTCGATCAGCGTAGCGGGTCGCGGGTCTCCCGGGCCAGCCGCTTTTCGAAGGCGGCGATGGCTTCCCGGTGCACGTCGAGCACTCGAGCTCGGGCCGCGTCGTCGAGGAACTTGCCGTTCTTGCCGATCGCCGCGGCGTGCTCCTTCATCGTCGCCAGGATCTCAGTGGCGACTTCAACGTCGAAGATCTGGTTGCCACCGAGCGTGACATAGACCGGGCTGGTGTGAGCGAACAACTCGCGGCCAATCAGATTCAGCGGCGTCTTGCGGCTGCGGCTGGAGTCACCGGAGACCGACGGGGGCGGGGTTCTCAGGGCGAACCAGCCGGGCCGGCTGATGTCGATCCGCGTGTCGATGGTCGCCTCGTGGTGACCGCCCACCTTGCGGGATGCGGCGATGGCCACGATGCCGCCGTTGTGCACCAGTTCGATCCTCTCGAAGTCCGATCGACCCACGGCTCGACCCCGGATTCTCAACGGCCCGCGTTTCTCGAGCGCCACGGTGCCGCCGATCGGCTGCTTTTCGACGGCGAATTCGAGGAAGGGGCCGTTGGTGATGTAGCTGTGTCCGGTGGCAAGTTGTTTGAGCCAACTGCGGGGGGTCAGCTTTCCGGTGACCGGGACGTAGACCCGTGAGAAGTCGTACATGAACCAGTCGGTCCCGGTGGAAAACGGGACCTTGAGCCCGGCGTTGAGATAGCGATAGAAGCTGTCGCGGTAGCTGCTGCGGATGCCCCCGTCGAAGATGTTCTGAGCGTCGATGCGTCCACCGAGCCAGTTGGGCAGCGCCTCGAGTCCCCATTCGTTGTGGCACCAGACGATGGTGGCACCATCGCGGCGGGCGGTGTCGATGCCTCGCTGCAGCGGCAGTCCGTCGTGGCCGGACTTCATGATCCCCGGTCCGATCGAGACCGGCAGGATCAGCTTCTTGATGTCCAGCAGCATCACGTGTCCGTAGCCCTGGCCGAATCCGGCGAAGTTGTGCCGGTGCTCCTCGCCGTTGCCGAACACGACTCCCGACTCGGACGTCAGCCCGGCGAGATCACCGGTGGTGTAGCGGTTGGAGGTGTATCGCTGGTCTTCCACGGCGCGTTCGAGGTATGAGAGGAAGACCATGTCGAGCCCGTCGGCTCGGGGGATTTCCTTGAGGTATCGGTCGCACTGGTCCCGCGAGATCTTCATCAGGTGCAGGTGTGTGTTGGCCGATCGCAGCCCGCGTTCCGCGGCGCTGTAGAACCGGGTCAGTTTCACGGTGATCGTCCGCGGCGATTGTGCGGCGAGGTCGACCCTGAGGCGGGCGAGTTCAGTTTCGAGGCCCGAGATGGCTTCGATCGTGACCGCCTGTTTGGGCAACGGGACCGAACGGCTTCCCGGCAGCACACTCCAGGTGCCGATCAGCGGTTGCTGCTGCAGCAGCCCGACGCCTCGGCTCAGCAATGACGGCAGCGGGACGGCCTGGCCATCGGGACCGGTGATGCGGATCAGTCCCGGCAACTCGGCTCCACTCTGCGCGTCGACCAGCCGGATCTTGACCGCCCGGGTGGGTGGGGCCTGGTCGCGTCCGGCCAAAAGCAGTAGTGGCAGCAACAGGCAGGTCAACAGCGAGGCGAGTCGCACGGGGTGGGCTCCGTTTCCAGGAGGCCTCATCCTAGAACCGAATTCTCCGCCTGGCAAACAGCCAGGCTACTCGTCGACCCATTCGGGGATCGGCGGCCGGTTGCGGGTCAGTTCCCAGTGTTCCTGGATCACCTCGGCGGCCTCGGCGGCGGTAGACTTTTTCGACTTGAACAGCACGGTGTCCTTGTCGACCTGTTTGGTCTGGACTCCGGCAGCGGCGGTCGACACGGTAGGTCCGGCGGTCTTCTCCGCCTCGTCGGGCATGTCGTGCCCGGCGAGTTGGTAGAGCAGTGGCCCGATACGGAGCAGGTCACCGGGTCGCATGAAGACCGGTTCGGTGATGCGTTTGCGGTTGACGAAGGTGCCCTCTTCGGTGCCGAGGTCTCGGACGCGGAGCCCTTCGGCGGTTGGTTTCAGGACGCAGTGTTCTTCGGCAATTTCGTCGGAGTTATCGCGGATCTGGCAGCCCTTGCCACGCCCGATTGTAACTTCCTCGTTGGGCAGCAGTAGTTTCTTGCCCTTGTAGCGGCCCGAGCGGATCAGCAGGACTCTCATCGAACTGGCCAGTGCTGCCCGCGAGAGTGGTGCCCCGACGATCGAGAGCGAGCCCCGTTGTGTCTCGTGACACTTCGGGCACGTCCGCCCCTCCTCCATCTTGCCCGGCGTCAAACGGTAGAACGTGCCGCAAAACTGGCACTTGACCGTGACGAAATTGAGAGGTTCCAAGGCGTTCACGTTCTGCTCCCCACAGCACCGACCGACGCATCCCCGAGTCTGTCGACACCGCGACATCACCGTTTCAGCATGGGGGTAGGATCGCACGATTGCGGGAGCGGTGCAAGATGAAGACGGGTGCACCAGCGGCGCTGGCCGGTGTCCGGGGAGCCCGTTGAACAGTTCGGAGTCTGACCCCTGCACCTGGCGTTATTCAACCCGCCGCAGTCGGGCTAGACCTGTCGCGGGACGTTCAGCGGTTCACCGCAATTCGTGCAGGTCATCAGCTTGCCCTGCCGTTTGATGCTGACCTTGAATCGCTTGCCGCAGCGGCAGCTGAAGCGGATGGCTCCCTGGTCTTTGGACCGGTCGCGCTGAGCTCTGCGGAAGGCCGCCTCGCTGATCGACTTGATCGTCTCCAGCAACTTGGACTCACGGATTGGCTTGGCCAGGTAGCCGTCAGCACCGGCCTTGGCTGCGAGGTTCCTGGAGGATTCGAGGTCGATGGCCGAGAGCACCACGACGGGGATGTTCTCGCGCTGGGTCTTCAGCCGCTCGCAGATCTCGAATCCACTCTCGCCGGGCAGGATCAGGTCCAGCAGCACCATGTCGGGTTTGTACATGGCGAAGCTCGAATGAGCCTGTCCACCGTCGTGGGCGGTGCGGACCGCGAAGCCGTTGCGTTCGAGGATTTTCTTGAGGAACTCGCAGGTCTCGGCGTTGTCGTCGACGATCAGGATGTTCTGGGTGACGGCACCGTCGGAGTCTCCGGTATCCACCAGGTAGCCAATACCGCGCGACATCTTTCACCTCCCGGGACCGCTTCGCTGATCGTGGAACAAGGCTCCTTGTCGGACACATCCGGAATGAGGCGACGCGAAGCCGGGGGCTGCTACCCGCTGGACGCGTCGCCAGCATTCTAGTCGTTGTGCGGTTTCGAGGATACGTGATCTGGAGATTGGCCCGTTGATGAGCGATTTGACGATATGGTCAGTGGAGTGGTGCTCTGGTACTCTGGCAGCAGTCGAGTTGGCGCCTGGGGCAGACGGGAGGAACGTAGGGCGATGTGGTCTCTGGAAGGCGACGCAGGACGGCTGTGTGATCGCCTGGATCGTCGCGAGATGATCCGGGTCGGCGGACTCTCGAGCCTGGGCCTGTCGCTGCCGAGCCTGCTGGCCTCACAGGCGGAGGCTGCGAGTGAGATCTCCGATCCGACGTTCGGTCGTGCCAAGAGCGTGATCTACGTCTGGCTGCAGGGCGGTCCGCCTCAGCACGAGACGTTCGATCCCAAGCCCGAGGCTCCCTCGGGGATCCGCGGCGTGTTCTCGCCGATCCAGACCAACGTGCCCGGGGTGCAGTTCTGCGAGCTGTTGCCGCGAACGGCTCGGATCGCCGACAAGCTGGCGATCGTCCGCTCGATGGCGACCGACAACAACCAGCACTCGGGCAGCGGGTACGAGGTACTGACCGGCTACAAGTACGGGGGTTCCAACCCGAGGAAGATCACGCCCCAGGATTGGCCCTGGTTCGGCTCACTCGTCAAACGACTCAAGCCCAGCAAAAAACTGCCGCCGCTCTCGACCGTCTGGGTCCCGCAGATCATGCGGCTCAACGAAAATGTGACCCCCGCCGGACAGACCGGCGGGTTCCTGGGCCGACGCTGGGATCCGGATCGGTTCGAGGTGAACCCGATGGAGCCCGGTGACGGGGTTCCGGGCCTGCAACTGGGTGACGTCCCCCCGTTGCGGTTGAAGAATCGAGTCGGGTTGCTCGAGCAGGTCGAACGCCACTTTGGCGGGATCAGCCGGGGCCGGGAGCCGAAGTTGTTCGGGACCTACCAGGACCAGGCCTTCGACATCCTGCTCAACGGTCGGGTCCGCAACGCGTTTGATGTCAGCGCCGAGCCCGAGACACTCAGGCGACGCTACGGCCTGTCGAACTGGAACCAGCTGTTGCTGCTGTCGAGGCGGCTGGTTGAAGCGGGCGTGCGGCTGGTGCACGTCAACTGGGTCCGCGAACCGGGCGATTCGGCCGTCGACAACCCGATGTGGGACACTCACGCCCAGAACGCCGACCGGCTCGAGGACGTGTTGTGCCCGAAGTTCGATGTCGGTTTCACGGCGTTGATCGAAGACCTGGACACGCGGGGGTTACTCGACGAGACGCTGGTGGTGGCGATCGCCGAGTTCGGTCGGACGCCGAAGATCAACCCGCTGGGTGGTCGAGACCACTGGGGTTCGGTCTTCAGTTTCGCCCTGGCCGGAGCCGGCATCTCGCCGGGGCAGGTCTACGGAGCCAGTGACCGTCACGGGGCCTACCCGGCCAAGAACCGGGTCACCCCGGCCGATTTGACCGCGACGATCTTCCACCTGCTGGGCATCGACCCCCGCGGTGCGTTCCACGACCCGCTCGGACGCGAGCTGCAGTTGACCAAGGGCGAGCCGATTCGCGAGCTACTGGGGACACGTGCGGCGACCGACATCCGGGTCGTTCCCGGCGGTTCGCTCGATCGCGTCAAGCCGTTCGACGGCCGCAAGCTGAACCAGAGAGGGTTTGGACCCGAGGCGCCGATCGAGGTGTCGGAATTCGGTTCACGACCCAAGGGCTGGCGGGCGACACCGCTGCTGGGGGCCGAGTCTCCCTCGGGTTTTGGTGCCTGGCATGCTCCGGGCAACCGAACGGCTCGGATGGGCTACGCAACGGCCGGTGCCAAGTCCACGGGCACTGTGGACCTGGGCCAGGAACTGATCAATCCTCGAGCCGGTGGCTACCTGGCACGGATCCGGCTGCGAGGCCACGGTGCGATCGCCAAGCTGGCGACCGCGAAGCTTGAGTTCTGCAGGTATTCGAGCCTTTCGAAGAACCCGTCGAAGCGGCAGACCCTGGTGGTTCACGACTTGCCTGCCGAGGCGATTGGTGGAAAGGACTTCGTGACGCTGGAGTTTTCGGCGAGGCTGGACAGCGGCAAGCCGGGTTCGAACTTCGCGATCGGCAAGGGCCTGGGCGTGGTGGTGACGCTGTTGCCTTTGAAGACCGGCACGGCGGCCACCGAGGCGGCGTGGGTGGAAATCGAGGACATCGAGGTGGTATTCACGGGACGGACGATCAACGAAAACGTCACCGTGTAGCGGTCCGAAGGCCGATATGGGGTAAGAGGATCGCAGAGGAAGGTGAGGGGGCGGCGGGACCGTTTCGAGGTCGAGACCGGAGACGCGGGACGATGCCACTCAAGGGTGCCGATCAAACTGAAGAGGCGGCGATCAACCTGACGCCGATGATCGACATCGTGTTCCTGCTGATCATCTTCTTCCTGGTCGGAGCCCGTTTCACCGAGCAGGAGCGGCAGTACGACATCCAGTTACCCAGTTCCGACGAGGTCCAGCCCCTGACGGGCACTCCCGATGCGTTGATCATCAACGTCCGTCGAGATGGTACGATCCTGCTGGGTGTCCAGGCGATGTCGCTGGAGGAGTTGGAGAAAGAGTTGCAGAGTGCGAAGGAGAACTTCGAGGACCAGGCGGTGGTGGTCCGTGGTGAGGGGCAGGGTATGTACCAGCCGGTGATCAACGTGCTGGGGGCGTGTCACCGTACGCAGATCACCAGGATTTCGCTGGCGTACAGGCAGGACGAGGAGGGCAACTGATGTTGCTGGCCGTCGCGGACGCCGCCCAGACGATCGGTGAGTTGCTGGGGATTTCCTCCGGCATCGCGGAGAAGGTGCTGTGGGGCTGCCTGCTGGCCGGCCTGTTCTGTGCGTCGATCCACCTGGTCACGATGCTGGTGACTCGTTGGGGCGACAACGACCCGAGCCAGAAGTCACTGGTGTTCTCGATTCTCGTCCACGTCTCGTGTGCCCTGGGCCTGGTCGCGATCTCGCCCCCGCCGGCGATTTCGGAGGTTCAGACGCCGGAGGTGGAGGTGGATGTCGAGCACCAGTTGGTGGAGGCCGACGAGTTGAACCCCGAGTCGGAACCGGGGAATACTCCGGTGTGGCAGCAGTTGCCCGAGACCGAGCAGCGGCCCATTGAGCGGGTTCCTCCGACGCCGCCGGAGTTGACCGAGTTGGCGACTCCCGAGCGGGTACCGGAGGAGACGGATCGGGTTGAGCCGGAGTTGAAGGATGTTCCTGAGGTCCCGGATCGTCCCGAGGCGCGTCCCGAGCCGATCGAGTTGGCTGACCGGGGCAAGCGTCAGCGAGCCGACGTGCCGTTGCTGGTGGATGACCCGACGGCCGAGAGTCGGCAGGAGGTGAGCGTGCCGACGACGAGTCGTCTGCGACGCCCGCAGGGGCGGGCGGGGTTGCGGTCCGACGTGCCGCTTGAGCGGACTCCGACTCGAGGCGGTGTCGAGCGACTGACGCCACGACCTGCAGCGTTGTCTCAGCCGATGGGACTGGCGACACCCCGCGTGGCATCGACGAACTTTCCGATCAAGCGGGCGGCCGAGGGCGACGTGATCCGGCGTCGTGAGGGTCCGGTGGCCGGGGCGGCTGACCTGAACGTGGCCGGGGTCAAATCTCCGGCAACCACCTCTGGCACAGCGGCCGGTTCTCCCGCATCAAATCGCTTCACCCGGCTCAGACGTCGTCGACCCGACGGTCGCAGTGACGGTGTGCCGACCCGCCAGGTACCCGGCCGCATTGCTCGTACGCCGACGCCTCGACCCGGCACCAGTCGCTCGGTGCGTGACGGCGTGGCCAGTCGGTTGCCGGTGCCCGGCCTGCGTCCCAACTCGGTGAGGCCTTCGGTGTCGGTGTCACCACGGCGTCGACGCGAGTTGAGTTTGCCGGCGACGTATCGCCTGAGAACACTCACGCAGCGACGGCTGGCGGCTCAGAAATATGGCGGCACCGAGGCGTCCGAGCAGGCGGTCGAGTTCAGCCTGGCGTGGCTGGCCCGGCACCAGCACAAGGACGGGCACTGGGATTCGGACGGCTTCTCGACTCACTGCCCCGGTGGCCAACGCTGCCAGGACCCCGGAGGTCGCGGTTTGCATGGTGACGCGAGCCGCCCCGAGGCGGATCGGAGGGCGGGTCTGCACGCCGACGCGGGGATCACGGCGCTGTCGCTGCTGGCATTCCTGGGAGCCGGGTACACGCACGAGGAGGGTTTGTACGCCGATGAGATCACTCGGGCGATCAACTGGTTGATTTCACAGCAGCAGACGAGCGGGTTCCTGGGCAGCCAGGCGACTCGGTATGCGAAGAACTACTGCCATGCGATCTCGACGTATGCGTTGGCCGAGGCGTACGGGATGCAGGCGGACAAGACGAGGAATGTGCGGTTGAGGTCCGCGGTCACCAGGGCGGTGGCCTACATCGTCTCGCAGCAGCATCCTTCTACCGGGGGTTGGCGATACGTGAAGGGCCAGGAGGGTGACATGAGCATGTTCGGGTGGCAGTTGATGGCACTGAAGAGTGCCGAGATTGGCGGCCTGAGTGTTCCGGAGCGGTCCAAGGACCTGATGTTTCATTTTGTGAACAGCCGCAGCCGCGGTCGTTTCAAGGGGTTG
>Ga0310123_10003486_pt1 | contig 12154 bp, 6 predicted proteins | sample CB6_AW_1057_MG_FD_203505 | JGI IMG/M metagenome (GOLD analysis project Ga0310123, IMG submission 203505) | Marine microbial communities from Western Arctic Ocean, Canada - CB6_AW_1057 | ecosystem: Environmental > Aquatic > Marine > Oceanic | place: Canada: Western Arctic Ocean | collected... | reverse complement strand
CCGCAGGCCACGTTGTGGCTGAAGGGTGCGTCCACTACGGACTTGGCAACCTCCGGGCTGGAATCGACTTCTCCCACGCCTTCCAGACCACTGTCGGTCTGCACACGGATCAGCAATGTATCCTGGGTTCCCGCCGTCTTGGCTTCCATATCAGGCAGCCGCAGCACCTGGGCTATCACACGCGTAATCTTCATCGTTTTTATTCCCCGTTCTAAGGTTAAGAAAAGGGGCAGTGAACCACATCAGGTCATTCAAATCCAGTACGATTTCCGTGCCCCGGATTCCCACCGGATTCCCACCGGATTCCCACCGGATCCCCCCAGATCCCAAGCCGGCCAAGCCGCCTCCACGAAATACACGAAACCGCGGCACCCTAAACAAACGGATTCTGAACAGAAGGAAACGAAGAAAACGGAGAGTAATTTCAGTCTTGTTGTAACTCCGTAAAGTAGCGGAAGTCGCCAAGACTTCCGCTCGGTGACTCACAAGCCCGACAAAGCCCAAAATCAACCCCCATTCCGGCCCGCCTGCTCCAACCGATCCACGTACTCATGAGAGCAATATGGGCCGCCACGATCGGAATGGTGGATCGGCCGAGCGCCCTCGGGCCGGCCATCCAAGGCTATGATGAGCGCCTTGAGCGTATCCTTGGCGCATAGCGTGCGGCCCACATGGTAGCCGACGACCTTTCGAGAGTACTTGTCTGTGATCAAACTCAAGTACACGAACTTTTCACGAGTTCGAATGTAGGTGATGTCACTGACCCATGCCTGGTTGGGGCCGCTCAGCTCCGGCTCTTTGACCAAATTGCTGAACACTGGCAGGCTATGCCTACTATTTGTCGTTCGGGGAGCCTTCGGAAGCGCTTCGAGCAGAAGCGCCTGGTTCCTGAGCACCTCAAAAAACAGATCGCGGCCAAGGTACACCTCCGCAGACTCCAGTTTCTCGCGAAGCATGCTGTGCAGTTTCAACCCGCCAACTCACGGCTGCACCTCCCGTACGCCCGACGCGCCCCCTCCACCGATCCATGTCGACCTCTCTCTAGCTCATCGGCTACCTGCCGCTTGAATGCCTCACTATATCTTACAGATTCTCTTACTATGACCGACTCCTTTCATCAGTCAAAGTGACAACCTATTTCAGGACGAGACCGCTGCCAGCAAGCGGATCAGAAGTGATAGATGGCGGAAATGAAGAATTGCTGTTGCTTGGTATCCGTCGTCAATCCCGCCTGCTCCGGTACCACCGTCTGTACGCCGTCTGCGGCGAGATAACTGTAGGCGAAATCGATGATGAGCTTGCCGGGATCCTTGCCGAGGGAAATGCCGGAACCGAGGGTGAAGCCACGGTACTCATCCGGATTGCCGATAGCGGGCCGCTGTTCCCAGATCAGGCCGACGCGGAATGGGATCTCGGTTTTTTTCAGGAGCCAGATGTATTCCACTCCGCCCCGTGCGAACCAGGTGTCGTCTATTTTGTTCTCACCATAGGGCGTGCCGTCCAGCGGGTTCAGTTTTCCTTCGCCTTCAACTGTAAATGCGAAATCGGACCAGAGAGTTTGTCCTACATCGACACTGGTTCGAAGCCGCGGCCACCATTTTCCGGGGATCCGCGCCGATGCGCCTACCGTCCAGAAAAGAGGAAAGTCAAACTCAACGTTCTTCATCTCCGTCAGGACCGATTCATCGGAGTTGATCAGGCGCGATCCGGAGCCGTCGAAGGTGTCCGCCGTGGTTCGCACCGTCTTTTTTTGTTCCGCATCCGCGGTCCAGGGAAGATCCATCGAGAAGCCGAAGTCCAGGTATTTGGAGGCTGTCCAAAGAAGCCCGAAGTTTGCGTTGTAGCCGTGCAGATCGTCGAATTCGTTGATCTCCTCGTAGGTACCCCGGACCATCGAACTGTCCCGCTCCGTCGAGGAGCTGGAATCGCCGAATTCAGGATAGGTCCCGGAAGTTTCTCCGAGATCGAACTCGAATCCGGGTGTTACCCCGGTGTCGGGAATGCCCACTACCCCGTGGCTGGTAAACGAACCAGTGGTGGAGCGTCTATCAATAACGTGCGCCGTGCTCTCCGAGGTCGCCACGTACGATGCGAACGTCCGCGAACGGATCTTGCGGCTGGAGAATGGGCTGTCCTGGTAGTAGTTCAGCGCCGCACCGAAGGAGAGGGTGGGGGAGATTTCCAGCGCGAACGCGGGAGATGCCGCTTCGATCACACCCTCCTGCTCGAATTGAAGATCGGATGTGAGGGCGGTTTCAATGACCTGGTTGAGGGTGCTGGAGGAACGCGTGGTGAACTCGCTTGAAATTTTCATTTCGATGGATCCTGTTTCGAAAAACAGGGTGTCTGTTTGCGATTCCGTAAACGTGCGCGAATTGGATGAGGTTGCGCGCCGGCTTGAACCGTCTTTGATCCGCGCACGAAAGGAATGTGTGAAGTCATATGCTTCCTGATAGTTCAGGGAGAAGACCGCCTTCCGATCGGCGGATTCGAAAAAGTAGGGGATTGCGGCGCTCATGTAGTTAACGCCTTCGCTGTTGTAATCGTTTTCGTCGACGATGAAATCAGGGTCCGAGGACGTGTGATCATTTTTGGTGTAGCTGTACCGGAAAACGGCGGAGATTTCGGGGCGTTCCAGTTGCACCAGTCCGGCTGGATTCCAGGACGCGGCGGTCGCATCGTCCGCGATGGCTACGAATGCACCCGCGAATCCAAGCGCGCGGGCCCCGGAACCGGCGGGAAGCGGCGCGGAAAAAATGGGAGGCGGCCGAAACGACTGCGGTTGCGGTATCGGTGCCGGCGCGGCGGTCACGTTGGGTCCGGCAGGCCGAACCGTGATCGGGATTTCGCCGATGGGCGTGTTGACCAAGAATACCTGCGGCGCAAGATCCAAGGTGGCAGTTTCTGCCAGCTCGGGGCCGTTTGGGTTCGAACGGACGGTAATCTGAACCCCGCCGGGCATAATGGTGACGACCGCTCCAGGCGGGATCACAATGTCTGGAAATCCGTTTCCATCCCCGGACCCGGGGATAGGCGGCGGATCAGGATCCGGACCCGGCAGGGGCGGGGGAAACTGTGCCACGGTCGCCGACGTGAGCAGGAGCCAAGCGACGCACCCTGAGGCAATTTTCGCGAGCAAACAAAGATTTTGCGACCGAGGCATATCTACCGTATGCCCTTTCAGGGCACGATTTCAACTGCCCAAACCTGGTGAAGTGCCTTCGGCGGCGTTTCCAAGGTCCACGTGGGGAGAATGGTGCTCGCAATGTCACCCATGGACGCAATGGTCGCCGATCCGATTTTCTCGGGAATTTGTCCATTCGCGGGATGTCCGTTGACCGGCTTCTGCCAAATCAGGTCAAACCGGGTGTCCTGGGTCGCCCCGTGAAATTCTCCCACCCCGACAATCAGCTCCGGGCTTTCCGATTCGCGAACTCGGGCTTTGAAGGGACTAAGCTGCCGCGCCGCCTGCACCGCCTCGTCCGCCACCGACTTGTAGACTGCGGCGAGATCTTCGCCCGGGTTCGATATGGGATCCAGGTATTCCGTTTGACCGGTGGCTGTGTCTATGATCTGCAGAACCAGTTCGCGATCATCTCCCATGACCATATATTCGCCCGTGAAAAGCATGCTGGCCGGCAGCAACTTGCCCAGTTCGTCACCTGCCTGGCGCGCGGTTAATCCGGCGGCGCTGATGCCTTGCTCTTCGAGGATCAGGTCGAGGTTCTTGCGTTCAATGGAGATGACATCATCGCGCCCGTCCAATTCGCGGTTCACACCGAACCGGAACATCTGGGCAAATCCTTTGGCTTGATAGTTCCCGCCATCGTAGTTCGGCCCGATACAAGCAATTACCCTGGGGCGCGCATAATCAGCGAAGGGATCGGCGGCGCCGTCTGCGTTCTCCTCCCGCATCACGCGAATTCGGTCGATGATGTCGTGCACATGCCGCGATTTTTCGATGCGTTCTTTTCCTTCAACGTAGGAGATCATCTGCATCCGAAGTTCGGCGCCCGATTCGTCCCCGGAAATTAAGTTGAGATAGTTGGCAGCCGAGTTCGTTGCACCTTCGTTTGCGAGGTGCAGTGCGTCTTTTAGAGCTTCGCTTGTGACGACGCGATTGGTGACCGTACGCAGAACATCGGACACCAGGGGAGGGGAATCCGAGGCCCCACCCTGCAGTTTGGAGAGATTGCCGGGGTCGGCGTTCTTGACGAAGACGAATTCCCCGCCGGCATCTCCGGGCAGGCTAAGGCGCTCGGTGCGCGGCATCTGTCCGGTCACTTCACTCACCCGGTCCCTGATTGCGAGGCCGAGTTCCGAAGCGGAGAAGATGCCTTTCTGCGAGTACTTCAAATAGTGAATGATCTGCTGCGCGAAGACGCTGTGTCCCGCGCCGCCGTCGAGTACCGGCTCGTTGTCGCCGCTGGTGATCAGGTACCGCGACGGGGTGTTGATGGCTTGCCGGTACCATTCGAACTGGCGGTCCTCCGGAAGTTCAGGTCCACCCCGCAGCAGCGAACCGCCGTAGCAGGAATCGGCGATGATCAGGACATGCCTGGCGACCGAGGCGCCAATAATCTTGTTGATGGTGGAATTCCATACCCACCCGTCCCTGGGAATCTTGCGCCCTTCGGGCCGATCGGCGTCGGTCGGGATCCAGTATCCCTCTTTCAAGTGATCTTCGTAGTATCCGTGACCTGCAAAATAAACGAGCACCGCGTCCTGATCGGAAATTCGGCCCAGCCGGTCGAGGTTTTGAATGATAGCCTGCTTGGTTGCATTCTTGTCGAGGAGTTTTGTCACTTCGAATCCGTACGCCTCTTCCAGAATGTTTCCGATCGTATCCGCGTCCCCCCGGGCGTTTGGGAGGTTGTCCCAGTGGTCGGCGTTTCCCGCGTTGTACTCACTGATGCCAATTACCAGGGCGTGATAGTTCAGTGGGGTGGCGGCGATTTCTTCCGTGGGCGGACTCACCGGGATAACCCGTCGTTCCTGCTGGGGTCCTTCGAACCACCCCCACTTGAAGGCGGCGGTGGCGACGATGGCCGCGAGTCCCAGTACGCCGTATAGGGTGGCAACCCGTTTTGATATTGCGAGTCGAGGGACGCGTCCGCCCCCGAACGCTTCGGAGAGAGCGTCCGAAAACGCAGTGCAGGTGGCATAGCGTTCGTCTTTATTTTTCGCCATTGCCTTTTTCAATACCGCCCAGATTTTCACGTCCAGACCATCGGGCTTTTTCGGTTCCTCGTTCAAAACGATATTTCGCAGGACATCAAGATTCGCGCCTTCGAAGGGGGGGCGTCCCGCGAGCAGTTCATACGCGACAACGGCAAGGGAATACTGGTCGGAGTTTCCATCCTGCCCCAGACCCTTCCACTGCTCGGGTGACATGTAGGGGCCGGTGCCGCTGACCGGGATCGCAACCTGGCTGAGACGCGCGATCGATTCCTGAATGCGCCACGCGAGTCCGTAATCGAGTACTTTGACTTTCCCGTCTGAAGTGATCATGATGTTTTCGGGTTTGATGTCCCGGTGCACCACGCGTTCGGCGTGTCCAAAGTCAAGTGCGGCCGCAATTTGGCCAATGATCGGAATCGCCTCTTCCACCTCAAGCCACCCGCCGGATTTCAATCGGTGCTTCAAGAGGTCTATTCCTTCGACCTGTTCCAGGATGAGGTAGCAGTCGCCGGTTTTTGCGTCCCGCTCCAGCGTTTTGATCCCCGCTATATTGGGGTGGTGCAGACGCTCGATCAGCCGGAAGTTGTCCCGGATCATGTCCAAGGAGAAAGATATTTTCGCCAGTTCCGCCGGAAGCGTTTTTACGGCGACCTCGATGTCGCTGACCTCGTCATGGCAGAGGTACACGACCCCCATTCCGCCGCGGCCAAGTGTGCGCAGCACCCGGTACCGACCCAGAACAAGATTGTCCTTTTCGAACTCTACCGTGGTTTTCCTCTCGTCGGCCTGCCGACGGGCTTTCTCCGGCTCCCAATCTTTGGGGAAATCGACCGGTTCTGTTTTTCCGTTGCTCATTGTATCAACTAATTACGCGTTTCGATTCCCGAAGTATTTCATCAGCGTGCAAATACATTGTCGCCCGGACGGAGTGCTCTCTTCCCATCGCGGGGAAAGATTTCGGCCCGGCAGGTTTCATACTCAGGGTTGGTCGCCTTCAATTCAACCCATCGGTTTTCCAGCCGAAGTATGCCGTCGGCGGTTCCCCCGGCCACGCCCGAACGCGAAACGACGAAACGCATCCCTGAACGGATGCCTTCCCGGGTTCCGATGTTCAGGACCGCCTTGGATCCGTCGATTTGCGTGATTTTACCGTCCACCAGTGGGAATTGCTGTTCGATCTGCAGGACGAGGCCGAGAGCTTTGCGTTTCAACTCCGGGTAACTCTCCGGAATCTCCGTGTAAACATCTTCGTAGCAGATAATTTCGCCTGTCTCTGTGTCCACCGCGCTGCCGAAGAACGTGATCCCTCCGGGCTCGTAGATGAATTGGGTAATCAGGAGTAGATCCGCCGCGTCGAAACGAATGTTTAACTTCGCGCGCTCCTCCGCCAGGTTTGAGAGGCTGATCTTCTGCTCCAGCAGGACGCTTTTAAGCGCTTCATCCCGGGTCAGAAGGCGAAAGCGCGGCTGGTCGTGAGCAATGGATGCTTTCAAGGCAGCCCTTGCGCGGCGGCCCATGTCATTGTCCCGCGATGCAAGGACCGGGGGAACCCCCAGCGAAAGCCGATACTGTGAGGATGCGCGTGCCGGAATCTTGTAGGTAACGACGAAGGCCTTGCGCGTTTCGTTTCCGTGCGCGTCCACCGCCTGAAGCTCATACCGGTTTTCGCCCTCCGCTAGGCTGACGAGTCGCGAAAAGTAAAACCTCCGCGCACCGCTTTCCTCTCCGAGCATGTTTTCGCCCGAGAGCGAAATTTTCTGAATGCCGCTCGCGTCTTCCACCCAGCCGTCGATAAAGAAATTCTCCTCGTAAACAACCAACTCGCGCCCAACGCCTTCCAAACGTATGCCGGGCCGGAGCGTTTCCGCTGCTTCCGCGCCGGTTTGATCGCGCGCCACCGCGGGGATGCTGTCGGTGTCCGCCGACGCCAGCAGAATGGCCCCGGTGCCCGGCGCGCAGGCCCTTAATTCGGTGGTGCCGATGATCGTATGGAATTGGTTCCCCGCGAAATCCTCCGCTTCGATCGTTACCCCCGCTCCGCCGTCTCGTACCGTAAACGGGAATTCCGACCTTTTCGTCGCCGGACTGGCATTTTGTGCCAGCAAGCTCGCTCCGTTTACCCGCACGATCTTCAGGGCAAAATCATCGATCAGGATTGCCTCAACGTTGAAATCCTGTCCCTGTCGCGTAACTTTCCTAAATACCAGTTGAGGTTTTTGCCGGTCCACGATCCAGGTCTGCTCGATGGTGGAACGTTGCCCTTTGAGGTCGGTGGCGGTTATCTGGAGACGATTTGTGCCTGCTTGTAGCGGGACATTCTCATCGAACCTGAATTTCGGAGGTGCGAGTTCGATCAGGGGTGCCGCATCACCGATTTGCATCTCGCGAATCAGAGCATCGGCCTTCGCGGTGCCGGTAACGCGAAGGCGTAGCGAGGACGTCCATCCCGGTTTTGCTCCGGAAAGTTCGATGGTCGGCGCCGGGACGGTTCGGGATTTCAGCCCTGCGGCCCGCACTTCGTTCAGGTAGTGCTTGGCGCGGGCGGAGGGTGTTTGGGTCAGGGAGAGTTCGAGGTGATGTTCGGCGAGGGCTTGCTCACCGATCTTGTGCAGGGAGATTCCAATCTCGCGATTTGGAAAGTAACTTTCAATGACATGCAGCCCGTAGGTCAGCTCTCTCCAGCGATCCCTGTTGTTTCCGTATCTCGCCCCCTTCCGCTTCCCCAGGGCAATTTCGAAATCAATGCGCGCGTTCTCGAAATCGCCGGCTCCCAGATGGGTCAAGCCTCGTTCGTAGAAGTTCCACCAGTTCTTGTTCGGCATGGCGCCGCCGGTGGAAGGGACGCGGGTTGTGCTGCTACAACTGCAGATTCCCGCGGCCAGCGCGATCATCAGGAGTCGCCGGCCTTGTGCGTTGAAAGACGCGGCCTTCATCGATGCCCCTTACGGCCCAGCCGGTTGAGGAGTGGCAAGTTGCGTTGCAATTTCGTCGGCGAATTGTCGCAACTCCTGCGGCACGTTGTTTCGGGCATCGAATACTTTGTGCCATTCGAGGGCCTGCGCCGGACTGCCTCCCGTCGCGTAGACCATCACGTCCAGCGCGCCGGGGCGAGGCTCCTCGACCTTCAAATCCATTTTCCATTTTCGTTTCACCGTCGTACCTCCTGGATTCGAATTTGCCAGTGATTCACGGTAGGCTTGATTTACGGCGCTCTTCAAAGTGCCCGCGTACTTTTGCAATTCCTTTTTGCTGTAGAGTTCCACATCGCCCCGCGCCGTTTGCTGAGTTACCGCGACACTCCATCCGAGCGGGCCTGATGTTGCGGCCTGTATGCCGAGGAAAACGGCAAAGCATGCGGCAACGGCTGCCGCCAGCGGCCAGGGGAACGAAATGACTTTTCCCGGGCGTTCCTGCTTTGCCGGAGGCTCGGCGATGGTCTCCAGCGCTTCGTGATCGAAAGCGTGAAGGATCTCGTTTACCAATTCGTCTTCCGACTGGTCCACGATTGGCATCAGTTCCTGAAGGGCGTGGTGAGCACGTTGAATCTCGGTAAGGTCTTCCCGCAGGCCGGGTTCATTGCCGGCGGCCAGCTCGAGCTCTTTCATGGGTCCGGCCTCCATTTCGCCATGAACACGGCCCCAAATATCCTGCTTGCTATGTGTCTGTTTGCTCATTGATTTCCGATCGATGCCTTACCTGTCGTACAAAACGGGAATTTATTCCTCGAAAGAATCGGCCTCTTTCATCAGGGATCTCAGCTTTTCCAAACACTTAGAAAGCCTGGAACCCACTGTGTTTACGGTGATTCCGTTGATCCCGGCGATTTCTTTGTAGGATTTCTCCTCCAGATAGAATTGCCGGATCGCAATTTTGCAGGAGGGATCCAATTCTTTAAGGAGTTCACGGAGGGCCGCAGCGCGTTCCGTTTTCTGTACTGATCGGCGCGGGTCGAATTCCTCCCCCGCTTCGAAGTCCAGATGCCGGTATTCCCCGTCCTCGCCGCGCACCGTATCGGGGACCAGGTAGGTCCGGGCCCGGGCCTCGCGGCGCACCTGGTCGATGCATCTGCGAATTCCGATCTTTTTTACGAACTGCGTGAGGGAGGATTCGCCCCGAAAGCCCGGGACTGCACGGGTCAGCTCGACCCGAATCTGCTGCGCGATCTCCTCCCGGATATGCGCCGCGAAATGCCACTTTGACCAAGCCACCACGGAGAGTATGACGTGGTCGTGTTCCTTAAAGAAGTCCTCCCAGGCATCGGAATTTCCCTCTTTCAAGGCTTCGAGATCGGGAATCTCCTGTGTTGTTTCGCTGGTTTCCATTTGACGCTCGATTTCTAGCTTACCCTCTATTGCATTATACCGTTCCACATCTCGCGAATACAAGGACTTCCAGATCGGAAAACCTGTCCAAAACATTAAGTCCGAAGGGAATAAACCGGGCCCGGAGGCGACAAGAAACAAGTGAAAGGCAACATGAAAAGGCGGTTATACGGGAAAATGGCCCAATCTTATTATCCGGCGAGGCGTGCAGGCTTGCGATGCGTAAAGGAAAATTGTATGCTCGGACACGTTGTAGTGTGTCTGCGGAGCCTCTGGATAATGGGGGCAATGTGAGCGCACAAACAGTATGAAAACGCCTCGGCACGCCTGGCCTTTGGCCGTCCGAAAGCATCAGCTTAGAGCATGGTGCACTGCAGGTCCTCACGGTGTGGCCATGGGTTTGGTGTTTTTCCTTGCCGCGAGCCGGGTCGTGTTCGGCGCCGAGTGTGCAACGGACACACCACGAAGCTTTCTCGGTTCCGGCACGCCGATTTCCTCTCCGATTGTCTTAACCGACAATTCTCTCATTTCCGACATCACCGTGACCATGCAGGTAACGCATCCGGATGTTTCACTCCTTTCCGTAGTCTTAATCGCTCCCAACCAGACCCGCGTGCAGTTATGGGGACCGGAATCTGCGGCGAGCGGAGTGGAAAACCTCGGGACCATCTGCGCACCCTCCGCTGACTTTGCCATCAACGACGGCGGTTCCCGCAACCTGGCTCCGCCATTTGTGGGCACCTACGCATCCAAGGCATTTCGTTCAGGTACCTCGCCGGGCCTTGCTCAATACAACGGAACCAACATGAATGGTACGTGGCAGTTGCAGGTTTCCTCTGGCCCCGGAACTGCCGGGACCCTGGAGTGCTGGTGCCTGGAATTCAACGGCCGGTGCGGAATGGAAAAAGTAGTTATTCTTGCCGGCGGTCCCGAATCCTCGCCCGCATGGCCCGATATCGACCGGCTGGGGAAACTGGCGTATTCCGCGTTCAGGTCCCGCTTGTTCGGCCCCGAGGATATCTTCTATATGAGCCCAACCCAGTCGGCCATCGTGCACGGACAGAATGTGTTCGACGCCACCTCCACCTTGAGCAATCTCAAGTTCGCGATCTCAAATTGGTCCGACGGCGCGTCCGAGTTAACCGTGTATCTCGTCGGGGCGGCATCAAACGGCTTGCTGCAGGTGAACGAAACCGAATCGCTGATTCCAACGGACTTGGGCCGATGGCTCAATAATTACCAGAACGGCGGTCAGCAGCTCAATGTGGTCATGGAATTCTCCGGTTCCGGGGACTACCTGCCCGTGCTCACTCCCCTGGCTGGTGAGCCGCGCATCGTTGTCGGAACCTCTCCCTTTCTGAGAGAGAGCATATTGACACTGGGGCTCAGCTTTTCCGATTTCTTCTACAGCGATGTTGCCGCCGGCCTGACCTGGGGACAGGCAATCCGTTCCGCCCGGAGAAAAGTAAGGCATGCATCCGGCAATGTGAGGCAAAAGGTAATTCTGGACGACAACGGCAACGGAATTCCCAATGAAAAAGATATCGACGGCTTGAATGCCGATACCGTCCCGGTCGGAAGATCGTCCGGCCAGGATTATCCCATATTCGGCCTCGTGACCACCTTCTTGTCCATTCCCGACCCAAAAGTAACGAATCTCACTCTCTTCGCCAGTTCAATCACCGATGAGGATGGAATTAGGGAATCGTGGGTCGAAGTCACCTCGCCGACGAACTCCCTGGGTCAACCCAGCGAGCGGGTGGACCTGTTTCAGCAAACCCGGCTGCAGCGATGGGAAGCTGACTATCCCAACTTCACCGAACCCGGGTTTTACACGCTGTCGTTTTACGCAAGAGACAAGGTCGGCAATGTGACGGCGGGTCCGCAGTCCCGAGTCCTAAAAACTGACATGAGAAAATACGAGGTCACGGACCCCTTTCTGCCGGACATGTTTGAACCCGATAATTCTTCCACCAATGCCAACTATAGCGATTTGCCGATTATCCAATATCACACGTTGCTTCCGAATGATTGCGATTGGGTCCGCTTCTACGCAACGAGACAGGACTTTTTCGATATTGAAACCGTGCACCCGCCGAATCGTGCGACCGTGGATACCGCGTTCTCCCTGTACCGCGAAGAGTCGAACGGAGACTTGACACTCATTCGGATGGTCGACGAATTCGGTGTCGAGCAGGGCGAACTCGCCGGACTCGATTTTCCATCAAATGGATTCTACCTGATCAAGACCTGCATGATCGACCCCACTGGCGGGCCTAATTTTGCGGGCATGGGAGGGTCGCCGGCTTTCGCGGCCCTTTCCGGCACGGCCATGACGTCGGGCGGTGGATCGGGAGGTGGATCGGGAGGTGGATCGGGAGGTGGATCGGGAGGTGGATCGGGAGGTGGATCGGGCGGTGGGTATTTCCTGGGCACCTACGTTCCCTCCGGACTTGCCGGAATCAACGTCGTCGTACTCGACACGGTCACCGAAGCCGCCCTGGAAGGTACCTATGTCGAACTTCGAACGCTTGGCGGCGCCTTCCTGGACTCGGATACGGTCGGGCCCAGCGGGCTCGTCAGTTTTGGATACCCGAAAGGCAGCTACGAGGTCGAGGCCACGCCCACCAACGTATTCCACCTCCCCATCT
>Ga0310123_10003485_pt1 | contig 12154 bp, 10 predicted proteins | sample CB6_AW_1057_MG_FD_203505 | JGI IMG/M metagenome (GOLD analysis project Ga0310123, IMG submission 203505) | Marine microbial communities from Western Arctic Ocean, Canada - CB6_AW_1057 | ecosystem: Environmental > Aquatic > Marine > Oceanic | place: Canada: Western Arctic Ocean | collected... | reverse complement strand
TACGTCCTGCGAGCCGTTGCCGATGACTCGGTGTTGACCGCCACGGTCGACGTCACGGTGGTCGTCGAACCGGCTGAATAGCCGGGCGGTGGTGCTGCGCCCCGGGGGCGGACACTAGCAGCCCGTGCTGAAAGTGCCGCGTGGTACCGAGACGGGCGCTGGGCCCGCCGAGCAATACGAGAAGAGCGAAAATACCGGCAGTATTTGACCGATGAACAACGCAGGTCGGCGGGATTCAGTGCTCGTCGAATGCAGCGGCACTTTCACCACGGGCTGCTAGGTGCCGGTCGGCCGGGAACTGGAATCGGTGGCCTTTTTTCGGGCGGCGCGTTCTTCTCGACGGCGCAACTCAGCCGCGTAGGCATCCGCCGCCGCGCGCGACCCGAGAATCCACCCGGCGACCAGCCCGAAGAGCAAGATGGCGGGCACGTAAACGAAATGTCCGGCTGGCATGAGTGAATCGTAGAGGCGTCGGCCCGGTCGTCAGGCTCCGTCGGTCTCCCCAACTCGTCGCAACGCCTCGGCGAGTTCCTTCTCGACGCTGCCAAGCCGGCGCCAGATGGTCCAGAGGTAACCGATGGCCAGCACCCACACCACGATGTAGGCCGCCGCCAACAACGGCGCCGCAGGCAGCTGTTCCTCGGCCGGCACGTCGTCCATCGGCACGAATCCGTCTGGGACCGACTGCTCCGCTGGCTGCGCGGCATCGACGGTCTGGCCGGCCGGCCCGCCCAGACCCGCGATGAGGATCAGCACCAACGCCACGCGGCGCCAGCGGCGTGTCTCCTCCCGCGAGACACCGGTTATGTCACCCAGATGCACTACTCGTCCTCCAATGCGAGATACAACCGATCCAGGGTCGCACGCTGCTCTTCCAGTCGTACTCGGGCCGTAAGCAAGGCCAGACAGAGCACGATGAAACCCGCAAACGACCACCAGAGCGGAATACCGAAATCAACCGGCAACGTCGGCACGACCGATGTCGGTGGATGAATCGTGCGCCAGATGTTGGTCGAGATATACAGAAACGGCAGGTTCGCCATCGCGAACATGCCAAGACCCGCGGCCAGCCGGTCCGACCCAGGCCCACCGTAGCTGCGTAGGAGCAGATACGCGACCAGAATCAGCTCGAGGATGAGGGCGATGGTGGTCCTCGCGTCCCAGTTCCACCACACTCCCCACGACTTCACGGCCCAGATCGGCCCCGTGATCAGCCCCATCAGTCCGAAGAGGATGGCCGCCTCGGCCGCTGACACCGCCAGTCGATCGACGGCGGGCTTCCGTCGGAACAAGAACAGCGCGCTGGAGATACCAAGGACACAGATACCCAGGTACATCGCCATCCAGGCCGAGAAGTGGAAATAGAAAATCTTCTGGATGAGGCCCATCTCCTGTTCGAGCGGGGCGCGGACGATGAGGATCGGCGCCACCACAAAGAAGACCAGCGACAGACCAATCAACCAGGGAAACAGACGCCTGCTCATAGAGGATCCTTGAGGTTAGGGCCGCGCAGGAATAGGTTCCTGCACGGGTCCTTAGGCCCGGCCCCAACCGACCATCATTCTGTCATGACGGGCTCGAATGTCCATAACGCCAAGGTCACGAACACGATGTCGAAAAAGAACAGCAAGCTCACCCACACCCGCGCCAGGACCAGGTCGGGCTCCGGCTGCACCAGCGCGAACGTACCGCTCACGCCCATGATGAGCACCGGTATCGTGACCGGATAGAGCAACACTGGCAACAGCACGGCGCGACTCCGAGTCCTGAGCAGCATGGCGGAAAACAGTGTCCCCACGCTGGCAAACCCGATGGTGCCCAAACTCAGCAGCGTGAGCAGCCACCAGCCATGCCGAAAGAGCGGGGCTTGAAACAGGAACGCGACCATCACGACGACCAGCGCCTCGACCAGGGCCAGCAGCAGCAAGACGCCAACCAGCTTGCCGACATAGATGGCCGGGCGATCCACCGGCGCCATCAGGAGCCCGCGAAGCGCGTCATGATGACGCTCCCGCTCGAATGCGCGCCCCAGCGCGAGCGTCCCCGAGAAGGCGATCGTGATCCACAGGACACCCGAGGCCGAGCCCTCGATCGCTTCCCCGCCCCGGACGAAGCCGAACGAAAACACCAGGACGCACGACACCGCAAAGAACAGGGTCGTGAGCAACATCTCCTTGTTCCGGGACTCGACTCGGAGGTCCTTGCGGACCACCAGCCACGCCACCTGGAGAAATCGCTTCATGCCGGTGACGCCCCCGGCCCGGACCCCGACGGTCCGAATTGCACCGGCCGCCGACCCCGCGGCGCTTCCGCCAGCGCGGCCCGGTAGCGCTCTCGTAGCGAGCCCGTGGACCCGAGTTCGCGGAGTCGTCCCATCCGCAGCAACACGGCGCGATCCAGCACCTGGCTGACGACGTCCAGGTCGTGGGTGGCCAAGACAACGATACGGCCCGCAGTCCGCAGCTGCTGTAACCGGGTGACGAGGGCCCCGCACGACGCGTCATCAAGGCCCGTGAACGGCTCGTCGAAGAGCACGAGCCGCGGCGCGTGGAGCAGCGTGCGCTCGAGCGCCAGCCGTTGTCGCATGCCACGTGAGAAGCCCTCGACGATGTCGTCGGATCGCTCGGACAGACCGGCCTTGGCTAGCGCCTCATGGGCCCGCTCGGCGGGACGATCCAGCCCATAGAGACCGGCAAAGAACTCCAGATTCTCGCGTGCCGTGAGCTCGGGATACAGCTGTAAGTCGTGAGAGAGGAACCCGACCTGGGCGCGCAACGGGGCGCCCCCCGCCGACGCGGTGAGATCGCCGTAAAGCACATCCCCACTGGAAGGCTCCGCGAGAGTCGAGAGCACCCCGAGCAGCGTCGACTTCCCGGCGCCGTTCGGCCCCAGCACCCCGATGATCTCTCCCGCCGACAGGACCAGGTTCACACGAGACAGCGCTCGTCGACGACCGTAGTGTCGAGATACGCCGGAGAGCGTGACTTGCGTGAAGTCAGTGGTCTGCAGTGGAGGCACGGCAGAGGTCGGTTAGGTCATCGCCGCCGGCGTGGACGGGGCGGAAACCGCGGTGTCGAGCGACAGCCCTTCATCGAGGTCACGCAACACGGACTGCAACTGCTCGGTCAACTCGGCCCGGCGCGTGCCGTACCGCGTCTTCCCGATCTTGCCACGACGCTGCTGTCGTTCCACCTTCACCAGCTCTGTGAACAAATGCTCCCGACGACCCTGCAGCGTGTCGCCCCCCCGGGATGCCGGATCGTGCCCACCGATGCCCTTCGACGTCCAGACGCTCACCGCAACAATGAGTCCGGCCAGCGACAAAGCGATGATTCGTGGCCACGCGTTGTGGTGGGGCAATCCGGTCACCTCCAAGGTCACCAGGCGACCCGCCGGCACGCTGCCGCCGGCGCCCCACAGCATCGGCGCCCCGCCGGTCTCATCCGCCCCCATCTCCCCGCGTTGGTCAATCAGGGTCGACGCCACATCCATCGTGCCCCACTTTTGCGTGAACACGAGCAATTGCGCGAAATCGGCCGGGAACGACTGCGAGAACGCCAGCGTGCCGCCGGAGTAGGGCAGGATATACGCCACGAGCACCGGGGTCACGCCTGGGGCAAATCCACCGGACACCCAGACCCGCGGGCCGTCAATGAGGGTTCGCGGGCTCGATCCCTGCAGAATGGTCGCGCCCTGCGCGCCAGCGGGCAGGAAGAATTCGAACGGCGTGTCGGGCTCAACCGGCGAGTCCTCGACGTTGAGCACGTCCAGCCAGTAGTAGACCTCGACGTTTTCCTCGCCCAGCTCGATCAGAATCCGTGAGTCCTGCGCGAACGCGACCCGTCCCGGCCGAGCCGGCACACTGGGTCGTGCGTCGGCGACGGCATCCCCGGCGTCTCCACCGCCCGCAGCGCCAACCAGCAACACCGCCACCCCGCCCAGACCGGGGGCGGCGAACGGCTGCGACACCAGCGCCGCGCCATCGAGTGTCGTCGCAACGGTCACCTGCACGCCAGGACTCGGACTCGTGAACGTGGCCCGGCCCTCTCCATCGGTCATGGTCGTGGACACGTCATCGCCGGCCCGAAGCTCGACCGCGTGCCCCGTCACGTTGTTCGCAAACGAACCGCGGATGACCCGCACCGTAATCGCTTCGTCCGCCAGGTTGGAGTCAGGCCGGGGAATGCCGGACATCTGGATCGGATTCGGCTGGGCGGAGACCGTGGCGGCCAGACCGCACAGAGCCGTGCTCAGGATCACGCGCGCGAGCGAGGCGTATCTCACAGCGGCTTCCCACACCCTTTGCAAAAGCAAGCGTCACGGTCATTCGACGTCTCGCAGCTTTCACAGACGAGGTCTCCAGACGACAACGGCGCGGACGACGCCACGGCGGCCGCGTCCGGGTCCTCCCCAGCGGCTTCCAGGCGGTTCCGGAGCTCCTGCTCGATGAGGGGCAGAAAATTCACCTCCTGGACATCCAACTGCTTCATCAGGCTGATCGCACGGGTGCGAAGCCGGCCCCCCATCTCGTCAAAATCGTGACTGGACACCTTCCCCATGGCGCGGTCGAATTCGAGTTCCTTGAGCGAGCGCAACACGAGCGTCTTCTCCCGCTCAACCGCGGCCCGCGTGCGCGAACCGGCCATCGTCGTCGCTTCCACGAAGTCCCGTTGGGTCAGCGGCTTGATGGTCCGGTAGGTCATCAGTCCGACGAATCCGCCGGCGCCGATCGCCAGCGTCAACAACACCGCAACCACCGGATCGGATGGTCTGGCAACGAGGATGACGACGGTCGCCGCCACCAGCGCGGCGAGGACGAACAGGTGCCAGGGGCGAAACGAGGAAACGGCGGAAGGGGTCATGGATCCGGTCAAGCGCCGAGGGCGGCTAGAAAGGCGCGAGCCACGCGGTGGGGCAGGATGCCTCGACGGCCGAACGCGGCCGACATCACACTAGTCGAGGTTCCGGAGTTCATCGTCCAGACGCGCTTCAAGCAGGCTGTCGGCCTCGGCGTGCCCGGTGGTCGGCTGGAGATTCCGCCCGTCGCGGGTCCAGCGAACGAGCGCCGCGCCCAGCGCGACCGCGCCCGCGGCGGCGAGTAGATACGGAAACAACCACGCCAGGCGGTTGAACCCCTCGTCGAGCGGCATGGCGAGCGCTTCCTGGCTTCCATGCTTGTCAATGTAGAACCGCAGCACCTCGTCACGGGTCAGGCCCTCAGCCACCAGTCCCTTGAGCTCCTCGCGGGTCGCCGCCGCCTCGGCACACACGCATTCCGCGAGAATCTTCTTGCCACAACCCGGGCTGCCGCACATACACACGAGCGACCGGCGCAGATCGATCTCCAGATCGCTGGCCGGCACGTTGACTTCCTGCTGCGCGCCCTGAAGCCCCAGCGGCTGCGCGGCGACCGAGGTCGGACCGAGCGTCAGGACGGCGGCCAGCAGCGCCATCGAGGCCGTCGCCGTCCCCGCCGGCACCGTCGCCGCGGCATACGCGAAGGCACTCTCCGGCAGCAGCGCGAGGCCGGTGCCCAGCGCCAACACGGTGAAGCCGAACCAGATCCAGTTCACCAGCGGATTGACCGTAATCTGAAAACTCCCGGCCTGATTGCCAACCTCATACCCCGCCAGCACGATATACAGATCCTCGGACACCGTGTGCCGGATGCCCACTTCCGTCGTCGGCTCACTCTCGTGCTTGAAGAAATACCATCGCGCCGGCGTCAGGCCACCGACGTTGACGCCGTCCTCGAACACGGTCATATGGGCCGTGATCATCTGCTTCTGGTCGTCGGTGTTCGTGCTGAGTCGGTCGTACTGGATGCTGTAGCGGCCGATGTCGTGTGTATCGCCTGGCCGCAGCAGCACCTGCGAGTCGAGCTTGTAGCCGGACCCGGCGAACCCCAGAAACATCAGCACGATGCCCACATGCACGATCATCCCGCCGTACCGTCGACGCGACCGCCCGACCAGCCCCACGAGGGCGGTGAACAGATCCGTGCCAGTCGCCTCCCGCCGTACGAACGCGCCGCGAATGAACTCCTGCCCGATCGTGCCCACCACGAACCCACACAGCGCGAAACAGACACCCGAGACCCAGACTCGAAACCCCAACGCATAGAGCCCAGCCCCGGTCGCGAGCGCCACCGACACCGGCCAGGTGAACTGATACACCAGATTCGAGGTGCTCGACCGCCGCCACGCCAGGAGGGGACCGATGCCGGTCAGCGTCAAGAGGATGAGGCCGATCGGCATCATCCACTTCGTGAAGAACGGCGGCCCGACTGTGAGCCGCGCCCCCGTCACCGCTTCACTCAACGTGGGGAACATCGTCGCGAAGAGCACGAAAACGGCCGAGAACAGCAACACCCAGTTGTTGACCAGGAAGGCGGCCTCACGCGAGACCCATGATTCCAGCTCGTTACGTGCCCGCAACAGCGGCAGCCTGTAGATCACGAGACCGAAGCTGAAGACGAGCAGCACCACCATGAACACGGTAAACATGATGGCCAGCGCCGTGTCCTGCCCGAACGCGTGAACCGACTGCACGATGCCGGACCGGGTCATGAACGTGCCGAAGATCGTGAGAAAGAACGTGAGAATCACCAGCGTCATGTTCCAGACACGGAGCATGCTGCGTCGTTCCTGGACCATCACGGAGTGCAGAAAGGCGGTGGCGGTGAACCAGGGCAGCAGCGCGGCGTTCTCGACCGGATCCCAGCCCCAGTACCCTCCCCAACCCAGCTCCTCGTAGGCCCAGATCATCCCCAGGGCGAGCCCGAGCGTCAGAAACAGCCAGGCCATCATCGTCCACCGGCGCACCGCGCGCAGCCACGAGTCGTCCACGTGGCCGGTGATCAGCGCCGCCATGGCGAACGCGAATGGCACTGTCATCCCCACGAAGCCGATATAGAGCGACGGCGGATGAATCGCCATGTAGAAATTCTGAAGCAACGGATTGAGGCCCCGCCCGTCGATCGGCGTCTGCGTCAGGTAGGTCGCGAACGGGTTCTTGTGCACGATCATGACGAACAGAAAGAACATCTGCACGACGGAGATGACCGCGACGACGTACGGAATCAACTCACGGTGCCGTTCTCGGTTCGTGTAGACGGCGCAGGTGCCAAAAATCGACAGCAGCGTCACCCAGAACATGATCGAGCCGTCCAGGCCGCCCCAGTACGCGGTGATCTGATAGAACAGCGGCTGGGCCGAGTCCGAGACCATGTCGACGTATCGGATCGAATAGTCGCCAGTAATGAAGGCGTGGATGATGACGGCCGTCGCCAGCAACATCAGCGCCATCACGAGGTAGAACGCTCCGACGCCGCTCTCGACCAGCCGAGGCGCACGACGCCGAGCCCCGGCTACGCAGACCGCGGCCGCGTAGCTACAGACGACAAAGGCCGCCAGCAGTGTGAAATAGCCCAGAGATGCCATCGTGTTCGACCTCGACTTGTCCTGGACGTAGGCGGCGCGGTCGGCTTACGACCACCGCCACCCCCAGAACGACGTAGTGGGACTACTCGTTAGTTGGACGCCGCCAGATCGGAGCCCAGGGAGGGCTTCGCTTCGTACTTCGATGGACACTTCGCCATCACTCCATTTGGAGCCACGGTGAAGCCCCCGTGCGGGTCGAGCTCGCCGGAGATGACCACTTCCGAGCCGTCTTGAAAAGTGTCGGGGACGATGCCGGTGTAGGCCGCGCTGATGACCTTGCCGTTGTTCTCGACCTGAAAGACGTAGTCGAGCGACTCTGGCTTGCGGAACCGCGACCCCTCCACGACGTAGCCGTGCACCTGCAGCTTCTTGCCGTACCAGGACTCCGGTTCGGCCATCACCTCGTCGACATGCATGTAGTACTCGGTGCCCTCGGCCAGGGTGCCCCAGAGCAACCCACCCAGGGCGGCGGTCAGGACAAGGGTCGTGATGAGCATTTTCACGGTCTTGGCTGGCATAAGTGCTGGTAACCCCTAATGTCTGGTGTCGACTACAGGTCTTCGACGGCTCAAGGGTATCGCTCATGGACCCGTCTGGTCAATCCACGGCGCCACCACGACGCCTGACTACTGATCGACGATGTCCACCACCACCGGCCCCGTCGGTCTGGCGCGGCACGCCAGGCGATGCGAGGCGGGATCGACCCCGCAGATATCCTCCAAGGTGTCCTGTTCGTCGTCCGTCATCGGGTGGAGATGCTCCTGCCCCGACACGATCCGAACCGGATCGCTCCCGCAGATACCCTTGTGACAATCGGCCTTCAGCGCCACTCCTGCATCCTCGGCCACGTCGCAGATGGTCTGTCCCGGCTTGAACGGACAGGTCTGGCCCCGATTCTGGAAGACGACGACCGCGCCCTCCGCCGCCGCCACCGCGGTGGCGACCCGGCGTTCCGACAACCGTCCGGTCTCCACCTTCAGGACCTCAGACCGGACCTGCGGCTCGAACAGGCCGAACCTGAGCGCCTGATTGCCGAGACGCAGAATGTCTCCATCCGTCACCCTGGTCACTCCGTCGACCTTGAGAAACGTACCGTTGGCGCTATTGAGGTCCCGGACATAGACCTGCCCGCCGCCCACAACGATGGACGCATGCCGGCGGGACAGGCTCATGTCGGTCGCCGTCAGTGTGATATCCGGCGCGGCGCGGCCCACGATCTGCGTACCGTCCCGCAACCGGTATTGCGACACCTGCCGCCCCTGGGCGTCGTGGTGTGCCAATGACAGGGGCTCAGCCACCGAGCCAAACACGACCCACTGTCCGCCAACCCGGCCGACCGTGCCAGGCGCCACCGCCCGCCCGTTCCCATCTGTCAGATGGAGGAACACGCCTTCGCGCGCGCTGTCGTCACGCACGAGATATCCGTCGCCGTCGGGCAACATGGTCGCGTGGCGGTCAGCCATCCGGGTGTCTTCGGAGAACGAAATGTCACATCCCCGCCGGCCGATCGACGTCTCCTGGCCCGCGAACAGCACGAACTGCTCAGCCTCCACCTCCCGATCGAGCAAGCGCACGAGCACCGCCGCGGGCGGCGACGGCGCAATCGGCGGAGAGGACGCGAACCCGAGCACCGTCTTATCCGACTCGGACGCATCCGCGGCCGTCGGCGGCACGCTCGCGGGGCCGGAGACCGGGGTGCTCCCTCCCACGAACTCCAGTTCTACGCGAATTTCGGCTCGCCCCTCGAGCTTCTGGGCGATCACCTCGGCCACCTTCACCCCGTCGATCAGCGAGGCCTTGATATTGCCCCGGTGCTTCACTTCCTGGAACCCGGAGGCGTCGCCGTCGTAGTCTGCACACTCCAGATAGGCGATGTTGAGCGTGTCGCCGATCACGTAGACGTTCGGTTGCCGACTCTCGAGCAACACGCTCAACGGAATCGCCTTCTTGCCGCGCGGCCCTCCTGTCACCTGGTAGATCCCGATACCGTGGATGAGCCCCCAGTCGATCTCCTGGCCGATACAGGCGATCACGTGACGGGTCTCGAACTCGAGAAGGGTCGGATCGGCCGGTCCCGATGGCGTCTCGCGTCGCTTCTGCAACTGAAACACTTTGCCGTCCGGCGTCTCAACGACCGCGCGGGCTTCACTCGCCGGGAGGAATCGCACGTTCCCATGAACATCGATGGCCTGGGTCAGCGCGGCCTCCAACGCCTGCGGAACGCGCGGCATCTGTTCGCCGCGATGAGACCAGTACACCGCGGTGTCGTCCCCGACCGCCGCCTTCGCCGCCGAAATCGCGACCACCGCTTCGATCGCCGACACGCCGCCACCGATCACGCAGGCAATCGCGCCCACATGACGCTCGGCCCCGGCCAGGCGATCGCCGATCGCACGCACGTCCCCTGGCACGTCGAGCCTCCGCGGCATCCCGGCCCCCAACGCCAGCACGACGTGCTTCGCGCGCACGGTGCCGTCACTCGCGGTCCGGTGATTCCGAACCTGAGCCAGCCAGGTGCCCTCCGATGACGGCTCCGGCTCCAACCCCATCAACTCGACCCCGATCTGGGCCGGGACGTTGTGGTCGCGATACAGCCGCTTCCAGTGGTCGCACAGCTCGGTGCCCTTGACGTCGTTGAAGAAGTGCAACTGCTCCACGAGGTCGCCCCCCTTGGGGAACCCCATCTGCTTGCCGGCGCCGAAGTCCGGCTTGATCGGTTTCTTCTGGTCGTAGTCGCGGATGCGCTTCATCACGTCATCGATCTCGATGACCAGGGCGGCAAGACCGAGCTCCTTCGCTCGAAATCCGGCCGCGGTGCCAGCCGGACCACCTCCCACGATCAGGACGTCGAGCACGTCCGGCTGCGTCACCGGCGTCGCCAACTCCAGTCGCCCGTCGGGTAGCACCATCACCTCGTCCATGCGCTACCGCAGCAGTCGACTTCGCACATCGGCCTCTGGATGAAAGTCGTGGCACGTGACACACCGGTCTGAAGCCAGGTCCGGTGTGTGACACTGGCGGCACTCGCCGACCGCCGGCAGGTTGTGAATCGCGGCATTGTCGAGCGCCGCGTCGACCGGACCCTCACCCCCCAGGTGCGCCTCAAACGGTATCGCCGTGTGGCAATCGAGGCACCCACGCTGGAGCACGTGCGCGCCGTGCTCGAACCGCGCCCGACTCAACACCCCTTGTGCGGCACGCACGCGGTCAATCGTGGCGCGCCGCACGGTGTGGCACGTCAGACAGGGTTCCGCAACCTCATCGGCGAACGCGTCGATCTCGTCGAGCTGCGTCTGACCCAAGCGCGGGTCTGGGCGGTTGAGCCGGAATCGCGCGTCATTGAGCGTGGTGTTCCGATCGACCAGACGCGCTTCGAGATCGGCGGCCACGCGATCCAGTTCCAGGAGCTCAGACTGGACCCAGGCTTCCCCGCGCCCGCGCAGTCCGTCGGCATACGCACGCAGCGTGGCCAGCGCTTCCGTGTACAGCATGGCCTCGTCCTCCGGTCTGACATCGGCCGACATCAGGAGCAGATCGGACAAGCCACCCATCGGATAGACCGCTCGTCGGAGGCGCCGGAGATTGTGCATCACCCAGGGGTCTTCGTGGGCGGTCGCGACCTTCACGACATAGCCATCGTCGGTATCGAACTGCGCCGCGCTCATGTCGAGCGCCCACCGTTCCCCTGGCCCTTGACGAGCCCGAATGGTATCGAGGGTTTCCACCCCGAGCGTCAGCGCGGCCGTTCCGCTCGACTCGTCGACCATCGACACGCCGGCCGGCTGGATCGGGAGCTCGGCGCCCTCGACTTCAGTCCCCAGGTGGCAGTCTGCGCAGTGCGTCTCGAACGCGACCGGCTCGAAGCCGCGGGCCTCGCTGCCTGGCGTGTGACATGCCAGGCACGCCACCTCGAGATCGCCGGTTCCCCGATCCTCCATGACCCGGTCAACATGTCTGATGTGGGTAAACGCGAGACCGGCGTCGTCCGGTGTCGAGTCGGCGATGACGCTGAACTCTGGATGATCCGCCAGCCGTTCGATCCCGTGACAGGCGACACAGCCGGTCTCTGGCACGGTGGTCAGAGTGGCGGTTCGGCCCCGGTGTTCGGTATGGCACCCCGCGCACGTCATTTCGCCATCCCGACGAAACGCCCGCGTGTGGTCGCCCGACACATAGACGTAGTGAGCATCGAGGCTGAACGGTCCGACGACGGCGGTGCCGTCCTCGTGACACAACGAACACTTCTCGCTGCTGACCTCGCCAAACGGTGTGTGGCACGCCACGCAGTTGTCGCCGATGACCGCGTGGCTCGACGAGAGCGGACCGTTCGAGACGAGGGCACCGCTCTGCAGGTTCAGATTGACGGCCAGGACGAGGCCGGCCACCCCCGCCAGCGCTAGCCCGAGCCACCAGATCCGGTTCCGACCGGGCGGCTGGACGTAGGTCGTCGAGACCGGCAGACCGGCTTCGCCGAAAGACCCTTTGGTTGGACCGTCGCGCCCTGGGTGTTCTGACATTACTGTGACGGGGCTCCGCCCTGCACCCCACACGACCAGAGCCTTGTCCAACGGCACGACCGCACAGATCGCATCAGTAGTACCAAACCGCGAACACGTGGAAGGCCACCAGCACCGTCAGGGCGACCGCGACCGGCACGTGCACGTAGAGCCACCCGCGCAACACCCGGTGGAGTGTCTATTGCGCGTCCATCT
>Ga0310123_10003484_pt1 | contig 12156 bp, 9 predicted proteins | sample CB6_AW_1057_MG_FD_203505 | JGI IMG/M metagenome (GOLD analysis project Ga0310123, IMG submission 203505) | Marine microbial communities from Western Arctic Ocean, Canada - CB6_AW_1057 | ecosystem: Environmental > Aquatic > Marine > Oceanic | place: Canada: Western Arctic Ocean | collected... | reverse complement strand
GCGGCCTTTGTACGCCCGCGATCCGATCGGCGTGGATCTCGATCAAAGTCTCTACGCTCTGGACTCGACCACCATCGATCTGTGCCTCTCGCTGTTCCCCTGGGCCAAGTTCCGCCGACACAAGGCGGCTTCGCGGTACAGGTGCCTGTACCTGACACGAGCGCAGAGTCCTGCGTCGCCCTCAGATCCCTTGAAAGGCCTTGAGTAGGCAAGGAGAGATCTCGACTTCTTCGCCAGGTGTCAGCCATCCCCTTCCCACACGGGTTAGTGGTCAGGAGCAAACGCTTGGATTGCGCCCGCCCCACGAAGCAACAACCACCTTCTTAGAAAAAGAGCGGCCGGTCTTGAGCGGAGTCTTGGGGCTGCTCGGCGGGATTACTTGTGGTCACCGTTCAGCGTCTGCCACACTTGCTCCACGCCATGCTTTGGACAGTTGCATCCTTCCTCGCCTTCACGCTCTCGGTAGCGGCGATCTCTTACTGGTACACGCGTAAGGACCGCATGAACACCTCGGACGCCTATTTTCTTGGCGGCCGAAGTCTCACGGCTTGGCTCATTGCCGGGTCCCTGATCATGACCAACCTCTCGACCGAGCACTTGATCGGGCTCAACGGCGACGCCTTCAATCACACCATCGCGGTGACGGCTTGGGAGACATTGGCGGCTCCGGCACTGGTGCTGACCGCCCTGTATTTCCTGCCCCGCTACCTCAAGAGCGGTTTCGCCACGATCCCTGAGTTCTTGGCTCAGCGCTACGATCAGTCGACCCGCGTTATTGCGACAGTCTTGTTCCTGCTCTCCTATGTATTCGCAAGGCTGCCGGTCGTGCTGCTGCTCGGCGCCATAGGCCTCGAAAGCCTTTTCGACGTCTCGGAGAATCTCGGCATGACGGCCGCACAGTCGACGTTCGTCATCGTATGGAGCGTGGGCACGTTGGGGTCGCTGTATGCCATTTTCGGCGGCCTCAAGGCCGTTGCCATCTCCGACACAGTAAATGGGGTTGGCTTTCTCGCCGCCGGGCTGCTGGTGCCGTTGCTGGCGCTGGTGACCATTGGTGACGGGAATGCCTGGGCCGGTCTGGTCGAAGTCTATGCCGAGCAGCGTCCGAAGTTTGACATCACAGGCGACGAGCCCGGATCGTTCCTGCCCATGGGCGTTTTGTTCAGCGGGCTGATCGTCGTTCAGGTCTTCGCCTGGTGTACCAATCAAGAAAAGGTGCAGCGCGCGCTCGGGGCCAAGAGCCTCGCGGAGGGACAAAAGGGCGTGTTGCTGGGGGCCTTCTTTAAGCTGCTGGGGCCGTTCATTGTCGTGCTGCCGGGGGTGCTCGCCTATCACATGTTCAGGGACACACTCGGGCCCCAGGATTACGTATTGGCCTACCCGACCCTGGTCAAGGCGGTTTTGCCGCCGGCTCTGATCGGACTCTTCGCGGCAGTGATGGTGGGGGCGATTCTGAGCACCTTCAACAGCGTGCTGAACAGCTCGGCGACGCTGTTCAGTCAGGGCATCTACCAAGCGATTTTCAATAAGGAAGCGACGGGGCGCCAAATGGTTGTTTCCGGGAGAGTCTGCAGCATCGTACTGGCGATCGTGACCATGACCATCGCGCCGTTTATCGATGCATCGGGAAGCCTCTACAACTACCTGCAAAAGGTGAATTCGATCTTCAACGGACCCTTGCTAGCGGTGATTCTGCTGGGTTTTCTGACCCGGTATGTGTCGGCTCTTGCGGCCAAGGCTGGATTGATCGCCGGGCCGATCGTTTTTTACCTGCTGGTTTTCTCGTTCGGGGACACAGTGCAAGCCTTGTTGAGAAACTTGTTCGGGCTTGGTCAGGACGTACACTTTCTCCACTTGCTGGGGTTGGTGTTTGTACTCACGGTGGGGCTCATGGTTGTGATCAGCCGCTTCAAACCGGCGGAACACGTTTACGTGCCGACCCAGACGGGAGAAGTGGATATCACTCCTTGGAAGTATACGACGGAAGCCAGTATCGTGATCTGCGCGGTCACGGCTGGATTCTATATTCTTCTCGCGAGGTAGGTTCAACTGAGTCCGCTTTTCTCACCGCCGGCAGACTTCAGACGACAATGCTCTGATAGACTGAATTTCAAGGGTTTCTTGAAGACGAAACCATCTCAATCTGCCGGTGGCGTGAGATTTAGACCCGGAAGAATTACCGTGTGAGCGACTGATTCGTCAGACTAAGTAAGGTCTGATTGCGCTAGCCTGCATTTCTCACCACGTGGCGAGACGAAGTGCGTGAGAGGCGCGTCAGTACGAGGCGCGCGCCGCTTGACGAGCGGAGGCGTACTCGGACAGTACGTTGAGTACGGCGAGCAAGCGCAACGAAGTAATGGCGGGCCTATTGCGTGCTTCGGCCGTCAAGTGGTGAGAAATGCAGGCTAGGTTCTTGTCGGACAAAGCAGCACTTTTCGACCCGCTGGGATGAGCACGGAACCGCAGTGAGCATGACCAGGAAAATCCTGATTGCTACCCTGGCCGTTGTGGTGATAGCCGGGGCTTCCTTCGGTACATACAGCTACTTGCAACGGGGAGTTGTCGAGGTCCAGACCGGGCAGGTCGTCCGCCAAGACCTGGTATCGGTTGTCACTGCGTCGGGCGAAATTAAGCCACGCAACTACATCAACATCGGCGCCAACAGCATGGGGCGCATCACCGACATCTACGTCTTGGAGGGTGATGTCGTCGAGAAGGGTCAGCGTCTGGCCAAGCTCGAAACCGTCCAGCCGGCGGCCGAGGTCGCTGCTCAGAAAGCTTCCTTAGAGTTGTTCAAAGCGGAACTCGCCGCGCGCGAAGCGGCCATCGAGGCCTCTGGTGCGAACAAGCTCACCCAGCAGGCGGCCCTGAAGCGCACCAGGGCAGAACTCCAGCGGGCACAGGTCAATTTCAAACGGGCCGGCCAGCTACTGGAGGAAAAGCTGATTGCCCGTCAGGATTACGATCAGAGGCGCGCTGACTTTGAGGCGGCGGTTGCGACGGTCGAAGAGGCACAAGCACGCTTGGCGGAGCTCGGAGTGCGAAAAGGACAGCTCATCGCCCAGCGCGATTCCGCGCAGCGCCGCATTGAGCAGGCTGATGCTCATCTTCTGCGGGCGAGCGATGTTCTCGAGAGACACTATTCTGTTTCGCCGCTGGATGGGGTCGTGACCAACCTTCCGGTGCGCGTGGGGGAGACTGTCGTTCCGGGCATTCAAAACTCTTCGGCAAGCCTGGTCATGACCATCGCCGACATGTCCCTGATCACGGCCGAAGTGAAGGTCGACGAAACCGACATTGTGAACGTCAAGCTGGGCCAGCAAGCGCAGGTCACGATCGATGCCATCCCGAGCCAGACGTTCAAGGGGGATGTCATCGAGATTGGCAACACCGCGATTTTGCGGACGACGGGCTTGGCTGCTTCGCAAAGCAATGTTGCCAGCCAGGGGGCCAAGGACTTCAAGGTAGTCATCGCGCTCGAGGACCCGACAGGAGCTATTCGGCCGGGTATGTCCTGCACCTCTCGAGTCACCACCGCGACTCGCAAAGCAGTTCTGACCTTGCCGATCCAAGCCCTAGCCGTGCGGCTGCAAAAAGATCTCGAAGAGCCGAAGGACCCCAACAGCGCGCAGGCCGCCGGCGCGTCCGCGGATCCCAATGCGGATCCAAACAAGGAAGTGGAAGGGGTGTTCGTCGTGCAAGGAAGCGAGGTCGAATTCCGTCCGGTGGAGACGGGGATCACCGGATCGACGCACATTTCGGTGACGAAGGGGATCGATGAGGGCGAAGAGATCGTCATCGGCAGCTACAAGATTCTGCGAACGATCCGCTCGGGGGCTCGGATCAAGGTTGAGAACAATGAGGGTGACTCCTCGAGCTGGTGGTAAGCAGCAGAGCCGCGCGCGTCAGCAAGCGGTCACCAACGGCTTCGCTTGACGGTGTCGATTGTGCAGGCTTGAGCAACAATTTGTCTTTTAACCCTCAGCCCCAAAACCTTTCTCGAAAATTGAACGTCTATGCAAGGTAGACCACATACCAAACGCAGGGCCCAGGCCGAGGAATCGAATGGCGACAGTAACCGCAACCGACCCACAACAAGTTGGCGAACAGCTCCACAAAGACGGCATCGTGATTCGCACGTTTGACCTGTGGAAGACCTATGTCATGGGCGACCAGGAGATTCATGCCGTGGAGGCAGTTGATGTCGAGATTCGCAAAGGTGAATACGTTGCCATCATGGGGCCGTCCGGGTCTGGTAAGTCGACGCTGATGAATTTGATCGGCTGCCTCGACACTGCTTCCCGCGGTCAGTATTACATTGCGGGCCGGCTGGTCAGCGACCTCGATGACGACGAGCTAGCCCACATTCGGAACAAAGAAATCGGGTTTGTCTTCCAGACATTCAACCTGTTGCCGCGCCTGACCGCTCTTCAAAATGTCGAATTGCCGCTAGTCTACAGCGGGATTCAGCCGGCCGACCGGCTCGAACTTTCCCAGAAAGCGATCGCCCACGTCGACCTGACCGAGCGCATGTACCATAAGCCGAACGAGCTTTCCGGCGGGCAGCGCCAGCGCGTTGCTATCGCACGAGCCCTGGTGAACTCGCCCTCGATCTTGCTGGCCGACGAACCTACCGGCAATCTCGACACGGCTACTGGAAACGAAATCATGGCCTTGTTCGACCTGCTCCATCAGCAAGGCAACACCATTATTCTGGTCACTCACGAGCCTGACATCGCTATGCACGCCCACAGAGCCATCCAACTCCGTGACGGCCGCGTGGAGAAGGACGAAAAGATCAATAAATCAGGTAGCTCGTAGCGAATGGCTCTCAGCCGGTCCAAACTAACTAACCGGCGCGGCGAGCAAGATGGCTAATCAGCCGTTCTCCTGAGCCAGCCCCCGGGGTTGAAGGTCATGACCATGGCTTCTCGGGTGACGTCCTGCTCGAAGAGTTCGCCGCCCCCCTCTTGCAAGAAAGCATTCACGGCCGACATCGGCCCGGGGCCTCTTTCCGGATGCGTGGGAACCGAATCGTAATGCGTATCCTCGACAACGATGTAGCTCCCCGCGCTCACCAGCGGCGAGTAGAGCCGCAACTCTTCTCGAACGTGCTTCATCGTGTGGTTGGAATCGAGGACCACAAGAACCGTCTTGCCTGCTACGATCTGGGAGATCTGCCCGACGATCGCGGGGTCGGTGGAACTCCCGTGGAAAAACTGGATGTGCTGCTTCCAGAGCGGACGCTCGGCGGCTTCCTGAGTTTCATCGGCCACGTCCACGGTGAGCACCTTCGCGTTCTCCAATCCGAGTCCGCTCAGAGTATGCGCCCAATAGAGTGCGGATCCGCCGCGCATCGTGCCTGTTTCGACGACGAAGTCCGGTTTGATTTCGTAGATGATTTGCTGCATCATCCACAGGTCGCAGGGGTTCTTAATGATCTTGATCCCCTGGAACCACATGTTGTCCCAAACGTCGAGTTCATGGAACAGTTTCATCAACTCGTTTTGTTTTTCGAGGCTCAGTCTGACGTCGCGTTTACGAATGATCTCGCGGTAACCCCGCTGGGCCCGGCTGAGCTGGTCGTTGACAAATCCGGTTGACTCTTCACGTCCTTTTAGAGCAAGCGAAACGGCGATCAAGCCCAGTTCCCGGCCTCCCTGTCCGCCCTGGTTTTGGGCCTTGTCGAGTTCAAAATAAATTTGAATTTTGTCTGAAGTCAATGCCTCGGGAGGCAGCGACTTCGAAAACAGGTAGCGGCCATCCTCGGTAAATGTCTCGCTGCCGGCGTCGTGGCCGTTGGCGCTCGCCGATAGGGTCACCGATTTGAATTGATCCATGAGAGGCTTGGCGAGAGCGAAATCGAGTTCAACGTACAAAGGCGGCTCGGCGTCGGGACGATCAAGAGAAACAGAGAAAGCTCGCGCGGTCCAGCGCCAAGGACCTTCCGAGTCATATAAGCCCCGCAACAGCCGAGAGGCCTCGATGTTCTCGCCGAAGTTCAGTTCATAGAGGACTTCGTCGGGAACAAGAGCGGGTTGCTCGGAGGCCGCGGGAATCGCCGGTGGCTCTTCACTCGAACAGCCGAAGGTTGCGGCGAGAACTAACAAATACAGGATGGTAAGTGGTCGCATTGGCTTAGCGCCGCCGGTCGAGGGCAACGATTGTTTATCTTGGCACGCGCGGAGTCAGGAGTGCGCACACGACTGTTGAGACCGGCTGAGAGCCGGTCCTACAGTCGAGTGGCCGGCTGCTGCACTAGAAGGGCGCCTCGGGTTCTCCCTGCCCCGAGTCCTCGTGCTGGCTTGGATCCTCGGCCAGGTTTTCGAACTTGACGTACTTGTGGAGAAAGGCCAGCTTGATCCGGCCGGTGGGGCCGTTGCGTTGTTTGGAGATTATTAGTTCGGCGATGCCGTGAAGGTCTTCGCGGTCCGGTTTATAAACTTCTTCACGGAAGATGAAGCCAACCAAGTCGGCGTCCTGCTCGATCGATCCGCTCTCACGCAGGTCGCTTAGCTGCGGGCGATGGTCGCCTGGACGCGTCTCCGGCGCGCGGCTCAACTGCGACAAAGCAATCACCGGCACATGGAGGTCTTTCGCCATCAGCTTGAGGCCGCGAGAAAGGGCGGAGATCTCCTGGACGCGGTTCTCAACGCGCCCTTTCGAAGACATCAACTGCATGTAGTCGACCACTACGAGAGCGAGGCCCTGTTCGGCTTTCAAGCGCCGGCACTTGGCACTGATGTCCATCATGTTCGTGCCGGGCGAGTCGTCAATATAGAGCTTGGCGTCGACCAATTGGCTTAGCGCGGCACTGAGGCGCCGCCTTTCCTCTTGATTGAGATATCCCCCCCGGAAGCGATGGCTGTCCACCCTCGCGATGGAGCAGAGCATGCGAGTGAGCAGCGATTCTTTCGACATCTCGAGCGAAAACACCGCCACGGGCTGCCCCGGCTTGTCAGGAAGATTCGATGCCACGTGTTGCGCAATGTTGAGCGCCAGGGCGGTCTTACCCATCGACGGCCGCGCGGCGATGACGATCAGCTCGCCGGCCTGAAGGCCGGCAGTTTTCTCATCGAACTCGAGAAACGGCGTTGAAAGCCCCCGTACCCGCTTACTGGGATCGAGAAACGCTCCCACGCCCCCGGCAAATTCTTCCACGATCTGCCGCGGATTCGACAGGCCGGACCGCAGTTGTGCGTCACCGACACGCATCATTGCCGACTCGGCGTCGGCGATCAGATCCTCGGCTTCCTCGGATCCTTCGATGCAGCGCGTAACGATATTCTGCGCCGTGAAGATCAAGTGCCGCAGCAGCGACTTGTCCTTGACGATCTTGATGTAGCTGTCAATGCTCGAAAGCCGCGGCAGGCCGTCGGTGAGTGAAGAGATATAGGCAATGCCGTCGATGGACTCGAGCTGGCTATGCTTTTCCAGCTCTTCGACAATCGTGAGGTACTCGATGCGCTCGCCGCGTTCTTGCAGATCGGCCATCCGCTGGAAGATGCGCCGGTGCTTTTCAATATTGAAGTCCGCGGAGTCAAGCGAACCCGCTACTTGGGGAAACAGTGAATCGTCAAGGAGAACGGAACCGAGTACGAATTGCTCCGCTTCGATGTTGGTGGGAAGACCCTTCTCAAAAGCAAGGGCTGTGCCGTTGGATGCCATCCGTTAAGCTTTCCGGGTGTAGTGGAGGGAAATAGTATGCACTGTCCGCTTTGAATTCAGAAGACAAATTTCGGTCTTCACTTACCTCCCTCTTTCCAACCGTTTAGGCTGTGGATTTCTCGTTTTTGGGATTTTTCTAAGGGTGAGAGCCCCCGGAGCCCCTATTGATGCGCCTTCCAGGCCTATGAATAAACTGTGCATAAGCCGCGAACGCTCAGTTGAAAAACTCTGAAAAACAAACAGTGTCGTTGGAACCACTTAGAGCGATCAAAGCATGTCGAGCCTGATTTGCTTTAGCCATTATGCCATGAAGGCGAAGAAAAGGCAAATAGAACGATTTCCGCGGACCGTTCGCTCCTCTCCCCAGGTTGATCGAGGAACAGATGTAAGAGATGGCATCCCGGCTGGCCGGTTGGATAGCGTTTAGCGGACTTGTGGCTGCGAACAGCCGCCGCTATTGCGCGGGCAGCATATTGCGGATTGCCGCGAGCCGCCATCCGTCAAATGAACGGACAGAGACAAAGGTGCTCCACATCCGGCGAGTCTCGCTTCCATCCGCGCCCGCAATCACGTAGCGGGCGTCCGCCAGTGCGACGCCGGGAGCGACAAAGCGAACGGACTCGACCGTCAGTGTACGCCCGCCGGGATTACGTTGTGAGCTGCGCAGCATACCCTTGACGAGCTCGTCGCGGCCTTTGCGCCACACGCCGGAGGAGACCAGCTGATCTGCTTCGGCGACGAAGAGGGCTTCGATCTCTCGAGCGTCTCTGCTTTCGCGGGCGGCGGCATAGCTAGCGACCAGCTCCCGTATCGCTTGTTCGTCAGCAGTCTCGTCGGCCGTCATCCGCGCGGGTATCGATATCGCCACGATGACGCAAATTGAAAGTTGCAACAGCACTCGCATTCGTATCCTCCATTCCTTCCCGTGCTTGTATATCGGGAACTGGTGCGCCGGCCGCCCTGGAGGCGAGCTCTTGCTCGCCGGGCGGCGTGAATTCTTTCACAGTATCGCAAGCTCGCGCAATGCGCGAATGAAGCTGCGCCGTGTAGATTGCCGTTGGGAAGAGAGAAGCCCTTTGAAACAGGCTGAAAACCCTTGGTTGGCAGGACCTGCCAATCGTAAAACGACTGGCCCAGAAACACCACGCCGCGTGAACGCGGCTCAAAGAGTCCGCATCAGCGTACGCACGGTTTCGTTTCGATGCGTAACTTATACTGTTTGGGGAGCGACTCTACGGTTGGAGGCTCCACGAGCAAAATTCATGCGCGGAATCTATTCTCTCGGTATCACCGCCGTCGTTGTTACGGCTCTGGCGATTCCATACCTTGGGGCTCAGACTGGTCCCAAGGACGGTCAAGACCTTCCACCGTCTGATCTGGATCGCGTGCAGGCGGGGCAGACCGCTCCCGACTTCACCCTGGCCCGGCCCGGCGGCGAACCACTGATCCTGTCGTCTCTGCGCGGGAAAAATGTTGTTCTCGTGTTTTACCGGGGCCACTGGTGACCCTTCTGCACGAAGCAACTCGTGGAGTTGCATAGCCTGCTGCCCGAGCAGCGCAAGAAGGACACACTCATTGTTGGTGTCTCCCCGGATACGCTCGAAGACATCGTCAAGGTAATCCCGAAGGTGCAATCGAAGGCCGATCGGGACTTCGCGTTCACCCTCCTCAGCGATGCGGATCACAAAGTCATCGACCGCTATGGACTGCTCAATGCGAAAGCTGCCGAACGTGGCCGCAACCTGCCTCATCCGACGACCTACGTCATCGACAAGACGCAGACGATCCGCTGGAAGTTTACCGAGGTCGATTACAAGATCCGGCCAACCAACGAGATGATTCTGAGAGAACTCGGCAAGATCGAGTAGCGCTACTCGTGGCGCAGAGCAACGATCGGATCCAGTTTGGCGGCGCGGTTGGCGGGGTAGTATCCGAAGAAGAGACCGACTCCGACTGAGATCGTAAAACCCAGAAAAACCCACACGGCGGAAACATCCACCGGCATCGCTGGATAGAACGCCGTAAGAACCCATCCGAGACCGGTTCCAACCAGGATTCCGATCATGCCTCCGGCGCCGCTAAGCGCCATCGCCTCAATCAGGAACTGCAGCCGAATGTCCTGCTGCCGGGCTCCGACAGCCTTGCGGACGCCAATCTCGTGGGTTCGCTGCGTTACCGAGACCACCATGATGTTCATTACGCCAATGCCACCGACCAGCAGCGCGATCGAGCTGATCGTGAAGGTCAGCAGGAACAGGGCGCCCGTCGCCTGCTCCCACATCTGAGTGAAGAACTCCGGCATCATCAGCTCGAAATCGTTTTCTTCCCTGGGCGGCACGCGCCTGCGCCGCCGCAGCACCGGCACCACCTCGTCGACGGCTTTGTGCAGTTGTGACGTGTCGCGAACCGAAATCGCCATGAAATGTTCGCGGATTTCGGGGTAGAGCTTGTGGAATGTCGAATAGGGGATGCAGGCGAATTGATCGATCCCAGGTCCCCCGAACAGTCCTTCGTCTTTGACGTAAATCCCGATGACCTCGAAAGGCAGCCCGTTGAGGCGGACCGTGCGCCCCACCGGGTCGCTGTGAGGGAACAGGCTGTCGGCGATTCCTTGTCCCAGCACCACCACGAAGCGGGCATGATCCTGATCGTAGCGCGAGATTAAGCGGCCCTCCTGGGCGTCGAAAGTCGGGATCGCGTCGGAGTATTGATCGTCCACTCCCCGCAAGATGACGCTGGTCACCTGCTGGTTCCGGGAGCGGATTTCATTCTCGTGCCCGCCCATGAACACGGCCCGGTTGAGGAAGGCGGTGGCAAACTCAACCGTGGGGCAGGATTCCCGAATGGCCAGGGCATCGTCATAGGTGAGATATTTTCGCAATCGCATCTCCTCGGAAAGCCGGCCAAACGGCGTGTTTTGAACTCGGCCAATGAAGAAGACTTTGGAGCCCAGCATCTGTATGCGGCCCACGACGTCGTTGTTCAGTCCGTCAATGATGGAGGCGACCGTAATGACGGAAGCGACGCCGATGACGACCCCCAAAAGAGTCAAAAAAGAGCGCATCTTTTGGGTGCGGATGGAATCGAACGCGATCCCAATATTCTCCTTGAGTTGATCTCTTGTCATCCCGAAAAACACGCGAGAGGTTGTGAAGGCATGGGGCACGGTTTGCTTCGTACAAGGGCGCGCTCCGTCAAGTCAATCCCTCTCTATTAACAGCGCCCGTGCCAGCCCAAATTCTTGCATTCGGGTCTCCTCTACTCACTTCGCAGCGCCTCGATCGGATCAAGATCGGCGGCCTTCATTGCCGGATAGATTCCGAAAAACAGGCCGACACTAGAGGCCAGTCCAACACCCAAAACCGCAACCCGCCAGTCCACCGTTGCCGGAAGCACCGAAAATTGCCTCAGCAACAGGGCGGCCGCGAAGCCCAGCAGCACTCCGATCGCGCCTCCAACCAACGACTGCAGAACGCTTTCCGCCAAGAACTGCCGAACGATGTCGCCGCGATTTGCGCCACAAGCCCGGCGGACGCCAATCTCTTTCGTGCGCTCGGTCACGCTGACGAGCATGATGTTCATGATCACGATGCCGCCGACCACGGCCGCGATGGCGGAAACGCTAAGGAAGACGAAGAAGAAGGACGAGCTGATTCTCTCCCACAGCTCGATGTAACTGTCGGCAGTGCCGATATAGAAATTCTCCTTCCGCGGACCGGTGATGCCACGCCGGGATCTCATGATGACGCGGGCTTGGTCTTGGGCGCGCTCGAAGATTTCGGCTCCGCCCGCGGCTTGAATCTGCAAAGTCAGGCTGTGCCTGGCGCCGCGCACCCGGAAGAAGGTATCGAGCGGAACCACGATAAAGGAGTCCTGTGCGTTGCCTAGCACGGAGCCGATTCGCTCGAACGTACCGATGACGAGCATCGGATCCTTGCCTACCCTCACCTCGCGTCCGATCGGATCAACAGCGGGGAACAACTGCTCCGTCAGATCATCGCCGAGCAGGCATACGGGAGCGCCATGGCGATTCTCGGCCTCGGAGAAATAGCGCCCGCGTTCCACCGTCAGGGTGCCGATGTCCATCATGTTGGGCGTCAGGCCCTGGATGGACACATCGCGCATTTCCTGGTTCTTGTATCGCACCGCAATCCTGCTGGAAACCGCGGCTCCAACGTTCGCGCACAGCGGGCACGATTCCCGTACAGCGGCTATGTCTTTGCGCAGGACGTCCGGGTTGCGCCGCGCGCGCCTGGATTCCTCGAAGTTGGTCGTTGCGAAAGGGGTCTTGGCGATACGGAAGACGTCCGTGCCGAGATTAGCGATTTTCTCCTGCACGTAGGTGTTTGCGCCGACGATGAGGGTGATCACGGTCATGAGCGTTGCGACGCCCATCGTCAACCCCAGGATGGTGAGAAATGAACGCAGCCGATGCGTTTTCAACGTCTCGGTGGCCAACGAGATATTTGTGCTTAAATCCGTCATCGG
>Ga0310123_10003481_pt1 | contig 12168 bp, 10 predicted proteins | sample CB6_AW_1057_MG_FD_203505 | JGI IMG/M metagenome (GOLD analysis project Ga0310123, IMG submission 203505) | Marine microbial communities from Western Arctic Ocean, Canada - CB6_AW_1057 | ecosystem: Environmental > Aquatic > Marine > Oceanic | place: Canada: Western Arctic Ocean | collected... | reverse complement strand
TCAAAATCCCCGTTAACGAGAATATTGGATTGGGCCTCAGCAGAGGGACCAAGTACAACCAGTCCAGCCGCCAGCAGGACAGCCAGGGACAATGCAGAAAGCCTAGCACCGTTCATTTCTATTTGCTCCTCACACTGGTAACGCTGAAGGATGTTCTTTTTGTAAGCATCGTCCAGTGGCAAATACGAAGGGCCGGCGATTCGCGAAGAACGAATGGTCGGCTTTTCATCATTGGCCACGCGCAATCGCCAGTTTAGATTACGACTTGACTGTGGGTCAGCCGCGCTAGATGTCACGCGTTCCGGCGTAACCGGACTAGAGCGACTAGAGAGCCCACGAAAATACAGCAGCAAGAATATATCTTGCGGACGGTCAGTATAAGCCAAGATTTCGCGCATGTCCAACGTTTAATATTTATTTTGGCTCTTCCGCAGAATCTGTGGATGAAAATTGGGTGTCTTGGTGTGTGTTGTAGTTCGTTGGAAGGTTTTCTAAGGCATGAGAGGACAAAAAAAATGACGCGTTACGGGCATTTTCATGCGGTTTTTACTTGATATTGGTGAAGCCGAGTTTTCCAGAGGCCACAGCGTTGCCCAACTCACTCCGATCAAATATGACCCCCAATTACATTGCCGTGTCCCAAGTCCCAAAACCCCTAGAAATACGCCTCCAAATCCATGGAAACCCTAACAATCCACCCACAGATTCTGCCGAAGAGGCTTTATTTTTAACGTCCAAAATCCCCCCAGATTTAGCGGTTTGCAGCATTGGGTTTGCATCGAAATGGCACGGTTTAAGTGCGTTTATCACCTGTTTTTCGGCCCCCATACCGTCAGCCCTCGCAAGGCTGCTTCCGCTGGACGCGAAAACCGCAAACTGATCAGATAGCCCGACACGACCGTCCCCACAAAGCTGACGAAGGGGAGCCAAAAATTCGAGACCGGTTTGGCCAATTCCAACTGGCTCGCCTCCAGCGACCAGGGCGTCAGATGCCAGGTGGAGTCCACTTGGAAAACGCAGAATTTTGTCCAAAGTACGAGTCCGTACCCTAACAGTGCACCGCAGAAGACACCCCACGACGTTGCTCGCCTGGTGGCGGTTCCCAGCAAAAAAATCCCGACCGAGCAACCAAAAAAGGGAGCGGAGATCGCGTACGCCATGCCTACGATCGATTCCTGGCCGCTCATCACCAACGCGACAACCGCGATCACGGCGGCCCACACCACGATGAGCACACGAGATAGCAGTAAGCAGTGATGATCTGGTGCGTCGGGCCGGAATATCCGTTTGTAATAGTCCTCCACGCAAACGGTGCTGATCGTATGGACGCCCGAATCAATGCTCGACATGGCGGCCGCGAATACCGCGGCAACAATGATACCAGCGAGCCCTCCGCTCATTTCGTGCATCACAAAATGCGGAAAGACCTTATCCGATCGCTCAATCCCGGCCGCCATATCGTGGATCTGATAATGCGCGTACAGCGCCAGTCCCAAGCCGAAAGTCAGCAGTGTCACCGGGATCGAGAGCACCGGCTTGAGCCACACCGCCTTTTGTGCCTCCCGCAACGACTTGCACGAAAGGTACCGCTGCATACTGACCTGGTCGGTAAGGTTGGCCAGTCCATTGATCACGCCCGCGGTGACGCACGTCCAGACCGAGATGCGAAACGCCGGATCACGGCTGAAATGAAACATCTCTAACTTTCCGTCGGCTCTGACGATGTCAACCAAATCGGCAACCCCGTCCTTGTAAATGATCAATCCCAGCGCGATCACCAATCCGGACACGAACAGAAAAAACTGCATCACGTCCGTCCAGATGATCGCCTTCATGCCGCCGACCAGTGTGTAAGTCGTGGCAATGACGGTGGTCGCAATGATGCAGATGCGAGGCTCCAGGCCAGTCAACTCTTCCATGGCCAGTGAAATGGCCGTGACGATGGTGGCCATCCACGCCAACCGAGCCGCAATGAATATTAACCCGGCCAATACGCGGGTCGGATAGTTGAATCTTCTTTCCAAATACTCGTAGATTGAGGTGAGTTGCAAGCTATAGAAGAAGTTCAGAAAGAAATAGATGACAATCGGAACCGAAAGGTACCCGCAGAGGCTGTAAAGCAGATAGCTCAAATCATGGGCGTATGCTTCACCGGGGTTTCCCAGATAACTAATGGCCGATAACAAGCTGGCCAGCTGCGAAATACCGACGACGAACCAGCCCATCGAACGTCCGGCCAACAGATAGTCCGTCGATGTTCGCTGCTGACGAGCGAACCAAGCGCCCAGGCCTAGCACCACAATTGCGTACAGTGCAATGCCAAGGTAGTCGCCTGTGACGAGTTGGATTTGTGCTAAGTTGGTCATTGGTCGTCTGCTCACTCTAACGGGCCTTTCACAGCGAGGCCATATCGTGCTGCCCAGCCTACTTGTCGCCTCGGTAGTTTTGCCGTTTAATTCTATCCCATGCGATCTCGCCTATTTTGTATAGCCGCCGCTCATCTGCTTGCCCTCTGCGTTGGCGGATGGGCTGGCCCGCCTCAGGCCATTGTTTATAACCAATCGACACGGGTCCCCCTGCCTGTTCCCCTCGTCAGTGACTATCGGTTGATGGATTGGGATGGTGATGGACGGACGGATCTGCTGACCCTGCCGCAGGGTTATTCGCTGATCCTCCATCGCAATGTCGGCACGCCGGAGGCTCCACTGTTCGAAAATGGTTGGGTCGGCTCCCAAACCATCCTCGAATTTGACAAACGTCTGGGCCGCTTCTTCACCCTCATGGATTTCGATGGCGACGGTCGCCAGGAAATCATCTCCTTCGAGCGACACGCGGGCGTTCATGAAATCGGCAAACGCGAGTTGTCGTTGCATCTGTTTTTCAACGTCGGCACCTCCGGCGAACCTGATTGGAAGGTGGTTGCCGCGCGCAATACGCGGAACGAAGTCTTCAAACATTCCGCTGACGTTTGGATGTGCCCCACCATTGATGCAGCCGACTGGGACGGAGACGGCAAAGAAGACCTCATGGTCGGCGCCTGGCAACCTAAGCTCTTCCAGCCAACCCATGGCGTGATGGGTGGATATGCCAACCCACCTGAAAGCTGGAACCCTTACGGTGCCCGATTCTATTTCGTGCGGAACATCTCTGAAAATTCACAACAGCCCATCTTCGCCGATCCGGTAATGTTGAAATTGGATGGTCGCCCACTGGCAGGTTATGGATTCGCATATCCAAAGGCCATCGATATTGATGGCGACGGACGGTTGGACCTGATCGCGGGCGAGCACCGGCCCGGGTTGCGCTGGTATCGCAATGTTGGTTCTGACGACGCAGGTGCACCCCAGCTCGAATATGCCGGAATGATTGCCGATGAGCAGAACAAACCGATCAAGACGATCTTGTCGATCCGTGTGCAGACGGGGGATTTGAATGGCGATGGCAAGCCGGAGTTGGTCGGCGGTCCGTACTTCGCGGGTGGATACGCCCTTCATCGTTTTGATCACCACGGCGACGGGAACGACCTTTCCCGGGGCTGGCGGGCCGAGGGCTGGCTGCCGATGCAGGGCCAGCCGGATACGCCGATTGCCGGGCAACTCGTCGTCATGATTGAGCCGGTCGACTGGGATGATGACGGAGATACCGATCTGCTGATGGGAGCCGAGCCGGCAACACCCCTCTTAGCGCGCAACATCGGCGACGACCAGAATCGGGTGTTCGCGGTCCCAGAACGACTGAAGGCGATCGACGGTTCGCCATTGGAATGTTACAGCATTGAAGTCGGGGTCGGTTCCGCCTGGGGACCGACCGAGTATTATTGTGGACGCATCACTCCACGGGTGGCCGATTGGGACGGGGACGGAACCCTCGATATCCTCAGCGGATCGATGGGCCGGCGAATGGTCTGGTTCAAGGGTCACAAGATAGATGGTGAGCTGCGGTTCGGGCGCCCGGTGGCGTTCCGATCTACGAAGACCCGCCAAGAACTCGTAGCCGCACCGCGCGTCCAGCCCGTGGTGCGGGATATCGATGGCGATGGCGCCTACGACCTGGTTGCCCTCGACGTGATGGGAAATGTCACATTCTATCGGGGTGATGGTTCCTTGTTGCTCACGCCCCACCGGCAGTTTCTCGTTAAGGACGTACCGATCCGTCCCAGCCCCGATTCCACCAGCGTGGGGAGTGGCCGGACCGGCTTGTCGATGGCAGACTGGGACGGCGATGGCCATACGGACCTATTGGTCTACAAACTTCCCAAGGGCTGTTTGTATTACCAACGGACTGCAGAGGCCGGATTTCAGTTTGAGGAACCCCGTGTGCTGTTTCACCCGTTTGAAGGCCACTGCGCTGGTGCGACGCCCATTGATTGGAACCACGATGGTGTGCTGGACCTTTTGGTTGGTGGCGATGGGCGGCGGCTGGCACCCATCTTCCAGAAGACCGATGCGAGTCCCGGTGGACCAAACGTGCCGCGGGGCCATCTGTGGGTGGTTCATGGTGAGGACACATTGGTGCCCCCGGGCGGGCGACGTCGTTAAAAACAGAAGCCGAAGGCATTACAACCTAATGACATCAACTTCAGACCTGAGCCGTTTTGAACCACTGGAGCGCATCCTGTTCTACGATGACTTCAACCGCGGGTTGCAAGGTTGGACCTCGTTGATCGGCAACTATGAGGATTCGCTGGACGCCATGCTGCCGGAATACAAGGACATGCGTCCGCCGATGCTCAGCAATCTCTCGATGTGGGACAGCGGCACCGTGGGAACGCTCAGCGGAACGTACGCCCTCAAGCTGGCCACGCGCCCGGCCGCGGGATCGTTGGGCGTCGCCATCAAGCGGTCAACGTTTCGCGTCGCGGCACCTGTGCGTCTAGAGGCATTCTTTACTTTCAAACCGGAAGCAACGAAGCGGCTTTTGGGTGAGACCGACGTCCGCTCTGTCGGAGTTTTGTTCGATTTGCAGGACAGCGACCGTAAGGCCGACAACGCGCAGCGGATCATGCCCCATATTCGGTATTTGAACGCCTTGGACGGCAAACCCGTGGGCCGTTGGCAATACAAACGTGAGCGCGAGCCGATGCTGGACATTGGCGGCACGGGAAAGACGGTCTCGCATTTTCACCTGGGCCCAGAAGGTTGGGTGGATCTGCACGACGGCCAACAGGAACTCTGTTACAACGAGATCGCCACGAAACAGAACTGGTATTATCTGCGGCTCGATTTTGACCTGGCCAGCATGTCCTACCTGAGATTTCAATGCAACGACCGCATTTTCGACGTCTCTGATATCGAACCGATGAAGATTCCAGCCATGCCAAATCTCTCCTGCATGCTGAACTCGACGTTCTGGGTAGACAGTGATTGTGACAATCGCGCGTTTCTCTATCTGGATTCGGTGGTGCTTTCAACGGTTGGAGGAGAGTGATGATGCGGCACAGCAATACGGCTACGGTCGAGTTGAATACGCAATGGCAGAGCAAGTTTATTGCCGAACCTCACGAAGTAGCCTGGGGCTCGGAGGTCATTTACTTCATCCGGACGCTCGAAGCAGAAGGAGTTCCCGGTGGAATCAACGCGCACGTTCAAATTTCACCGGATGGAATGCATTGGTGTGACGAAGGAACGTTGGTGCCGATTCCGGCCGCACCCGGCACGACGTTCGCTCGCGTGTGTCATTTTGGCGGCTGGTTGCGGTTGGTCGGAGAACTGCCGTCGGGCGCGAGTGCCAAGGTGATTGTTTATGTTGTTACGAAAGAATAGGGCGAGTTTGATCCCAAGGAGCCATTCATGGATCGTCGAAATTTCCTCAAGCGTTCAACCCAAAGCGTAGCGGGTCCACTGGTCGTGGCGGGCAGCGCCACGTTGGTCACGGCGGCTCACGCCAGTGACAAGCACCAGGACTCGGTCTCCAAGCCCAAGGACTACAAGCAGGAACCCTTCCAGCGCATGGTGATCCTGGGAGAAAGCACCGTGCAGGGGGGAGAGTGGTTGGTGGAAGGGGAAGTTCGCTTTGCCGATGTGCTGGCCGAGCTGATTAATTCTTGCCAGGAGAAACCCATGGAGTATTTCAATAAAGGCATCGGTGGCAACTCCATATCGACACGAAGTCCCGGTTACCCACGTTCCGCCAAGCCGAGCGCGATGGAACGGTACAAGAAGGACGTCATCGAACTGAAACCCGACTTGTACATTCACTCTTACGGATTGAACGACATGCGGGCAGCGATGCCCATCGACGATTTTCGCGAGGATATGAGCAAGATCATTGGGGACGTCAAAGACGCCTGCGATCCAATGATCGTGCTGACGACCATTTACTATATGACCGGTTGGAAGAGCTATCCGCCTCACGACAAAGGTAGCGTCGAGTTAACTTTGGAGTACAACGATTGCATTCGCGAATTGGCCGACCAATTCGATTGCGTCCTGGCTGATTTCTGGGAGGCGGAAGGCTACGCCGACTGGCTGATCCACTACGATGGTGTACACGCCAACCGCGTGGGGAATCTCGTCTTGGCCCACCGGCTGTTCGAGGCCATTGCCACGCACGCCAGCTGCCTGACGATCACGACTATGGAGAAGGGGCGCGAGACCGGTTGGACGAAACGCACGGCGGACGAGCGTGCCGTGACCGGAGATCATTGGGTCAAGACGTGGTAGATCTAAGCCACCAAGAACAAAGGAACGTCGAAATGTCATACCGTTGTGCTTCCTTGCAGCTACTGGTCATCGTGGTTGCAGTGTGCCTTGCGGCGCAGAGCCGTGGTCAACATCCAGAGCCAATCGTCTATAACCAAGTGACCGAGGCACCGCTGCCCGGGCCCTTTGTTTGCGATTTCAAAATCTTTGATTGGGATGGGGACGGGAAAGCCGATCTACTGACCACGGGAGGCGATGATCCCTGGCAGCGGATCTATTGGCATCGTGGAATCGGGTCTCAAGAAAAACTGATGTTCGAGAACGGGTTCGAAAACGACCGGATCCTCATTGCGGATAAGCGCCTTGGTCGTGGCTTTGGATTCATCGATTGGAATGGAAACGGCAAGAGGGACATTATCGCCTTTGCGCGACAAGGCAGTGTGGCCGAGATTGGAAAAAAGCCTATCAACTTGAACGTTTTCCAAAACCAGGGAACAGTCCAGGAGCCAAAATGGCAAGTCGTTCCGGCACAGAGTTCTCGCGGCGGAAACTTTCAAATCGGCGAGAACGTGTGGGTTAGCGCCACCCTGGAAGTCGTTGATTGGGATGCCGATGGCAAGGAAGATTTGCTGATCAGCATCTGGCATCCAAAAGTCTACTTGCCGGTGGGCAGCAAATTCGATGGCCATTTAAATCCGCTTGCCAATTACCACGCTGATTCGGCTTACGTCTATTGGGTTCGCAATGTTTCCACAGGCGATGTGCCCGTCTTTCAACCACCGGTGCGGCTGAGTGCCAAGGTGAAAGATCTCAAGTTCCACTGCTGGGCTTATCTGAACGTCTGTGACTTCAACGGCGATGGATTGCACGATCTACTCGTGGGCGAGCACAAGCCGGGCATGCACGTTTTTCTGAATATCGGAACCAAAGGAGAACCGGACCTCGTATATCATGGGTTGCTCCAGGACGAGACGGGAAAGCCAATCGAATCGATGATGTCCATTCATCCCGAAATGGGGGATCTGGACGGTGATGGCACGCCTGAACTGGTGACCAGCCCGTATTTCTCTGGTACATACGGCTTCTCGTTGTATCGACATGATGGCCGGTCCGGTCTGGAGCGTGGTTGGAAGGATCAAGGTTTGCTCCCGTGCCGGACAGAGCCCTCGTCGTGCATCGTCGGCCAGACCATTGCCGGCCCTGACGTCGTCGACTGGGATAGTGATGGAGATCGGGACTTGATCTTGGGAAGTGAGCCGGGACTGATCTTTCTGGTCGAGAATGTCGGGTCAGAGTCAAACCGAGTCTTCGATCCGCCCCGGCCCCTCAAGTTTGCCGGGGGGGATCTGATCGAAATTTACTCGGTGGATATTGGACGCGGTTCCATGTGGGGGCCCAGTGAGTTTTATTTTGAGCGGACGGCACCTCGGGTCGCCGACTGGGACAAAGACGGAGTGTTTGACATTCTAACGGGCTCTATGGGCGCCAGGCTGGTGTGGCTGAAGGGAGTGAAAATTGAAGGGGAGATTCGTTTTCTGCCGCCTCGGATTATGCGGATGGACGGCGGGGAACTCGAAGTCTCTCAAAGGCTGCAGCCCGACCTGCTCGACTGGAACGGCGACGGGAACCTGGACATTGTCGCAATGGACGAAGCGAATTACGCCTGTGTGTTCCTGGGCAACGGCACGGAGGAACTACTTTCCATGCAGCCGTTTCAACTGGTGGACGGAAAGAAAATACTGACGAACGAGAATTACAAGAACATTTTCAGCGGGCGGCGGTCGTTTGCCATGGCTGACTGGGACGGAGACGGCCATCAGGATCTGTTCATCTACAAGAGCTATGACGGTTTCCACTATTACCGGGGTACCGGGAAAGCGGGCGTATTTGAGAAATCGGTTAACCTGTTTCCCAGCTTTCAGGGACACAACGGCGGGGTCACGATTGTCGACTGGGACGGCGACGGTCTACTTGACATTTTGACTGGTGGCGACGCCCGCAACGTGATGGGGAGTGACGTGTCGCCAATCCGCCGCCAAGGCTTTACCGCCAAGGGACACCTGTTTGTTATCAAGGGCCAGTTCACAGCGCTACGCCCCACACCGGTGCCCAGCCGGTAAGCGGTCACCCAGTCACACGAGAGGAGAAGCATTCATGTCGACGCGCAGACAGTTCATGAAACAAGTCGCAGGTAGTTCAGCCGCGGGGGTAACGGCGGTGAGCGCTCTTTCCCGCGCGCGGGCCGCCGGTGCCAACGAGCGTGTTCGGACGGCGATGATCGGCCTCGGTGGTCAGGGATCGAATCTGCTCAATGCATTTCTTTCTCTTGACAACGTCGACGTCGCGTACGTTTGCGATCCGGACGAAGCGCGTTTGGTCGCCGCGCGTGACAAGGCGGACAACCGACCTCAGGCGGTCACGGACCTGAGAAAGATCTTGGACGACAACTCCGTTGACGCCGTTGTGATCGCCACGCCTGACCACTGGCATGCCCCCGCGGCGATCCTGGCGTGCGATGCAGGCAAACACGTTTACGTCGAAAAGCCTTGCAGTCACAATCTACGCGAGAGCCGTTTGCTGCTGGATGCGGCGCGACGAAACGAAAGGGTGGTGCAGCATGGCACAGACATGCGGACCTATTCACTCATTGCCGGGGCCGTGCAGATGCTCCGCGAAGGCCGGATTGGCGACGTCCTGATGGCCAAGGCCTGGAACGTGCAGCGGCGCGCAAATATCGGCCATAGCCAGCCGTCGTCGGTCCCGGACGGTGTCGACTATGACATGTGGGTCGGTCCGGCCGAAATGGTTCCCTTCCAGGAGAACCGTTTTCATTACAATTGGCATTGGTGGTATAACTTTGGCACAGGTGACATCGGGAACGACGGCGCGCACGAGATCGACTACGCTCGTTGGGGGTTGGGCGTCGAGGGTTTGCCCTCCAAGGTGATGGCACTGGGCGGCAAGTATTTTCACGATGATGACCAGGAGTTTCCCGATACGGCGATGTGTCTTTTCGAATACCCGGGCAACGGCGACGTAGGGCAGCGGCGGCAGCTTGTCTTCGAGATGCGGCTGTGGGATACAACCTATCCGTATAACTGCGACAGCGGTGTGGAGTTCTACGGTACTCATGGCCGGCTCATGGTCAGCAAACGAGGAAAAGTGGAGGTCATCGACGAACAAAACCAGCGGGACACCAATCCGACACCGAAGGAACCGCCCCAGTTGACGGCGCCGAACCACTATCTGGACTTCATCGACGCCATCAAGACGGGCCGCCGGCCGAATGCAGACATCGAGATCGGACATGCTTCGGTAGCCCCGATCCATTTAGGGAACATCGCCGTGCGATTGGGCAGGTCCCTCGAATTCGACCCGCAAACCGAAGAAATTATCAATGATGCCGAGGCGAATGTGCTGTTGGGGCGGCAGTACCGGGACGGTGGCCATTGGGCGATGCCTCGTGGGTGACAAGTGGCTGACGGCCAATTGGACAGCACCGTTGTGGGCATCGTTAGTGGAAAACAGGATTGCGGAACTGCTTTTGGAGTAGCATGAGTTCAATGCACGTGCTAAACGACGTTTCACGATTCGTGGAAATTGGTGCTCAAGTCAAATGATGCAATGGCGAAGCCGATACGGTCGAACGCGCTCCACAGGCATAAAGCCCCGCCAAAGCGGTCAGCATCAATAACACCGAGCCTGGTTCTGGAACCATCGACAGAATGCCCGAGGCAAGCAAAGCCGAATCATCCCATTGCAGTCCACCTGGCAGCGCCGGCAACACGACTGAGTCGAAATCGCCAACAACGTCGCCAAACTCAAATATTTCAAAACGATTTCCCGCCGACGGTTCGAACGCGTCCAACAGGGCGACCTGGAGAGTTCCGCTGAGCGCGGCCAATCCCTCCACCTGCAACACATCGTACTGACTGCCGCTATCGAGGCCAGCGATTTCCATCAGCAGAGAGCCTTCAGCCTCCTGCGTAAAGTCTCCTTCAACCTCCAACATCCCTGGACTGTTACCGGGCGACACCGTGCCGCCACTGTTGTTCAGATCTCCACCCACGGTACCTGACCCGCTGCAGGTACCGGCTTGGCAGTCGATCGAACCGCCGGCGGCGGCGACGCGGTTGTTGATTTCTAGCGTGCCGTCACCGGTCTTGGTAACGGTCTCGCCGTGCAGATTTAATGCGTTGTTGAAGGAGAGCATCGTGCCCGGAGCGGTAAAGATATCAGCACTGCTGCCCAGATTTACCACGGCCTGGAATTGATGGCTGCCTTGGATCACGTTGATCTGCGCATTCATTGCAGCGGTGTCCGATTCCAGCGTGACGCTCTTCGTGCCTGCCACGGCATACGTATTGGCACTATCGAACGTGATCTGCTTGACCGTTACATGCGTGTCCACTGAGATGGTAGCCGAGTCGGCGCCCTTAGCTCAAGGGGCCCAAAGCGACAGCGCCGCGTTTCGGTAAGACATCACTTTCCAACGTTCCTTCGACTAGCAAAACGGCGGCAGCGAGTTCAAGAATTGGAGAAGGTCAGCGCTTGTGGCCAAACTCAAGACTTGGCAGTTCATTCTCCATTGCTCTGATGTTACTCAAACAAAACGCCCCGGTGAGCGTGTCCACCGGGGCAACTGGCCGCCGGGCTCGAGCCCGCGTTTCGAAGGGTGCGACCTCCGCTCGCACGCAACGTACCGGTTCGTGCTGAGGAGATCTTCACCTATGCAGAATTCGAGATGTTACTTGCTCGCCCAGACGTATCGCGGTCCGTGGTCAAAGAGAACTGTGTCTCGTTCTTTTTCGATCGCCTGGGCCGGCTTCGGTTTGATTTGGGTTCTCCCCCCAGCGGTGCGGACCGACAGGTTTTCCGCGCTGGCCGACGCGGCCGAACAGACGCCTCGGCGACGTAATCGGCTTGCCCGCTGGCAGTTACGTCCAGGGAAGCAGGTGCCGGCTCGACGACAGGTATACAGATGTTCCAATAGGAGAGAAATGTACATCTGGACACCATCCGATTCCTGCCATGGCCACCGCCTGTGTCGAGCCTCGGCCGCTCTACCGCCCACGCGATCCTCAGGCCTCCAACCTGTGGCGCCTGCTCGATGAGCATTTTGAATCCTTCCAGCAGGTCTACGACCAACGCTATCAGGCCAAGTACGGTTACTGGCGTCCCATCGTCGAACAGTCGGTGACGGCCTTTCTCAAGTGCGGCGATCTGCAGGAAGGGTTTGCGCGAGTTCGCTGTGTGCGACTGTAATCATGAGATGTTCGTCGCCTTCTCCTGCAAGCAACGCTGCACGTGTCCCTCGTGCCACCAGAAAGCGCACGTTGCTGACCGCGCTGTACGTAGCCGAAGAGGTCTGCTCTCCCGTCGCCCACCGGCAAGTCGTGTTGACGATTCCCAAACGGCTGAGGCTCCACACGCGTGGGGAATCGAAGCCTCCTGGGAAAACTGTCTTACTGCGCGTGGACCTGCATCCTGGCGGAAGTCAGACGCCTCTTGCGGCGCGACGACGTCG
>Ga0310123_10003480_pt1 | contig 12170 bp, 7 predicted proteins | sample CB6_AW_1057_MG_FD_203505 | JGI IMG/M metagenome (GOLD analysis project Ga0310123, IMG submission 203505) | Marine microbial communities from Western Arctic Ocean, Canada - CB6_AW_1057 | ecosystem: Environmental > Aquatic > Marine > Oceanic | place: Canada: Western Arctic Ocean | collected... | reverse complement strand
TCACCTTCAGCTTCTTCGGGTCGTACTCGATCGTCTCACCCACCCGGTAGGCCACGTTGCCCAGCAACACGATTTCTGTAAACGGCCCGGCATAGCCGAAGTTGCTGCCCGTCGGGCTGCCCGTCTTGCAGGCGGTGATCCACTGCTTGTGATGTCCCGGCGAATCGGGCAGGTAGGGCTCAGGCGGCTTGAAGTCCTTGAACTGCTCGACCGGCAACAGCTGGGGCGCCCCACCATGAGCACACGCGATGCGGCCCTTCTCGCCGATGAACAACGATCCGTTCATCGGCAGTTCCCGGGCGATCGGCTCGGGAGGCTTCGCCACGCCCTCGTACCAGAACACGTCCACCGGCGCCCGCTTGCCCCGCTGGCCGAATTCGAACTTCGTGATCATCCAGGTCGGACCACTTGCTGGCTGCGGACGGGGTCCCATCGACGAGACCCGGACCTTGCCCCCCAGCTTCAGGCCCCAGAACGTCGGGTCCATCAGGTGAATCGCCATGTCCCCGATCGCACCGCAGCCAAAGTCCCACCAGCCCCGCCAGCGGAACGGCACAAACGCCGGGTGGTATTCGCGCTTCGCGGCCGGACCCAGCCACAGGTCCCAGGACAATGTCGAGGGAATCTTGGGACGATCCGTTGGTACGGCCACCCCCTGGGGCCACCAGCGGCCCGGCCGGTCGGTGATGATGTGAGCCTCGCGGATCGCACCCACCGCCTCGGTCTCCAGCAACTCAACCAGCCGCAGGTAGCCGGGGTGCTGGTGGTTCTGAGTCCCCATCTGAGTGGCAACGTTTCGCTTGTCCGCCTCCTTGGCCAACACGCGGGCTTCGTGCACCGTGTGAGTCAACGGCTTCTCGCAGTAGACGTGCAGGCCACGCCGCAGGGCCCGCATCGTGGCCACCGCGTGGTGGTGGTCGGGTGTCGCCACCACCACCGCGTCCAGGTCCTTGCGATCCAGCATCCTGCGGTAGTCGGCATACGTCTTGGCCTTGGGGTGCCTCTTGGCGGCCGCTCCCAGCCGTCCCGAATCGACATCGCACAACGCCACGATGTTCTCGCCGGCCACCGCCGCCAGGTCGCCGGCACCGCGGCCGCCGACACCGATCACGCCGATGTTCAACCGCTCGTTGGCGCCCAACACCGCCGCGGACACAAAACCCGGTGCCGCCATTCCCACTGCACCGGCCCGTGCCAGAAATTCGCGTCGTCTCATGAGTGTCTCTCGCTGTGGGTTTCGCTTACGGCACATGGCCCGTGCCAGCCGCCGATCATACTCCTCGGCCATTGCCACGAACAACAACCCGTAGGTCAGGCTGTGCCTGACATCCGCCCCAGAACCACCATCCGCTTCCCCGGCCCGTCGCGACACGGCACAATCGGATTAGCTGTACCGGATGGCCGCTCAGTCAGGCACAGCCTGACCTACACACCGCCCGTAGGTCAGGCTGTGCCTGACATCCCATCCCCCCCAATACACAACCACCAGAGAATTCGGCCGTGCTCCGACTCTTGACCAGCCTCCTGCCCTTGGCATTCCTTATCGCACCGGCCCACGCCAAGGTACTCACCGTCCCCCTCTGGCCGCGTGTCGCCCCCGGTTCCGAGGGCATCACAGAAAAGGAGAAGGTCGTCGAACGTGGCAACGGCAAGACGCTCGTCGATCGCAGCATCCACGACGTTCATCGCCCCACTCTGAGCGTGCACCTGCCCGAGACACGCCTCAGCCGACCCTCGGCCGCGATCATCATCTGCCCCGGTGGTGGCCTGGCCCGGGTCGTGATCGACAAGGAAGGCAACGACCTCGCACGCTTCCTCGCTCCGCACAACGTCATCGGAATCGTGCTCAAGTTTCGCACGGCCCGGACCACCAGCCACTTCTACGGCATCCGACCCATGGAAGCCGATGTCCGCCGGGCGATCCGCACCGTCCGATTTCGTGCCAGGCAATGGAACATCGATCCCGGAAAAGTCGGAGTGTTCGGTTTCTCGGCCGGAGGAATCCTCGCCGGTGCCGCCGCCACCCGCTACGAGCTCACAGATCCTCGACAGCCCGACCCCCTCAAGCGATATGGCACCCGACCCGACTTCTTCGCCGCCGCCTACCCGCTGCTGACCATGAAGACCGAAGTGGCCGGCACCCACTATCAGCAGCTGCTGTTTGGACCCACTCCCAGCCCCAGGCAAATCACCGACTACTCCTGCAACCTCAACGTCACACCCAACTCGCCCCCCTGCTTCCTGGCCCACGCCCGCGACGACCGGGGAGTGCTGGTCGACAACACGCTGCTGTTTGCCGACGCCTGCCGCAAAGCCGGGGTACCCTGCACCACCTTCATCCGCGATAAAGGAGGACACGGGTATGGAGTCCGAGACCTCGGAACCCCGATCAACAAGTGGCGATTCGCATTCGTCGATTGGCTGATCCAACGCAAGCTGGCTACACCGGCTCACAAGAAATGACCCGACCGCAAATCACACTCCGACTCTCGATGCTGCTCGCCTGCCTGGCAGCCACCGCAGCCGACACCGCAGCCACCGCAGCCGACACCGCAGCCGACACCGCAGCCGACAAGCCAGCTCCGACGGTACGGTTCAGCCGCGACATCAGGCCCCTGCTTGCCAGCAAGTGCTTCGCCTGCCACGGACCGGCCGAGAAAGAAGGCGGACTGGCGCTGCACGAGCAGGGTCCGGCGACGGCTCGGACCGATTCCGATCACCGTGCCATCGTCCCGGGTCGACCCGACCAGAGCCACCTGCTGGAGCGGGTCCGCTCGAGCGACCCCAAGCTGAGAATGCCGCACGACGCCCCGCCACTCACCCCCGCCGAAATTGCTCTGCTGGAAACCTGGATCGCCCAGGGTGCCCGCTACGAAAAGCACTGGTCATTCGTCCCACCGCGTCGCACCCGGCCGCCCACGGTCCCTCGGAAGCACCGCAAGCAGGTCCGCTCGGCGATTGATCGCTTCGTGATCGCCCGCCTCCAGCCCCGTCAACTCGGACTCTCGCAACAGGCCACCCCCCACACGCTACTGCGACGCCTCTCGTTGGACCTCGTCGGCCTGCTGCCCAGCCAACAGCAGATCGAACAATTCGTCGCCAACCCCTCCGACGACGCCTACCTGCAACTCGTCGACCAGCTGCTCGCCTCGCCCCACTTCGGTGAACGCTGGGGTCGACACTGGCTCGACCTGGCCCGCTACGCCGACAGCTTCGGCTACGAACGTGACGACGTGCGGCCCAATGCCTGGAGATACCGCGACTGGGTCATCAACTCGATCAACCGCAATCAGCCCTACGACCAGTTCATCCGTGAACAGCTCGCCGGCGACCTGCTGCCCGATGCCACGCTCGAGCAGAAGATCGCCACTGGGTTACACCGGATGAACATCAAGAACAACGAGTCGGGGATCAACAAGCAGGACTACCGCAACCGCGAAACGGTCGACCGGGTCAACACCACCGCCACCTCGGTGCTCGGCCTCACGCTCGGATGTGCTCAATGTCATTCCCACAAGTACGACCCCATCCCGCAGCGCGACTTCTATTCCTTCTATGCGTTCTTCAACAACATCGACGAGAAGAACATCGACATCGAGGGCACACCGGCCGACCGCGCGATCTACCAGGCCGCACTCGCTGAGGTCAAGCAGCAGCAGGACACGCTCAAGGCCCGCCGCAGTGCGCTGGCAGCCATGAGAAAGCACGCCAACCTCGCCGCCTGGCAGAAATCTCTCGGCCAAAAGACCACCGACATCGCCAGTCAGCTCAGCAAGCTTGGCCTCTCCGACTCCCTCGCCAGGTTGCTCACCCAACCCGCCGCGGGGCTCTCACCCGCTCAACAGCAGGCCGCTGCCGACTTCTGGAACTCCCTCGAGGGACGCCACGACGACACGGGCCAGGCCATGGCCCAGGTCAGCGTCCAGAAACGGCACCTGCCCAAGCCATACGTGATGACGATCGCCGAACGTGCGAAGGACCGCAAGGTGACTCACGTGCTGCTCCGAGGCGACTTCAAGCAGAAGGGCCAGCCGGTGCAGCCGGGCACACCCTCCTCACTTCCTCCACTCAAGCCCCGCAACACGTCCCCCGATCGACTCGATCTGGCCCGCTGGCTGGTCGGACCCGACAACCCGCTCTCGGCTCGCGTCGCCGTCAACCACGCCTGGGCCCACCTGTTCGGCCGCGGCCTGGTCTCCAGCCGAGACGACTTCGGCAGCCAGGGCACTCCGCCCACTCACCCCGCACTGCTCGATTGGCTTGCCGTCGAGTTCACTCAAAGTGGCTGGGACCGCAAGGCCCTGGTCAGGACCATCGTCACCTCCGCAACCTATCGCCAGTCGTCCCACCTCACACCCCGCCTCGCCTCGGACGATCCCGACAACCTCTGGCTGGCACGCCAGGGTCGCTATCGGGTCGAAGCCGAAATCATCCGCGACCTGTTCCTGCACGCCGCGGGACTGCTGCACAGGACTGTCGGCGGCCCGACCATCCACCCGGTCAAGCCGCTGGGCACCGAGGAACTGGCCTACAAGTACAAGACCCGCTGGATCGTCTCGAACCGACCCGACCGCTACCGACGCGGAATGTACATCCTCTTCAAGCGGACCAACCCCTACCCCAGCCTGATGATCTTTGACAGCCCCGGCAGCAACGTCTGCCTGGCCCAACGCAATCGGTCCAACACCCCGCTGCAGGCTCTGACCACGCTCAACGATCCGGTCTTCTTTGAATGTGCCCAGGCCCTGGGACAGCGGATCGCCTCGGGTGCCTCATCGCCAGCCGATCGGCTCAACCGGGCCGCCCTCGCATCACTCTCCCGACCACTCTCCTCCGAAGAACTTGGAATCCTCGCACAGCTGCACGCCGACGAACAGGCGTGGTTTGCCAGCCACCTCGACGAGGCCAGTCAGGTGATCGGCAGGCCCGGGACACCGAGGGGCCGCGAGTCAAGCACGGCCGCCTGGATTTCCGTGGCGAGGACACTGCTGAATCTCGACGAATTCCTCAACCGCGAGTAGGTCAGGCTGTGCCTGACATCCCCTCCTCCAACCCCTGATTCCGATCGCCAAACCAACCGGTTAGACAGTCAGGCACAGCCTGACCTACATCCCATGCAGACCCTCGAATCCACCCGCCGCGAATTCCTCGCCTCCTCGGCCTCCGGCCTGGGCGGCATCGCGTTGGCCTCGCTATGGGCCAACGAGTCCCCCTCGGCCATCGACCCGCCCCACTTCGCCCCTACCGCCAAGCGGTGCATCTTCTTCTTCATGGCCGGAGGACCCAGCCACGTCGACCTCTTCGACCCCAAGCCGATCCTCAACAGCCGCGACGGCCAGAAGATGCCCGATTCGCTGCTGGGTGGCACCGAGTTCGCCTTCATCAAGCGGGACAAGGCTGTGCTCAAGGGCTCACCCGCCGCGTTCCGCCCGCGTGGCGAGTGTGGCATCGAGTACTCGGACATGATCAGCCGGATCGGTGATCGAGCCGACGACATCGCGCTGATCCGAACCGTCCACGGCGAACAGTTCAACCACCACCCCGGCCAACTGCTGCTCAGCTGCGGCAAGGCGGAAATGGGACGACCCTCGATCGGGGCCTGGCTGACCTATGGGCTGGGAAGCGAGTCAGAGAACCTGCCCGGCTATGTGGTGCTGGCGGCCGGACGAGGTGCCAGCGGCGGCTCGTCGAACTGGACCAGCGGGTTCCTGCCCTCGACCTTCCAGGGCGTCCCCTTCCAGGGACAGGGCGACCCGATCCTCTACCTCTCGAATCCGCCCGGCATCGCCCCCGCCAGCCAGCGCCGCACGCTCGATGCCCTGGGACGACTCAATGCGATCCGTTTCCGAGACGTCCGCGACCCGGAAATCGCCAGCCGGATCGCCCAGTACGAACTCGCCTTCCGCATGCAGTCGGCCGCGCCGGAACTGACCGACCTCTCGGGCGAAACCCGTGCCACGCTGGAAGCCTACGGAGTCAACCGCCCGACGCCGCGGCCCACCGCCTCGATGCAATCCGGTGACACCTACCACCGCTTCTCGGCCAACTGCCTGCTGGCTCGACGGATGGTCGAACGAGGTGTCCGCTTCATCAACGTCGTCCACGCCTCGTGGGACCAGCACGGCAATCTGGCCTACGACCTGAACTGGAACTGCCGGATGGCCGACCAGCCGATCGCCGCGTTGATCGACGACCTCAAACAACGAGGCCTGCTCGATGAGACACTGGTCGTGTGGGCCAGCGAGTTCGGCCGTACACCGCTGGGACAGGGCAATGACGGCCGAGACCACCACCCCAACGCCTTCAGTGTCTGGATGGCCGGCGGAGGCGTGAAGGGGGGCACGGTCTACGGGACCACCGACGAACTGGGCTGGGCTCCCGCCGAAGACCCCGTCCACGTCAACGACTTCCAGGCCACGCTGCTGAGACTCTTCGGGCTCGACCACGAACACCTCGCGGTCAACCACCGCGGCCTCGACGTCCGCCTGACCAACCTCGGCGGCCACGTCATCGACGACGTGATCGCCTAGCCCACCCGACCTCTCCCCCACCTCCAACCCGTGAGATCTGCAAGGACTTGAAGCGAGACAGCGTGCCGTCTCGATTCTCACGCTTCCCGCTACGGCACGTCGTAGCCGCTGGCCATGAGCACCGCCTTGTGCACAGCCAACTCGTGCTCCAGCCCGTAGTCGTTCTCCTTCTCGCCACGCACCACCGCGGCCAGGTCGAGAAACGCGCTGATGAAGATCCCCGGACCCTTCTCCAGCGTGATCTCCTGGTACCCCGTCTTGTACCCCTCGTGCTGCTTCTCCAAAGCCAGCCGAAACGTGTTGCCGCCCAGGGGCCGCAGGTCAAACGTGCCGAATTCACCGCACACGGTGAACTGACGACGACGAAATCCCTCGTACTCGATCAATGCACTGCGGATCGAAGCGATCGCGTCGGGATAGTCGAACACCGCCAACTGATTGTCCTGAAGCGGATCCTTCTTGGGATGAGTCGTCCGGCCGTAGGGTGAGACCTTCTTCGGAGCACCCAGCACGCGAACCATCGCGTCGATCACATGGCAACCGATCTCGAACATCGATCCCCCCGAAAACCGTGACAGGTTCTTGCGACTCCCGTCACCCACCTTCTTGCTCATCACCGCGTGAACTTCGAACACGTCCCCGAGCATCCCCTCGGCCACCGCCTTGTAGCACCACTGGAACGCCGTGTGGTACCGGTAGATGTAGCCCATCTGCAGGTGACGCTTCTTCTTGCCCACCTTCTTCAGCAACGCCGCAAAGTCCTTCAGGTTCTCGCCGGCCGGCTTGTCGAGGTGGATGTGCATCCCCGCGTCGATGCAACGGTTGGCCGTGGGCAACAGGTCCGGCACCTCGGTCTCGACCACCACCGCCTGCAGGCCGCTGGTGTTGAGCAGCTGTTCCTCGCTGATCACCTTCACGCCCTGGTACTCGGCACCGATCGCCTTGCGACGCTCCGGGTCATTCTCGACGATCCCCACCAACTCGAAGTCGTCGGTGACCTGCTTGAGCTGGGCGAAGACGCCACGGGCGTGAGCGTGACCGGTGCCGATCTGGCCGATCTTGATCTTCGGCTTCTTCGCCCGGGCCACGCGGGCTGCGGTCGCGGACTGAGACGAATCGGCTGCCAGAGCAAGACCTGCCGCGGCGGTGCCGGCCAGAAACGTGCGTCGATCAACAGCTGTCATCAGAAACATCCTCGGTTGGCTTGGGGCTCTCTCGATTGTCATCTCGAGCGTGACTCGTCTCGAAACACCATACCCGATGCGGGGTACGCTCCGCATGCCACCCACGCCTCACTACAATACCTCCTCGCCCTCGCCACCAGGACGCGCCATGCTCACCCGCACTCGCACCCACACCGTCACACTGCTGGCCGCCTGCCTGCTGGTGCTGAGCTTCACTGCCGAGGTGACTCGGGCTGAAGTCCCGCTTGCCTTTCCGCTGAAGGCCAAGCGCGTTCTCTTTCTGGGCGATTCGATCACTCACGCCGGAGGCTACATCGCCTGGATCGAAACCCAGTGCCGGCTGCAGGGCGTCGGGCCCATGCCCCGCTTCTACAACATCGGTCTCTCCAGCGAGACCTGCTCGGGCCAGTCCGAACCGGCTCACCCCTTCCCTCGCCCCGACGTCCACGAACGGCTGGACCGGGCGCTGAAGAGAATCAAGCCCGACGTGGTCGTGGCCTGCTACGGGATGAACGACGGCATCTACCATCCGTTCTCCCAGAAGCGGTTCGAGATCTATCAGGATGGAGTCAACCGGCTGATCAAGAAGGTCCACGCCACCGGAGCCAAGCTCGTCCTGATGACGCCTCCCCCCTTTGACGCCGTCCCACTGAAGAAGCGGAAGGGAGCCCTGCGACCGGCCGGGTCCAAGCAGTTCGCCTACTTCGGCATCTACGAACACTACGACCGCGACGTGATCTCGCGGTTCGCCAAGTGGATCATGCAGCAGAAGGACCGGGTCGAGATGGTCGTCGACCTGCACACTCCGATCACCAAGCACCTGGCCGAGAAGCGGAAGCAGAACCCGCAGTACACGCTCTCGCCCGACGGCGTGCACCCCAATCCGCTGGGCCACCGCATCCTCGGCGACACCGTGCTGCTGGCCTGGGGCGTGCCTTCGGTCGCAAAGCCGAACCCGAAACTGCTCGGCCTGATCCAGCAGAAGACCGCCATCCTGCACGACGCCTACCTCTTTGCCATCGGCCACAAACGACCGGGAGTCAAAAAGGGGCTGCCGGTGGACGCGGCCGAGCGGAAGGCGGCAGAGTTGCTGAAGCAGGCCCAGGAGTTGATCGGGAAGTAGCAGAACCCCTCCTCGGGCCGACGCGACTCCCACAATGGCACCATCGCACCAGGTGCACCGCCCCGCACGACTCGTGCACCACAAATCTGCTACCCTGCCGCCCATGCTGATCGGCACGATCACCGAAGTCGTTGCTCACCTCTCACACGGCCTGGCCCTGGCCGTCATCGCCGTCGCCGTACTTTGCCTGGCCCGCGTCGTCTTCGGCCGCACCACCCGGCTGGATCCCGCGACCGAGTTGATCGAGCGATCCAATTCCGCCTACGGCCTCTACCTGGCCGCCTTCCTCGCGGGCACCGCCGTCGCCCTGGCCGGCACGCTCTTCGGTCGACAGACCGAGCCGCTGCTGCACAGTTCCCTGGCGGTTCTCTGCGAGGGTCTGCTGCTGATCGTGCTGATGAGAATCGGTTGCGAGATCAACGACCGCCTGGTCCTGACCGGCTTCAGTCTCGATGAGGAAATCTCCAACGACCGGAACCGGGGAGCGGCGTTTTGCGTGGGAGGCTCGTGCCTGGCCACCGGGCTGGTGCTCAACGGAGCACTCAGCGGCTACAGCGACGGCCTGCTGCTGGGGGTCCGCGACACGATCGTGCTCTGGGCCCTGGGACAGGTGGTCGTGGTCATCGGCGCGATGCTCTATCGACGACTGGCCCAATTCGACATCCATCAACTGATCCAGTACGACGACAACGCCGCGGCCGGATTGCGGTTCGGGTCCTTCCTGGCCGGGTTGGGGCTGGTGGTTCGAGGAGCCCTGTTGCGAGCTCCCCTGGCAGACGTCTCAAACGCGGCGGAGACTCTGCTGCTGGCCGTCGGAGGCCTGCTCGCCTTTGCAGTGCTCTACCCCGTCGTTCGTCACCTGGTGTTGCTGAGTCGTTCGAGCAACGACGAGGTGGACATGCAGGGCAACATGTCGGTCAGCCTCGTCGATGCCGCCGTCACGCTCGGACTGGCACTGCTGATCGCACAGGCCATCGAACGCACACTGCAGGGAGTCCCCGTCGATGCTCCCTGACACGCGCTGCACCCGGTTCCCGCGCCAACTGGCCCGCGTCATCCCCCGAATCTTCGCCGTCGGCGTGGTAGCCGGCCTGCAGTGGGCGTGGACTGCCGATGCCTGGGCACGGGCCGGGGGCGGAGGCGGCTTCGGTGGCGGAGGCGGCTTCGGTGGCGGGGGCGGCTTCGGAGGCGGATCGAGCTTTGGTGGAGGTGGCTTCAGCGGAGGTGGCGGTGGAGGCACCGCCGATCCCGTGGCGATGCTGTTTGTGGTTGCCGTTTTCGTCGTCATCTTCTTCATCCGGTTGGCTCTGGAGAAGCAGCAGTCGTCTCGTCCGCTTCGTCAGCACAAATTGACGCCACCTGCGACTCACTTCGGCAACCTGAACACGATCTCAAAGATCGATCCGTCCTTCGACTGGGACACGCTGCGGGACCGCCTGAAACTCGCCTTCCTGCAGGTCCAGGCCGCGTGGCAGAAACAGAATCTCGCACCCGTCCGGCCCTACATTTCCGACAGCATCTACGAACGCTTCTCGCTGCAGATTTCCGAGCAGATCCGCGCAGGCTACCGCGACCACATGCCCCGGATCACTGTCCTCACCAAGCAGATGGGCCTGGCGGATGTGGAGATCACCGACCACTACGAGACGATCCACGTCTCCATCACCTGCAGCGCTGTGGACTACCGGGTCTCGCTCGACAGCGGACTGCCGATCGACGGTGCGACCACGATACCCGAGTCGTTTGTCGAAGTCTGGTCATTCATCCGTCGCCGGGGAGTCACGTCGAACCGCGAGGGAGGCGGCCTGTTCGAGGGCAATTGCCCGAACTGCGGATCGGCGCTGGAACTGAACCAATCGGGGGCCTGCACCTCGTGCGAGGCGGTCTTGCGTAACGGCGAGCACGACTGGGTGCTGGCCGAAATCACTCAATCCAGCGTCTGGCGATCACGGCCGTTGGGACAGTCGGTCGCTTCGATTGCCAGCTACCGTGCCACGCGGGACGCGGGCTTCACGCTGCAACACATCGAGGATCGGGCGTCGGTCATTTTTTGGCGCAAGGTGCTGGCCGATCGAAACGGTCGAGTCGACTCGCTCAGGAAGATGGCCACCGACGATTTCTGCAGCGACTACGCCGAATCGCTCGGCGGTGCCCAGAGTGGTGGGCTCCGCGAATTCTGGCACGACTGTTCGGTCGGATCTGTCGAGTGTCTGGGAGTGACCTGTGACGCTGAGGCCGACTACGCGATCCTGGACCTCCGCTGGGCGGGCAACCGGCATCGCGTCGGTGCCGACGGCTCCCTGGAAGACCTGCACAAATGGAATCGCCTCAACTCGGTGATGGTCCTCAAGCGAAACAGCGGTGTCCGATCCGACCTGGCCCGTACGATCACGTCGGCCCACTGCCCCTCGTGTGGGGCTCCCGAATCCGACATCACGTCGCACGCCTGCGGCTTCTGCAACCAGGTGGTCAACGACGGCCGCTTCGACTGGGTGCTTCACCAGTGGCTCCCCCTGCACTCGGACCTGGCCACCGAGTGGAAGACGCGGCTGACGTCCGACGGCACCGGCGACGTTTCCGTCGCGACCGACACCTCCACCCCCTCCGTCGCCGATGCACTCGATTGGGCCGTGCAGGCGGTCGTCGCCGATGGCGTGATCACCTCCGAAGAGAGCCAGGCCGTACTCGGTCTGGCCGCCCGACAGGGCCTCTCGCATGACCAGGCCCAGGCCCTGATCACACAGGCCGTCCAAAAGAAACTCGATCCGCCGGTCCCACTCAGCGACGAAGTGGGACGCGCCTGGCTGAGCATCGTCGCGGATGTCGCGGTTGCCGACGGAGATGTTGACGACGCCGAACAGGACGTGCTGCTGGAACTCGGAAAACACCTGAACATGAGCAGCTATGACATCAGGCTGTTGCTGGCCAAGAGCCAGGCGCGGCAGAGGCGGGAGCGGCGAACCACCCTCGGACAGGATCTGAATTGATGAATCTCACCAGGCGGACTGTCTTAAAGAGAGGCGGTCTGGCCGTCGCGGCAGCGTCATCGCTGGTGGAGTCCGTGCTGGGGGACGCGCCGGCCCCGCCCAAGCCCAGACCCTCGCTGGCAGGTCGAGTCGGCATCGTCAGCGCATCGTGCAATTCGCAGTTCAAGAAACAGAGCACCAACGGGTCATTCACTCTGCTCGAATTGCCGAGAATGCTGCGCGACGAGGCGGGGATTCGAGTGATTGACCTGAACACGTCTTCGTTCGCGTCGTTCGACCGAGCCTATCTCGATCGACTGCGACAGGCGGCCGACAAGGCGGGCTGCGTCTTGACCAACCTCAAGAT
>Ga0310123_10003479_pt1 | contig 12173 bp, 10 predicted proteins | sample CB6_AW_1057_MG_FD_203505 | JGI IMG/M metagenome (GOLD analysis project Ga0310123, IMG submission 203505) | Marine microbial communities from Western Arctic Ocean, Canada - CB6_AW_1057 | ecosystem: Environmental > Aquatic > Marine > Oceanic | place: Canada: Western Arctic Ocean | collected... | reverse complement strand
CTCTGATGACGCAGTAGGAAATGCCCTGGAAAACTTACCCCCTCCAGTGACACGCCGGCACGTCGTGCGACCTCCATGTAGACCATTGCCAGCGTGATCGGGATCCCTGTCCGGCGCTTCAGGACTTCGTTGAGAAAACTATTGCGCGGGTCGTCGTACTGGTGTTCGTTACCCTCAAAACCCTGTTCGTCAAACAGATATGTGTTGAGCGCCTGGATCCGTTTCAGCGGGTCGGTGAGATCTGACAACCGTCCTACACGCTCGTGAGCGGCCTCGCCCATCCTGTCCAGCTGATCCAAATACGGTGATGCATCGAGCCTGGGGTACTCCAGCCGAGCAATCATCAGGGCGACGGTGGCCAGATCAGGATCGGGTGCTTTCGCGATCTGGGTGAACTTCTTGACGAACTCGGAAGAAACCATGGGCCTTCGTCCTGGATCGTGACGTCGCGGCAACGCTACCACACCATGACTCTCGGTGCAGAGGTCGGGGTGGTCTCCGTCTCTGGCGCAGGACCTTACCGGCACAGTGCGGCGAGGAACTGGTGGTCCACGGTGCTGAGACTGTCGACGACAACGTCGGCGTCGGTCAAGCTCGACTTTGGGTAGGTGTTGGTGATGCCGACCGTCTTGAGACCGGCGGCGCGGGCGGCTTCCAGCCCCCAATGTGAGTCTTCGATGGCGACATAGGATCGGGAGGAAGGTGTGCTGCGATCCTGGCCGAGTTGGGACATGGCTCTGAGATAGCCGTCCGGGGCCGGTTTCGGTCGTTCGACATCGTCCGCTGCGACGATCACCTTGAAGTATTGGCGGAGCGTGTTCGCGGTGAGGATGTGTTCGATCTCATGGTGCAGCGCTCCCGACGCGATGGCGAGCATGGTCGTGGTCGCGAGGCGCCGAATGCATTCCGCAGACCCGGGAAAGAGCACACGGTCGGTGCTGACCAGTGCTTCGAATCTGTGCCCCTTCGCCTCGATCAGTCGGGTCAGCTCCGACTCTTCGAGGACGACACCGTGGTCCCTCGCCACAGCCGTGACGACGCCGACATCGTCGTATCCGAGATACCGATCGAAGTAATCCGTCTTGGAAAGCGAGAGCTCTCTATCGGCCAAGATGTCCTGGTAGGCTCTGAGGTGTAAGGCCTCGGTGTCAGCGATGACACCGTCAAAGTCGAAAATGACACCCAGCAATGGCATGGGCTCGCCTAGCCCCCCGGGGGGGGCGTTGTCTCCGGAGCCTCGGTGTCGTCCGTGGGCAGCGGGGTCAACGGGAACCGTCGCTCGTCTTCCGGCGGTAGACGCTCACCAGCGCGTATCGCGGTTGAGAGACGGTTTTCGGGCGGAGGAAACGGACACTCGTACTCCTCACTGAAATAGCAGTAGGGGTGGTAGGCCCGGTTGAAGTCGAGCTCGTAGATGCCGGTTCGTGTATTCGGCAGGTCCAGATAGCGTCCCGCCGGGTATGTTTCGCCGCCGCTCGTCTCATCCCGAAATGGCACGAACAGATGGTCGGCATTCTGTGCGGGGATCTCCACGAGGGCGGCGAGGGTCATCGGCTCGCCTTTGAGCACGAACTCAAGAGTGCCGACTCGTTGCATCGTGCGGAGCTGGCCGGTCGATGTCGGGATCTCGAAGATCGGCTGTTCGTCTCCGACGCTCAGCTGAGCTGGGACTCGGTATGAGACGTCTGGCTCGTAGTACCTAAGTGGAACCATCCACGATCGCCGGTCGAGCGGTACGATCGAATCAGCCCCTCCGAACTCACGGTCCTTGAGTTCACGATCCTCCACCAACCGTTGCAGATACCCTTCTTCGTTGGGTCGTGTCGGGCCGCACGCCACGTTCAACAGCCCTACCGTCAGGCACGCGACGACCCCGGTGCGCGCACGGACGTCACACCACCGCGGCGTAGTCGGCGGAGTGACCGCCGTGGTCAGTGATGGCACTAGTGTGCTGTCTCTAACGCTTCTTTACAATGACGTACATTCCGCAAAATCGTGGCGGTGGAGGCCGTCCAAATGAATGGTACGGCATGAAGGTTGTGATGGGTGACGTAGTCTTCGATCGCGCGAATCGAATCCGGCACGCTCCGAAAGCTCCCACGGCGAATGCGCGTGTGTGTAATGTCGGCGAACCAGCGTTCGATCAGGTTCAGCCAGGAGGCACTCGTCGGCACGAAGTGGCGGTGATACCGAGGATGGGCGGCGAACCACGCGTCCACCTTGGGGTGGGTGTGGGTCGCGTAGTTATCGAGAATCACGTGAATCTCGCGGCGGTGCGTGGGGATTGTGCGGTCGAGCGTCTGCAAGAAGGCCAGGAATTCGGTATGGCGTTTCCGTGGCGTGCACCTGGCGAGGACGGTCCCATCGAGGACATTGAGGGCGGCGAACAGGTTCGTGGTGCCATGGCGGATGTAGTCATGGGTTTGGCGCGCTGGAATCCATGGGCGCAGGGGCAGGACGGGCTCGGTCCGGTCCAGCGCTTGGATCTGCGGCTTCTCATCGATGCACAACACCACGGCTTTCGCAGGGGGATGGAGATACACGCCCACGACATCCCGGAGCTTTTTCACGAAGTCGGGGTCCCGCCTGAGCTTGAAGGTCTCGACGCGATGCGCCTGCAGTCCATGCGCCCGCCAGATGCGATGCACGACCGCATGACTGAGGCCATGGGCTTTCGCCATCGTCCGCACACTCCAGTGCGTGGCTTCCACCACCGCCTTCACTTTGTCTGGCGACACCGCGCGCCGGCGGGCCGGGACGCGGCGCATCCTTGAGCAAGCCGACGATGCCCGCGTGCCGGAACCGGTCGCGCCACAGATACACGGTGGGCCGACTGACGCCGAACTCGCGAGCGATCGCGTTGATCGGAGTCCCCTCTGAGGCGGTGAGGACAATCATCGCGCGCGCCACAACGCGCTGCGGTGTTTTCCCGCTGCGGACCAAGGCTTCCAAATCGGATCGTTGCGCCGCACGGAGGACCAACGTGTCAGCTGGTTTCCACATGCTGGCAAGCATAGCCTTCATGTAGTGCATTGTAAATGTATTAACGTTACACTACGCTAGAAGATATATCCTGCCTGCTGCACCGCTCTGTCCGCAAGCCTCCGCCGGAGCTTGACCGTGTTGACGGGCATGACCTTGAGTAGTCTGCGCACGGCAGCAAGATGTGTCCGGAGCGTGTCGCCCTCTGCCATTGCGGCCAGGGCCGTCCGCGCCGAGACATCGACACGCGCGGCCGCGTCGTTGACAAACGTCGACGCAGCGTCTCCCTGCAGCTCCGCGGTCGACTCGGCTCCGTCGGCGGCATTTTGGGCCCGCAACACGACGCTCTCCGAGGCGAATGTGTCCATCAGAATGTCCGACACGAACGACAGGACCTCCTGCTCGTCTGAGAGCTTCTCACCGTAGGTCTGCATGGCCAGCCCCAACGTCGCCAACCCCACCCTCTTGAGCATTCCGACCGTTGCTGCCTGTTGCGCCAGCGGGCCGTCAGCCAGTTGGGGTCGCGGGCTCGGGCTGAGAACTTCATCGTGGAGTTTCTTGGCCGCACCGACCAAGGGTAGGACTCCCTGGAGTCGTCGTTTGACCAGCATGCCAGGGATGAGTAACCGGTTGATTTCGTTGGTGCCCTCAAAAATACGATTCACCCGAGAGTCGCGGTAGTGTCGTTCGGCCGGATAGTCTCGAACGAAGCCGTTGCCGCCGTGGATCTGAACGTTTTCGTCGAGGATGTAGTGAAGGTACTCGCTGCCGGTGACCTTCAGGATCGACGATTCGATTGCGTACTCATCCAGGGCTGCGAGCAATGCGGCGTCGTCAATCGATTCTTCGTCGCCGAGCATCGTATCGAGGAGTCCTGCGGTTCGGAAGACCATGGACTCAATCGCATAGGTGCGAGTTACCATCTCGCCGAGCTTGTGCTTGATCGCCCCGAAGTTGGCGATGGGTTGTCCGAACTGGTGGCGCTCGGCTGCGTATCGCGCCGACTCCCCAAGCCCCGACTGGCAGCTGCCAACCGTTGAGGCGCCGAGCTTGAACCGGCCGTAGTTGAGGACGCTAAACGCGACCTTGTGACCTTTGCCTACGTCGCCGAGCAGGTTCTCTGCCGGCACTCTGACGTCCTGGAGAATGACGGGTGTGGTCGACGAGCCCAAGAGGCCCATCTTATGTTCTTCTTGTCCGCTGCTGACGCCATCAAAGCTCCGCTCGACGATGAACGCCGTGAAGTGTTCACCATCGACCTTCGCGAACACGACGAATACGTCGGCAAAACCGCCGTTCGTAATCCACATCTTTTCGCCGTTCAACACGTAGCTACCGTCATCTTGCCGAGCGGCACGAGTCTTGGCTCCGAGCGCATCGGACCCCGAGCCTGACTCGCTCAGGCAGTACGCGCCTACGGACTCGCCATTGACGAGCTTCGGGAGGTAACGCTGCTTCTGCTCCTCCGTTCCGAACGTTCGGATCGGCATCACGACGAGGCCGGTTTGCGCCCCGAAGGCTGAGCTGAAAGACCCGGACTGCCCAAGTCGACTCGCAATAATGGCAGAGCTGACCTTGTCCAGTTGGAGGCCGCCGTACGCCTCTGGCACGTCGGTGCCCAAGAGCCCAAGCTCTCCAGCTCGGAGAAGGAGTTGCCGAGCGAAATCCCAGTCCTTGGTCTCGAGCCGGTCGTTGTTCGCCACGACCTCGTTGGTGACGAACTCCCGAGCCGTTTGGTCGATCAGCCGGTGTTCTTCTGTCATTCTGGCAGGGGTGAACACAGTCTCCAGGGGTGTGTCCTCCAGGAGCCAGGCTCCGCCCTTCTGGGTTGTCTCCGTGAGCGTGGTCGTCATGACAGCCTCCGTCGGCATGGGTGTCTACAGTCGTTCGAATATCCCAGCGGCGCCCATCCCCCCGCCGACGCACATCGTCACCATTCCGAATCGGCCCTTCCGACGACGGAGCTCGTAGAGCAGCGTCGTCGTGAGTTTGGCGCCCGTGCAGCCGAGCGGATGACCGAGCGCGATAGCGCCGCCGTTCACGTTGAGCTTGTCGGGGTCGATTGGAAACTCCCGGAGGCACGCGAGGCTCTGCGAGGCGAATGCCTCGTTGAGCTCCACCAGGTCAATGTCGTCCATCGTCAGGTTGGCCAGCGCGAGCGCCTTCTTCATGGCCGGAACGGGTCCGATACCGAACATCTCCGGCTTGACTCCGGCGGTGGTGAAGGTCACGAACCGAGCCAGTGGCTGCAATCCGAGCTTCCGGGCCCGGTCGAGCGATGTCACGACAACCGCCGCGGCGCCGTCACTGGTTTGGGATGAGTTGCCGGCCGTCACCGAGCCTGCCGCGTGAAACACCGGCCTCAGTTTTGAGAGCGCTTCCACTGACGTGTCACGTCTGGGTCCTTCATCGGTTGTGAACTCTATTTCACGGATCGTTGGTGGCTCTCCATTGCCGCTGGTCGGTTCGATCACCTTGATCGAGAGCGGGACAGTCTCGTCTGCAAATCGGCCGCCGTCGATCGCCGCAAGCGCGCGCTGGTGGCTCCGATACGCAAACCTGTCCTGCTCGTCGCGAGACACGGCTGACTCCCGCGCGTGATTCTCTGCGACCAGGCCCGTGCTGAGATACACGTCGGGATAATTGGTGATGAGCTCTGGATTTGGGGCGATCTTGTGTCCCCCCATGGGCACCAGGCTCATTGACTCGGTGCCACCTGCGACAATCGTGTTGGCCGTGCCGCACATGATTCTCTCGGCGGCGAAGGCGATCGCCTGCAGGCCGGACGAACAGAAACGATTAATCGTGACGGCCGAGCTCTCGACTGGGATTCCCGCCCGCAGGCTGGCGATTCTAGCCACGTTCATCCCTTGTTCAGCCTCGGGCATCGCGCAGCCAAGAATGACATCGTCGATCTCGCTGGCCTCGATGCCTGGAGCCCGCCGCAGCGCCTCTTGGATAGCGACGGCCGCCATCTCGTCGGGTCGCGTGTTGCGAAGCGCGCCCTTCGGAGCCTTGCCGGCCGGGGTTCTGACGGCCGATGCAATCACTGCGTCTCTCATGTCTCGAAGTCTCCTAGCAGGTCCGCGATCGCGTCGCAGACTTCGGATACCTTGCCATCGAACAAATGGTCTGCGCCGTCGATCACGACGAGCTCCTTCGGCTCTTCGAGCTCTCCGTAGAGCCGCCACATATCCTGAACAGGGATAAGCTCGTCGGCTTCACCATGAATCAGGAACTTCGGTTTCGTGCTGGCGCGGAAGTCCTGGAGGTCGTAGTGAGTTGGCGGGGCGATCCCGAGTAGCAGGCTCACACTGGACTCGGCGGCACCGACCGTGAGCGCGACCCAGGCGCCAAACGAGAAGCCGCCCGCCCAGACCTCGAGATCAGGATACTGACGCGTCATCCAGTCGATCGCAGCGCGGAAATCATCCGCCTCGCCTCGACCCTCATCGTAGCTGCCATCACTCTTCCCGACGCCTCGAAAGTTGAACCGCAAGGTTGCACATCCGATCTGACTGAGCGTCTTGGCCGACCGGTAGACAACCTTGTTATGCATCGTTCCGCCCTGCTGCGGGTGCGGGTGTGCCAAGACTGCCGCTGCGCGGGGCGAAGATGCCGGCATATCGAGCAGGACCTCTAGACCGCCGGTCGGGCCATCGATTGTACGGACCGTCCATGAAGGGGAGTGGCTCACGCAGACACCTGCAGCGAAAGCTGGCGACTCTTCGCATGGGTCGCCACGAAGTTCCCCACGAGCTGGGCAAATCGCTCGGGTCTGGTGACGAGCCCGATGTGACCAGTGTCGTCGATCTGTGCCGCCGTGGCCCTTGGAATGACTTCGAGATACTCGCGTGTGCTCTCGACCGGGACGATTCGATCGAGCCCGCGAGCGCCGGTGATAACCAGCGTCGGAGCCTCCAGACGTTGGCAATCGCCGAGGAAGTCGATGCCTTCAAGCAGCCGAACCCGCTGCGCCATCTTCGAGGATGCAAATGGGTACTTTGTGACGCGGCGGAGGTGTTCGAGCGCGAACCGTGCGCGTGTGACCGGGTCGGGGATGGCAAGCGCGATTTCAGGGTAGAGACGGAATGGCGAGGAGAGGGCGAACACCGGGCTCATCAGCCTCGGTGCTCGAAGATACCACTCGATCCGGCAGTTTGGCTTCCAGCGCGGGGATGGGGTCGAGGCCAGGACCAGAGATATGACGCGGCCCGGACGATGCGCGGCGTAGTGTAGGGCGACGAGTCCCCCATATGACACACCGCACACGGCCACCTGCTCGAGTCCCGCTTGGTCGAGTAACTCGTCAGCCCACCCGAGATAGCTCTCGAAACCTCCGGTAGGGTCGATGCTCAGAAGGCTTCCGGTATCACCGGCGAGCGAACCGGAGATGACTCGGCATCGGGCAGCCAACGCGTCTACCGCCGGACTTATCCACTCCCATCGCCCTTGGATTCCTGGAATGATGAGAACCGCCGGTCCGTGTCCCTTGTCGACCACCTTGCTCTCTAATTGCGCAATGTCTTGCCAGTCTTAAGCGTGTAGGCGATCCGTTCGAGCGTCTTGGATTCACCACACAGACTGAGAAACGCCTCTCGCTCGAGGTCCAGCAGGTGCTGTTCGGACACCGTGGCTCTGTGTGGGAGGTCGCCGCCGGAAACAATTCGGGCCAACTTCCGGCCGATCAGTGCATCGTGGTCGCTGATGTGCCCGCCACGCCACGCGATGTGAACGCCAAGCTCGAGCCCAGCACGCACGCCGTCGCCCCCGACCGAAATCATCGGAGCCTGCGGCGGCTGATACCCGGCGCGTGCGAGCCCCAAGGCCAGATCCTTCGCATCGGCAAGGACTCGGTTACGGTTCATCGTGATTCGGTCGTTCTGTCGAAGCAAGCCCAGCTGCTGCGCGTCCGGAGCGCTCGTGGAGACCTTTCCCAAGCCGATCAGCTCGAACGCCTGCCGGACAAACGGTAGCGAATCTTCAATTGTGGCCGGTTGCCGCTCGATGCTTCGAATGAGGAGTTCCTTCGTGCCTCCGCCGGCCGGTATCAGTCCGACCCCAACTTCGACCTGGCCCATATAGGTCTCGGCCGCGGCCTGGACGGCGTCGCCGTGGAGCACGACCTCGCACCCGCCGCCGAGCGTGAGGCCGGCCGGGGCGACTACAACGGGAACTTCCGCATCACGAAGCCCGATGACCGCCGACTGAAACGATCGCACCATCAGATCGATGTCATCCCAGTTTTCTTCCTGGGCCTCGAGCAGAACCAACATGAGGTTGGCGCCAGCTGAAAACGCTGGTGACTCGTTGCCCACGACGAGTGCTTCAAAATTTCGCTCGGCCTCGGTGACACCGGCGTTTAGCATCTCGATGGTGTCTCCGCCGATGGCGTTCATCTTGGAGTGAAACTCGATGGCCAGCACCCCGCCACCCAGGTCGACGAGACTGGCCCCCTGATTTCGCTTGACGACCGGGTGGGCCTGCTTGGCTTGGGACAGAATCGATATCGTCGCGCCGAGAGGCGGGAGGGAGCCCTCGCGGAAGCGGCGCGAGGATACCGTGCCGTCGTCCTGGCTCGTTGGAGTCTTCAGCTCCTTGACTAGCGCCGGTGGATTGGAGACCGCGCACGCCTCCAATACATGGCCCACGCCGATCGCGTCCCATTGTTCGAATGGCCCGAGCTCCCATCCGTAGCCCCAGCGCATCGCACGATCCACATCGTCGATGGAATGAGCGATGGTCGGCGCCACATGGGCGGCGTAGACCAAGGTTCGCCCCAGCGTCGCGTGAAGGAACTCAGCCACGCGGTCTTTGCCGAGAAAGAGCGTGCGCAGGCGTTTGGGAAGGTCATCGATGATGCGCGCTGCGTCGAGCGACGGAAGCCGGGGTGCCTGGCGCTCCCGATACGTCATCGTGGCTGGGTCCAGGGTCAGGATGCGTGTGCCGTCTGGCCCACGCTCCTTCTTGTAGAATCCCTGGCCCGCTTTCTCACCAACCCAACCGCGCTCGATCAGGTCTGTGACGAGTTTGGGTTGCGCAAACGCAGACCGTTCTTCCTCGGATTCAAGCCGCTCAGAGAGCGTGCTCGCCACGTGGGCCAAGATGTCGATGCCGGCGATGTCTAGCGTACGAAACGTCGCACTCTTCGGTCGCCCGATGACCGGACCGCTCATGGCGTCGACTTCTTCGATCGTGAAGCGTCCGTCAGCGATCCACTCGAGTACACGCGTCACCCCGTACACTCCGAGGCGGTTACCGATGAAACTCGGACTGTCCTTCGCCATGACGACACCCTTGCCGAGCGACTGGTCACCAAAACGTCGAATCGTCTCAACCACGGCGGGGTCTGTGTCCGCCGTCGGAATGACCTCGAGGAGCGGCAGGTAACGGGGAGGGTTGAAGAAGTGGGTGCCGAGCCAGTGCTTCCGAAACCCATCCGATCGGTCAGCGCAGATACTGGCGATCGGGATGCCGGACGTGTTGGAACTGACGATCGAGTCGGGCGACCGATGTGGCTCCACTCGTGAGATCAATGCGCGTTTCACATCGAGCCGCTCTATGACGGCCTCGATGATCCAGTCCGACTCCTTGAGTCGTGGGAGGTCGGTGTCGAAGCCACCCAGAGAGATCAGACGAGCGACATCCTTCGTGAAAAACGGATCCGGCTTGAGTTTCGCTGCGCGACGCAGACCCTCGGCCGCGGTCTTGCGGTCGAGGTCCAACAGGAGCACTGGGAGTCCGGCGTTGGCGAGATGCGCGGCGATCTGGGCCCCCATTGTTCCGGCGCCGAGAACGGCCGCCGAGTGAATGTGCATCATTCGTTCGTCCTACGTCGCGAGGCCATGGATGAATAGGTCCACCACGGCATCAGCCTCGCTGGCCAGGTCGTAGCGTCGTTTGCTCAGGATCCAGTTCGTAGCCATCTCATCCAGAGCGCCGAAGAGCGCTTTGGCAACGAGTGTCGAGTTGATCCTGGTCGTGAACGCACCCGAGGCTTGGCCGTCGGAAACCGCATCACGCAGTTGGCCAAGATAGGCACGGAGCTGAGACGACGAGAGTTGCTCCATGAATTTGGTCGACTGGCGAAGCTCTATTTGGAAGACGACCGCGAGGTCGCGGTCGCGACCTAGCCGTTGCAGGTGCAACCGGGCCAGCGACCGGAGCCGCTCGACGGGGTCGGTCACGCCTTCGAGCGCTTGCCGTCCCTCCGAGATCCCCTCCTTCATCGTGCGTTCGAAGATCGATGTAAGAATTTCATCCTTGCTGCGGAAATACAGGTAGACCGTACCGGACGCGACGCCGGCGGCCCTCGCCACGTCGGCAACCTGAGCGTTGAAGAATCCTCGCTGGGCGAAGACTGTTACTGCCGCTTTCGAGATGATTTCGCGCTTGTCGCTCGAGCTTCCGTTCCGGCTCTGAGCAACGCGGCGTGCTGACGACAGGGTAGGCATCGTCGATACTGAATGAACGTTCATTCAGTATCGACCGTAGATAGACGTCACGTCAAGGCAGCCTGTCGACAGGCGATGTACGCAAGAAAGGCGCAACCCTGACGTTGGTTGCGCCTCTCACATTCTGGTCAGGACGATGTCGATCTTAGGGCAACGCCGACAAAGTCGCTTGGGCCTGGGCCCCATCCTCGGAGTCTGGAGCCATATCCACGACTTTCTGGAAGTTCTGCTTTGCGGTTTCAACATCGCCCTTATTGAGAGCGAGGAGCGCCAGCTTGAACCACGGTTTTTCCCAGTTGGGGTCGATGGCGGCGGCCTTCTCGTACCAACCAGCCGCGGCATCGATGTCGCCTCTGGCGAAGTCAACCTCCCCGAGGTTGTAGAGGTCCTCACGCGACGCGTTGGCCCCAGCATTTGCGATTCCGGCAGCCGCGTCCAGGTCTCCCATCGCCAGCCGGGTTCGTGCGATCTCGACCTCAGCTTGTTCGCCCCTCTCTGGATCTCCAATCACCTTCTCGTACGACACCAGCGCCGTCTCGTAATCACCCTGGGCTCGATAGGCATTGCCGACGTTCAGATGCAGGTACGTAAGGGTTGGGATCACGGTTAAGATCTCGTCGTACCCGGCAATCGCGGTGAAGTAATCCTCCGCGTCGAACGCGGCGTTGGCCGCGTCGAGGTCGGCCTCCAGCGCGTCCGCATCAAGACCCTCCAATGCCTCTGCACCGACCAAGAGCTCGAATCCGGACCGGATCCTAAGTAAGTCGAAGGCCACGGTTGGCGCCTGCCCCTGGGTGACACGGACCGATCTCGTCGCGGCCTGGTACCCATCCAATTCCGCCGTGAAGGTCCATTCCCCGGTAGAGAATCCGATGAGCGAAAACCGACCATTGGAATCGGTCGTTCCTTCGATCGGGAACCGGTCTGGAGCTTCAGCCAGGATCGAGACGTCGCCGAGTGGTTCTCCTGCGCTCATCACTCTTCCGGTGGCGCGACCTTTTGCCGCCTGTGACATTGCAGGCGGGACCGCCACAGCGAGCAGCAACGCGACGACCAACAGACCTCTAAACATGTGTGAGAACCTCATGCAGTACTCCCTAAATAGCGGTAGATCCAATATAAATTATAGCTGATACTGCTCCGTCGCAACTCAGCGTGGCGGTTCCAGTGTGTCGAGCGTCCGTAAGGCAGACTCCGCCTCTACCCGAGCGTGAGTGTCGTGTGGCACCTTCCGATAGGCCGTTCGGGCCCGTTCGTAGTCATGCTGTTCCAGATAGGCGTGTCCGATCAGAAGATTCAGGCTGGTCAATTGAGGCACTTGCTCCAGGATCGTTTCGTACGCCGAGATGGCAAGGTCGTAGCTCCCGTCGTCGAATAGAGCATGAGCGGCATCGACCTCAGTCTGGACGTCGTCGGCCCGAACACCCGCGAGGAGGCCGGTCAACGCCACTGGTGGATCCAGCAAGTCGATTTCCATCGTCAAGGAGATGGTCCCACTGTTGCCTGAACGCCGGACTGGGGCAAAGCCTTGCACTGGCTGGTACCCGCGCTTCCTGATCGTGAACAGCCATCGGCCGCGCGCTAGCCCAATGAACGAAAATAGTCCAGAGTTGTTTGTTTCGGCCTCCGAGATCCGGGTCGAGATGAAGCTCTCCGCGGTAACGGTGGCGTCGGCGATCGGCTCACCGGAGAGGTCACGAACGACACCCCGGATGAATGAATTCTGCGCGAAGGCCG
>Ga0310123_10003478_pt1 | contig 12173 bp, 10 predicted proteins | sample CB6_AW_1057_MG_FD_203505 | JGI IMG/M metagenome (GOLD analysis project Ga0310123, IMG submission 203505) | Marine microbial communities from Western Arctic Ocean, Canada - CB6_AW_1057 | ecosystem: Environmental > Aquatic > Marine > Oceanic | place: Canada: Western Arctic Ocean | collected... | reverse complement strand
ATATTTTTGTGGACTGCGGTCGCCCTTCTATCAATCACAGAGACATCGCTTGATGCCCAAGACAATGCCGATGACGAAAGCGCGCAACAATCGACCACAGCAACGTGGCCGGACAAACTCAGCCTCAGTGGTGATTTTCGATCTCGTTACGAAGGCTTCTACAAAACTAGCCGCCCGACTCGAAATCGAACCCGACTGCGCCTACGGCTGAGGGTAGACTCAGAAATTAATGACGATACTCGTTTACAACTACAGGTTGCGAGTGGAGACCCAGGGACACCAGCATCAACGAACCAAACTTTTAAGGGATTTTTTCAACCGAAACCATTGAACTTGGACCGTGCCTTCGTCGCGTATAATCCGCGAGCGGCAGAGGCAATAACACTCGGTATCGGCAAATTCCCGACTCCTGTCATGCGAACCCAAATGACATTCGACGACGACCTGAATTTTGAAGGCGGATGGGAGCAGTTCAGTTGGAAACCTCAAGAAAACGTCGCGATCGATCTGGTGGCACTACAGACTGCTGTTAATGAAGTGTCTCGTGGAGCCGACGCTTATATGCTCGGCGGTTACGGAGCAGCATCTTTCACGTTTGGCTCAAACAGTCTCCAACTATCTGCAGCCAATTACATGTGGAGAAATGCCGATCAAATTGTGGCCGCTCAAGCGAGCGGTGAACTCACCAGTATTCTGACTAATCGAGTTATTCGAAACGCTGACGGCATCGCGACCAACTTCGCCTCAGAATTTAATGTCGTGGACATTATTGCGGAAGCAACTCTTAATACACCGAACCCGGACTACCCACTTCGTCTACTCATTGACTACGCAGTTAATACAAAAGCCACCACTGATCGGAAAGGCTTCTGGATCGAAGCGGGCTACGGGGAGCCAGGCCCGGTTGGCTCATGGGTCGCTACCTACACAAGCGGATGGATCGAACAGGACGTCACACCTTCAGCCTTTGTATTTAGCGATATGCCAGGAACCAATATACGCCTGAATATGATCGAAACCTCATACGTCGTAAAGGCCGGGGTTAGTCTTGACGTAACACTCCATCTGACGAAAAAATTGGTCGTCGCTCAAAATGACACATCGAATCACCTACTGGCCCGACTTCACGTAGCTACAGTTATCAGATTTTGATGGAAATCACACCGTTGAGACCGCCACAAACGAACAAAAACCGAAGTGTCGAACGGACACTTTTGAAGATCAATTCCCCGCGCTCGATTCTCGTCACTCTTACTGCGCAGCATCCAGCCGAAGCTGTTATTACAAAGAGCGCGCTACTTTCAGGATGCCTGACCGAAGACAGTTATCTTTTGGCGTGAACTCTATGGACTTAGCCGTAAAACCGGACACACACAAATCCCCTGTCTTGCCCAAACTCCTTGCGGTCTTTGGATTGCTTTTTGTCTTCCTTGTGGGAGTACGAGGACTCGGGGGCGGTTTCAGATTACTCGGAGAAGACCTAATCCAAAGCTTCTTTACCGCCACAGAAAACCCATTCATGGGACTGCTGGTTGGACTGCTCGCTACGACCGTCGTCCAGAGCTCATCAGTTACAACAGCGATGATTGTCGGCTTGGTCGCCGCTCCCGAAAACCCCCTTCCCCTGCTGAACGCAGTGCCAATGGTCATGGGCGCGAACATTGGCACAACCGTCACCGCCACTATTGTGGCGCTCGGTCACATCGGACGTCGGGAAGAATTTGAACGCGCATTTCCAGTTGCTATCTGCCATGACGTCTTCAATTACCTTGCGGTCTTGGTTCTTTTACCATTGGAACTGTTCACCTGTTTTCTTCAGTCCACAGCTGGTTGGTTGACCGGGTTCCTGGGTAATTTTGGCGGGTTCGTCTATCGAAGCCCGCTCAGTACAGTGCTGGGGCTCGGGCTGGCTCCGATTTCCGCCGTAAACGAAGCATTGTTCACAACAGAAGGTAGTCAAGCCGTCTTCCTAATAATGGTGAGTGGATTCCTTATATTTGGTGCACTTTTCTTTATCGTGAAAGTCATGAGCGGCGCCGTTCAAAGTCGAGTCGAAAGCGCCGTGAATAAAGCGCTTGGCGTCAACGCCGTGGTTTCGATTCTCATTGGGGTGCTCGTCACAATCATGGTGCAATCGAGTTCGATCACGACATCGCTGCTGGTACCACTGGCAGGCGCTGGACTCCTGAGGCTGGAGCGAGCGTTTCCGGTCACGCTCGGTGCAAATATTGGGACTACCGTAACCGGGTTTCTCGCAGCCATGGCTGTAACAGGAGTCAACGCTACCGCCGGTCTACAAATAGCACTGGTGCACCTGTTCTTCAATTTAAGTGGAACGCTAATGATTTATCCGATTCCGGCGGTCAGAAATATTCCTCTTCGTATCTCGCGCCGCATCAGCCGTTTAGCGGTGCGCTCTCGACGGTTGACTCTAGTCGGGGTTGGGCTGCTATTTTACGGTTTGCCAGCGCTTGCTGTCTTTTTTAGTAGGATGCTGTAGTAAACAAAACATACTGGAGATCTCGTGCTTCAAGAACTATTGAGTATTTTCCGTGGTGACGACCCTCTCTCAAAAGTTGCCGACAACTTCGCGCTTATGTTCAATCTCACGCGCGAAATGACCTACTCTGCCGGTCAAATCTTCTTTGGAGAGGACCATACTGAGGACGCGCAAGACAAGGTCCATAAAACTGATGCTGAAGTCAATGAATTGGAACGAACTATTCGACGTGCGCTCATGACCCATCTAGCCATTCCTGGTAACAGCACAGATGCGCCCTACTCACTAATGCTGATGAGCCTTGTCAAAGACGTCGAACGCTTAGGCGACTATGCAAAGAACCTTTCGGAAATTGTCGAAATCGGACCGAAAGTATTCCCCGAAAGCGAGGAGCTCAGCGAGTTGATGATGATTCGCCGAAGAGTCGAGTTAGCGTACCAAGCCAGTGCAAATGTCGTACTGTCGTCGAGACAAGGGGAGGCGATCGAACTAATCCGCCAAGGCCGAGAAACTGCTCGAAAGTGCGATGGATTAATCGCCACAATCGGAAAAAGCAATCACGACGCTTCCACAACGACTGCCTTTATCTTGGGTACTCGCTATTACAAAAGAATCAACGCACACGTCCTCAATGTCCTGTCTAGTGTTGTTATGTCCCTCGACAAAGTCGATTACTTTGACGAGAACGTGGCTAATCAGCCAAGCGCGACCGATAACTAAAGCCCTTCGGCTTGGCCATATTAATAAGTCACCCCTCTTCCAAAACTTCCCGTTGAACCACCCGCCTCGCCGCGGTTGAAATCGTTAATCTGTCCGACATTGCGCTAACAACATTCGGCCGTCTTTTTTACGACGCGCACTATAGGGGCAAGCATCTGTATTACTGAGCAACAACATAACTGTGGCAATTAATTGTCATCTGCTGGGACACGGTCCGAATCGACGCTAAGTTATTGATTATATTTCTAGCCCATGTAGCCGTCTGCATGGTGTCCATGGCCGCACCCAGTCGTTCTGGTGTCGGAGCCATCATCCTGACACTAAGGTGATTACGAAATTCACCCGTCATCACCTGCGCAACGAGAAAATTGACGTCTCGATGACCAGCTTCGTGCATGCCATCCTCCATCGCTTCTAATTGCGTCAGATACATGTCCGGTTGGCCTGTCGATACCGCAAGTGTCAACATCGAAAACGTATCGCCAGCATTGATATTCACGTTCGGCGATCTCCGTACTGAACTCCACAGGTCTCTAGCTTTTACCGTCCTATGGGGGGCGATCTTTGCAATCTCTCTGGCGGTCACCGGCGAAGTCAGATCGATTGTCATTAAACTTTCAAAGTCTTGAGCGATGGTATACACGTACACATCGCCTTCCTCCTCCGCTCCGAACGTGGGAACACAAACGCCGCCAGAAGACGGTATTTGACTGTCACGCACGATAATGGGCAAGGCCTTCTCAGCCCATTCGAGGTAGCGCGCAGTATCTGAGGTATTTATATGAATATTTTGAAACACTTGGCTCTGTGCCAGTGTCGGGACAATTACGACCATCACGACCATACAGGCAATAACTTTTCTCATGACATTTTCCTAAAGTTGACGTGTTGAACATTTAGTAACCGCGGAGAGAGGGGCAATCGCTACCGAAGTGTTCTTCGCTTCAGCAACGACTTCCTTGGTCCTCTGTTGCTTTACTGCCCTATAAATCCCACTTTTTTTTCAGCATGGCCCTCGCTTCATCGTCATCAACGACCGGCCGAATATCGACGTCCAAGACGCCATTCCAATTCATAGCCCATGCTTGAACGGATAAGAGGTCATCACTTTCGCAAATCGCGACGCCCCCACCAGCAACGAGGTCATGCCAACGTCCGATGACCGTCACGCCAGCATGGTCGGACTGATCGTCTGCTGCGCTCATTTGAGCAAAAGCTTTATAGGTGTCGTGCCTGGTGTCTGTTGAACTTGACCAATGAATCATGAACTTCATCTTGATGCTCCTTTGAATTCCTAGAAGAGTACGGAGTGGAGCTTATCGAAAATATTCATCGCAGGAAAATAAATTTTAATCAGCCGTAAGATGGATGCGTCATGTGTCATCGTGCGCCCGACCCGAAGCGGTTCCTCGGTATCGCCGGCCACAACGTGAACAGCTTTATGCCACCCAACGCGCCTGGTAGCATGACCGCCGACTACGCGGCCATTCGCGCCTGCTACGACGATGGACCGGAAGCCACACCTGGCTGCGACTGGGTAGACCCACCCCAATAGGCTCAGTCTGTGATGATGCACAGGCTTTCGTGGCCGCATTTCCCGTGGCGTGAATTTGCACGCTTTTTGTACACGACTAAAAAAGTTTGCACTATTTCCGTAATCCCTTGAGAGGTCGTGTGATCAGAGGTAGCATGCAACAACATATGTCCTGATAGGAGATCACCTTCATGACCAAGACGATACGCGCGATTAGTGTGGTGGGAATAGCAGCGTTATTGGCAGTTGGCCTTTCGGTTCTAAGTGCATCGGTCATCGCTGCCGACACGGATATATCCGGCGTGGTAACGAGCGCCGTCGGGCCGGAGGCCGGTGTCTGGGTTATCGCTGAAACACTCGATTTTGATACTAAATTCAGGAAAATAGTCGTTACGAACGATGACGGACGTTTTCTGGTGCCGGACCTACAGGCGGCAAATTATAGTGTCTGGGTTCGTGGCTATGGCTTGGTCGACTCCGACCGCACATCGGCAAGACCCGGAGACGACCTTTCACTGACGGCAAAAGTTGCAGCTACTCCAGAAGCAGCGGCTCATTATTACCCAGCCAATTACTGGTACTCGCTTCTCGAGGTACCTCCCGCGAGCAATTTTCCAGGTACTGGCGCAAATGGCAACGGCATCGGCCTCGCGATGAAAACTCAGGCTGACTGGATCGACCGGATGAAGGATGGATGCCAATTGTGTCATCAGTTAGGCAATCAGGCGACGCGGGAAATGCCGATGCTCAATATTTCTGACTTTGATTCTACCGAAGCAGCCTGGGAGCATCGCATCCGGGCCGGTGGTGCAGGTCCGGCCATGGTTGCGGAAATCAATCGTATCGGCAGGCCGCTCGCACTAAAACTTTACGCTGACTGGACTGATCGGATCAGCAGCGGAGAACTCCCTCCAGTGCCACCAAGGCCACAGGGCGTGGAACGTAATGTCGTGCTGAGTATGTGGGGTTGGGGCCATCCGCGTGGGATGGTTCATGACGAAGTGTCGACCGACAAGCGAAACCCTATGGTCAACGCCAATGGGCCAATCTATGGGGTTGGTGGAGCTGGCTTGGTCATTACGGATATTCAATCAAACCAGTCGGTACGGTTCGATCTAAATACCCGTATTGAACAACCAAGTAGAGCGAACTCGTACCAAGGTTCTTCAAGTAGAACCCCATCTCTATATTGGGACGACGAACCAGCTGGACTCCAAAGTCGAAGCGCACACAATCCGATGATGGATGCGAAAGGGCGTGTTTGGATTACCCAGTACGTGCGACCAAACGAGGTACCAGGCTGGTGCCTTGAAGGCTCTGATAATCCATTTGCTGACTACTATCCAATTCAGCACCAACGCGAGTCAAGGCAGGTGTCGTACTACGATCCGGAGACTGAAAAGTTTGTGTTAATCGACACCTGCTACTTTACGCATCACTTGCAGTTTGCCGATGACGCCAATGACACACTATGGCTAAGTGGATCGACTGAGGCCATTGGCTGGTTAAATACTCGCCTCTATGACCAAACCGGAGACGAGCGTGCCGCGCAAGGATGGTGTCCGACCGTCATCGACACCAATGGCGACGGCGTCATAACAAAACCATGGAATGAGCCGGATATGGGTGGCGACTATACGCTGACTGCCGGAAGTGTCGAGATGGATCCTGCTTTGGATACAAGAATCGGAAGTCTTGATAAATTTCAACGGGCCTACGGAGTCATACCACATCAGGATGGTTCAGTTTGGATTTCACGCCGTTACCCCGTTCCGGGACAGCTTATTCGACTCGAACTTGGGACGAATCCTCCTGAGACCTGTAAGTCCGAAGTGTACGAACCCCCGTATGACCCGGCAGGCGATCCACAAGCGTGGGGCTACGGTCCACGTGGTATCGATGTTGATCGAAATGGGCTGGTGTGGACAGCTCTTGGCGGCAGTGGACATCTAGCGAGCTTCGATCGCAGCAAGTGCAATGTCCTAAATGGGCCAACCGCAACGGGGCAGCATTGTGCCGAAGGCTGGGCACTCTACCAAACACCGGGGCCAAAATTTAAAGGTGCGGAAGGAACATCTGCGAATGCTGATTACCACTACTACAACTGGGTTGACCAGTTTAACGCCCTCGGTCTTGGAGAAAACGTACCAATAGCCACTGGCACAACGTCTGACGCGTTGCTCGCGTTGCTGCCTGACACGGAAGAATGGGTGGTCATGCGAGTACCATATCCACTGGGTTTCTATAGTCGTGGTCTTGATGGCCGGATCGATGATCCGAACGCTGGCTGGAAGGGACGGGGCCTTTGGTCCAGCTTCAATACCGGTTCTACGCAGCATCTCGAAGGCGGAAAGGGAACCACTAGCGAACTCGTACGATTTCAAATACGTCCGGACCCGCTCGCAAATTAAAACACCGCGTGTCAGCCTTTTATCTTTGATTTAGGACAGTCGAAAACTTGATCGCTAGTCCTCAAACACGTTGATTTGCGCACTGGCGATCGGTGGCCAAGAAACCACCCGCTGCCATGCGGCAAGCTAGCTAGGCCCTTAATAATGTCGGATACGGAGGCGCCATGAGAGACGGCAGGAAGATCGATCGGCGAGATTTTTTAAATGGTGTCAGAACGGTAGCGGTCGCCAGTGCCCTCGGAACGTCGCCCTCGGCTGCAACAGCGAACCCCGAGCGACTTTCTGTCCAACAGCAAAGTAATCGGTACGATTTTGATGCGGTCTACAGTCGACTCGGCACCAATTCATCGAAATGGGACCACCAGATTTCTTTGTACGGTCGAGAGCATGTTCAGGTCGGCATGGGTACGGCCGATCAGGATTTCAGGTCTGCACCAGCGATCACGAGGGCGTTACGTGAACGGGTTCAGCATGAAAACTACGGATACCTGACGGTACCAAATTCCTATATCGAGTCAATCGTCAACTGGAACCAACGACGTTACAACTTAGAGATCGACCCAGAAACACTCCGGCATTCCGCCGGTGTCCACCCAGCCATCATCAGTACCTTGCGCGCATTCTGTCCACCCCGGAGCAAAGTGCTCGTCTTGACGCCGAGCTACAACGGCTTTTATACGGACATCCGTGTCGTCGATACGGTCGCAGAAGAGAGTCCGTTACAACTAGTGAATGGGCGCTACCGCATCGACTTCGATGATTTCGAGAAGCGCATCGATCACGACGTGCACGCCTTCATTCTATGCAATCCTCAAAATCCAACCGGCAACGTTTGGTCACGTCAAGACCTGACTCGGCTAGGAGAAATATGCACGCGGCGGCGAGTGGTTGTCCTTGCCGACGAGATTCACTGTGACTTTGTAACAGCGGGTAACACGTACACGCCATATGCCACGCTTGATGACGATGAGATCGTCCGGAACAGCATTACGTATAAATCAGTCAGTAAGTCGTTTAACTTGTCGGCAATGCGCTGTTCCTACATGTTCTCGACAAATCGTGAGTACCTCGATCGGATTAGTGGTCCAGGGCAACTTCAGCAAGAGATGAGCACGCTGGCCCTCGTTGCAGCAGAAGCAGCTTACAACGAGGGTGAGGAATGGCTTAACCAGCTTGTCGAATACATCGACGGCACCCAAAGCTTTGTGGAGGCATTCGTGCGTGAGCAGGTCCCATTCGTCAACGTTATCAAGCCAGAGGGGACGTACCTGAGTTGGCTAGACGTTGGAGAAGCGCTTAATAAAACTGGCTCAACAGCATCAGCTGCGTCAGATGAATCGATGACACCCGAAGGTGTGTTTCAGCACTACTTAGTGGAGCATGCAAACATTCACATTAATCCCGGCTCAAATTATGGCTTCGGCGGCGCAGGTCGGATGCGGATGAATATTGCCACGTCGCGACAGTTGGTCGAACTTGCTCTAAACAATATGGCTAACGCACTAAAGAGTGCGTAAGTTGCTAAGTTACCGGGGCTCCAGTGCGCGATTCCCCACTACCCCCGTTGAACTGCCCTCCTCACCACAGTAGGATTCAAGCTTCATCGGTGTGGTCCGATGATGCGAGGGCTTCTCCCGTTAAAGAAATCACCGTCGACTGGAAAAAATGTGGCCGCTACAAGGGACATCGGTTCTTGGTCTCGGTCAATCTTGATTTTGATCTGTTCGACTCGGTGTACCACGATAGCTGCGCAACCGTGACCTCCAGAGTGCCAACACAAGCTCGACCTCTCAGCGTCCGTACATAAATATGGGGGTGGGAAATGCCAACAAGTCTCACTAAGCCCGCGGGGCGAACAACATTGCTGGTCTTAGTGTTGTTAGTTCTGGCGGGACCAGTCTTCAAGGCTCAGAATACCAGGTCCTATCCTTCATCTGGCCATGGCGGAAATTACATGTTCAACTTCTATTTCCCACCCGCGCCCAGCTCAACTCCTTGGGCGCCAGACTGGTCTCCTGATGGCTCGTTAATCGCAGTGGCCATGAGCGGTTCCATTTGGACCGTCGACCCGGACACAGGACGTTCCAAGGAAGTGACCTATTCCGAGAAATATCATTCTTCACCAGACTGGTCACCGGATGGTCGATGGATCGTCTATACGGCAGACGACGGGGGACGGACAATTCAGTTGGAGATCGTCGAAGTCTCCACGGGACGGAGCCATAATCTAACCGCCGACAATTTCATTTACACCGACCCCGTGTTTTCACCTGACGGCAGTCGAGTTGCGTATGTCTCAACGAAACCGAACGGTTACTTCAATGTCTACGTTCGTGAAATTAAGGATGGCCAGTGGAGCGGGGATGAGATTGCCATTACCCGGGATCACGCATATCCAAATAACCGGCTCTATTTTGGCCCTTGGGACATGCACATCACACCGGCATGGCTACCGAACAACAATGAACTCCTGATCGTATCGAACAGGGATGTGCCTCTCGGCTCTGGGAATGTAATAAAGATTCCGGCATTACCCAACGGTATCGAGCAAGCCGAAACAGTGCTCGTTGAACAAACCTTGTACCGCGCTCGCCCGGATGTCTCAATTGACGGCAAACGGTTTGTATATTCCTCGACCCGCGGTGCAGCCGATCAATTCAATAACCTGTACGTGCAGCCGACCGCTGGAGGAGAACCGTATAAGCTCACATTCTTTCAGCATGACGCATTCCATCCACGATGGTCACCCGACGGTGAATGGATTGCCTACATCACGAACAAAGAGGGCCTGCCACAACTTGCACTCCTCGAAACCTACGGCGGTGAGCAGCGAACGGTCTCTATCACCTCTCGACAATGGAGACGACCGATGGGCATTCTCTCTGCACGCGTCAGAACCGAAGGTTCAGCTGAAATAACAGGTTCCCGCATTCACCTCACGGCTGCCGACGGTAAGTTCTATACACCTACCGACGCGTACGCCCGTGTCAGCGCGGCAGGGGACAGGATTTTTCATACCGACGGTGACTTCACCGTGGAACTTCCGGTTGGACCGGTAGAACTAACAGTCGTTAAGGGCTTCGAATTTACGTTCCAGCAAGTCGAAACAGAGATTACCGAGAACGAAGTCACGACGCTGTCTATCGAACTTGAACCAATTACTGACATGGCAGCAGAGGGGTGGTTTGACGGTTCAACGCATGTTCACATGAACTATGCGGGTAACCTACACAACACCCTTGACAATCTAATGATGATGTCGGCGGCAGAAGATCAGAATGTTGTCCTTGAGCAAGTGGCTAATAAAGACAACCGAATTCTGGACTATCAGTTCTTTATTCCTGGTGGTGACCCACATCCGCTTTCGACCTCCGAGCGAATGCTCGTGGTGGGCCAAGAGTACCGGCCGCCTTTCTATGGTCACGTCTTCATGTTCGGTATGAAAGACCACTTAATCTCGCCCTTTACAACAGGGTACGAAGGCACAGCCATCGAGAGCTTGTACCCCAGTAACACTGACATGTTTCGCAAGGCACTGAAACAAGGAGCATGGGTTGGATACGTTCACGCCTATGGCGGGGAAAGTGACCCACTTGAGGGGAATCTCGGCGGGGCGAAGGGCTCGATGGTCGATGTCGCACTCGGTACGACTGATGCGATTGAATGGTCGGAAGCGGGTCGTGGTGGATTTTTTCCGATGTATGCCATGTGGAATAACGGCTTAAAGGTGACTGCCGTCGGAGGGGAAGACTCGATCAGTAGTCTGCATCAGAGTAATCTCGTTGGCTCGGTTCGCACTTACGTGCATACAGGCGCCGAAGGTCTCAATATGAGAGCCTGGTTTAATGGAATGCGCAACGGTCACGCCTTCGTATCCACTGGACCGCTTGTTGATCTCACGATCGATGGAAAACGCCCTGGTGAAACCATTGCACTTCCAAGTAGTGGCGGAACCGTCAAAATTGATGCGCGTGTGCGTTCAGTTGTACCACTTGAAAAAGCTTTATTGATCTACAACGGTGAGATCATTGACGAAATCGTTTTCGAAGGAAACCGAAAGAACCTGGATTACTCGAAGTCAATGCAGGTTACTCAAAGTGGCTGGTACCATCTTCGAGCCGAAGGGGCCGAAGGGGATCGATTCCCTTTTGACGCGAAGTACCCACAAGCATTTACTAATCCTATTTGGATCGAGATCGGAAACGAGCCCGTGCGCGACCGTACCGCTGCTGAATACTCGATACGCTGGATTGATAAACTCCGCCAGATGGCTGAAGAATGGCCAGGGTGGCGATCACAAACTGAACGAGACCACGTCTTCGCGCAATTTGACGAAGCAAGAAAGATCTATGAAGGCTTCGCTGAAGAAGCGCCGTAGACCGTCAGTCCGATACATGCCGCTTGAACCCTAGCCGACCGCGTCTCATCAGCCGTTAACCGTTTCTCTTCCCTCGGCGTCCACTTCTGCCTTTAGCCTACCGTCGAGGAAAAACATTGCGAAGGGTAATAACGCAGCAATCATAATTCTGACGCCCCAGCCCTTCGACCGGCCACGACTTGTCAGTCCACCAACAACGAGCATACCGAGCCAAATAAAAAGTGCCCCGTGGATCGGTCCCACGACACTCACTGCGAGCGGTAGGTCACGCAGATACTTGAGTGGCATGGCGAAAAAGAGCAACAAAAGGTAGGAGAGTCCCTCAAGGAAGGCGACCGAGCGAAGATGAGACGCCGGTGACCCGAAGTGCCTCTCGATAATAGATGAGCGCATGAGCGAACCGAATTCTAGAACAGCACCCGCTCACTGGCTAGCCCCGACCACGTTTGACACCCCAACGAACGGTCATCCTTCATATCACCGGAAAGAAACAGCCGTTCTTCGGTCCCGACCCGCTATAATCCAGATATTCTCAGTATTACGCAACGGAGGAAAAAGCCATGACCCGGAACCGAGTCCTTGTTACCGCCCTCGTCACGACCGCTCTCGCCGCACCGGGTCTGGCCAGTG
>Ga0310123_10003473_pt1 | contig 12193 bp, 9 predicted proteins | sample CB6_AW_1057_MG_FD_203505 | JGI IMG/M metagenome (GOLD analysis project Ga0310123, IMG submission 203505) | Marine microbial communities from Western Arctic Ocean, Canada - CB6_AW_1057 | ecosystem: Environmental > Aquatic > Marine > Oceanic | place: Canada: Western Arctic Ocean | collected... | reverse complement strand
TGTCAATCTGGCGTTGTACAACATTTGTTCTCGAATGCCCGATCTGGTTGTCGCGGGAATCAACATGGGCGCCAACGCAGGGATCGGATTCATCCTGTCGTCGGGGACCGTCGGCGCATGTCTCGAATCGAACATTGCGGGCGTGCCGGCAATTGCGGTGTCACAGTTACTGAAGGCCGAACACTATCGCTGACTGGACCGCCGATCATCGGGCCGATGCGGCGGAAATCGCCCGCCTTTGCAGCCAGACCGAGCCGATGCTCGATACGGTCTTCGCAAAACTTCTTGAACGCGATGATACTTTCTCCCTGCCCGTGACGTGGAACGTCAATCTACCAGACACCGCGGCTGGGACTGGCAGGTGGTGCCGTCGGTCATTGGCCGCACAACCTATGGGGCCTGCTTCGAACAATCCGGGATGCGTATCGTCACAATCTGCAGTCAATTCAGCAGGATGAGCGCGAAGATACCGACGGCATCGTCATTCTCGCCGGGCATGTAGGCTTGACATGCATTGACATCTGGACGTTCGGGCGAGACGGGAGGGCAATGGAATGATGGAAGAGTGGAAGAATGGAATGATGGAAGAGTGGCGGGCGTGACTCGCGGGCCTTGAGCAAGGATCATCATTTTTCTGGAGGACATGACAATGACGAAAGCAGATACGAAAGGAACATAGATATGAGCTGGGAATTCGAATTGGTCGCCGGGCCATTCGACTTTACGGAAGGGCCGGCATGGGACGGCGCAAGCGTCCTGTTCACGGACATTCCCAACAGCCGCATCATGCGGCATGACCCGGGCGCAGGCGAATGTACAGAGTTTTGGAAGGATACGAATGAAGCCAACGGACTGATGTTCGATCAGGACGGTCGACTGTTTGCCTGCGAGGGCGGTGGCCGGCGCATGGTACACTATGATTCAGTCGGCTCCGCCGCTGTCATTGCCGACACATTCGAGGGGAAACGCCTGAACAGTCCGAACGATCTGGCTTTCGATGCACAGGGAAGACTCTGGTTCACGGACCCACGCTACGGCGACAGGACCGATGACCTGGAACTGGATCATCAATCTGTCTTTCGGTTGGATCCGCAAGCCGACGGCAGTTGGGAAATCATGCGGGTAACCCATGACGTGACCAAGCCGAACGGGCTCTTGATTTCGCCGGATCAGAAATGGCTCTATGTCGCCCAGAGCGAATACGGCGAAGGCAAGAAGCGTGAACTTCGGGCTTACCCGGTCAATGCCGATGGCACCGTGGGAGAACACGCGGTGTTACACAATTTCTATCCACATCGAGGTATCGATGGCATGTGTCTGGATACGGACGGAAATATCATCGCCACGGCGGGCTGGCAGAGAAGCGGGCCCGGGCCGATGATCTATGTCTTCGCGCCCAACGGCCGTGTGCTGGCGACGCATCCGGTGCCGGTCGATCGCCCGACGAACTGTACCTTTGGCGACGCGGACCTGCGATCGCTCTACCTCACCGCCGGCGCCTGTCTCTTCCGTACCCGGACAGAACACACCGGGTACCTGATTTACCCGTAACGGCGGTGCACTGGAATGGCGGAGATATTCTAGATCCGGGGCTCCGAGCCGATCCATTCACTGATACTCAGTGCCTGACCGAAAAACCGTGATTCCCCGATTCGCGGCGGAGGCCCGCCGATGCTCCAGACTCAAACTTACGTCGGACGGACCCCCTTTGGAGCAACTCGGTCGGCTATTGGCGACCTCTTGCCCCGGGCTTCTGCCGAGGGGTTTGCGTTCAACCAGTATCTAGTCCTGAGGCAGCACCAGACTCCGCGCCACTTCCCCACTTTCGAGCGCGGCGTAGGCCGTGTTGATTTGCTCCAGGGGGTAGGTTCGGGTCAAGAGTTCATCGAGCAAGAGCTTGCCTGCCTGATACATTTCGATCAGATTCAAGATGTCGATCTTTGGGCGCGACGAGCCATATAGCGAGCCCATGAGGGTTTTTTCGGAATACACCATCTCCTGGGCGTTGATTTGCACCCGCACATCGGCCCGCGTCAAGCCAATCACGATGCATTTACCCATCTTGCGGGTAGCGGCATAGGCCTGTTCGATGGTCTGCGTCAGACCGATGGCTTCAAAGGCATAATCCACCCCACGACCGCCTGTGAGATCTTTGATCGCAGAGACCGGGTCCTCCTGGCTGGAATCAACAACATGTGTGGAACCCATCTGTCGGGCATATTCGAGCTTTTGTGGCGCAACATCCACCGCAATGATTTTGTGGGCGCCGACAATGCGTGCCCCCTGCACAGCGTTCAGCCCGATGCCCCCACAGCCGAAGACGGCCACGTTGCTCCCCATCTTGACTTTGGCAGCGTTGACCACGGCACCAACCCCGGTGATCACTCCGCATCCGAGCAGCGCTGCCTTGTCCATGGGAAAGTCCGGCGGAATCTTGAATACGGCCGCTTCGGGGAGGGTGGACAGCTGCGAAAAAAACGAGACACCGGCGAAGTGCCGTACCGGTGTATCGTTGATTCGAAAGCGGGTGGTACCGTCCGGCATCAGGCCAGTGACGCGAACCTGGGCACCAACATCGCACAGTGCCGGACGTCCACAGGTGCAGTAGTCGCAGGTGCCGCACGACATCCGCCAGATGGGAACAACGTGGTCACCGGGCTCTACCGAGGTGACGCCTTCACCAACGCCTTCAATAATACCTGACCCCTCGTGCCCCAGAATGATAGGCATGGGCATTACCAGATCCCCTTTCATTACATGTAGGTCGCTATGACACACCCCGCCTGCATGTATGCGGACCAGTACTTCCCCGCGTTGGGGCGGAAGTACTTCAACCTCTTCGAGACGTAGCGGTGTCCCTGCTTCATAGAGCACTGCTGCTTTGGCCTGCATAGCTTCCCCCTCGTGTATTTGCTTTTATATCAAGATGATAAATTTATTAACCTCGCTTCACGCGAATACCGGCGGATTCTCATATTGCTGGAAGCCATAACGATCCTCGCCGCGCACGATAGTCACGTGCCACGTGGCGGGTTGCTTGGCGTCGCCGACAAATCGTACGTCTGGGATCGTGAACCGAACCGTGAGACCGCAACGGCGGCGATCTGAGCGGTTTGGGTGCGAGCCGTGAATGGTTTGCCCGTCGTGAACGGATATTTGGCCGGCCCTCAGCCCGACGTTCACGGCTGTGTCCGGGTCGAACAGTCCTTCATCGATGGCCTGGTTAACGGAGAGGAGATTGCCACCCGCGTCGCTCGTGCCGTGCTCGAAGAGGCCGTGTTTATGGCTGCCGGGAATGAACAGCATGGCGCCGTTGTCCGTGTCGACGTCATCGACAGCGATCCAGGCGCTGACTGCCTTCGACGGTTCGAGGCCCCAGTATGTGACGTCCTGATGCCAAGCAACAAAGGATTCTTCGCCGACGCCCTTCGCCGGGTACTTGCAGAAAACGTGGGTCCCGAACAGAATCAGGTCCGGTCCAAGGACGCTTTCGACGGCATCCAGGACCCGTGAATCAGTCCCCATTTTCCAGATGAATTCGTGCTCCCGCTCCTTGGAAATGATGCCGGCCTCGGTCTTCTTCTTGCCCATTTCGGCTTCCATTTCGTCGAAGGCAGCGCGATAAGCCGTAATTTCGTCGGTATCGAAGATATCGACAGGGAAAACATAGCCGTCCCGATCGAATAGTGATTCCGGATCCATTGGTCGCACCCGTGGGGGTAGACATATTGCGTATGGCGCGTTCGAGAGCGAACAGTTGCCCGCCGCACGCGGCGACGGAGGCGATCATCGCGCGACGGATCCGCTGATTACTCACCGTCAATAGTATTCCCGGCATTCGTCTGAATCAAGGGCATGGTTGCAAAAGGAAGGAATGGGCACTTTGTTACCGGTTCCTCTCTGTGCCAGCCAGCATTGGCTGAACAACGCACGCGATTTCTGTTGGCTGCGCACCGATCATCGATCACTCACTCTAAGGGAGATCACCCGATGGCAGAACGTACGGCGCTTGAAAGGGAGTTGCTTGAAAAGGCGGCTCGGTTCCTGCCCGGCGGCTACACCGGCAATTTGAAGATGCCCGATACCACCCGCTTTCTGGTCCGTGAGGGCAGCGGATCCCGGGTGCGCGACGTCAGCGGTAATGAATACATCGACTGGCTCATGGGCTCCGGTCCCATGGTTCTGGGCCATGCCCATCCGGTGGTCGTCGAGGCCGTTATGCAGGCGGTGCCAATGGGCAGCACCTTTTTTGCTACCAACGAAAGGGCCATCCTGCTGGGCGAAGAACTGATACGTGCTGTGCCATGCGCAGAACAGGTTCGCTACACGACATCGGGAACGGACGCCTGCTTTCAGTGTCTTCGGATCGCGCGCGTCTTTCGCGGGCGCGATAAAATTTTGAAGTTTGAAGGCGGATATCACGGAACCAGCGACTATGCACTGATGAGTGTCACGCCCACGGGAACCGACGTCTTTCCGCGTGCGGTTGCGAGCAGCGGCGGTATTCCGAAAGCGATCGGCGATGCGGTCGTGGTGGCGCCGTTTAATGATCTGGAAATGACCGCCGGTATCATCGAGGAACACCAGGACGACCTGGCCGCCGTCATCATCGAGCCGTTGCAGCGCGTCATCGCGCCGGTGCGGGGATTCCTGGAGGGGTTGCGGGAAGTGACGGCTCGCTTCGAAATACCTCTGATCTTTGACGAGGTCGTCACTGGATTCCGGCTGGCGTACGGCGGGGCTCAGGAAATGTACGGAGTGACGCCGGACCTCTGTGCCGTCGGCAAGATTATGGGCGGCGGCTATCCGCTGGGTGCGGTGCTCGGCCGCGCGGACATCATGTCCTGCTACGATCCCGACACAGCAGCGCCGGCGGATTTCGTCAATCACATCGGCACGCTCAACGGCAACCCGATTGCCTGCGCCGCCGGTCTCGCAACGCTGGGAGAGTTGCGCCAGGAGGGCGTTTACGAGCGGCTGCGTTCCATCGGCGGCCGATTGCGGCAGGCGCTTGTTGACACATGCCACGAGAACGACATCGCCGTTCAGAGCAGCGGAGACGACACAATCTGCGACGTATTTTTTGCCGACAACCCGGTTCGCAATTACCGCGATGCCGTCGCCGCCGACGGGCAGATGATGACGCGGCTGAACGCGCGTCTGCTCGAGCACGGCGTTCTCAAATCGTGGCCGCAGAAGTTTTATCCATCGCTGGTGCACACGGACACGGATCTAGAGCAGACGTTTGAGGTTTTCTCAAAGGTTGTGCCGATGTTGCGGGAGTAACGGGAATTTGCGATTATGAAATTTCGAATTTCGGACTGGGGGATTCGGGATCCGTTAATTGACGTTAATTCACGGTTGGATCAGGGATCGGGGATCACAAGCATCCCATGGAAGGTTGGAAGAGTGGAAGGTTGGAAGAGTGGAAGGATGGAAGAGTGGAAGGATGCAGGAGAGTTACCATGACTGAACGGCGAAACGTCAATCAAGTATAATGCGCCCGATGAAAAAATGTTCGGGATCGGCATTGACGTCCTGAAGAGTCGACAGGGCGGTCAAAGGTATGGCCGGTCTGCTTCATTGTTTCCCCCCGGAATCACAAAAGTTTGACAGCATAACCCCCTTACCGTAGTATCAAAAACAAGCGAATCCCAAACCGCCGGTGACATTGGCCGAGATCGGCAGCAGATGACCCGGCGCTGAGATGGTTGTTTTAATTCGGGCCTGCGCGCCTATGTTAGTTCGCATCAGACTGTCACATTTCTTCGAACGGCGGCACCCCGATGAATCAGGCCGACACATGGCAGCCGGAGTTGACGGACACGCCGATGTTGACGCCAGGCGATATCCATGTTTGGCGTGTTCGGCTGGACGTTGCGGCGGGCGACTTCGAAGGCCGTTATCAGCTGCTGGCATCCGACGAACGCGAACGGGCCGATCGCTTCCATTTTTCGATACACCGACAACGTTTCGTGGCCGGGCGCGCCGCCTTGCGCTGTTTATTGGGACGTATCCTTGGCCGGGCGCCGGAAGAGTTGATGTTCGATTACAGCCGGTATGGCAAACCGTTTCTGGCGGGCGCGTCGGGCTCCGATGACCTCCGCTTCAACACCTCGAACTCGGAAGACCTCGCGCTGATTGCCGTTAGCCGAGAGCGTGAAGTTGGAGTCGATCTGGAATTCATGCGCGATGGTCGACGGTTGGACGGCATTGCAGAGCGGTTCTTCGCGTCGGGCGAGGTCGAAACGTTACTGGCGCTCGAGCCGGACCGTCGACGTGCCGCCTTTTACGCATGCTGGACGCGAAAGGAGGCGTACATAAAGGCCGTCGGCGCCGGGCTGTCAATGCCACTGGATGCTTTCGAGGTGTCCCTGGCGCCGGACGAGGTAGTGGCGCTGCTGATGACGCACCATAATCCGACGGAAGTCGTGCGTTGGTCTATGGTCGCATTAGAACCCGGCTCCGGCTGCGCCGGGGCACTATGTGTCGAAGGAAAGATCGGGAAGATGAGCTGTTGGGAATGAGAAGGCGGGAGGGGAGGGCGAATGGAGCACACTCGCCTGAAACTTTCCGCGGTGGCGGAAAACTTTGCAGTCGGACCCACCGCTGGAGGGCTGAGCGTCCCCGCGATCGCGGGGACGTTTCCCAGCAACTCGCGGGGACGCTCGCCCTCCAGCGGACCGCGATTACGCGGCCGCTGAGTTCACCGTTGCCCGTGCGGTCACGACCGGGATTCCAGGCAGGCTCGGGCGGCGGCGAGCGTGTTGCGGGCGGTTGTGCTGAGAAATACGGTGTCCATGCCGAGACAGATGAACGTGAATCCTTCGTCGATGGTTTGTTCAACACTCTCGGGCGTGCTGCGAGCGATATGCAGCCCGGCCGCTTTGCCGGCGCCTGCGCAAGCATCGAGAACCCGCCTTCGGGCCTCGATGACCGTCGGGTGCTGCAACTGGCCTGGAATGCCGTACGAGCCACTTAGATCGTACGGGCCGACGAACGTGCCGTCAACGCCTTCTACGGCGAGTATGTCGTCGATGTTCTCGATCGCTTCTTTGCTCTCGATCATGACGACAACGGTGATATGGTCGTTTGTATGGCGCGCAAATTCATCGAAATCGTCGCCCCAGTTGCTGGCCCGACAGAAGGCGTACCCGCGAACGCCGGCGGGCGGAAACTTGGCTGCGGCGACGGCCTCGCGCGCTTGATCGGCGTTGTTGACAAGGGGTACAATGACGCCTTCGGCGCCGCAGTCCAGAGCTCGTCGGATGGCCAGCGTATCGCATTCCCGGACCCGTACCAGCATTGCCGGACCACGCCCGTGGGTCGCCCGGCACAATCGCTCGATCTTGTCCGTCTCGATGCTGGTATGTTCGCCGTCGATCCCGAGCCATTCGTAACCGGCATTGGCCAGGATCTCAGCGGCGGCTTCATTGCCGGTCATGATCCAGCTGCCGAGTGTCACGGTGCCGGCGAGCAGCTTTTCCCGTATTGGAATGTATTCGATCGCCATGGACGTCCGGTATTAAAGGCATTATGCGTTTCCACATACATTAAGTCGCGCCGTCGGCATAATACAAATCCCACGTATCCGCAAACGCTCTTCAATCGGGTAACGGGGACAAACTTCAAACGTTTCGTTGTATACAATGGAGTATCGACTACGGCAGCTTCGGCCCCTTCTAAACCGCTGTGCGGATGGACTGGGGATTCACCGCCGATACTATTCAGTTTGGTCAGTGCATTAACTCGCATTCGATTAAGAGTTCCGACTGTGCGGTGGGCACGTTGGCAGGAGAATTCAGCCGGAACGGTCTCAATGGGTAAAGCCGCCGAACAGGTCAACCCAGAAATGCTCGACATGTTTGGCTTGGGATACCGGGATGTTGCGGGCAAAGGGCAGCTCGGGCGCCTGCGCGAGATCGGCAATCAGGGCTGCAATGGCGTCAAGATTGCGGCCCATCATTTTCGCGGAAACACGGCTCAGATCGTCGTCCGACCGGTGATGGAAGAAACGCCCGGAGGCACAATTCATACGGAGCAACGTAATTCCGGGAACACCGGCTGCGACGAACGGGAAGTGATCGGCATACGGCATGATCTCGTCGGTGATGCGGACAAAGAACCCCTCGCGCTCGAAGAACGGTCCGATATGGCCGCGCAGTGCCGTCGGACCGTTGATGATCAGCTCGTTCCAGCCCAGCCAGGAACCGTAACTGTCGAGATTGAATATGAGCTGCGCCTGTGCCAGTTCCTCCCGGTGTTCCCGAACATAACAGGCACTGCCGACCGAAAGCTGTTCCTCGGCTCCGAATGAAACGAGGCGAACGGTGCGACGCCTTGGCCGCGGCGACAGTATCCGTGCGAGTTCGATGATGCCGGCAACACCGGAGGCATTGTCGTCTGCGCCGACGGAGTCCGCCTGGGTGTCGTGATGGGCGCCAAGGTAGATCATGCCGGCATCCGGGTCGGTGCCCGGCAGCTCACCGACGACGTTCCGCGATTCGGCCGCCTCCATACCGCCGCTGACCGTCAGGCGTGCTGTGTCCGCCCCTTCTTGCCGCCAGCGCCATGCATCCATATAGGCGACGTTGATTGTCGGCCGCGCTCCCAGGGAATTCGTATAGGCCGGAAACATGGCGTCCGTCAGCGGCACCGTCCCGGGAAAGCGAATGTCGACAAAGAGGAGGAACGCCGGCTTCGCCGTCATCAAGCGTCGGTATGCATCGCGCGACTCGATGTGGCAACCAAGGTGCACCACTGCCTTGCCGTGAAGATGAGACAGGTCCGCCCGTTCATATTCCGCGGGTGCCTCGAAGAACACCAGGGGCGCCTCGATTGTCGCGCCGTCCGTACCGGGAGTATTGACGAAAAGGGAACAGGGAAACACCTCCCAATTGCCGCCGAGCTTGACGGCCAGTTCTTCGCCGGTAACGACACGGCTCATGACGGGAAATGATTCCATCGACACCGCGGCGCCGCCGGCCTTGAGTTGTTGGGCGCAATAATCGGCAGCCTTTTTATCGGCCGGCGTCCCTGCCAGTCGGACACCGATTTCTTCACACAGATACCGCAGGTGCGTCTGCAGTCGTTCGGGTGAGATGGCAGTCATGGGTATGGATCTCCCGAATAACTTGGTGTTCGGCAGTCCGTCAGCTGACGGATCGCCCTCCAAAAGGCGTCTGGTCCTACCGCACGGTAGAATTTCATATCGTAACAACCGAGCCGATACCGATGGATCGGCCTCCAGCTGACACGTCTCACGTTATTCCGCACAAAGGTGATCAGCCTCCGGCTGACACTCCTCACGTTTTACGCATCACGTTTCGGGATTCCCAACAGGTCGGCGTGCCGCCGGAAGTGCTGCTCGAGGCATTCAAAGTATTGGTCTTCGTGACGGTGCATGGCTGCGAAAAAGCGCGGACGCACCGCGGGATCGTTGAGAACAGTGCCGTAGGAGATGTGAATAAGCTGGCGGGACTCGTCCTTGTCGAGATAATCCGGCAGCCGATCATCGGCGACGGAATCCAGGGTTGGAATGCTGCCGAAGTCGGCCGTGATGTGGTACAGCTTCAAGGCGTCCTGAAAGCCCGCCTGCGCCGACCGATGAATATCGCGATACAGATCCGGCTCAACCTTGGCGATGACCCGGACGGCTTCCAGCCAACTGGTTCCCGCGGTCTTGAGATGGAAGCGGCAGTTCGTATGTTTGCCGACGATCGGGAAGACGCTGAACTTGTCGCTGCCGGAGTGGACGGAGATCTTGTAGTTGCCGTGGTTGCGGGCGATGGCGCAGTGGGTCTTGAACTGCGCCTCGAATTCGTTGACATCGCCGATATAGTCAATGCCCTTTTGAAAGTCCCCGATAAACCGCGGTGCCAGGGAGGTGAGTTCGACGCCCCGATGTGTCAATTCGGAAATGATAAACAAATGATGCGACGGCAGGGTCGGCGCCGTTGTTTCATCAATGGACAATTCCAGATCGAACTCATTACCGCGGCGCCGGCGAATGTGTTCATAGACTTCTTTCGCAAAATTAAGCGCATCGAGATATATGATGGCGCATCGCCGTGACTCGAGGGCACTGATGCTGATCGTTTCATCGTCGATCGTGAAGGTGGCGTCGGCGTATGCGTCCGTAATTCTGTGGCGGACGTCGGTGGGCAGATTGGTAAAGGCTTGATCGACTTGCGTCTTGGACCATTTCTCGGCGTCCGGGTTCAGGACCTCGGTCAGGTCGAGCGTAATCATTGCCATGCCGGCATCGATCGCCACATCGATGTCGGCAATCGTCTTCAGGTGATCGCCGTCGGCGCCGTACCCATCGGTGAAGCCCTCCTGAAAGACCAGGAAGGTGACATCGTCAACGACGCCTTCGATATTACGTTTCGTCAACGTGAGCTCGCGCGTCGACTGCTGGGCGAGAACGGGGCCGACCTGGTAGTTGCGCAGCGTGCGAATGTGACCGGCTGTGGCGAGGCCGAGACGGTCGCCGCAGCCGAATGTCGTCTGCCGGTCGCGCAGCGAGACCGGCGCCGTCCACGGCAGATGCGCCCTGAGCGCTAGAGCATTGGCGTGGCTGAACGGGCATTGTTTTACGGCCGGCCCGGCACTGTCGTCGACATCGCCGGCAAAGTCGCCGTTCAATCGATCGCGCCTGGCGGCCAGCTCGAAGAGGAACTTCGACTGGGCATCCCGGGCAATGCCCAGCGTGCTGTCGCCGAGGCGTACCAGAGATTCGGCATATACCGGTGCGTCCGCTGCGATCCGATCCTTGTGTTGCGCGAGTTCGGCAATATCATCGAATTCCGCGATCAACGGTTCGAGGGCATTCAGAATCGGGTTCATTCTGTGATCTCCTGTGACGTGAAGAGTGAAACGTGTTGGAGCGAAGCGGAAATCCGCCTCAGGCAGAAAGCGTGAGACATGAAACGTGAGACGTGTCAGCCGGAGGCCGATTCCGTGAGGGACGTTGTCCCGTCCGCCTGTGGCGGAAAACGTAAGTCGTGAGGCGGAGAAAATAAAGTGTTGTGAGTATTAGAAAGTTCAACTGCTGATAGAACTGTGGGATCCGGTCCGTCTGCATTCAACGGCCCTGGAGGGCGATTCTCCGGTTGACGGATATATACAACATGTCTGGCGTCCGATATCAACGTCCCCAATCGGCCTTGAACTGTCCTTATACACACAAATACTGCGTGACAAACGCGTCCTGCATGAAAGGAGCTTCGGTGCGGCCGGATTGGATTCCCGTTGATCGGCGGTCAATCGCAATGTGCGGTGCGCAGCAGCCGGCCCGCTACCGTCCGAATTTCACGCGCGCATTGTGCCGTTGGGCAAGGTGTTTCCGGACGTCATGTGATTGAGACTTGTCCCACGGAGATGTCAGGCCAAGCATCGAGTACGAATTACCGCGACGGAGTCGCGGATCACTTTGGGCAATGCGGCTACGGTTTATTTTCCATCTTCCCCCCCCGCTTCCGTGCATAGGGTCTATTACGGCCCAGGCGCCGGCGCCGGCCCGCCTGAAGTCGCCTTCACACGTGCCAGCAACACCTCGGCGAGCCGGTCGTCGACGCCCATAGGTTCGGTGACGTGGACTTCGACACCGGGGTGAGCGGCGGCAGCTTCTGCCGCCATGCGCGGGATATCGGCCGTCGAATGGCGGCCGGGGGAAAGAAAGAACAGACTGATGATGACGGTCTGAGCGCCGGCGGCGACGCAGCGATCGAAGGCGGCCTGAAGACTAGGCTCGGCCAGTTCCATATGGGCGGTCTCGATGGCGCTAAAGTCACCACCGGCTTTACGCCGCACCAACGCGACGACTTTCTCGAGCATCTCATTGGCCGCCGCCATCTGGCTGCCGTGGTCTATGATAATCAGTGCGGTTTTGGACATTGCTAGGGTTTCCGTTGATCTCCGATTTCGTGCACTCGGCAGAAACTTGAAACGGCGGATCAGCGGTTAACCGATTGACGCCGAATGGGTAGCGTTCGTGATTTCGGGGGTGGCCGACGACGACGTTTCGTACATGGTTGGCGCTTCACCACAGAGGGCGATCGGACGCCGAACTGCGGAGTTTCTTTCACACATAAGCCGCCTGCGTAGCGCGCGGTTCAGATGCTCCCAGGAAAGTAGTTCACTAAATCTTGTTCCCCACGGGAAAAAGTTTTTTTAATTCATTTACAAGCCT
>Ga0310123_10003472_pt1 | contig 12194 bp, 10 predicted proteins | sample CB6_AW_1057_MG_FD_203505 | JGI IMG/M metagenome (GOLD analysis project Ga0310123, IMG submission 203505) | Marine microbial communities from Western Arctic Ocean, Canada - CB6_AW_1057 | ecosystem: Environmental > Aquatic > Marine > Oceanic | place: Canada: Western Arctic Ocean | collected... | reverse complement strand
ACTGCCGGTTCCTTAGCCAGTTTACCTTCGCATCCGAGGTGATCTTGGCGCGGCCTATCGCTTGACTGGCTCCGTTGGGACGGGATTAGTTCGAGGCTACTTGCTGAGTGATAGGCACCGCCGCAAAATTCTTCAGTAATTCCCCGGTGGTTGGGTTGTAGATGCGCACGCGGCCATCGAATCCGCCGAGCGCTACCTTGTCACCGTCGGGGTGGAATTGAATTACGAAGATGCCTTGGGGAACTCCCTTGCAGGTAGCCACGCGTTCGCCCGTTTCGGTGTTGTAGATCGGCACCTCGTCGCTGAGCCCGCCGACCGCGATGCGATTGCCGTCCGGGCTGAATGCCAGAGCCAGAATATTCGCTTTCTGCTCTTCGAACTTGCGGACCAGCGTAGAATCGTCGGCGATCTTGAGGGCTCGCGGACGGTCCATCATGTAGAGGTAGGGTACGCGGTCCATCCCTCCGATCAAAACGTAGTCCCGGCGCGGATGTCGCTCGATTGCGAAGAGCTGCTCGCGCAGCAGATTGACATTTTCGAGAAAGGCCCCGGTCTTGGCGTCGGCCAGTTTCGCCGCGCGATCCCGGCCCACGGTCACAACGCGTTTGCCGTCGATTCCGAAAGCGGCATCGAGCACCCAGTCTTCGTGATGGCCCGCTTTGAATAATTCCTTTCCCGTGTCAATTTCGATTACGCGCACGCCCTTATCCGCGCCGCCGATACAGACGTACTTGCCGTCGGGTGAAACCGCACCACCAAAGAGCGTATCCGTGGTCGCGTCAATGGAGCGCAGCAGCTTCCGGGACGCTACATCCCAGACCTGGATCTCGCCGTATCGTGCGGGCGCGCCGCCAACGGCTATGAGTTTCGTCCCGTCGGGGGTGAAAGCGAGTGAGTTGATTCGCTCAGACTTCCCAAGAAGCCGGGCCACGGTTTCCGAACCGTCCGCCTTGAGCAGAACGATCTCCTTGTACGCACCGACGGCCAGCAGCGAACCGTCAGGAGAATAGGAAAGCCCGCTAATGAGCGGGGCCTGGGTGTAGACCGGCGGCTTTTCGGGAATTTGCGGGCCCTTTTCCGACGCCGGAGTGTCGTCTTTCGCACCTTGTTCGACCCATAGTCGAAACAGTTCGATCTCCTCGCCGGGAAGCGCCTTGCCCCCCATCGGCATCAGAGGTTCGACCTTTCCAGAAAGCATGCCAACGACTCTGCTCGTGTCGGGTGAGCCTGCTACAAAAATCGGACCCTTTTGGCCGCCCTTCGTGATCTCGTCGTACTCCGTTAGTACAAGACCGCCCATCTTCGTAGCGGGTTGATGGCAACCTTGGCAAGAACGCTGAATGATCGGCTTGATGTCTTTGGAGTAGCTGACGTCCCGCGCCGCAAGCGGAGAAGAAACCAGGAGAGCAATCAAGGCGGCAAATGCGTACGCGGGAGTGTACTTTTCGAGCTGCTTCATCGTTACCTCGGGCCAAGAATTCGATCGTGGCGGGCTAGGGGCATTATACATCAGCTTGTGCCGCACCCTGGTCCGCGGCAGCTCGCGCGGCTGCCGCTGAGTGCTAGCGCGTCGCGCCCCCGTTCCCTCACAATGGGGCCATGGACGGCCCCTTGTCGCGGCGCGGATTTGTAGGATCCGCGTTCTCCGTGTATGCTCTAAGCGCCATGCCTCTTGCTAAGCCCATACGAATGCCGCGTGGATCACTGACCGACGTTCCCGGTATTCAAGTCGGTCACTTCACTCACGACAAGCGCCCAACCGGCTGCACCGTGGTATTGAGCCAGGAAGGCGCGGTCGCTGGGGTGGACGTGCGCGGCGGCGGCCCTGGGACACGGGAAACGGACTTGCTGCGCCCCGAGATGTCCGTGAAGCAAGTCCACGCCGTGGTGCTCTCGGGCGGCAGCGCCTACGGGCTGGCGACGGCGGACGGAGTGATGCGCTACCTGGAAGAAAGCGGCGTCGGTTACCGCGCGGGTCCCGCAGTGGTTCCGATCGTTCCGGCGGCCATTCTGTTCGACTTGCGTGTCGGTGACCCCAGCATACGTCCCGATGCGTCATCCGGTCGCCAAGCCGCCCAGGCCGCGACCCGTGATCCCGTTGCCCAGGGCAACGTCGGCGCCGGTGCGGGTGCAACAATCGGCAAACTGCTCGGCCCGGACCGCGCGATGAAAGGCGGCTTGGGGAGCGCCTCGATTCAGTTGCCGGGCGGCATCATCGTTGCAGCTCTTGCCGTGGTCAATGCCGTTGGCGACGTTGTTGATCCTGATACAGGCGCCTTGCTCGCCGGCGCCCGCACCACGGACGGCAAGGCTCTCGCGAATAGCATGGAGCAGATCCGCAAAGGGCATGGACTGAGCGACTCGCCGGAAGCCCAAAACACCACGATCGGCGTCGTCGGAACCAACGTCAACTGGACACAGTCCCAGGCGACGAAGGTTGCACAGATGGCCCACGACGGACTGGCACGGGCGATACGTCCTGTACACATGCCGTCCGACGGGGACACCGTTTTCGCTCTCGGCACCGGTGGCCGGCAATGCGACAGACAAACTCTCGGATATGTCGGCGCTGTTGCCGCCGACGCGATGGCCCAGGCCGTGGTCTCCGCCATAATCCACGCCGAGGGGATCTCGGGATACCCCGCATACAGTGATCTGGAACGATGACCTTGGTGCAGCGCTATGTGCCGGATGCCGCCTCGCGGAGTCTGCACGCTGCGAGCAAGGCCTTGGTTTCGGCGAGTTGCCGTCGACGCCACCGCGAGCGAGCGCGAAGTTATACTGAGCCTAACCCGCATTTCTCACCGGGTGGCGAGGCCACCCGGTGAGAAATGCGGGTTAACGGCAGGAGTATCTTATGAATCGGCGAACTTTCCTTTCCTCCCTTTCGATTGGCGCGCTGGCTGCTTCCTCGGCAAGCGCCCAATTTAAGCCTTATCCGGCCAAAGGACTCAGGCTGTCGATCACATGTGACATGTTTCGCGGGCCGGACCGCGGGCTTCCCGAGGATTCCGGGAAAACGGAAGCTTTGGGCCGGACCACGCCTGGGCTGCCAAGGCAAAAATACAGTCCTGACGAAGGCTTGGCATTGGCTCATGCAACGGGTTTCCAGGCTTTCGAGATGTTTGACTGGCATTCCCCATTGGAGTTGGACGCCTACGTTAAGGCGAAAAAAAAGTGGGGACTTGACTGCGCCTGCATAACCGTGGGCAAGGGGGTGCGAGCGCCTGGGTGCAGCCTCACCGATCCCGCTGATCGAGAAGGCTTTTTGAAGGAGCTAAAGGCCGGCATCGCAGCCGGTAAGAAAGTGGGCACGAAACGCTTGGTTGTGCTTTCCGGCATGGAGCGCGAGGGCGTTTCGCGGGTGGAGCAGATGAATAGCTGTGTCGCTACGCTGAAAGTTGCGGCTCCGATGCTCGAGAAAAGTGGTATGACCGCGATTCTCGAACCAATCAACACCCGAGTGACTCGGCCGGGATTCTTTCTCTCTTCCGCTTGGGAGGCGTTCGGGATGTTGGAGCGCGTTGCCAGCCCCAATGTGAAGCTACTGTTCGACATCTATCATGTCCAAATCTCGGATGGGCACCTGATGCCGCAGATCCGTAATCAGATCCACCTCATCGACCATTTTCAAATTGGCGATCATCCTGGCCGCCACGAGCCCGGAACCGGAGAGATTCATCATCGAAACATCTTTCGCTTGATATATGACTTGCAGCAGGCGGGGAAATATTCGGGCTACGTTGGATTGGAATATTACCCTACCGTACCACTCGGGCAAACCATGGGAGCGGTCAGGCAGTTGGCTAATTTATTGAAAACAAAGTACAATCGGGATCAGCGCTAAACTCAGACGGCAGTCAAGCCTGCAACAGTATCATATATACTTATATACTTATTGTACGCCGTATTGATACAGTACGTATAGAACTTTAGAATATGTAGCAGGAATCACGTCTGCCGTTGGAACGTTGGAATAGGTTGCGTCCCCCCACCATGCCCCAAGCGGAAGAAAGTGTTTCGACTCCTCAAGAGGCCGTCAGCGATGCCTCCGCAGCGAAGAAAATAAAGATTGCCCTCGCGGACGATCACACGATCTTCCGAGATGGGCTGCGCCGGTTGCTCTCTCTCGAGCCGGACTTTGAAGTAGTGGGCGAGGCGAAGAATGGGACGGAAGTGCTTGATCTCGTCCGCGAATTACAGCCGGATATCCTGCTGTTGGACCTCAAGATGCCGGGACTTGACGGCCTTTCGGCTTTGCAGCGGATTCAAAACCAGAAGCTGAAGACGAAAATTATCGTTCTGACGGCTTCCGACGATGAAGGCGAGTACGTTCAGGCAATGAAGTTCGGCACCTCTGGTATTGTCCTCAAGCAGACGGCGACCGAATTGCTGATCAAGAGTATCCGGAAGGTCTATGGCGGGGAGATTTGGCTTGATTCCAAGACGACCGCAGCGGTGATGAGACAGTTTGCCTCCCCGGGCGAGCTGGGTCCTCGTGAACGCGATAAGCCGCGATTGAGCAATCGCGAGCGTGAAATCGTGGCGCTGGTGGCTCAGGGATTCAAGAACAAGGAAATCGCTGAACGGATGTTCATCAGTGAACAAACGGTTAAAAACCACCTGCATAACATTTTCGACAAACTTCGCGTGTCAGACCGATTGGAGCTAGCGCTCTACGCCATTCACCGTAATATCCGCCCGGTCTAGTCTCCAACGCCGGGTATCCCGACCACGTTCGTCCGCCCGCAATCTTTTAGGGATGCCCCAAGGAAATGTCGTAACCTATGGGTTTGCCAACGCGCCTCTTCTTTTGGACAGTCGGCGTATTTCGCTACGCCTGATTCGCAGTGGCTGGAATCGGCGGTCCTGCTGTCGGAGGCAAAGCTAGTGGGCAGACACCCAAGATTTGAATGCTCGTTGAAGCTTCGCTCATTAAGAATGCACAGTCGGGCGACGCCAGCGCGTTCAATGAGATCGTTCGCGCCTATCGAAAGAGGATCTTAGGGACGATCTTTCGATTGATTAGCCGTCCCGAGGATGTCGAGGATGTGGCCCAGGATGTGTTCGTCCGCCTCTACTTTTCGCTGGATCAGTTGCGTGCTCCGGAGGTCTTCGAACCTTGGCTTTATCGATTGACCGTCAACGCCGCCTACGACTATTTGCGGAAACGGCGTCGAAGCGCCGACGTTCGGATGGCCGATCTCAGCGAAGAGCAGTTGAGCCTGGCGGATGCGGCGGCAGGGGCCAAGGAGAGTGAGAAACAAGAGAATCAGAAGCAGCTCAGGGAAACTCTGAATGTTCTCATGGATCAGGTTTCAGAAGATGATCGGATACTGCTCGGCTTGAAGGAGCTGCAGGGATTATCCCTGAGAGAGCTCAGTGAGGTATACAGGGTGAGTGAAAATGTCCTGAAGGTGCGATTGTTTCGAGCTCGGAAGCGGGTGCTGAAGGCTTACGACCGATTGAAGAAGCGCAATGAGATCTGATAAACTCCCCGACAGGGACACGATGACAGACGAACACGAAGCTTGGCTGGATCGATTGTTCGCGGCTTGCCGAAACACCTTCGGCGACATGGATGCGTCTCCAGAATTCATTCCTTCCATATGGGCGAGGATCGACGAAGAGCGCCGTTTGGGTTGGGTGTGGCCCATGAGGCAATGGGCAACCCGTTTGGTCGGCGCGGCGGTCACCGCAATATTCATCCTAGCTGCTGTTTTGTCGCTCTCGAATGGAAACACATCGGTAGATATTCGCGAGGCCAGCTATGTCGACGCTTTAACGGCGGACTCGTTTGACGAAGGCGAGGGAAACGTTCTGCTTATCGCGGAGACCAGCCGATGAGCATTCAGCCCAGAAGGGTAGCGGCGATCTACCTGGGAGCCGTATTTCTGACCGGGCTGGCCTTGGGTGTAGTTTCCTACTGGGTTTACGCAGTCAGGATCGCGCAGGCAGACACTCCTCGCCACAGAACAGCGGCTGAATTTCGGCAGCGTATGGCCGCCAAGCTCAAGGAAGAACTGGAACTCAGCTCTGACCAGGTCGAACAAGTGCGGGCGATCCTTGATTCGGTGGGACAAGGTTTTCACGACATCCGAGACGAGGTAGAGCCCAAGTTCGAAACGCTTCGCCAGGAGCGTGCCGAAAAGGTGATGTCGCTGCTAAGCCCGGAACAGCGAGCGAAATACGAGAAAATCCTCGAAGAACGGCGGGAACGCCGCAAGGAACGCCACCAGCGTTACTGGGGCGCGCGAAATAAACCGCTGAATTGAGCGCTCCGGCATCGTGAGGCGTGCTGCTCTTGGATTTCCCCTCCCTGTCCCTGCGCGGCGTGGGCCCTCACCCAGTCCCAATGGATACTGGCCCCCTGCAACTAGCCTGCATTTCTCACCGGGTGGCGAGGCAAAGTGCATGAGAGGCCCGTCAGTACGAGGCGCGCGCCGCTTGCCGAGCGGAGGCGTACGTGGACAGTCCGTTGAGCACGGCGAGCAAGCGCAACGCAGTAATGGCGGGCCTGTCATGTGCTTGGCCCGTCAGCCGGTGAGAAACGCGGGCTAGCTCACTCCCCCGATGACGAGCCTCCTCATTTCCTCTGTCCGATCGTCTGAATATGTTGAGCCGGGGCGCCACGTCAGAGGACGTACCCAGGGCTCAACGGGGGTGGGCCGCGGAGGATCTCCCTCCAGCTACCGAACGGCGATCGCCGGCGCCGCCAGGCGCACTTCCAGCGCATTGCTGCGGAATCCATCGGTGAGCAAGGATACCGGGAACCCGCCTCCGGCCGTCTGACGAGGCGCCTGAAAGCGAACCGAGAAGAGCCCGAGTTCGTTCGGGACCGCCTGAATGGAGATTGGCTTAACTCGAAACTTGCCGACGATCAAATAGGTTGTCTGGACCGCGGACGGCGTGCTCCCACTCGCCGTTTGATCCGAGAAGAACGCGCTGCCTAACCCAGTGGCAACGAGCGCCAGCTCTTCCCCGGGCCGGGCTGGATTCGCGCGATCGACCAGACTTTCGTCCTGATGCAAGACGCGGAACAACCCTGGCGACGCCCGGCTGATTCGTGCCAGGATCGGTTCGCTCTCGGCAACGCCGTTATCGACTACGAGTACCGCTTGGCCCGGTTCGATATCGACAGGAATTTGAAGACGAATCAGGTCGCGCCCGACGTCAAACAGCGTGGCTCGTGCGCCGTTCAGCGTCACACTGACTTGAGAGCCCGCGACTTCGCCCGAGCCTGAACCGCCGACAAGGTTTTCTCCGATCAAGGTGGCCCGCACGCCCGGGGACAGGTCGGGTTCCAGCGTGGCGCTGTTGACCAGCCCTCCGAATCGGACCAGCGGCTTCTGATCATTCGCCGGTTGGCTATCGAGCACTCGAAACGCCGCCGGAGAGGTCACAACCTGGAGCCCGATCGTCACACTGAGCATATAGCTCCCAGGCATGGCTTTCTTGCGGATCGTGATCGCCGCGAGCAGCCGCGTTGGACCGACGACCTTGACATCGCGAGTGACGATATCGGCTGTCCCCATCCCTACGACGGTTTCGCCGGGCACGAAAGTCACGTTCTGGCCCTGTATGTCGAGCAAAATGTCGTTGTCAGGGGCCGCTGAAGAGGGAGTCATACTGAGCGCCGGAGAATCCCCGGGCGCATAAGAGAAAGTGATGTTCCCGTCGGGCAGCGTTAGAGCCGAGCTTTGCCCATCGGGGTTGTAGACGGTGACGACGGCCCGATGGCCGGGCGGCCCCGGCGGGGGCTCGACGAGTATCTCTCCTTGGTCCGGGTTCGTTCCTTGGCCTGGGTTCGTTTCGAGAATCCGGGCCGGCAGACCGTCGAAGTAGACCGACGAACGCGAATCGAAGCCGGTCCCGCTAAGACTCCACACGTTTTCCCCGGCGTCGAATCGCGGAGTCAACCAGTAAACCAGCGGGGCGGGGGCCGAAGTCAATCGGACGGCATTGGGCAAGACATAGGCGTCATCGCCAAGCTGGAATAACAGATGCACGGACCGGGCGCTGTCGAACGGTGACAGTTGGAAGTCGAGCCGCGCGAACCGAAGGTCTCCCGCGAACAACCTCGGGCCAACTACTTGCGCACTGCTGTTGATCGGCTCGACCTGAAGTCTCGACAGATTCTCAGGAAGCCCCTGTCCGGCCGCGAGCACGAATCCGGTTTCCTCCGTTGTGTTCAAGAACGCCGGATGAACTCCCGGGGCGCCGTTTCCAGGAAAGCTATAGGTCGCGACGCTGTGGAGCGGAACGTCCTGGCGAGAACGAACGCGGAAGTCGATCCCCATCGTCGTCTCCCCCGGCCTGACCTCGATGGCCAGCGAACTCTCGGGTCCGCTGTCCCCGCCATGGAAGATCGTCCGGAACGGACTGCTTGGGAGGATCGGCCGCCCGTCGCTGCTCGTCGGCAGGAGGATGTTGGCCGGCCCCAAGCCCTGCTGCGTGGCCGGCGGCAAGGGGTGTGTGTAGAGCAGATAAGAACCTGGCAGCAGGCCTTCGATTTGGTAGGTTCCGTCGGGCGCCGTCAGCCCGCTCACCGCCAGCCCGCCCCGGCTGAGGGCGACGACCGATGCCAGGTGAACGGGAATTCCGCGATCCGCGCTAACCCGTCCGCTGATGCTCCCGAAGCGTTCGCGGAATCCATCGGCCGGGTAGGCGGATGACAAACCAGCGACATCATCGGGCGCGAGTGGAAGCGACCTCGTCGTGGACCGCGTGAGGTCGGTGCTCATCGCCGAGCTGGCCAGCGAGTGCTGCAATCCCAGCGCGTGACCGATCTCGTGAACCAGGCTATTAAAGAACAGCTCGGAAAAACTCGTGCGCGGCCGGAGGGTCCCGGTCAGCGTATTCGACAGAATTACCTGAGAGCGGACGATCGGCACGAATCCGTCCGCGGCCTGGCCTTCGGTGACCGGTCCGCCGAGTCCAATTACGCCCGGAGGCAGCTCGGCGAATAGAATCTCTCCCGCTGGGCTTTGGGAGCGCAGCCCGCCGTCACTGATGCCGCCGTACCTAATCCGCAGCGCTGAACTGGGAACGCTATTCCAGACGGCCAGGGCTTGGCGCACCTGGCTGACGAGAGCCTCGTAGCTGTCGTTGGGCGCGAGCGATGGCTGTTGATTCGACACGTAGAAGTAGACCGTGTCGTCGAGCAGGGCCTGGCGGTCGAATTTCTCAATGATCGCTTCGCTGGCTGTTGCATAGGGTCCGTAATGAACGAAGTGGTAGTAGCCGTTGATGCGCGGCGCCGCCAGTCCCGCCAAAACCAGGCAGGCGAGCAGGCACGACAGGATGGGCCGCATTCTCACAGGGTTCCGCTACCTTTCCTTCCCGACCAGTGAACGAATGCGATCGCGAAAGTTCCCGAGCGGCATGGCCAATGGCGCGGCCTTAACCGGCTGGCCGCTTATGGGAGAGAGCATCAGATCGCTTGCTGGATTGTGGCTGATCAAGAGCTGTCCGTCGCCTTCGGCACGCACCTGGAACAAGCCCTGGCTTAAACCAATGATATGAACGCGCCCGCTCGGGCCTTGCCACAGAATGGCGACGTAGCTGCTTCCGGGCCGCAACCGCGGCACGCCTCCAAACTGCTGACTGAGTTGGCCGAGGCGTCCGCCGGGCGCGGAAACTTCCAGTTGCCGGGCGGCTGTCCCTTTCCACTGCTCCAGAACCTCAAGCTGAGTGACGGTGTAGAGCAGCGCGCCGCTTCGTTCCGTACGGCTCGGGCCCGCGCGGACCCGGACGATGGCCGTGGACTGTTGCACCATCTCCTCGAGCGTCATTAGTTCGAGCGTGGCCGCTTGCGCAGGCAGAACTACTAGTACCAACAACAAGAGGGCGAGACGGGGCAGCATCATGAAGGGGAAGGCAACTGGCCAACCAAACCTAAGTTATTCTAACATAGCAGCTTACGGGTGACACGTGCTATCCGGCGAGCCAGTTTGACACAGGGCTGTCTCGTTCGGCCACACATTGGCGGGCTGGACGGCGGAAGGGTTTACTGGGCGAAACAGAGCCGCATGCGTGCTGGGTGTGAAAAAATGGGGACTGTACCAAGCGCAGGCCGAATAAGTCCCATTGAATCTGCCAACGTGGGTGGCGCGAAGTGGACTGGCCCCGATTTTTTCACCGCACCCTTGCTGGCGCGGCTCTGTTCCGTCACCTACGCTCGAAACGGAGAAGGGCATCCGATCTTGGGCGCCGCGATTGTAAACTGAATCGACGGACGTGAAGCGCGCGGCCGTCCGAGGCGCGTCTGAATCTGAACATCCTGGTAGCGGACGCCGTATATCCTGAGGGAGAAGAGAAACTATGGTTTTTTGCAGATACTGTGGGGCTGATGAGGCGGATGCGAAGTTTTGTGCCCGCTGCGGGATGGCGACCGAACTGCCCGGAGCCGCATCGAAAGCAGCTAGCGACGCGGCGACCGAAAATTTTCTCTCCGGGGATACTACCGCCGGAGCGCTGGCGTACTTTATTCTTCCGGCTATCTACTTTCTCTTCCTCGCCGACGCCTATAAGCAGAATCGATTTGTGCGGTTTCATTCCTTCCAGGCGTTGTTCTTTTGCGGCGGTATGTTCGCCCTGATCTGGATTGTCTGGAATGTTTTGGGATTCATCCTGGGCTACCTTGTGTATGTGGTGGCCTGGCTCATGACGATGGCATCTTTCGTGTTCTGGGCCAAGCTGATGATCCGAGCCTACCAAGGCCAAACGTACAAAATTCCCTTGATCGGCGATCTGGCCGAGAAACAGATATAGACAGCATTTCTCAGTGCCTGACGGCGGAAGCGCGCGACAGGTTCGCGATTCCTTCGTTACGCTTGGGTGGCGTGCTCGATGTACTGGCTAGTCGGGTGGTTCTAGGATGTCGAGTGCTTCGAAGATTTCTTCGCGCTTGGTGAACTTTACGCGCGGACGGCCCTCGGGTATGCCTCTGGCGGTCTCCAGGCGGTCGATGTCTTGCCACTCCTCGTAGGAAACGTAACGGACTCCGCGATTTTTGAGCAGCCGGTCAATGTCCTCGCGCCCCGGGTCGCGCGGTTTTCCGGCGCGGCCTCGCTCGAGATCCGCCAGCATCGAGGCAACGGTTTCCTTGGCATCGGCGTTGTTGGTACCAATCAGCCCGGTGGGACCTCGTTTGATCCAGCCGCTGACATAGACGCCGGCCGTGTCTTGCAGGCCTTCCGGATCAACGACTCGCCCGTTGTCGTTGGGCACAACGCCACGATCGTCAAGGAATGGCAGACCCGCAAGCGGAACCCCCTTGTATCCCACCGAACGCAGCACGAGGCCGCATTCGATCGTTTCGAACTGGCCGGTGGCCTTGGGCCTTAGGGCGCCCTTTTCATCGCGGTAAAGCTCGTTCTTGACAATCTTAACGGCGCGCACTCGTCCGCTCTCGTCGCCGAGAATCTCAACCGGTGAGACGAGAAAGCGGATGGTCAACTGCCGGGACTTTTGCGACGGTTCCCGGCTAGCGTAGCTTTGCAAAATCTCGATTTTCTTGGCGATGGTACGATCCGCCGCGGCCTCCGCACGGCTGTCTTCATCGAGCACCAGCTCTTCCGGTAACGTGCGGGCCGCGGCATCAGCCAGCTTGCCTACCTCGGAGATTTCGGGATTCGAGAAAGCTGCTTGAGCTGCTCCGCGCCGCCCCAGCAGATGGACGTGCTTCACGCCGCTAAGTCGCAAGGCTTCGAGCGCGTGATCGGCAATATCGGTGGGGCTCAGCTCTTCCGAGGTGCGGCAAAGCATCCGCGCAACATCAATCGCGACGTTCCCTACTCCAATCACAACCGCCGCCGGGTGGTTGAGATCGAATTTGAAACTGGCGTAGTCGGGGTGGCCGTTGTACCAAGCGACGAACTTGGTGGCCGGATAGCTTCCTTCGAGGTCCTCGCCCGGGATGTTGAGGCGGCGATCTGATTGAGCACCGGTTGTGAAAACAATCTGGTGATAGTGCGCCTGCACGTCGTCGATGGAAAGATCGGTGCCGTACTCCACGCTGCCGAAGAAGCGGAAGCGCGGGTCAGCTGCTAGTTTGTTGTAGACCTCGACGACGGCCTTGATCTTCTGATGATCGGGGGCGACACCCATCCGAACCAGCCCGAAAGGTGTCGGGAGGCGATCATACATGTCGACCTCGACGGCGAGGCCGGCGGTCTGGAACAGGTGCTGAA
>Ga0310123_10003470_pt1 | contig 12195 bp, 10 predicted proteins | sample CB6_AW_1057_MG_FD_203505 | JGI IMG/M metagenome (GOLD analysis project Ga0310123, IMG submission 203505) | Marine microbial communities from Western Arctic Ocean, Canada - CB6_AW_1057 | ecosystem: Environmental > Aquatic > Marine > Oceanic | place: Canada: Western Arctic Ocean | collected... | reverse complement strand
CGGCGTCGACGATCACCGGGTAGTCGGGGTCGTCTTCCTTGAGGTATTCCAGGCAGATGCGGATGTTGTTGGGGTTGAGCAGTCCCTGTCCGCTGCCGATCGGGCTGCCGGCGGGCATCACCGAGGTGGCTCCGGCCTCCTTGAGCCTCTTGGCCGCGATCGGGTCATCGGAGCTGTAGCACAGCACCTGGAATCCGTCGTCGACGAGTTGGCGGGTGGCTTCGAGTGTTGCCAGGGGGTCCGGCAGCAGGGTGCGGGTGTCGCCGAGCACTTCGAGCTTGACCCAGTCGGCTCCGGGGTTGTCGAGCCCTTCGAGGATTTCGCGACCGAGCCGGGCGACCCGGACGGCGTCTTCGGCCGTGAAGCACCCGGCGGTATTGGGCAGGATGGTGTAGTGCGAGAGGTCGATGAAGTCGAGGATATTGCGGCCATCGGCGTCGACGAGCCGTTCGCGTCGGATCGCCACCGTGACCACCTCCGCCCCACTCGCCGCCAGGCACTCCTGCATCAGCTCGTACGAGCTGTACTTGCCGGTGCCGACGACGAGCCGTCCCTTGAGTTCGTGGGTGCCGAAGACCAGGGGAGCATCGAGCGTGGGGTCGGCCGTGCTTGACGTGCTTGACGTGCTTGACGTGCTCGACTGGGAGTCGGGTGTTTCGGAAACGCTCATCCGTTCTGGTTCCCTTGTTGTTCCCTGATTGGGGAGATCCGTCGTTGCCTAGCCGCCACCCACGAGTGTGACGATTTCGAGTTCGTCGCCTTCCTCAAGCACACAGTCGGCGTGTTCCCGCCTCGGGACCAGCTCGCGATTGCGTTCGACCGCCAGGTATCGGGGTTCGAGTCCCAGGCGGTCAATCAACCCGGCCACCGTCGCCCCGGTCTCGACCTCACGCGGCTCCTGGTTGATGTAGACCTGCATGTCGACGAGGAGTGTACGGGTGGCTCTGGCGGACCGTCAAGGAAGTGGATTCGGAACCGGGGATCAAGGTCCGATCCGAGCCGGCCGACTGGCATGGCATTGGATCGGGGCTTTGCGGCACAATGGGATTGGTCAGGAGGAGACCTGCGAGATGAGGGAGCGTGGATTGACGACGGTGCTGATGGCGATCGCGCTGCTAAGCGTCGCTGACGGGCTGGCAGCCCAGTCATCAGCCCAGTCTCCGCCCCCGCCCCCGTTGTCTCGGACGATCCTGCCGGCTCCGCGTCCGGTGGTGGAGTTGATTGGCGAATTGTCGGCGTCGAGTTTTGCGAAGCGCCGGCGGGCGACTCGTGAGTTGTATCGAGCGGGGGCTACGGCGGCGGTGCCGTTGGGCCGTGCCGCCCGCGGCGACAATCTCGAAGTGGCCGCCCGGGCCGTGGGGGTCCTGGAGCGGATGTACACGGCGCGGGACCTCGACGTGGTCGCTGCCAGCGAGGATGTCCTGGAGGGGTTGTCCGAGAGTGGTCCGCGTGGGGTGGCTCGGCGAGCCCGCAAGGTCCTCGATTCACACGTCGAACTCCGCCAACGCCGCGCGGTGGAGCAGGTACAGCGGCTGGGCGGTATCTTCAAGGACACCCAGGACAACGTCGTCGATCCCAACAACCGCCGCGTACTGGGTCAGTCCATCGGCACTCTGCAACTGGGCAAGGGCTGGAAGGGGGGCGACGCGGGTCTGAAGTTCGTCCGCAGGCTGCCTCGACTCAGATCCCTGTTGATCATCGATGGGGCCAAGGCCTCGGATCAGAAAGTCGCGGAGCTGATCGCCGCGATGCCATTGCTCAACGTGGTCCGTCGTGGCCGGGCGCTCCTGGGCGTCAAGTCGTTCTCGTCACCGTGCCGGATCCAGGAGGTTCGTCCCGGGCTGGCCGCTCATCGGGCCGGGATCAAGGTGGGCGACGTGATCGTGAGCTTCAACGGCAAGACGATCGCCGACTTCCAGGAGTTGGTCGACCTGATCAAGGAGCACCGCCCCGGAGACAGCGTGCCGTTGACGGTGCAGCGGCAAATCGACGGCCAGAAGAAGACGCTCGCCCTGACCGTGAAGCTTGATTCGTGGGAAGCCGGCAGCGAGATTCGGCCGCCGGTCAAGCAGAAGTAGCCGGCCTGTCCAGGCTCCTCAAGTGTCACCGCGGCGGTCCGCCGTGGATCACCCGGTCCCGGCGAGGGCCTGGTGCAGCGTGCGAGCCGCGGTCTCGGGGTCATCGGCCCCGCACACCGCCGCACCCACTGCCACGCGGGTTGCTCCCGCGGCGGTGACCTCCTCGAGATTCTCGCCCGAGATGCCTCCGATGGCGTACCACGGCAGGGTGATCTCCGCGGCGACGGCGGTGACGAATTCGAGTCCGGCGAGGGAGTCGAAGGACTTGGTCTGGGAGGCGAAGACCGGCCCGACACCCAGGTAATCGGCTCCGTCGAGTACCGCCTGGCGGGCCTGCTCGATCGAGTGGGTGGAGACGCCGACCAGCCGTCCGGGTCCGACAATCCGCCTCACGCTGCGGACGTCGAGTTCGTGCTGTCCGACATGGACCCCGTCGGCGTTGGCCAGCAGGGCCAGGTCGGGCCGGTCATTGATCACGAACAGCACTCCGGCATCTCGTGTCCAGCGTCTGACTCGATGGGCCAACTCCAGCAGTGCCGCATCCTCGAGCGACTTGTCCCGCAACTGCACGACTCCAACCCCTCCGGCCGCCGCGGCCCGGATCGCCGGCCCGATGCCACCCTGGCAGCTGGATTCTCCGGCGAGCAGATAGAGGATACGGCCGTCGAGTCTGCGGCGGGCCCCGAGAGTTCCGGCGAGTGCCTTGTGGAGAGTGTAGAGGTCGTAGCGAGTTTGTTCGAAGAGCACCGCGGCGGAGGGGACGCTGCCGGTCAGTGAGTCGGCCTGGAGCTTGGCGAGCTCCTCGAGTGTTCTCAACGATTCCTGGACCCGCGAGAGGTTGGCATCGAGTACGTCTCGCAGCGAGGCCCGTTGGTGCTCTCCTTCGGTGGTGACCGTGGTACCGACGTCGGCGGTCGTGTCGCGGGCGGCCAGGAAGCGGCCGTTATCGAGAGGCTGTAGCGCGGCGGTGAGGTTGTGGCGGAGTTGTTTGAGCAGGCTGGTGAGGTGCACGTCGTCGAGCACGAAGCGGGCGATGTCCTCGACAACCCGCAGACCCTCGCGGGCCCGGTTGGCCGAGGCATCCATCATGCGGAGCGTGTCGGTGGCTGAATCTGCGGCCGGCAGCGGTTCGAGAGTCTCGTCGGTTTCCAGCGGAGTCGTCTCGAGCCCCGATGCGGCCTCGATCACAGGTGCCAGCGATTCGGGTCGCAGGTCGTATTCTGCCAGCACCCCTCCGATCGCCTCATCGACCTGGGCCAACCCCCACAGCAGGTGCTCGGTCCCGATTTCTCCGACCCGGCCGGCCAGTCCGGCCAGGCCGGCGGCTTCGCGGAGCACGACGTCGAGGTCATCTTGGGCCGGGTCGTCTGTGGGAGAGGGGCGTGGGAGTCGTTGTGCGAGGGTCTGGGGGTCGAGTCCGCCGGCGGCGAGGATTTCGCTGGCCCGGGATTCCTGATCAACCAGCGCCCAGAGCAATTCGCGCGGGTGGGCCGGGCGGCTGTCGTGCTCGACGGCCGCGAGTGCTCGCGAGGCCGACTCGGTCCATTCGCCCGGGATCATCACTGGTTTCTCCCGCCCTCGTCGCCGGACGGTGGATGGGCATCTTGCCACCGCGGTGCGCGAGAACTAGAATTCCGATGCATTGTAGCGGTTGTGTCGGTTGGCATGGAGCCGGGAGACGGATCTCTCGAGTGCCCGGGCCTGCTGCCGGCGTCGCCTGTGGGCTACAATTGCTAGAGGCATCCTGTCGAGGACGGAGAAGGAGTGATGTACGAGCGATTCACCGATCGGGCGCGGAAGGTGATGCAGCTGGCCAACCAGGAGGCTCAGCGGTTCAACCACGAGTACATCGGGACCGAGCACGTGCTGCTGGGGTTGGTCAAGGAGGGCTCCGGCGTTGCGGCCAACGTCCTGAAGAACCTCGACGTGGACCTCCGCAAGATCCGTCTCGAGGTCGAGAAGATCGTGCAGTCGGGACCCGACATGGTCACGATGGGCAAGCTGCCCCAGACGCCTCGGGCCAAGAAGGTCATCGAGTACGCTCTGGAAGAAGCCAAGAATCTCAATCACAACTACGTCGGCACCGAGCACCTGCTGCTGGGCCTGTTGCGTGAGCAGGAGGGTGTGGCGGCCCAGGTGCTGATGAACCTGGGGCTGAAGCTGGAGGATGTCCGCGAGGAGGTACTCAACCTGCTGGGGCATGGTTTGGAAGGTGCCGAGACGAGCGAGCGGGCGAGCGGGTCGTCGAAGTCGGGCAAGAGCAAGACACCGGCGCTGGACAGTTTTGGTCGCGACCTGACCGAGTTGGCTCGAGAGAACAAGCTCGACCCGGTGATCGGCCGCGAGGACGAGATCGAGCGGGTGATCCAGATCCTGTCCCGACGCCAGAAGAACAACCCGGTTCTCCTGGGCGAGGCGGGAGTGGGCAAGACGGCGATCGTCGAGGGCTTTGCCCAGATGGTCGTCGACGGTACCGTTCCCGACCTGCTGCGTGAACGTCGCATCGTGGTGCTCGACCTGGCCATGATGGTCGCCGGCACCAAGTACCGGGGCCAGTTCGAAGAACGGATCAAGGCGGTGATGAACGAGGTCCGTCGGGCCAAGAACACGATCCTGTTCATCGACGAACTGCACACGCTGGTCGGGGCCGGCGGTGCCGAGGGTGCCATCGACGCCTCCAACGTGCTCAAGCCGGCACTCTCACGAGGCGAACTGCAGTGCATCGGTGCCACCACGTTGGATGAATATCGCAAGTACATCGAGAAAGACGGGGCCCTGGAGCGGAGATTCCAGACCGTGCTGGTCGAACCGCCCTCGGAGAAGCAGACCGTCGAGATTCTCAAGGGGCTGAGAGATCGGTACGAGGAGCACCACCGGGTGCAGATCACCGATGACGCGCTCGAATCCGCCGTCGAACTCTCGAGCCGATATATCACTGGCCGCTGTCTGCCGGACAAGGCGATCGACGTGATCGACGAGTCGGGTGCTCGGATCCGGCTGAAGTCGATGGTCAGGCCGCCGGACTTGAAGGAACTCGAGGAGGAGACCGAACGGCTCAACGGGGCCAAGGAAGAGGCGGTTGCCGACCAGGACTTCGAGAAGGCCGCCAACCTCCGAGACCAGGCCGACAAGCTGAAGAAGAAGCGGGAACAGCTGACGCAGGAATGGCGTGAGAAGAGTGAGCAGACCGACGGGGTGGTTGATGCGGAAGTGATCGCCGAGGTCGTCGCCAAGATGACCGGGATTCCCCTGACACGGCTCTCGAGCGAGGACGCCGTGAGGCTGCTGAAGATGGAAGACGAACTGCACACTCGCGTGATCAGCCAGCACGAGGCGATCAGGCAGGTCTCCAAGGCCGTCCGACGCAGCCGCAGCGGGCTGAAGGATCCCAAGCGGCCCACCGGCGTCTTCCTGTTCGCCGGTCCCACCGGCGTCGGCAAGACACTGCTGGCCAAGACGCTCGCCGAGTTCATGTTCGGGGACCAGGACGCGCTGATCCAGATCGACATGAGCGAGTATATGGAGAAGCACAACGTCAGCCGGTTGATCGGGGCTCCCCCGGGCTATGTCGGCTACGAAGAGGGCGGGCAGCTGACCGAGAAGATCCGGCGGAGACCCTATGCCGTCGTGCTGCTGGATGAAATCGAGAAGGCCCACCTGGATGTCTACAACATGCTGTTGCAGATCATGGAGGAGGGGCACCTGACGGACAGCTTCGGTCGCAAGGTCGACTTCAAGAACGTCGTGCTGATCATGACGACCAATGCCGGAGCCAGCACGATCCTCGCCGAACCCTTCGGGTTCGGGAAGAAGGATGATGACACCAGCTACGAAAAAATGAAGGAACGTCTGACCCAGGAGATCGAGCGATTCTTCAAGCCCGAGTTCCTCGGTCGGCTCGACGAAGTCGTGGTCTTCCGGCAACTCACCCGAGACGATCTCAAGGAAATCGTCGACATCGAACTCGCCAAGGTCTACGAACGACTCGGCGAACGGGGGCTGTCACTGGAGCTGACCGACGGGGCACGCGAGTTCCTGATCGACAAGGGCGGTGACCTCGACTACGGGGCCCGGCCGCTGCGTCGGAGTGTCGAGAGTTGTATCGAAGATCCCCTGTCCGAAGAAATCCTCCGCGGTGCCTTCGAAGGACAGAACCGGATTACTGTCACCGTCAAGGAAGTCGGCGACCAGAAACAACTCGACTTCGAAGGGTCGATGGTCGAGGTCGAGACCGACGCTGAGGCCGAGGACGAAGAACTGGCCGCAGTGGGGTCGGGTGAGCCGGATGAGCCGGCTGAGTCGACCGACGGAGATGGGGACGAGTAGCCCCAAGACGGACATGTTGCCCCGGACACTGGAACCGGAGCTGATGGACTCCGCGCGGGAGGCTTCCGACTACGATCGGATGGACCACTCGAGCGTCAACCGGGCGTTTGTCGACGAGTTCCTGGCAGCCTGGCACGATGGTTCCGATCAACTCGCCGATGCCTGCCTGATCGATGTCGGGACCGGAACCGCGCAGATTCCCGTTGAACTGGCTGGTCGGGGGACCGGGTGCCGTGTCGTCGCGGTCGACCTCGCCGGAGAAATGCTGAAGCTCGCACGTCGCAATGTTGCCGCAGCCGGCCTCGAGCAGGTGGTGGATGTCGAACGGGTCGACGCCAAGACTCTGCCCTATGACGACGGTCGGTTTGATGGAGTCATTTCCAACTCGATCATCCACCACATTGCTCGGCCTGAAGTGGTGCTCGAAGAGATGACCCGGGTGCTCAAGACCGGCGGGCTGCTGTTCGTCAGGGATCTCATGAGGCCCGATGATTCGGCAACGGTCGAGGGGTTGGTCGAAGAGTACGCTGCTGACGAGTCGGAGCACGCCAGGCAGCTGTTCCACCAATCGCTGCACGCCGCACTCACCCTCTCCGAAGCCCGGCAACTGGTCGAAGCGTGTGGAGGCCGATCCGAGTTCGTGTTCGCCAGCTCGGACCGGCACTGGACAATCTGCGGCCGCTGGGAGAACCGCTAGCGATTACTCATATCATGCAGGCTACGCAGATTACCGATTCTTCGTAATCGTGATTTTCGGGTCCAAATTGCTTCAGTTCGCCAATCGGATAGGTCGATCTTGGAAGTCCGGGCGGGACCACGGCCTAGAATGCGTGCATGCGGTCCCGTAGTGATCAGGGCATGAAACGGGGGGAGCGACAGATGGGTTGGGATGAAGTGTCGAGTGGGTCGGGTTGGGTTGATCGTGGTTCGAGTCGGGTCGAGTCGGCCTTGGTGCGGTTGTTCCGGGTCTCTTCGATCAATCTGGAGGACGAGTTGGACGTCGCGGGTGCTTTGTCTGAGTGGAAGGACCGCGTGGAGGGTCAGCGGTCGCGGATTGCTCGTCGGCTGTCTCTGATCGACGCCCAACTGGGCCTCTCGGAGACTCATCCGGTTCTGTCTGTGGTTGCCGCGCGTTAGCCGGCCGGGTTGCTGGCAGGTGCGGGTCCTTGCGGTGTACAACACCGTGATGGTCCGCATGATCTCACTCGGCGTGCTGCTGATCCTGATCATCTTCCTGGGGATCACGTTCTACCAGGTGGTGGCGCCGTTCCTGCTGCCGTTGTTCCTGGCCGGCGTGGTGGCGATGCTCTGCCGTCCGCTCCACGAGCGGTTCCTGAGTCGGCTGCCCGGTCGGCCTCGCCTGGCTTCGGGCCTGACGACCGGATCGGTGCTGGTGATCATCCTGGTGCCGTTGCTGGTGGGGGTGCTGGTAGCGACTCTGCAGTTGTATTCGGTGGCACGCGAGGCGATCGGGAGTGCCGACTGGGACGAGCAGTTGGGTCGGATCAGTCGCGTGGCGGCCGACTGGGGCCTGGTCGAGGCGGTTTCGGGCCAGGACGAAGACACGTTGAAGCAGGACGTGGCCGGTGCGTTGCGTGGCCTGGCCGACCGCAGTGCCGGGATTGCCACTCAGACATTGGGCCGATGGGTCGGCAGTCTGATCGGGATGACGGTCGGCGTGGCGATGTTCGGCATCGCGTTGTACTACTTCCTGGCCGACGGTCCGGCACTGTTGGCCGGGGCCCGCCGCCTGATCCCGGTCAAGGACGACTACCAGCAGCGGTTGCTGAACGAATTCGAAACGGTGGTCCGCAGCGTGGTCTCGGCAACGCTGTTGGCCGCGGTGGTCCAAGGTATCTTGACGGCCGTGGCACTCTGGATCGTCGGGGCGGTCTTCGATCTGGACCTGTTGCGTCACTTCTTCCTGTTCTTCATCGTCTCGACTCTCACCTCCCTGGTCCCGGTCACCGGAGCCTGGCTGGTCTGGGGGCCGGTGGCGATCTGGCTGGGGCTTGAAGGGCACGTGACGGGTGCGATCGTCTTGACGCTGTTCGGAGTCGGTGTGATCGGGACTCTCGACAACCTGATCCGCGTGCACGTGCTTCAAACCGACACCCAACTGCACCCCTTGCTGGCCTTTGTCAGCGTGTTGGGAGGAGTGCACGCGATGGGGCTGTGGGGCGTTTTCATCGGCCCGATTGTCGCCTGTTGCCTGCACGCATTGGTCGGGATCTTCAACACCGAACTGGGGCGGGTTTCTCAGGAGACCGAGCCGCCTGCCGAGGCCACGTCCGGCGACGGGTGAAATCGTCGCGAGGCGTGGATATGCTGAGGCATCCACTCTTTTCCAGCTTCCGCCACGAGATCCACCGCCATGATTCGCAGTTCCGCCGACCGTTCATCCTGCATCGCCAGGCCGATTCTTCGGGTCATCATCCGGTTGCTGTTCGCCCTGGTCGTCGCGCTCGCCCCGACTTCGTCTCTGCCGGCGGCCGAAAAGGGCGGTCACCTGGACATCTACTTCATCGATGTCGAGGGCGGTGCCTGCACGCTGTTTGTTTCACCTTCGGGTGAGTCTCTGGTCATCGATTCGGGTTACCCGGACAACAACGGCCGGGACCTGAAGCGGATCTTGCACGTCGTACGAGACGTGGCGGGTCTGAAGCAGATCGACCACGCCGCGGTGACTCACTGGCACCGGGACCATTACGGCAATCACGCGGCGCTCTCGACACGGATCAAGATCAAGAACTTCTGGGACCGTGGGATTCCGGATGCCCTGTCCGAGGACCAGCAGTTTGAGGCTCGCGTGGCCGATTACCGATCGGCCTCGCAGAACCGTTCGAAAGCGTTGAAGGCTGGCGACACGTTGCCGTTGAAGTCGGGCAAGACGCCATATTCGATCCGGATCGTCACGGCCAGCCGTGAGGTGATCCCCAACACGGGCAAGCCGAACAAGTTCGCCAAGTTGCACAAGCCCCAGGCCGAGGACAAGTCGGACAACGCCGCGAGTCTCAGCTTCCTGCTCAAGTTCGGCAAGTTCCGCTTCCTGTGCTGCGGCGACCTGACGTGGAACATCGAGGCGAAGCTGATGACTCCGAACAACCCGATCGGCCAGGTCGACATGTTCATGGTCACTCACCACGGGTTGCCTTCGAGCAACAACCCGGTGCTGGTCAAGGCGATCGCTCCGCGGGTGGCGGTGATGTGCAACGGCCCGACCAAGGGGGGATCGGCGAGCGTGCTGAAGACGTTGCAGGAGTGCAAGTCGTTGCAGACGCTGTACCAGCTGCACCGCAACGTCAAGCTCGACCCCAAGCTGCAGGCTCCTGCCCAGTTCATCGCCAACGGTGGACAGACCGAGGGCTGCGAAGGGATCTGGGTCAAGGCGCGGGTGGCTCCGGGCGGCAAGAGCTACACGGTGCAGATCGGACCCCAGGGCCAGCCGCGGCGTTACAAGTCTCGCTAGAGAGCTCCTCGACACTCGTCTTGGCCTCCGTGGCCGGATGACTAGAATACGGTCCCTGGATCGTGTTCCCGGAGTCAACTCTCGTGTTCAAGTGGTTTGGGCGGTTCCGTGAATTGCTGCGCGGTCGCCTGGCGTTTGCCGCCGGCTGGACGTTGGGCTGGATCTTCCGCTGTCTGTTTCTGACTCAGCGGTTGAAGGTCGTGGCCTTGCGCGAGGGTGTGAGCCCTTATAATAAGAAGCTCGACCAGCGGTACCTGTATTGTGGTTGGCACGAGCAGCTGCTGTTCGGCGGTTGCGCGGGCCGCAGCTACGATCTCTCGGCCATGGTCAGCCAGCATCGTGACGGGGCGTTGGTGGCGGGCGCATTTGTGGCGATGGGGATGGCGATCGTGCGTGGTTCGTCGTCACGGGGCGGCACCCAGGCGTTACGGCAGGCGATCGAGATCACCCGGACGCTGCACATGGCGATCACTCCGGACGGTCCCCGAGGTCCCCGCCGGGTCCTCAAGGAGGGAGTGGTCTACCTGGCGTCTCGGACCGGGGTGTCGATTGTGCCGGTGGCCTGTGCGTCGAATCACACCTTCCTGATCAGCGGCAGTTGGACCGACATGATCGTGCCGCTACCGTTTGGCCGGACCTGGATGCTCTACGGCGAGCCGATCCACGTGCCGCCGAAGATCCGTCGAGAAGAACTCGCCGAGTACACTCGAGAGGTCCAGCAGGCTGTTGACGATCTCAACGACCAGGCGGTGGAGCTCTCGGGTGTCCCGATGCCGCCACTGAAAGTCGCCCCCGCCGAATTCTCAGACGACGCTCAGCAGCCCGACGACGGATGGACTCGGGCTGCCTAGTCGTCGGTCGTGATACTGAGCGTGAAGATGTTGAAGCGGGATTCGGGCTGAACATCGATCGCGAGCATCGTGTTTTCCAGCGACTGGTAGTCCTCGGGAATCTCGACACCTCCGGTTTTGCTGTCGGGTACCACCCTCACGCGGTGGTGTCCGACCGGTGCCCCGGGTCGACCGTCGGTTGAGAGCTGGAATTTTCCGAGGGCATCGATGATGCCAATCGAGTTCGATTCGTCGCTGCGGGCAAGGTCTCGGCGTGTGACGATCTGGCCGGAGGTGAGCATTTGTCCGTTGACGCGAATCGTTCCGTGGCAGGAGACCAATCCGGCCCTCGCGTCCGTCACGGTGCTCAACCAGCCAATGACGATCAGTGGAACCGCCACCATGATCACCGCGATCAGGATCAGCAATCGGCCGTGGCTTGGACTGCGGAACGTGTTGTCCCTGAAATCGTCAGGCGAGAGGTTCATGCGTGGATCGACCTGGCTAGGGGGAACGGCTTGATGATGACAGATCTCCGAGCCTGTCGCACCCGGTTGGAGCGCGGTTTGCGGGCTTCTTGGCCGGTAGACTACAGTCGTGCAGGGGAGCGGTACTCACAGTCGCCCGGGGGAGTCAAGTTGCCGATGAGTGACGGGTTGGAACGGTACAGTCGCCAGATGTTGGTGGCCGGCATCGGGGAGGAGGGCCAGCGTCGATTGCTTGCCAGCCGGGTGCTGGTCTGCGGTTGCGGGGCATTGGGCAGCGTGCTGGCCGACAGCTTGGCCCGGGCGGGTGTCGGGTTCCTGAGGATTGTGGATCGAGACTTTGTCGAGCTCTCAAACCTCCAGCGCCAGGTCCTTTTCGACGAGGACGACGTGGCCAAGCGGCTGCCCAAGGCGATCGCCGCCGCCGAAAAACTCGCCCGGATCAACTCCGACATCGAGCTCGAACCGATCGTCGCCGACATCGATCACACCAACATCCTGAAGTACTTCGAGGGCATCGACCTGGTAGTGGACGGCACCGACAATTTCGAGGTCCGGTTCCTGGTCAACGACGCGGCGCTTGAGACATCCACGCCGTGGGTCTACGGGGGCTGCGTGGGGAGTCACGGTCAGACGATGGCAATCTTTCCCGGCGAATCGGCCTGCCTGAGGTGCCTGATTGAAGAGGTGCCGCCGCCCGGGGCGGCTGAGACCTGCGACACGGCCGGGGTACTGGGTGCGGCGATCAACGTGGTGGCATCACTGCAGAGCGTGGCGGCCCTGAAGATACTCATCGGCCGCGCCGAAGAGGTCGAACGTGTGCTGAGTGTCGTCGATGTCTGGGACGGGACCTACCGTCAGCTGGGGATGGGAGATCTCCGCGAGCGGGCTGGGTGTCCGGCGTGTGTCGACGGTGAGCGAACCTGGCTGCGGGGTGAGCGGGGTACCGAAACCACGGTGTTGTGCGGCCGCAACGCCGTCCAGGTCTCGCCTCCTCCCGGCCTCTC
>Ga0310123_10003468_pt1 | contig 12201 bp, 11 predicted proteins | sample CB6_AW_1057_MG_FD_203505 | JGI IMG/M metagenome (GOLD analysis project Ga0310123, IMG submission 203505) | Marine microbial communities from Western Arctic Ocean, Canada - CB6_AW_1057 | ecosystem: Environmental > Aquatic > Marine > Oceanic | place: Canada: Western Arctic Ocean | collected... | reverse complement strand
GTTGGGTATTGCCTCGCGCTCGAGGAGCTTGCTCGGGGTGACGCGTCAACCTGTGTGGCTATCAGCGTCACTAACTCATTGTTTTGTGCACCGCTACAACGTTACGGAACATCCGAGCAGAAGGAGAGGTTTCTTTGCCCGTGCGTCAATGGCGAATGGCTGGGAGCATTCTGTCTTTCTGAGTCGGGCGCGGGCTCAGACGCTGCAGCGTTGTCCACAATAGCGCGACGTGAAGGCGATGATTTTGTTTTGAGTGGTTCGAAGGCTTGGGTCACAAACGGTGCAGTTTGTGGCGCTATGCTGGTGTTCGCTGTTACCGACGAAGAGTCGGCGCGGAGCCGTGTTAGCGCTTTCGTGATTCCGGCTGGCCATCCCGGGGCGAGTATCGTTCATGAGGAGGACAAGCTCGGGATTCGGTCGTCACGGACCAATCAAGTTGCTCTAGATGACTGCCGCATACCGCGTGAATGGATGTTGGGCGAAGAGGGTCAAGGTCTTGCAATCGCGCTTAATAGTCTTGATGGCGGTCGCGCTGGGATAGCGGCACAGGCAGTTGGGATTGGGCACGCTGCGCTAGCATTCACTCTGGATTACGTGAGGGAGCGTGAGGCATTTGGCGGTCCAATCGGTCGTTTTGGAGGGCTCCAAGAAAAGCTTGGAACAATGGCAGCCCGCATTCGGGCAGCCCGGCTCCTATACCTGCGCGCCGCATGGCTCCGGGAAAATGGTGAGCCGGACACGATGGCAGCCTCTTGCGCGAAACTGTTTGCTTCGGAGATGGCAAATTGGGTCAGCTACCAAGCGGTTCAAATGCATGGTGCTTATGGTTATGTAACAGACTATCCAATCGAGCGACTCTACCGAGATGCTCGCGTGACAACGATTTATGAAGGAACTTCAGAGATTCAGCGACTAGTGATTGCCCGGCAGCTTACCTCTGGGCCCGGGTAGAATCTCGACACGCAGGTCTTTGAAAGGGATTCCTTCGGCTTTTTGTGTACGTAGCCGGAGGTCGCAACGTGTGGGATAATTCCTAGATTGCGCGAGATGGGTTACGGAGGTCAACCCCACCTTGAATCAGCGCTAATCCTTGTCGGAAAGCCGCATGCGGAGCGAATTCGATGGCTGAAAAGCCAGCCTTGTCGCGATCTGCCGTGACCGAACATGAAGGTGTAAGCGAACCGAAAGGTAGTGCTGCCCCCAGATCTTCAAATGGCAAGGCACGGTGGTACAAGCAGACCTTTGATCCTGCCATCGCCAAGCATCCAGAGCGTGACGCGGCCTTCATTACGGGATCCAGTAACCCTGTCGAGCCTCTTTACACCAGTGAAGATCTTGCGGACCGGAACCTCTCTTATGATACGGATATTGGCTACCCAGGTGAATTTCCGTACACCCGTGGTATCCACCCAACGGGCTATCGAGGAAAACTTTGGACGATGCGGCAGTTCGCGGGTTTTGGAACCGCAGAGGATTCGAACGAGCGCTATCTGAAATTGCTGGAGCTGGGCCAGACGGGACTCTCCGTTGCCTTCCATCACCCGACCCTTGTTGGCCGAGACTCGGACGAACCTATTTCCCGTGGGGAAGTTGGAAAGCAGGGGGTAGCGATCGACTCGCTTGCCGACATGGAGACTCTGTTCGATCAGATCCCGCTCGACCAGGTCACCACCTCGATGACGATTAACCATCCAGCCTGCGTACTTCTTTGCATGTACGTTGCTGCGGGAGAGAAGAAGGGGATCGCTCCTCGGGATTTGGCGGGGACGATTCAAAATGACGTTCTGAAGGAATTCATCGCCCAGAAAACCTTTGTGTTCCCACCTGTTCCGAGTATGCGAATCATGGGTGATGTCATTGAGTGGTGTACCGCTGAAATGCCTCGCTGGAATTGGGTAAGCGTTTCGGGCTACCACATACGTGAAGCAGGTTCGACGGCCGCGCAAGAACTGGCCTTCACGCTCCGCCACGGCATGGAGTATGTCCAGGCAGGGTTGGACCGAGGCCTTGATATAGATTCATTTGCGTCGAGGCTATCTTTCTTTTTCATCGCCCATAATGATTTGTTTGAGGAGGTCGCTAAGTATAGGGCGGCCCGTAAGCTGTGGGCTCGGTACATGCGCGATCGATACGGCGCAAAGTCGCCCCGATCGTGGTGGATCCGTTTCCATACCCAAACCGCTGGATCCACGCTGCTTGATCGCCAGCCACGTAATAACGTGATGCGCGTGACGCTCCAGGCACTGGCTGCCGTGATGGGTGGTACTCAGTCACTGCATACTAACGGCCTGGACGAGACGATCGCTCTACCTACCGAGGAAAACGCCCTTATCGCTTTACGGACTCAACAAGTTATTGCTCACGAGAGTGGAGTTGCGAATACGGTGGACCCCCTAGGAGGTTCGTATTACATCGAGTCCTTGACTGCTGATATAGAGCGGCAGGCTGAAGAAATTTTCACAGAAATCGATGAGTTGGGTGGCATGATTGCGGCGATTGATAACGGATATCCGCAGCGCGAGATTCAAGAAGCGGCTTATCGGTACCAAAAAGAAATTGAAGAAAATCAGCGAATTATCGTGGGACAGAATGCTTTCACAGGCGAAATGGGTGAACCCATCGACTATTTATATATCGATGACAAGGTTGAGGAAAAACAGGTTGAGCGGCTCGTTGCGCTTCGTCGCCGTCGTAATTCTGGTGAGGTGGAACGTACACTAGAAGCAGTAAGATGCGCTGCAGACAGTGACGTCAATCTTATGCCCGCGATCCTTGAAGCGGTGCATGCATACGCCACTGTGGGTGAAATCTGTGGCGCTATGCGTGACGTGTTCGGCGAATATCAGGAACAGCCAATTTTCTGAATGGTTTCCATAACGCTGCAACCCAAACCGAGATTTTCATTGAGCGAAAAAGGGTCTGAAAAACATATCCGAGTGTTAATTGCGAAACCCGGATTGGATGGTCATGACCGCGGAGCCAAGATTGTCGCTCGCGCTCTTCGCGATGCTGGAATGGAGGTCATCTACGCTGGACTTCGTCAAACACCAGAGATGGTGGTGCAGGCAGCGGTCCAAGAGGATGTCGATGTCATTGGCCTCTCGATCCATTCTGGAGCCCATAACTACATCTTGGAGCGAATCGTCGAATTGCTTAAGGAACATGATGCTGAAGATATTGGTTTGGTTGTCGGTGGGATTATTCCAGACCGGGATGTCGAGCGCCTGAGAGGATTGGGCATAGACGCCATCTTCCCACCTGGAACAACGACCACTGAGATCATTGAATTCATTCGCCAGCGAATGGGCGAACTGGTTGCCTGAAAGGAGATGTGCGTTGAACGAGAGCATCATCGAACTGAACGCCGAAAACTTCGAGGCCGAGGTTCTACAGAGTGAGCAGCCTGTCCTGGTGGATTTCTGGGCTGAATGGTGTGCGCCGTGCCGCATGTTGGCGCCCACCATCGATGAGATCGCCGAGAATTACAGAGGGCGGATAAAGGTTGGCAAGCTAAACGTTGACGATTGTGGAGCCATTGCCGCACGGTATCAAATACGGGGGATTCCCACGATCCTAATATTTAGCGGCGGCGAAATTCACGAACAGATGGTGGGGGCTAGTTCCAAGGAAAATATCATTCGGATGGTCGACAAGGTGGCGGTACCCGAGGCGACAACCTAGATGTTGTTGCTGTAGATCCGGAAAGCAGGGCCGCCGTGCTCATTGTCATTGAAGATTTGCCGAAAGAATCACTGGACATATCAGGAAGAGTCGAGTTGGTTCTGGCGGATGGTACGGGTAGGAATGGACTGCTTATCACCGACCCGGTCGCCTACAAACTCGGGGTCCTGAAACAAGAATCCGGAGTGCGCGTAACGGGGAGTGTGGAAGCAGTCGTTGAGGCATCGTGCAGCCGGTGTGCTAAGCGATTCTCAATACCTCTGGTACGCCAGTTTTCGGTATTTTTCGTTGCTGCAGATGTACAAGATGGGCTCTTTAAGGCCAAACTTGACGAGGATGACCTCGATATTGATTATTACGACGACGGCAGTATTGATGGGCTGCAGCTCTTAGGGGAGCAAATCATCTTGGAAGTTCCGATGAAACCCTTATGTGAGCAAAACTGCAAAGGTCTGTGTGTTATGTGCGGTACCGATCTTAATCGCATCGATTGTAACTGTGAACCAGATGTTAATCCGCTCTGGGCTCCTTTGAAGGGGCTGCGGGATCAACTCTAAAGTCAGGCAGAAGAAAAGGATAAGACCGTGGCTCTACCGAAGAAAAGACATTCCCGTGCCCGCCGCGATCGCAGGAGAGCGAACGATAGCCTCCCTGTGCCGGGGCGTTCCAAATGTTCGAATTGCGGGAGAGACAAGTCGCCCCACCGTGTTTGCGCGCATTGCGGTTATTACAAGGGACGAGCCATCGTTGTATCCGACGAGGACTAACTCCAAAATGGCGGGCAGCCCGTCCGGTGGGGTTCGATGAAAATAGCAGTTGACGCGATGGGGGGAGATCATGCGCCGGAACACCCAGTCGCGGGGGCAATTCTGGCGGCCAGGGAACTGGGTGCAGAGGTTCTTCTTGTGGGGCAGGAGAATCGAATACAAGACGCTCTCAGACGCCACTCTAGTGCACCTGATATCAGCATCGTCCACGCTGATGACGTAATAGGGATGGACGAGCCACCGGCAACGGCACTGAGACGCAAACGTAATTCCTCGATCCATATTGCTGCCAAGATGCTTCGTGACGGAGAAATTGAGGGGTTTGTGTCGGCGGGTAACACCGGGGCAATTATGGTCATCGTTAAACTCTACGTTGGGACTATAAACGGCGTTGATCGCCCCGCGTTAGCAGTTATTCTTCCGAGCAGACGTGGTCGGACGGTTTTAATTGATGTTGGCGCCAACATTGATCCCAAGAGTCATCAGCTTGTTGAATTTGGGGTTATGGGTAGCCTTTTTGCCCAAACAATCCTCGGCCTATCAAACCCGCGGGTTGGCCTGCTGTCGATCGGCGACGAGGCTAGCAAAGGGACTGAGCTAGTTCGATCGGCGCACTCTGCGTTTGAAGTGTCGCCATTAAACTTTCTTGGCAATGTTGAAGCGCGTGATATCTACAGTGGGAATGCTGACGTCGTCGTGAGCGATGGTTTTACCGGCAATGTAGTCCTTAAGACCAGCGAGGCGGTTGTAGAAACGATGCTCCACTTGCTGCGTGAGGAGTTTTCGAAGTCGCGACTTAATATGGTGGGAGCCCGAATTGCACGAAGCGCATTCACCAGCTATCGAGGACGGGTGCATTACGCAGAGTTTGGTGGTGCGCCATTACTTGGTGCGCGTGGGCTGAGCGTTATTTGCCATGGGCGATCATCTGCTCGGGCCATTATGAACGGCATTCGGGTGACGATGGAGTACGGCCGCCATCGTGTTAATGATCGGATCGAGGAGATGCTCGCAGGTTTAGTACTGGATCCGAACCACGAACGAAAAAGTCAGTGACCGGCAGAAACTGACCCTTGTAGTCGCAATGGAGAGCGAGAGATTTCCTTGTCAGAATTACAAGCTCTGCAACAGACAGCTTTCTTGTTTCCAGGACAAGGGTCCCAGTATCCCGGCATGGGGAAAGCTGTCCATGATGCTTTTCCGGAAGCTCGTGAGGTCTTTGAGGAGGCTACTTCTGGTTTGCCAATCTCTATCACTGAACTGTGTTTCGAAGCTAGCGATGAGAGGCTCCGCCGCACCGAGAACACGCAGCCGGCAATTCTCACGGTTAGCGTTGCCTTGCACCGTATCCTTGAAGCTCGCGGCTTAATGCCAAAGTGGGTTGCGGGGCACTCGCTAGGAGAATACTCAGCCTTGGTTTCAGCTGGGGTTCTTGATGTTGCAACGGCAGCGCGACTGGTGCACAACCGTGGGATCTATATGCAGCAGGCGGTCCCGGAAGGCGCGGGGGCGATGGCGGCAGTGCTTGGGCTCGACCGAGCTGAGGTTGATGATCTGTGCAATCGTTGCGGGGGTGACTTGATTGTTGAGGTCGCCAACGTAAATGCACCTGGGCAGGTGGTCGTTGCGGGGAATACGGAAGCGGTGAATCAACTGATTTCCATTTCTAAGGAGGCAGGGGCGCGGCGTGCCATCCTGCTGAACGTAAGCGCACCGTTTCATTGCTCATTGATGCAACCAGCAGCGGAACGACTAGAAAAGGACCTCGCTGAAATAGAGTTTACGGACCCTCGATTTCCTGTTGTTTGCAACGTAACTGCTACCTCGATTACCAAGGGGGAAGCAGCCCGTGTGGCTCTCGAAAAGCAGGTTACTCAGCCGGTACTATGGAGTGAGACCCTGGAGTTTCTCAGTGCACAGGGCGTGGAAGTTTTTGTCGAGGTGGGGCCAGGCAGGGTGCTGAGCGGGCTAGTGAAGCGTACCCTTGGGAGGGGTGTCGGAATTTACGCTGTTGACGAGATTGAGGAAATCGACGCTGTCCTTGCTGCCCTTGGCTGAGGGAAGCAAGGCAGAAGGAGATCGGCTATGAGCCGAGTGTTTGAAGAGCACGTTGCCATGATCACCGGTGCCTCGCAGGGCATCGGCGAGTCTATCGCCCAACGGCTAGCGAGTGAGGGATGTAATTTGATTCTCGCGTCGCGGCGGAAAGAGGCATGCGAAAAGGTTGGGACACTTTTGGGAAAGGAAGGGATCGATACCCTTTCCGTAGCGATGGATGTTGGCGACCTGGAGTCAGTTGCGGCATCCGTAGAGGTAGCTTTGGAACGTTTTGGGCACATCGATTTTCTTGTTAATAACGCTGGAATCGCACGCGACAATCTGCTTGTGCGACTGGACCCAGCGGATTGGGACGCCGTACTGAGGACGGACCTGACGGGTGTCTATAACTGCACGAAGACCGTGCTAAGATCGATGCTCCGAAGGCGAAGCGGCAGGGTGGTTACGATCAGTTCAGTTGTTGGTTTGCTTGGCAATTCGGGCCAGACTGCCTACGGCGCAGCCAAGGCGGGTGTATTAGGATTCACTAAGTCGTTGGCCAGAGAAATCGCGTCGAGAAACATTACGGTTAATGCGGTGGCGCCGGGGTATATTTCGACGGAAATGACTGCTGGGCTGTCTGAGCGGGCCACGGAAAACCTTCAGCAAAAGATTCCACTGGGCCGGCTGGGCGTCGGCGCAGATGTTGCTGGGGCTGTAAGGTTTCTCTTATCGGAAGATGCAGCCTATATCACGGGGCAAATCCTGAGCGTAGACGGTGGCATGTATATGTAGGTTTTACACCATATTGGCTTGTCGATTCAATGCGCATCGGAGATGCGTTAGTAGGAGGTAACGTATGGATACGTTGGAAAAGGTAAGAATGATTATCGTCGAGCAGCTCGGTGTGGATGCGGCCGAAGTTACCGCGGAAGCATCGTTTATTGACGACCTGGGTGCTGATTCGCTGGACACAGTGGAATTGGTAATGGCATTCGAGGAGGAGTTCGACCTTGAGATTGCAGATGAGGATGCTGAGAAAATTACAAAAGTACAGGATGCCGTAACTTATATTGACGGGCACTCGACTTAGGATGCCACCTGCGAGAATTTGGCGCCGGGTCGCCTGAGACGAGTAGAATTTTATGGATCAAAGAGTTGTTATCACCGGTGTCGGTATCGTCAGTCCGTTGGGTGTTGGTACCGAAGAAACGTGGAAGGAGTGCGTCGCAGGTACTCCAGGCGTTTCTCCAATTACCAAGTTCGATTGCGAAGGCTTTGCGGTCCAGATCGCGGGGGAGGTGAAGGGCTTCGACCCACTTGACTACGCATCCAAAAAAGACATCAAGAAGATGGACTATCACATTCAGTACGCTCTGGCGGCGTCTACATTCGCGCTCGACGCGGCGGGACTAAATGGGGCGGGACCCTATTCAGCGGACCGAATGGGAGTTTTAATTGGCTCTGGCATCGGGGGACTGAACATGATGGAGATTCATCATCGAACTCTTCTGGATAAGGGGCCGGGCAAGGTAAGCCCATTCTTCATCCCAGGGCTGATTGTCAATGAAGCTGCAGGTTGGGTGTCGATCAAATTTGGCTTAAAAGGGCCGAACTCAGCCACCTGCACAGCCTGTACAACCGGCTCGCATGCCATCGGTGATGCCTGTCAGATCGTTGGGCGGGGTGATGCTGATGTGATGATTGCTGGTGGTACCGAGGGCGTCGTTTGCGCCCTTGCGATAGACGGTTTTGCGGCAATGCGGGCTCTATCCACCCGTAACGAGGAACCCGAGCGTGCAAGCCGGCCTTTCGATGCGGATCGAAATGGTTTCATCCTTGGCGAGGGAGCTGGGGTTTTGGTACTCGAACGGGAGGAAACAGCTCGTAAACGCGGCGCACCCATCGTAGCTGAAGTTGTCGGCTATGGTATGTCGGGTGATGCTCACCACATTAGTTCTCCGCCGCCGGATGGTAATGGTGCGGTACGGGTTATGTCTGGAACCCTCGATAACGCTAAGGTCAATGTGGACCAAGTAACCTATGTGAACGCTCACGGGACCTCGACGCCAGTGGGGGATCGTATCGAAACAAAGGCAATCAAAGATGTCTTCGGTGATCACGTCGCAAAGCTCGCTGTATCCTCGACGAAATCGATGACTGGTCACTTGCTTGGGGCAGCTGGAGGTGTGGAGGCTGGCTTCTGCGCGTTGGGTCTTCGGGACCAGATAATCCCGCCGACGATCAATTATGAGACACCAGATCCCGAGTGCGATCTTGACTATGTCCCCAACGATGCCCGCGAAGCTAAACACGAGTACGCTCTGTCGAATTCGTTTGGATTCGGCGGTACCAATGCCGCACTTTTGTTCAAACGGTACTAGGCTTCTCAGTGTCCGAGGAAGATCTATTCGAGATTCGCGCGCAGAAGCTCCAAGCGTTTGAAGACTCCGGTGGTGTGGCGTTCCCCCGAGGATTTGATGTGGATGCGACCTTGGGAGCAGTAGTTGCCCGGTTCGCCAACCATGATGTGGAAGAACTCAAGGCTACGCCAACAAATCTCCGGTTGGCTGGCCGGATCCGCACGAAACGGGAGCACGGGAAGACGTCCTTTTCTGACATCAGTGACGGCAGCGCTAGTATTCAACTCTATGTGCGCAAGGACGATCTCGGAGACGAAGTCTACGACGCCTGGCAGACCCTTGACATTGGGGACTATGTGGGTGTCGAGGGAGGTCTCATGCGGACCCGTAGCGGCGAGCTGACGTTACGAGTTGATAGCTACGCGCTGCTTGCCAAATCATTGCGCTCGCTGCCCGAGAAGTGGCACGGGCTAAAAGACACAGAGATTCGTTATAGAAAGCGTTATCTCGATCTCGCCGTCAATGATGAGGTTCGTGAAATATTCCGTTGTCGTGCCAAGACCCTTCGGGCGCTGCGTGCCCATATGGATGCTTATGGGTTTATTGAAGTGGAAACACCCATCATGCAACCGCAATATGGTGGAGCCCTTGCCCGCCCATTCACCACTCACCACAACACACTTGACATCGATTTGTACCTTCGAATTGCCCCAGAGTTGTACCTGAAACGTCTCTTGGTAGGTGGTCTTGAAAGGGTCTACGAGCTTAATCGGAACTTTCGCAACGAAGGTGTTTCGACTCAGCACAATCCTGAATTCACTATGCTGGAGTTCTATGCTGCTTACTGGGATTATCAGCGCATGATGGAGTTTGTCGAGGAACTCCTTACCGTGTGCGTGGAAGCGGTCCTGGGTACTCCAGACTTCATTTATCAGGGCAATATGGTTTCAATGGAGCGGCCATGGAGACGCATAACGTTTGCTAACGCCCTGATGGAAATCGGGGACGTCCCCGGCCATGTACTTGGGGATGAGAAAGCCTTTCGTGCCTGGTTGCAGGAACGGGACGTGGCGGCGACGGATCTTTCGCTTGGGTATATGTGGGAAGCGGCCTTGAGTCGCTTCGTACAGCCTTTGTTGCTCGCACCTACGTTTATCACGCACTTCCCGCAAGACGTCTCTCCCTTTGCAAAAGCAACCACGGACGATGACGGCCTTGTGGAGCGCTTCGAGATTTATTGGGGAGGCCTGGAGACAGGCAATGGTTATTCTGAACTCAACGACCCCCGTGAGCAGCGAAGTCGAATGGAAGCGATGGCCGGGGGAGGGACTAAGGAATTATCTGAACAGCGTGTTGATGAGGACTATATCCTGGCTCTTGAACACGGAATGCCTCCGGCTGCAGGGTTCGGTGTCGGCATTGACCGCTTGATGATGTTGCTTACCGATTCAGCGTCGATACGTGACGTCATACTCTTCCCGCTACTGAAACCAAAAGAAGTGGACTGAGTGGCTCGAGCCGACAGGGCCGTCGTTTAATTCCCCGGATAAAGTAACGTGTTGCTATGATGCGATATGAGGTGTTTCTAGCTCTTCGCTACTTGAAAGCTCGCCGTAAACAAGCGTTCACTTCTATCGTTTCGTTCGTCTCGATCCTTGGAATCTCGGTTGGTGTGGCGGCATTGGTTATTGCATTGGCTTTGTTGACGGGCTTCCAGCAGGATATTCAGACGAAGATTATCGACGCAAACGCGCATATTGTTCTGTGGGCTTTTGGCGATGAGCCGATGGTTGAATACCCCGAGGTGGTTAGTACGGCCATCTCCGTCCCTGGCGTGGTCAACGCAGCCCCTGCGATTCTTCGCCCAGCGGTTATTAACAATGGGTTTAGCCTTTCCTTTGCCACGTTCAAAGGCATTGATCCTGAGGCTGGAACGCTTGACCTCCTTAATCGCGTTGTTGAGGGGAGCATCAGTGGCCTGCGGTCAGGAGGTGAGCTAAATGGGGCGTTGATTGGCCGAGGTATGGCCGACAATATGCTGCTTCGTGTTGGCGACGAGCTAGAGGTATTGATTTATGACCAGGACAGGATTACCCCCCTGGGGGTTGGGGGACTGAAATTTGAGCGGCTTCGAGTCGCGGGAATTTTTGATGCCGGGATGTTTGAGTACGACACAGCCTGGGTTCTGGTCCACCTAAGGACAGCACAAGAAATGTTCAGTGCCTTCCGGGACCCGGAAGGGCCAGAGGGGGTGGGCCAGGTATCTTTCGTGGAGATTCGCGTGGAAGATATTTACGGAACCGAAGCCGTTATGGGTGAGCTGCGGGAGCGGCTGGGCTCGGAATACGTTATGCAGGACTGGAGACAGATGAACAGCCTATTTTTCGCGGCGCTAAACCTTGAACGCTTGGCGATGTTCGTCACCATCAGCCTTATCGTTTTTGTTGCTGCGCTGAATATCGTCGCTACACTTGTCCTTATGGTCATGGAGAAGAACCGGGACATCGGTATTCTCCTGTCGATGGGGGCGACGAGGCTCGGTATTCTGTACGTTTTTATATTCCAAGGTTTGTTTATTGGTCTGATGGGAACGGCGACAGGGTTGGGGTTGGGGATTGGAGCGTCATGGCTTGCTGATCATTACCAGATCATCTCCTTGCCGGCAGAGGTTTATTACCTGACACATGTACCGTTTATCGTTCGCCCAGTCGATTTCACGGTCATAGCAGTAATGGCAGTGGCGATCTCGTTCGTTGCAACGCTATATCCGTCCTGGCGGGCCAGTCGCCTCGACCCGGTTGAGGCGTTGCGTTACGAGTAAGAGGTTCTCTGATGGCTGAAGCTATGATTGAAGTCCAGGGAGTTTCCAAGAGCTACCCCTCGGGTGACGGGATGCTTCATGTGCTCTCTGGTGTTGACTTAAGCATAGAGGCTGGTGAGCGCGTTGCCATCTTCGGTGCCAGCGGAGTCGGTAAGAGCACATTTCTGCATCTTCTAGGTGGGCTCGATCACCCGGACGCTGGGGCAATTCTCTTTCAGGGACGACGGCTGGATGAAATGAACGAGCCGACCCTTGCCCAGTACCGCAGCCATGAAGTAGGTTTCGTTTTCCAGTTTTTTCAGCTGCTTCCGGAATTCACAGCCCTGGAAAATGTCATGATGCCGTTGCTTATCGCCCGTGAGCACGGCAGCGACATCCGCGAGCGTGCGACCGAACTACTACACCAGGTCGGCATTAAGGCACGTAGCCATCATTTCCCGTCCCAACTTTCTGGCGGGGAACGACAGAGGGTGGCGATAGCGCGAGCCTTGGTGAGTAGGCCGAGCCTGGTTTTGGCTGACGAGCCCACTGG
>Ga0310123_10003463_pt1 | contig 12218 bp, 11 predicted proteins | sample CB6_AW_1057_MG_FD_203505 | JGI IMG/M metagenome (GOLD analysis project Ga0310123, IMG submission 203505) | Marine microbial communities from Western Arctic Ocean, Canada - CB6_AW_1057 | ecosystem: Environmental > Aquatic > Marine > Oceanic | place: Canada: Western Arctic Ocean | collected... | reverse complement strand
GATGTTGCCCGACTGCTGGGCCGCGGCGCATCCCGAGGCAATCCTCACACATCGACTCGAAGAATCCCGAGCCAGAGCGGCCCGCACCCAACGGCGTCGAGCCCATCGTCGAGTCCGTTCGAATTAGTCGCTCCGTTCCATTCTCGCCAACATGACCACGGACAGGACGGACGCGTACACGAAGAGTGTACGCAATCGAAAAACATCCCTGAACACATGCATGAGCCGGTGGAAGAGCGGAAGTTTCAGCGGTGGACGAGACAGAGAGTTGAGGCGTCTGCGCCAAGCGTCTTGCTGACGAGAGACACGGTTGCAATCGACCGACATCAGTATGATATTATCGAAGTGTAGATTCTGTTCACTGACCAGTTTTCCAGGCGCCCCGTGACACTTTGACGCTGATCCACTAACTAAGGAAGCTGTTATGCCGAATGATGCATTGTGCCAGTCGCGTCGCGATTTCATCCGTGTCTCGGCCACATCCGTCGGTTCTGTGTCGTTAGCCGGTGCCTTTGAATCATTTCTGGCCCGCTCCGCCCACGGGGAGGCCCGTTCAGTCCCCTCGGGATATGGCCTGCCGATTCTGGTCAAGGACGAGACCACCGGGCTGGAGTTGCTCCGGTTGCCGGAAGGATTTCGCTACCTTTCGTTCGGCTGGACGGGCGATAAGATGAGCGACGGACGAAGAACTCCCGGTTCGCACGATGGCATGGCAGTGATCAAAGCCGAAGGCGACATCATCACGCTCTGCCGCAACCATGAGCGAAAAGGCGTCGGTCGACCGGTGGGAGATCGCAGGATTACATACGATTCCAAGGCGATCGGCGGTTGCAGCAATCTCAAGTTCAACACCCGGCAGGGTCGCTGGCTCGAAGCCCGCTCTTCGCTCTCGGGGACGATCAAAAACTGCGCCGGAGGCCCGACCCCTTGGGGCAGTTGGCTGTCGTGCGAAGAGGTCGTCCTCAGTCCCGGTGACGTCGATTACGGCAAGCGGTTCAATCTTGCTCGGGAACATGGTTGGATTTTCGAGGTCCCCGCCGAGGGTGAAGCCAGGCCCATTCCGCTTAAGAAGATGGGACGGTTCGTCCATGAGGCCATCGCGGTCGATCCCGACACGAGTGATGTGTACGAGACCGAGGACGCGGGAACGGCCGGGCTTTACCGGTTCATTCCACACGAAAAGCAGGTCCTCTTCAAAGGGGGACGCCTGCAGATGGTGAAGGTGCTGGGGCGTCCCGATCTGCGGAAAGGCTGCCGTATGGGTGAAACGCTCGATGCCGAGTGGGTCGACATTTGGGATCCGCATCGTGGCCATTCGCCCGGCACAAAAGACAAGCACGGTGTGTTCCAACAGGGCAAGGACCAGGGCGCGACGACATTTGGCCGACTGGAGGGCTGCTGGTATGGAAACGGCGTCATTTACTTTGTGTCAACCAGCGGTGGCGACACGGGCAACGGACAAATTTGGCAATACGATCCGAAAGCCAGCCAGGTGAAGTTGGTGTTCGAATCGCCCGACGCCAAGGTGCTTGACAGCCCCGACAACATTGCCGTCAGTCCGCGCGGTGGAATCGTGCTCTGCGAAGACGGTGACTACGTTCCGCAACGGTTGCACGGCCTGACTAGGGACGGACACATTTTTCCGTTCGCCGCCAACAACATCGTGCTGCGGGGTGAACGAAACGGCATTAAGGGCGACTTCCGAACGGAGGAATGGGCAGGCGCCACGTTCAGTTCGGACGGCAAATGGCTCTTCGTCAACATTCAAACGCCGGGACTCACGTTCGCCATCACGGGACCGTGGGAAGACGGACTTCTCTGAAGTGTCGCGGGGTTTGGCGGTAGTCAGAAGTGAGCCGCACTGCGTTTTTCTGGTCGATGGAAACTTGAATCATTTTGGAGTTTTGCACACATGCTGTCTGCAACGATTCACTCGCTGGCTTTAGCCATGGTCGTCGTCGGCCAGACGTCGGACAACTCGTTTCCAGCCCATCGCGTTGTCGGAAACATCTACTACGTGGGCTCGAAGAACATCTCGAGCTTCTTAATTACCACCCCCAAGGGGCACTTTCTGCTCAACAGCGGCTTCGAAGAAACTGTTCCCTTAATCCGCGCGTCGGTCGAGTCACTGGGCTTCAAAATGCGGGACGTCAAGATCCTGCTGGCGAGCCACGCCCATTCCGACCACGTCGCCGGCCATGCGCTAGCGAAAGAACTAACCGGAGCGAAAATTTACGCCCTCCGCGGTGACGCGGCCGTCATCGCATCGGGAGGGCAGGGTCAGTACCTCTACACCAAAAGCCGCTGGAATCCGTGCCCGATCGACCGCGTCCTGAAGGACGGTGAGAAGATCGAGCTCGGCGGCGTCACGCTCATTGCCCGCCGAACTCCCGGCCATACTCGCGGTTGTACCACCTGGACGTGCCGAGTCGCCGCTGGCGGCAAGAACTACGACGTCGTCGTTGTCGGCAGCCCCAACGTCAACCCCGGCTACCGGCTCGTCGACAACCAAGACTATCCCGAAATTGCCGACGATTTCGCCAAGACGTTTCAAGTTCTCAAAGCGCTTCCCTGCGACGTTTTTCTCGGCGCGCATGGTGCCTATTACGGCATGATCGCGAAATACGAACGCTTCAAACGCGACAGCCAGAAGAACCCCTTCATTGATCCCGCAGGCTATCGCGCCTACGTCGAGCAAAAGGAACAGACCTTCCGCGCGAAACTGGCAGGACAATCCGCCGAGCTGCATCCCATCCGCATCGCAAATCCGCTGGGCGGGCACATTCATCCGGCTGCCTGCATCAGCAAGCGCGGGACAATTGTTGTGAGCTACGGCCACGTCAATCACCGCGACTTACGGATCACCCGCTCGACGGACGGCGGGAGAACATGGACGCCGTCCACGCCTTTTGTTCATACGCTGAAGAAGACGTATTACCCAGGCTCGCTCACAGCGCTCGAGAATGGACAAATCCTCCACGCTTGGAATCGTTGGAGTGACGAAACCAATGAGCAGGAGCCTCGTTCCGTCTTGTACTCGCTCTCCAGCGACGATGGCATGACCTGGATCGCCCCCCAGCCGCTTCCCAGAGATCCCCAACTCAGGAGCATCATTCGCCATCCCATCGTCGAACTTTCGCCTCATCAATGGCTGTTTTCGCTCAGCGACAAGACCTTCATTTACGACCCCGCAACGAAATCCAGTCAGCCATTCGGCGACGGACGCGTGCATGGCCTCATTCCAATCGTCCGCACCCCCGTAGGAACTTTCATCAGCGGTCAGGGTTTGCGATCCACTGACGAAGGGAAAAGTTGGACGAAAATCGAGAAGTTCCCGAATCTCAAGGCACAAGGCTGGCGGCACGAAATGGTTTGCCTGTCGAACGGTTGGTTGCTCGCCTCGGAAATCCTCGGTCCAGGATTTGGTGGCGAGAGCATTCGCTACGTCATCTCTCGCGACGATGGCCTCACGTGGGATCATGTCTTCGAGTATTACAATCCAGGCCGCCCGATCGGCGGTCGTGCCTGCCCGCGCACTGTGCAACTCGATGCGAAGACGATCGGCGTCGTCTTTTACGACATCGATACTAAACAACAAGGCGGTGCCAGTCTGTTTTTCCTGCGAATTTCGCTGCTGAAACTCGGAAGCTAACCGCTGATCGCAACCTGGCTGGGTAGACATCACCCTGACGGCTCTTTCACCTGCTGGAACAACGGTTCTTTGGTGGCATATCCCGGATTATTCATGAGGTGTTCGATCGACTAATACAAGCACGAAGCGCAAGCGAGTATGCACGGCATGGACTCACTCGCTTGCGCTTCGTGCTTGTATGCGCGGCGTTTTGGACAAGATAGTCACAACGCCTTTTCACCACTTTGCTTGCGCGAGTTGAGGTTCGCCTCATGAATAATCCGGGGTAGTCCACACCCAGAAGACGCGGTGTCAGCAAATGTTCGGATGTCGTCGGGTCAGTCGCACCCAATAATGCTGATTGGGATTCAAACAGAGACCCGAATTCGGTGAAAAGCGAATGATTGAAGTTCGATGCCTGCGTAAGGAATACAACGAGACGACCGCTCTGGAGAATTTGCATCTGCAGGTTCCCAAAGGAGAGGTGTTCGGGTTGATTGGCCCCAACGGCGCGGGCAAGACGACGTTGATTCGGATTTTGGCGACACTTCTGGAGCCGACGTACGGCGAGGTGTACATCGACGGCTTCAACGCCCTCGAGAAACCGCTGAAGGTGCATCCGCTGATCGGCTACATGTCCGATTTCTTCAGCCTGTACGATGATCTGCTTGTCTGGGAGTATCTCGACCACTTCGGACGCTGCTACGGTGTGCGTCCCCGTGAGCGGCAGCGGTAATCCGAGAATGTGCTGGAACTCGTCAGCCTGCAGGAGCGACGAAACGACCCGATCTCCGCGCTGTCCCGCGGCATGCGGCAGCGGTTGTGCTTTGCAAAGACACTACTTCACGAGCCGAAGCTGCTATTGCTCGATGAACCCGCCAGCGGTCTCGATCCGGCAGGGAGAGTCGAGTTTCGCGAAATGCTCAAACAATTGAACCAGATGGGCCGCACCGTCCTGATCTCCTCTCATATTATTTCCGAGATGACCGAGTTTTGTACGTCGATCGGAATTATCGAAAAAGGAAAACTGCTAGCAGCCGGCCGGGTCGAGGACATCCTCGAACAACTCAAAGCCGGTTTGCGGTTGGAGGTCGAAGTGCTCGAAAAGGCCGACCGAGTTGTAGAGGTTTTGAAGTCAAACACGTTGGTTCGGCACGTTTCTGTCGACGGCTTACACATTCATTGTCGTTTCGAAGGCTCCCGTGAACAGTTGCCCGATTTGCACAGAGAATTTGTGAATGCCGGCATTCCGTTGCTCACCTTTGCAGCACGGACTGACAATCTGGAAGACATCTATATGAAGATTTCCGCACATGAAGTCTCATAAAGTAGTTTGCTCGCAAAATAGGACATCGCGAGGATGATTCGACTCGACTATTTGGACCACCCGCTGGTCATTAAATCGCTGCGAGTGAAATATCGCGGTGGCCGACTTGCGATGTTGGCCGGCTGCTACGTTCTGCTTTTGCTGGCCGGCCTGATGATCATGCAGCGATTCAGCCTGGACGTCGGTGGTCCGATGTGGATTCGCAATTACTTCATCGGGATGATTAGCCTACAAATGTTAATTTCTGCCGTCATTGCGATGTCGGCCACCGCAAGTTCGATGCAGTCGAAAGTCACTTCACGCACGCTTGACCTCCAGCGGATTGCCGGTCTCAGCCCGGCTCAAATTATTTTGGGAAAGGCGTTCGGCGAGCCGACGTCCGCCTACTTGTTCTCTCTCGTCACTATTCCCATTGCCGCCATTTGCTGTACCATCGGCGGCGTCAACATTTTCATTGCGGTGTTGATGTATCTCACGCTGGCTACCACAACGTTCATGATGGCCTGTCTCGGTCTACTGAACCATTTGGACTCCGCAAAAAAGAGCGATGGGGCCTCGCGAGGTATGTTGGTGGTAGTGTTAGTACCGGTGCTGATCGCCCAGACCTCAATGGCCGGCACTACGGGCTTCCACCGAGGCATCACGGCAGCGATCGGTTTGCTAACACCCGCTCCGGCAATTCAGGCGATGATCGTGCCCAACAACCCAACCGGCTGGAATGCCTGGTCGGCCGGATTGCCATTCTTCGACACGCAAGTCCCGTTTCTCATTCTTACCTCGTTGGTGCAGTTGACTGTTTCAGCCTGCGTGATTTCTACGATGGCGCGGCGACTCGCGGCGGTGACACAAACTTCCCTGAGCAAAGTGATGACATACAGCCTGCTGATCGTTGATGACGTTTTGTGGACGGGACTGTACTTCGACACTATTCAAACCGGCGCGGACCTGACGGCCAACGCAATCCTGTTTGCTGCAGTGCATTCCGTCTTTGTGCTAATCCTATCGATGCTGGCGACACCCGATCGTGAAAGCTATCTTAGCTGGATTTGGCGATTCTGAAGTCGAACCGGACCGTTACGCGATCTGATCATCGGAGAACGAACACTGAACACCCTGTCGTTGGCAGTCGGCTGGTTGGTGGGTCTAGTCGTCTATTGCCTGGGCACACTCATCCCGTTGAGTTTCATTCGACCAGGAACACTGAGTGGTGCACATTGGCTGACAATGATGATCACCTTCACGGCGAGCCTGCTGCTGATATTTTCTTCTGGGCTATTTTACCAACTTCTGTGCGTGGCCGGCGGCAAGAAAGGGGCCGTTGTAATCTTGTTCATATTTCTGACGTCGATGATCGCGGGGCCCTTCTTCGCTGGAGAGTACTTCAAATTGCCGATTTTAAGTCATCTCAGCCCGATCGGATTATTTTCACAATTGGACAATAATCGATGGAGCTACGAGACTCTCGCGCCGTTCGTTGGAATGCACCTTTTTTTCATCAGATTCTGGAGTTGGGGTCTGTTCAGAATCACGTGGGGACTCAAGCATCAGGTCGATCGCAAGCTTAGAACAATGCGAAGCGACGAGACCGTCTCCACCGCCCACGGTTGGCGGCAGATATAATATCCATCTGCTCGCCCACAAATTCATCGCACTCCAGACACCGCTGGTCGCGACTCTCGAACGGGTTTTCCGGAGAATCTTCTTGCCTTCGGAGAGCCAAAAACTGAGAATCAGTGCAGATGTTTGTCGCGAACGGGGAACGTGATCCTTACTTCGCGACAACTTGTCAGCCAGAACTCCATTATGAGATCGAGACATTTCGTGGTTGCCAAATACTTTTTTTCGGCCGCGCGGCTACTGGCGCGCATCGTGCTCTCCATTCTTCTGATCATCGGTGCATCATTCGTGACCATCTTCGTGATGGATGATATTTTCTTGGCGGTGTTTCCTATGTGAAAGCCGCTTGGTTTAGTCTTGATTGCCCTGGGATGTGCCGCTGCCGCCGTGGTGAGTATTCTGACGTGGAGAATGACAGCAACAGAGCCCAAATAGAGTACGCGTTTCTTATCTGGCGCCCTCTGGATGGAATAGACAGACTGGGACGTTACGGGGTTGATTGTTCAGTTTGCTATCTCAATGGAGGACGAGTGATGGATACAATTTCGATTCGCCTGGAAAGTTCTTTGCAGGCGTTGATGGCGGATCAGGCGGTCGCGATGGCCAAGCAGTTGGAAGTTGCCTCGCAAACTGCCCCGGATGGGAAAGTGTTGAGTTGTTTGAAACAGTTGGCCGTCGATCAGGGTCGGGAGTTTAAGCGGAAATCGTTGGAGGCCGCGTTGCAAGCCGAAGCAGAAGCGGTCGAAAAAAAACGAACGACCCGGTGAAAAACTGTGTGTGTGGAAAACGGCGTCGGCACAAAGGCAGCTCGCCTCGGACCATTCTGACAGCGGCGGGTCACGTGATGTTCACTCGCGTCTACTTCACATGTGACGCCTGTCTGAGGGGCAAAAACGCGTTGGATACCCGTTTGGGAATCACCGAATTCGTTTCCCCCCAGGCGCGTCGACTGCTAGCTCTGACGGCCGCCAGCGGGTCGTTCGCCGGCGCGGGAAAATACCTGCAGCAGTTCTGCGGATTGTCGATCAGCGAGCGCAAGATTCGAGACGTCGCGCAGCGGGAAGGACAGCAGATCGCCGAGTGGCAGCGGACGGCGAACGAAGCGCAGCAACCGTTACGCGAAGCGACGGGCGACGTCGAACTTCAGACGGACGGCATCAGCGTCAACACCTGGGAGGGCTGGCGGGAAATGAAGATCGGCTTGTTCCTGAAGCGAGAACGGGGCGCAGCCGCGGCACCCGACGAATGGAACACGCGGAGCTTGCCGGCGCCGCATGCACGGCTGGCGTTCGCGGCCATCGAAAAGTGCGACCGCTTCTGTTCTCGCTGGGACCGCTGGATGAAACGGCTGGGCATTGACGATCCGTCGGAAGCCAGCGTCCTGGCCGACGGCGCTTGCTGGATTTGGGACCGCGTGGAAACCGTGTTCCCGGACTCCGCGGGCGTGCTCGACATTTACCACGGCAGCGAACACGTCGCCGCGACGGCCAAAACGCTTTACGGTGAAGGCAGCCCGCTGGCGGGTGAATGGACCGAGTCCGGACGGAAGGCATTGCTGCACGGCGGCTGGAGTCACTTGAATCGGCAGATCGCGGCCGCCGAAGCCGAACTGGGTCTCACGATGACTGCTGAACGGAGCCTGAAAGAATTGGTCGGGTATTTCGCGAATCAATCGAGTCATTTGAATTACAAAGGGCGACTGGCCGAAGGTCGCTCGATCGGCAGCGGAGCAGTGGAAGGCGCTGCGAAGAATCTGATCGGCCGCTGCCTCAAACAAACCGGCGCCCGCTGGCGAGTCCGCCGCGTTAACCGCATGGCAACACTCTGCAGTGCCTTCGACAGTGATCACTGGGATGCCTATTGGAATTTCGTCCAAAATTGACTGCCGAAATTTAAACGCGCACCCTTTCTGGCGATTGTGGCTTGGCGAAGGTGCTCTCCAGAGATATACTTTGCAGAGACGTTGGCTTTTCTCAGGGAAGCTGGGTCAACGCGGTCGGAGAAAGCGAGTAGCGTTGTTCATGCGAGTGGAGAGCGTTTTCCGGCCGAACGGGGCTTTCTGGCAGAGCTGGATCCTCTTGCAGCCCCGTTGAACCTGTGTCGGCATGTTCGCCGCACATTTCTGCTGCCAACCATCGGTTGTGTTGACCGCTCTGGAAAGCCGCTGGCGTCGTTCGGGACGCACCGAATTCTGTGACTTTGCTTGTTTGTCCAGAGTTCCCGTTGAGGCGGCGTTTGCTGTTTGGTGGTGTTGGTCCGACCTGCTTCACTGGTCCGATCTCCTGCACTGGGGCGAACACCTGAGGGGTCGGTGAAGTGTTTCGCCTGCTCCCGCGCATTGCTTTTGCGAGTGCGCTGTTGCTGTCGGGCGGAACCGACAACCACGCCGTGGTTGATCGCCCATAGCCAGAATTGAAGACCCGTGAAGTTCGGTTTCCAGACCTTGGAAAGTCCGGCTTCTCATGTTGATTCGTTGAAAACGTTCAGCACTTGCGGAAGTCGGCGTCTTGGAATCCCTGTTTTTGAAACGACCTATTAAGGAAGACCATTGAAGACTTTTGAGGAACTTAAGTTGATTGCGCCGCTGCAGCGTGCACTGGCTGATGAGAAGTATGAAACTCCGACGCCCATTCAGGCGCAAACGGTTCCAGCAGCGCTCCTGGGGCGTGATGTGCTGGGCTGTGCCCAGACCGGAACCGGAAAGACGGCTGCGTTCGCTTTGCCGATTCTAAACCGGCTGGGACAGCGAAATCGCAAGGCGATGCCCAATCACCCCTTCGTGCTCGTGTTGGCCCCCACGCGAGAGCTGGCGATCCAGATTGGAGAAAGCTTTGCGACATACGGCAGGTATCTGAAGCTTCGTCAGGCCTTGGTGTATGGCGGAGTGAGCCAGGGGAACCAAGTGCGGGCCCTGAATCGGGGAGCACACATTCTTGTTGCCACGCCAGGCCGCTTGCTCGACTTGATGAATCAGGGATACATTGAGTTGGATCGATTGGATGTGTTCGTTCTGGACGAAGCGGACCGGATGCTCGACATGGGCTTTCTGCCGGATCTCAAGCGGATCATCAGTAAACTGCCGGACCAACGGCAGTCACTGTTCTTTTCGGCCACCTTGCCGCCGAAAATCATTCAGCTCTCGCAGCGCCTGGTGAGGGATCCGGTCAGCGTCAACGTCACGCCAAAGTCGACAAGTGTGGAAAAGATTGAGCAGCGGGTGTTGTTCGTCGAACGCAGCGAAAAAAAGGCGCTATTACGAAAGATTCTCAGGGCTGACGGCGTCGAGCGGGCCCTAGTGTTCACCAAGACGAAACGGGCTGCGAATTCGCTTGCGGAACAGCTTGTGCGAAACGGGATCAAGGCCACCGCGATTCACGGCAACAAGTCGCAGAGCGCCCGGCAGCGGGCCTTGGAAGCGTTCCGACGCAAGCAGGTGCAGGTACTGGTGGCCACAGATGTCGCCGCACGGGGAATTGACATCGACGGCATCACACACGTCGTCAACTTCGACCTTCCGATCGAACCGGAAGGCTACATCCATCGGATCGGTCGCACCGGGCGAGCTGGCGCCGAGGGAGTGGCCCTGTCGTTCTGCTGTGCGGGCGAACGCCGCGAATTACGGGCGATCGAGCAATTGATCGGCCAGAAGGTGCCGATCGACACCGAACTATCACAGTCCGAACCCCAAGAGCACAGGCCATCGCCTCAGCCGCGTGGCCGGCAAGACGCCGCCTCCAAGCGCCCAGGTTCACAGCGACCTGCCGCTCGTTTTTCGGCCGGCGCATCGGGCGAAAAAGACAAACCGAAGCAGAGGCGGCGGTCGCGACGGAAGGGGCTGCGTCTCAGGCAACGCGTCAAGCAAACGAGTTAGAGCGGTTTTCGTTTTCACGAGGCCACGCGGATCGCGCATTCAGGCGAAAATTCAAAGAAAAGTGACCACAACAAACAACAAGTTGTAGTAGCAAGCTGCCGATGGGCAACCGGCCCGGTTGGATCAAGTCATTCCCTCGATTTCAAGGAGAACAACCATCGCCAGAAATCAAAATACCTATGCCAAACGTCAACGCGAGATGGAGAAGAAGGCAAAGGCCGAAGCCAAGCGGGTCCGACGCATCAAGCGGAAGCAAGGTGGTGACGCGAGCGATTCACCGGAGCAGTCGGACGTCGAGCAGTCGGACGTCGAGCAGTCGGACGTCGAGCAGTCGGACGTCGAGTCGAAGATACCGGATGAATCGAACTGACGTCATCGAGCCCAGGATTTGTACCGGCCGAACATGTTCTATCACAGCGCGTCTGCGGCGAAGTCAGCGATTCGCTCGCCGGAGTTCATACCCAATGCGCGGTGCGACAGACGGATGCGAAGCGCCTCAAGCGTGACGAGTTTCGCGAGCAGATTCGCAACCAAACGATTCGGTGGGCTGTCTCCGCATGAGCTTCGCCACTAATCAAACGCGGCCTCATCTGGCCGCACAGACGCGCCAGCGGAGGCGATAGTATTTCGACATACCCAAAAAACGAATGAGTTGTTGCGACAGTTGACTCGGTCGGCCGGCGGAACGGAGTGGAACGTGGTCGAGGTATTAGGGGCGGGGTGCGACCATCGGCAGATTGCGGGGCCTGCGGATGCGGAACCCGAAATCGCGCAGTTCCTCTGGCCGCGCTTCGCCATAAGTGACCGTCGTGCCACCGTCGTCGATCTCATTGGTAAACCGGCTGTAGACGACCGCCTCGTCGTCGGTGCGGCGGTAAATCACCGGCATCGGCTGCGGCGCGTACGGATCGTCATCGTCGGGCAGCGATGATAGATAGTCCGGCCGCAAGTCGGCGAGCCGGTCGGGGAATTCACCGCGGTCCCGGTAATACGCCTGGGCCGCCAGCGCAACCTGCAGGCAGACGCGCCGGACCTGCTCGCAGTCGATGAAGTCGAGGAGACTTGCAGTGTCAGCGTCGATCAGTTTCGAGTCCTTGAGAACATCGATTAGTCTGTGCGCAGGAAGATGGCCGGCCGGCATCACACCGACCGCCGATTCGTCAAAAATGTAGCCATCAATCAGCGGTGGACGGTCGCGCCGAAAGTTGTCAACGAACACCAGTAGATTGGCCGTAAGGTGTGCCACGAGTAGGCGGCTGAATTCCGGTTCGGCCAGTAGCCAAGTTTCCAATTTTGATCCCAGAGGCGGGTCGATGTCGAAGCCCGGGATGCCCTCCAGGATGCCTAACTCCTCGTAACTATCCTTCATGGCGTCGTACGACCATTTCGCATACTCCTGCCGGGAAACTAGATAATTCACTTTGACCGTCGTCGAAGGTTTCTCCATCAATCGAGCAGATGTCTGAACGACCGAAAGGAGATCGAGCAGTTCATCCCGGGTTACGTCTGGATGCTGCATCCACTTCTCTGTCGAACCGGCTGAAAACGCGAAATAGTCTGCTCCCATCATATGATCGAGCCCGGGCGCGCTGCGGGTTACGAGACCGCTATAGCGGAAGGAAGCAAGCAGCCAGGGGAGGGCCTCAGCCGGTTTGCCCGTTTTTGTCAGGCGTTCGATTTCCAATTGACACCAACGGACCAGATCGCGACTCGCCTGCATCTTGGTAATGTAGGGTGCTTCCGAGAGCTTGGCGATTGGTGCGATCTGATAG
>Ga0310123_10003462_pt1 | contig 12219 bp, 11 predicted proteins | sample CB6_AW_1057_MG_FD_203505 | JGI IMG/M metagenome (GOLD analysis project Ga0310123, IMG submission 203505) | Marine microbial communities from Western Arctic Ocean, Canada - CB6_AW_1057 | ecosystem: Environmental > Aquatic > Marine > Oceanic | place: Canada: Western Arctic Ocean | collected... | reverse complement strand
TGGCTGTTATCAGTAGAAACATTATCAACTACGATAACTTCAAAGTTTTTGTAATTTGACGAAAAAACAGAATCCACACAATCTAACAAAAGTTTACCAGCATTGTAATTGAGTATAATAATACTAACAAGTGGTTGTTCTTTTTGTGACATATCTCAAAAACTCATAATCATTTATGGAAGTTGCCCACCATGTATTTTAGAATTAAATAGTTCATAATTTATTTTAAAAATTTTTACATGATAGGTAAATCCATCATTTTTAGAATCCCATTCCTTAATTAAATAAGAATAATTTTGTTCATTGTAAAATATGTCCTTAAGAAAGTTTGGTCTATGATCCATTGTGTCAGCAATCAAGTGGGATAGTTGCTTATCATGTTCTAAAATAAACGATTCAACCGAATCAAATTTGTCCGAGTCATCTATTCCAAATTCATTGATCAGTGATATCACCTTAGTTTTTTGCGGTAAGAAGTTATATTCCATTGTGCGTGGGGTACCATCAGGATTAGTTCGTTCAATATTTTCATGAAATGATTTAAAATCTATCCATCTTTTATCTACCTCCAAACCACGAATATAGTCACTTTCTGGATAATAGTCATTTATTGCCATATTATTTTCAATAATTTTTTTTGCAATTAATACAGATTCTCTTTCATGTTCAGAATCAACTTTGTAATTATAAAATAAAACACTTGTAAGGATTAAGATGGCTATAATTATAGCAATCAGCATATTTTTTTTCTGGAATTTTTCTATGAATAATTTGATTGGAAGTGTAGATAAAATACAAAATAATGGGAATAGTGAATACAGATATTTCGTTTCTAGCATTGGATATGAGTAGGCATAAAAAGCAGGAATGGATATCATTACTGCTATTACAATAATTGTGATTCTGTTATATGATAAATTTTTGATAAATAAGATGAAACCTATGGGCGCTGTAATTATAAACATAGGTATCATTACCCATCCAAGATATTTTGGAAAATTTTCTAATCCTGTAAAGACAGAGATACCAGAACCTGAGTTTGTTAGCTGTTCATTTAATACTGTATCAGAATCTTCATTAAATGAATCAAAATATTTGTCTGATGTGTGAATTATTCTACTAAAGACAGATTGACCGGGTGTTATTTCTTCATTATGCATAACAAAAGGCATGACTATTAGCAAAAACAAAAATCCTGCAAAAAGATATTTTGGTATTTTTATTTTTTCTTTTTTAAACTTAAAAATTAACATAAGAAAGATTGCAAAAAATAGAAATATTCCTTCAGGACGAATTATTGTACATATTCCTGAAAGGACGAATGAAAGATAAACCAATTTTTTAGAAGTATTTAGAAAAAATAATACTGTTGTGACAAAAAGTAATATGAATAATGGATCGCCAGTTCCATACAAAGAATTTTCTATTAATCGTGGGGCGAATCCAAATAATGCAATCCCAATAATACTGTATTTTGCTTCAACAAACCTATTGCATAGGAAATATAATGGAAATATTGTAAGACTAGATATTACGATGCTTGAGACTTTTTGTATCTGCATGTATGACATCGTTTCGTTAAAATCAAAAATGTGAAATAGTCCTGCAAGAAAAACTGACCAACCATGCTTTGTAACGGTATAATTTTCTGGTAGACCTCCTAACACGTGAATATCCACTGCATAGGAGAAAGATTTCAACGAATCCATGATTATTGGAATTTCAGAATCATATACGCTAAATCTCAACACCAATGAAATTATCCAAATGGATAAGACAAGAAAAAACACTTTGCTCTTAAAAAAAGACGAGTATTTTTTATTACTTATTTCAATCTCGTTCAATTAAGCTCTCTCAATACGCTAGCGAATTGGTATAACAAGATTACTTATGTTTAATATTTTACATCAATTAGTATTATTTCGTAATTTTATCTGTTCTGGTTTTTTTATTACTTGTTCAGTATTAAATACCAATAATCTCACTCATTGTTTAGTATACATTTCTTTTAATGCACTTCTTTCAATTTTTCCAGACTCATTTTTAGGTACACTATCTATAAAAATAAAGTTCTGTGGAATTTTATATCTTTCAAGCGTTTTAATACAATGAGCTAGTATTTCGTTTGTTTCTAAATTAACTTTTGTAACTATAAATGCAACTGGAATTTCCCCAAATGTTTTATCAGTAACTCCAATAACTCCTACATCTTGTATTTTATCTAATTGTTTAATTGCTAATTCAATTTCTGTAGGCGAAACTTTTTCCCCACCAACGTTAATGATATCATCTTTTCGTCCCTTAAGATACAAATATCCATCATTGTCAAAAAAACCTAGATCTCCTGTTGCTAACCAACCATCGTTTATTTTTGATTCTTCTGCAGTTCCTGCCCAATATTCATCAATAACATTTGGACCATTTATCAATACTTCACCTATTTCGTGTTGATTGCTAGTATTACCATTATTTGTAATAATTTTTATTTCCACATTAGGTGCGGGCTTCCCCACTGATTCAATTTTTGTAATATCATTATTAAACAACAAGAAAGTTGATCGTGATGCTTCAGTTAATCCATAATAGGTAAAGAAATCTGTTAAGGGAAATAAATCAATAATTTCTTGAACATCATCTTTTGGCATTGGCGCACTATTAGTTAATAAATAATGAAAGTTTTTTCCTGCCTCTTTAAATTCCTCTTTATAATTAAGTAAAATCTTCTGAAATGTTGCTGGAACACCTACAAATCCAGTGGCTTTGTTTATAGTTACTGCATCTATTATTTCTTTTAGATTAATTGAGTTTCTAAAAATAATTGCGGTAGCCCCCTGCGCAATTGTAGTATGAAGACATCCTAGTCCAAATGAATGCGAAAGTTGGAGTGGATTAATTTCAATGTCATCAGATCTTACCCCTATAATTTTTATGATATTGTTAGTTACAAATATGATATTTTCATGTTTTAATTTCACTCCTTTTGGAATGCCAGTTGTTCCAGATGTAAAAATAATACTAGAAACTTCATTAAATTTATCATGAATAGTGTTATGATTAATTTTTGAACTAAGGCTGTTATTAATTAGATCAGAAATTAAAATATGCTTATATTGATTTCTAGTTATTTTATTTTCCAATGTTTCAGAGCATACTATAATCACAGGTTTTACTTTTTGAATTTGGAATTGAATTTGTTTCTCTGATGAATTTGGTGGAATTATATGCACAATTCCACCCGCCATTAAAATTCCGAAATAAGTAATGGTAAAACTGATTGAGTTTTCACTGAATAACGATATTGTTTGTCCATGGTTTATCATATTCTGGATACTGTTTGAAACAAATTTTGAATTTTTTAATAACTCATTATATGTGATAGATGCTGTATCATCTTTAATAGCAATTTTATTTGGATATTTTTCAGCAGATAATTCCAGAAATTCATAAACAGCCTTCATTTAGATATACACTTCACTTTAGTTGGTATTTATTTTCAATAATCAGTTTGACTAGTTGAAATTCAAACTCAGTATCAATCATTATTCCGGTTTCAATTGGAATTTCTAATGGTATGGCTTTAGAAATTTCAGTCCTAACTTTCCTCTTAGGAAAAAGAAATTTCTTAACATCATAAGTATGAAGACCATTCATTTGAAAAACTTTTGGTGCTTTCTGTCTAGATGTAGGTCTATTTGTCAATTGTCTGCACAGCCTGAGATGATTATTTTTTGTAATTTCAACTATGTTATAATATGGATTTAGATGTTGATCATAAACCCCAATTACTAGATTTGCTTTTTTTCTTTTCAACAGACTAATTGATTTTTTAATATCACTATTTCTAATGAATGGAACTGTACAATCGCGGGATATCATTACATCAAAATTGTAGCCTATTTTGAATAGTTGATTAATTGTATGTACTAGTACATCATCACTGGTTGCAGCATCTGTAGCTAAAGATTTAGGTCTCATAAATGGAACTTCAGCACCATATCTTTTAGCAATCAAAGCAATTTCTTTATCTTCAGTAGACACAACAACATGGCTGAAAATCTTCGATTGGATTGACTTCTCTATTGTATAAGCAATGAGCGGTTTTCCACCAATTTTTCGTATATTTTTTTTCCGTACACCCTTAGAACCACCTCTTGCAGGAATAATACAAACCGGTTTCATAGACCTTGATAAAAATACGAATTAATAATAACTACTCTGAATTTCACAGTAATCAGTATCAGATATTTTACTGGTAATATTTTTAATTGGGTGTGATATGAAATTTGCATATAAATGTCTGTAAACAGAGTATATGCAACCGATTCAAAAGTACGATGGTTTGCCTCCGAGGGAGATGTTAATTCCAAACTAGCCTCAATCATAGGTAAAAAATTTGAGGAATATAGAGAAAAATGGGATGCTGCAAATAGATTTGAATTAGAGACTGACTTTCCACTATTTTTACAATTAGAAACTAATCAGATTTGTAATTTGAGATGCCCATCATGCCCAATAGGACAACCTGAGGCATATGCAAAGTATATTTCTCCTGAAAAAATGGATTGGAATCTATACCAGAAAATAATTCTTGAAGGAGAGAAATATGCCTGCCCTTCTTTGGAACCACAGGGAACCAATGAACCACTTCTTGATCAAAATCTTGAAAATTACATAAAATTTGCAGCAGATCATGGTTTTATCGATATTATGTTGAATACAAACGGAACTATACTCTCTGAAGAACGGGCACGAAAATTTTTAAAATCCGGTATTACAAGAGTTCGCTTTAGTTTGGATGCAGCAACTAAAGAGACTTATGAACAAGTAAGACTCGGCGGAAAATTTGACTCTACTATGAAAAATATAGAAAGATTCCTTGAAATAAAAAAACAAGAGAAGTTAGATTTACCTGTAGTCGGTGTTAATTTTTGTAAAACAAAATTTAATGAGCATGAAGAAGATGCATTTATTGAAAAATGGAATGATAAAGTAGATTTTATAGTCATACAAGATTTCCAGCCTCCAGATCTAGATACAAACTATTCAGAATTCTTATCATCAAAATCTGTTTTCAGAGAACAAATCAAAGAATCTGGTTATAATTGTCAACAGCCATGGCAACGAGTTTTTGTTAGAAGTGATGGGGCGGTTTGCCCTTGTTGTGCATTTTTTAGTGAGGAACTATCAGTTGGTAATCTAAACGAACATAGTTTACATGAACTTTGGAACTCAAAAGAAATGCGTGAATTACGTGATATGCATAAACGCGGTAACTATGAAGAAAATCCATGGTGTAAAAAATGTGTTAATCATATGGGTGGGGATTATGATGGCTCACAACTTATCAATATTAAGAAACCATCAAAAAAATAATTATTAGATACCGAATTACTTATTTGTCTTAATTCATCCTCTTAGTTTTTTCTTTACAGGTATTTCTGAATCCCAAACCCTTTTTTCACCATCACCTAAAACTGATTCCACACTTCTTACATCCTTGATCATTCTTTTTAGTCCTGGAGGCTCTAACGAAGCAGCTTGATCCGAACCATACATGGTTCTATCTAAAGTAATATGACGTTCTATTGAGGTTGCACCCAAACTAGCCGCTATTAATGATACACGATAAGCTGATACCTCATGCCCACTATAGCCTACATTACAATCAAATTCTTTCTTCAACATGGGTATGCACATAAGATTAGCCTCTTCAATTTTCATTGGATATGAACTATTTGTATGCATTAATTCAAAAGAACAATTAGATTTTTTGAATATATTTACTGCATTTTTAATTTCTTCCATGGTACTCATACCAGTTGAAATAAAGGTGTGTTTTCCTTCTTGAGTTATAGTTTCTAATAATTCAATATTTGTTAGCATTGCAGATGCAATTTTATTATATTTTAGATCATATTGGCGTAAAAACAATTGACTGTCTATATCCCAAGCTGATGCAAACCAATCTATACCGTAAAGTAAACAATGCTGATTGATTTCATCATATTCCTTTTTCCCAAACTCTAATCCTAATTTCTGATCACGAGTTGTCTTTCCCCAAGGACTTTCACGTGGTGAATCTAGTACTGATTTAGAATAAACTTTTTCAACTGTTCTTTTTTGAAACTTTACTGCATCACAACCTGCACTTTTTGCTAATTCCACTAGCTTTTTTGCGATTTCTATATCCCCATTATGATTAATACCGATTTCCGCTATAATGAGTGTCATAATTTCGAGCGTTTTCTTTAATGTAATAAACTTATTTTATAATTACTAGGTGTCTTTTTTCTTATTCAGCCTGTAAACCGTTTGCTGACCATCCGCCATCAACGTAAATGTCTTGACCAGTCATGTAGGATGAAGCGTCTGACGCTAAAAATATACACGGTCCTAATAGGTCACTTGTTTTACCCCATCTATCTAGCATAGTATTTGCTTTTCTAGCAGCATATTTTTTTTTATTACGGTAACTTTTTTCGGTCATTTTAGTAAGAATGTATCCAGGGCCCAAATTATTTACTCTAATCCCATATTTTCCCCAATCTCTAGCTAATGATTTTCCTAACATCTTTAATCCTCCTTTTGATGCAATGTATGCAGGGTTATCAGGAAAACCAAATTCTGCATTGATACTTGTAATATTAATAATTGAACCAGAATGCTTCTTCTTCATCTGTTTCAAAATTTGTTGAGTAAATAAAAAAGCCCCTGTTAAATTAACATTTAATGTTTCATTCCAGGATTCTAACGAATAGGTGTTTGAATTATTTGGTATAGTTATTCCTGCATTATTGATTAGGACGTCTATTTTCTTATTCCTCTTAATAATTTCAGAGCACGTGTTTTTTATCTCATCCAATTTTGTTATATCACAAAGCATGTTATGCAGACCACTACGATTTTTTGATTTTTTGAACTTTTTGTCTATACAATAAACAATAGCCCCTCTTTTTGAAAGGCCTAATGCAAGAAATTCACCAATTCCCTGCCCGCCACCAGTGATAATCACAACTTTGCCCTTAACTGAGAATAAATTATCATCCATAATTAACCACAAATAATATTCAAATATAATAATACTTGTGATAAATTGAACCATCTATAGTGTTTCTATAGCAAAGGTTTTCAATAGTATAATTATTTTAAAAATTAGATTCTGATATGACAGATTTCAACTTTGTTGATGAGATTAATACAATATTTGATGATAGTATAGAGGTAATTACTAAATCAAAAAATCTATCTGAAAAACTCAACCAATCAGCAATCAAAATTATTTCATGTTTAAAAAACAATGGAAAAGTAATCTTGTTTGGGAATGGTGGAAGCGCATCTGATGCACAGCATATGGCCGCAGAATTAATTGTACGGTTTAAGATTGAACGTGAAAGCATACCAGCTATTGCATTAACTACCGACACTTCAGTAATAACATCTATTGGCAATGATTATGATTTTAATAAAATTTTTTCACGCCAATGTGAATCATTGGTGAATAAAAATGATGTCATTATTGCAATATCAACTAGCGGAAATTCAGATAATGTAATTAATGGAGTTCTAAAGGCAAAAGAGAAAGGTTCGTTTGTGGTAGGATTAACAGGTAATTCAGGTGGGAAGTTAAAATCCTCAGCTGATATACTTCTTGATGTACCATCTGATGATACTGCAAGAATTCAAGAGGGCCATAGAGTAATAATTCATTCTCTATGTGAATTAATAGAAAAAAACCTATAGAATAATTTCTCAAGAATTAATTATCTTGCCGTAAATTTTTCCCGCGGCAAGTTCCGTATTTTGTAATGCGTCATTAAAATTACCTGGACGGAAAAAACTTTCCCTAAGATTAATGAAAATTATTTCATTATCTTTCTTGTTCTCCCATGCAAATTCTTTGATGATGGAACCCAATGCACCCATGTTTATGTGATCCTCAATTACAAATATTTTTTTAAATTTATTAAAAATTTCATGTAAAATCTCCTTATCTACAGGTTTCAAAAACCTCATATTGTAAACTGAATGTGAAAAAGATTCTTGGGAAAGTTTTTTTGAAACCTTGAGACAAACATCCAAAATTGTTCCATATGAAAGAATTGCCACGTCATCTCCTTTGACAATACATTCATTTTTACCCCACACAAATGGTTCTCTTTGAATATCTATCGTTCCAAAGTTAGAATCCCTGATGTAGAGTGGACCATTCAATTTTGAAATATTATCCAGAATTTGCAAGGTTTCAGATACATCCGAAGGAGCAACCACTGTCATATTAGGAACTAGTCTCATCAGTGCAATATCTTCAATTGCTTGATGAGTGGGACCATTAGCTGTACCATTTCCTATAGCAGAAAGTCCATTAAATGTTCCAACTACAACAGCAGGAAGACTTGGGTAACCCAAATCAGTTCGTATAAATTCAAATGCACGCATTGTTAAAAACGCAGACATTCCGTGCATAATTGGTAAAAATCCTAACTTTGCTAATCCTGCACCTATACCAATCAAATTTTGTTCTGAAATTCCTACATCGATAAAATTTTGGTTTAATTTTTCAGGTATGTTTCTTAACGAAACTCTATTTTCCGCTGTAATTACGACAATTTTTTTATTTTTTTCAATCATGGATAGAAGTTTAGACTCGTAAGGTTCCATTTTATATCACTTTTTTCTCGCTCCTTCATCTAATATTTTATGGAATTCCTCTAATTCTTTTTCATTGAAATTTCCAAACCAGTATTTTGAATTATCTTCCATAAGTGGTATTCCATTGCCTCTTACAGTATTAGCTATGATTACACTTGGTTTATCTAAAACAGTTTTAGAAATCTGTTCAAATGTTTTTTGTATTTCATCTATAGCGTGTCCATCACAGAGTAGTGTTTCCCATCCAAACGCTGAAAATTTTTCTTGAAGTGATTCTAATGGAATCAATTCTTCGGTCTTGAGATTAGCTTGCCTAAAATTTCTATCTATTATGACAACAAGGTTATCAAGTCTGTATGCGTTTGCAATCAAAACAGATTCCCATACAGAACCCTCATTTAATTCACCATCGCCTAAAATTACAAAAATTTTGTTATTGATTTTATTTAATTTAGAAGCGAATGCCATACCAATACCAATTGAAAGTCCATGACCCATTGAACCAGTGTGAAATTCTATTCCAGGAATGTTTGGGTTTGGGTGCCAGTATAAATCATCTTTTATAGTTAGATAATTTTCTAATCTATCTTTTGAAATTATTCCAACTTGAGCTAAAACTCCATACAGAGCTGCAACCGCATGACCCTTGCTTAGAATTAAAATGTCCCTATCCTTTTTCCTGTTTTTGATTTTTTCTATATCAAAGATGTTACTATAGAGATAAGCAAGAATATCTATGCATGAAAATGCAGATCCAATAAAACATCCTCCATTTTTAGCCATTTTTAATACATTTTTTTTGCATGATAGAAGGAAATCACTAAATTCTTGTTCGTTCAGGTTATTCACAAAGTTTGTTAGACTTTATGCATATTACATTTACTCTACTTTTGTATATTAACTAAATTGTCTATGATAGTTAGGTTTTTTTCAACGACCTAGTTTTAGCTTCAGTGGATTCAATAATTTTATAATTTGCACGAGTACTTAATGCATGATCTAGAAACTTTGTTGGCGTATAAAATCTATGACCGACTTTTATTGCACTATTGATTTTTTTATTCTTCAAATTATAGACTTCAGCAATAATTATTGATGAATTACTAGTTGCAACAAATATTTTTCCATTTTCTATTTTATAGATTAAACCTGATTGAAATGGATGACATTTTAGACCACCTTTATTTTTCATACATTTTTTTAGCCTAATTTTTTTTCCATTCAGAAAAGTAGATGCACCCTGGTGTGGATCATCAAATGCACGTATGAATAGTTCAATGTCATCCGCATTCCAATTCCAGTTGATGAAACCATTAATTGGAGTGACCAGTCTTGGCCAATACGTACTTGACGACTGTTTTTGTTTAATGGTTTTAAAGTGGGTATTTGAGATCAAGTCGTCTAAAAATTGTGCGAAGAATTTTTTTTCAAATTTACTTTTATAGTTAAGATAATCAATTGGAATTTTACAGGTAACTGGAAAGTTAAATAATTTCTGTTTGACTATATTTCCCACGTCAATCGATTCTGAAATTTTATGTATTGTAAGCCCCCATCTTCTTTCTCGTAATAATATAGCCCAAGTATAGGTTGCAGCACCTCTAGATTTTGGAAGAGGAGCATCATGATAATTGTATAATTTTCCATTAAAGAAATTGATCATGTTTTTTTTAAAAATCCAGGGAGAATTTAATGAGAATCCTATACTGTCATGCGTGTGAATTTTTTTTAATTTTGCCATCTCTAATTTTTTAAAACAATGCCATTCAAATCCAGATGATTTTAATTTTTCTTGTAATGTAGATCCATCTTTTGTAGGCAAATTCAGATGTGTTTTATCTGTAATTATAGTAACTTTGCAATTTTTTTTTCTAGCAAGCTGAGCAGCTGTTAGAAGTGGTCCATCTTGTTGCTTAGTATTTCCTCCAAACAAGATAATTGGTAGTTTTTTCATTTTATACACTAAATCTAGGCATTTGAATTAAAATTTACTACATAAATCTATATTTCAATTGCATTATTGAATCTCTCCTGATTCAAAACAAAATCTTTTTGTCTATGGTAATTAATTTTCGCAACATCTGGATTTTCTATTAAAAATTCGATTATTTTCCTTGTTGGTGTTTTTATGTCGGTTAAACTGTATAATTTTTTAAAAAATTCTAAATCTTCTTTATAATCCAATGTAAGTCGTATCTGCTCATTTTTTTCATATCCTGAACATTCTAAATATCCAGTTTTTAAATTAGATTTTTTTATAAATTTAGTGATTATGTCTGTGTTAGTTTTTTCATCGGGCACAACATCGTATAATTTCTTTATTGCATTTTTTGTAAAAGCAAATGTGAATAATCCTGTTATAGCTTCTTTTTCGCATGTAAGTAAATCAAATTTTCCTAATTGAATTTCTTTAATTGCATTTTTAGCAATATCAAAATCATAGGATAAATCATCCCCATCAATTTGAATTGCAAAATCTATATCAAATTTTACAAAGCAATCATACCATCTTTTTATTTTATTTAATAACGCACCTCTAAAAATATCAATATTTTGTTTTTTACAAATATCTTCAAAATAATCATCTGTTGGGTCGGTAGATGTTGCTAGAATCACAGGCAATCCAATCTGTTTTGCTCTAATTATTACAATATCTATTGCACGAAAACCTGGAATTATTTCTTCCAATGCCTTATTTGGAAGCCTACTTGATAAACATCTGGCACTAATTACAGTGGCTAACATACCTTTTGTGAAATCGAGATATATATTGGCTTTATGTATTATTGTTTAAAATTGAAAAGTCTAACCAATTCCAATAAATTAAAAGAAAAAGCTCGTAAACTATACCCTGCTATGACTGGAACATTTAGCAGAACTGCAAGTTCCTTTGTTGAAGGTGTGTATCCAGTTTATGCAAATTCTGCAAATGGTGCATACTTCAAAGATGTTGATGATAATGATTACTTAGATTTAGTTTGTAGCTTCGGTCCAATATCTTTAGGTCATAATTATCCTATTGTTAATGATGCAATAACTAAACAAATTACAAAAGGAATTCTCTTTTCATTACCTCATCCAGTGGAAATAGAACTATCTGAATTAATTTGTAAAAATATTCCAAACGCAGACATGGTAAAATTTGAAAAGTCAGGTTCAAATGCTGTTACTGGTGCTGTACGTGCTGCACGAGCACTCACAAAAAAAAATAAAATTGCATATTGTGGTAGTGGTGGAGTTTGGCATGATTGGCAGGCTGCTATGGTTAGCCTTGACGGCGGTGTTCCAGATTTTAATAGAGATCTTATAAAAATTTTTGAATATAACGACAGTGACGGTTTAGAACAAATATTTGAGGATAACTCTAATGAAATTGCAGCTGTAGTCTTAGAACCAACTGTTTTTACAAAACCTGAAAATAATTTTTTAAAAAATGTTAGAAAGCTTTCAAGTAATAATGATTCATTGTTAATTTTAGATGAAGTAGTAACTGGGTTTCGTTTCGACATATCTGGCGGCCAAAAATATTTTGATATTCAGGGCGATTTAGCTTGCTTTGGGAAGGCAATG
>Ga0310123_10003459_pt1 | contig 12229 bp, 9 predicted proteins | sample CB6_AW_1057_MG_FD_203505 | JGI IMG/M metagenome (GOLD analysis project Ga0310123, IMG submission 203505) | Marine microbial communities from Western Arctic Ocean, Canada - CB6_AW_1057 | ecosystem: Environmental > Aquatic > Marine > Oceanic | place: Canada: Western Arctic Ocean | collected... | reverse complement strand
CGACTTGGGGCAGTCGGCCACATCGAGTTTACTTTTGGAAACATCAATTCCAATGACAGATGCAAGTTCCATTTGAGAGGTATCCCTTCCTTGCAGATACGAGCTCGACGTCATGGCTGTCCGTCGGCTCTGACGGCTGTTCGGGCTTGTCTCGAAAGACCGACGACGATCCAGCTCTCCTACGGTCTCGGCCTGGCCGGACCTGAGGGGGATCGATCTATCGTCGGCCGCCGTTGTTGTGGCTGCTCCGCTACGCTCCGCAGCCACAACAACGGCATTCGTATTTTTCTTAATGGAATCGCCATCTGACAACATACAAGGGAGAGAAAGAGACAAATTCTTCGCATCTCCCCCTCTGATGCGAATTTTTCTTGATGTCCTTGGCAATTTTCCTGACCATTTTGGCAAGATTTCAGTGAAAAGGTCCCATGGCTTTGCCCAAGTCATCCACACCGCAGCAGAACTTTCACGATGCCCCTCAAACTCACCCATTCGATCGATACCGGTGACGGCGGAGATGAACAAGTCGCGTGCCCCATCACAGACCCGCGCGGTCGCAGTGGTACTCGTGTTCGCAAGTTTTCTGGCCTTCTCGGCCATCCGCGGGCCGGTGCCCGGCGTCAACGAACCGCATTTCCTCACAAAAGCGAAGCATTATTGGGACCCCGACTTTTGTGCGGGTGACTTTTTTCTCAACTCGGCCAACACCCATCTGGTCTTCTATCAGACCGTCGGCCTGTTCACTCGCGTCCTGACACTCGAACAAACCGCCTGGGCCGGACGAATCGTGGCTCTGATGCTGTTGGCGGTCGGCTGGACGGCCTTGGTCTCGCGACTGGTGGAGGGACGCTGGTCGGCGGTGTGGGGGGTCTGGGTGTTTTTGGCATTGGCGGCGATCGGCAACTTTTCGGGCGAGTGGATCGTGGGCGGTGTCGAAGCGAAGGTCTTCACCTACGCGTTTGTCTTGCTGTCTCTGGCAATGCTGTGCGACCGAAGCTGGAACCGAGCCGCTATCGCTGCGGGATTGGCGATTGCTTTTCATCCCGTCGTTGGAATTTGGAGTCTGCTGTGCGGAGTATTGGCGACATCCGCGAACCTCATCCGAAACGCTCGACACACTGCAACGGCAAATCGACCCACATCCGTGTCCCGCACCGCGATGTTGCCCGTCGTCTTGCTGTTGCTTTGTTCGCTGCCGGGACTGTTCCCTGCGCTACGGCTGATCGGGACCGCGCCAGCCACGACTCAGTTTCAGGCCGATTCCATTCAGGTCTTCTATCGACTGAAGCACCACCTCGACCCGATGGACTTTACGGCCTCTCCGTTTCTCGGTTACGGACTGTTGTTGCTGTTCTGGGGCGTCGGCAGCCTGTGTATCACGCACGGATGGGCAGCATCCCTGTTTCGGTGGTTCGTGCTGGTCAGTGTTTTGATTGCCTTGGCCGGCCTGCTGGTCGGGGCCGGTCCGCGCCCTGCTGCTGAAATGTCCTATTACGCGCTACGCATGAAGCTGATGAAGTTTTATCCTTTCCGGCTGTCGGACGTCATGCTGCCGATGGCCTGTGCCGTGGTGCTGGTCGAGTTGCTGTCGAAACTGACCGACCGTAAAGATCGGGCGCCCGCTCTTTGGGCCGGTTGGCGGGGTAAACCGATCGGCTGGATGCTGTTCGGTGCTGCGATGGTTTTCGCATTGGCGGCCCCGGCCCCCGATCGTAACCCCAGCCGCATGAGCCCCGAGCGTCTAGGCCAGTGGAAAGCTATCTGCCGCTGGGTGCAGGCCCAGACACCGCCCGATGCGCAGTTGCTCACACCTCGGGGAAGCTGGGCTTTTAAATGGTACGCCCAACGGGCCGAATACGTTTCCAATAAAGATTGCCCCCAGGATGCGGCCGGCATTGTCGAATGGTACCGCCGGCTGCGTGACCGTAACCGATGGAACCAAAAAATCTTAGAGAACAGCCCCCACAACGAACTACTGCGCCGGCTGCACGAGGAGACCGGTCTCACGCACCTCGTTGTACGGTCAACCGTATCGTTTGAAACTGAACCGATCTATCGGAATCGGTACTACGCCATCTACCGGCTTACAGACGCATCTGCCAAGCCATAATCCCCCCCCCAGCGATCAGCTTCAGTCCACAGAGATTCAGTCCGCAAGGAACTATTGAACTGCTCCGTCGCTTCTCTCGCGACGCATCGTATCCTCTGATACACTGACCCGAGTCGCCGAAACTGTCGCTGTCAGTCATGAAAGGAATTTCATGTTGGCTATTGCCTGCCGTATCAGCCGCCGAAATCTCGCTCCGCATCGGCCGATGGGTTATCTGCTGTTGGTTTTCGGGCTGTCTGTCTGTGCCGGTTGCTCGCAATCGGCACCGGCGGGTGGCGTCAAGCCAAAAGTCATCCGTCCTGCCGCCCAGAGTACGACCAACGAGGCTGCAGATCAACAAACCGAGCAGGAAGGTGAGGACTGGCCGCGGTTTCTCGGTCCGCGGGGGACGGGTGTCTCGGGCGAGACCGGATTACTCGAAAAATGGCCCGAGAGCGGTCCGCCGGTGATCTGGGGAAAACGTGTCGGGACCGGCTACAGCGCTCCGTCGATCCGGGGAGACCGGCTGGTGCTGCACCAGCGCCGCGGCAACGAAGAGGTTGTCGAGTGCATGCGGCCGAGCGATGGAACGCAGATCTGGCAGTTCAAGTACGCAAGCAATTTCAGCGACCCGTTCGGCTACAACAACGGGCCGCGCTGTTCTCCGCTGTTGACCGAAGACCGCTGCTACACCTACGGCGCCGAGGGCACGCTGCTCTGCACCGACCTCAGAACGGGCCGGAAAATCTGGATGCGTGACGTCAAGCAGGACTTTCAGATCTACAAGAAGGGCTCCAAGGTTCCCAACTGGTTTTTCGGCATCGGCTGCACGCCGATTCTGGAAGGGAATTTGCTGATTACGCTGGTCGGCGGGCAGCCCAACTCGGCGGTCGTCGCTTTTGATGCCGACACCGGCAAAACCGTCTGGCAGAATGTCGGCAAGCCGACCTGGGACGGCATCGAAACCGGCGATTCCTTTCAGCCGAAATATCGCTGGACCGGCGAAGAAATACTCATCAGCTATTCATCTCCGTTTGCGGCAACGATTCACGGCAAGCGTCACGTCTTGTGTCTGCTCAGGCAAGGGCTGATCTCGCTCAATCCTCAGGACGGCAGCGTGAACTTCAAATACTGGTTCAAGTCACGCAAGTATGAATCGGTCAACGCCGCCCGCCCGTTGGTGATCGGCGACAAAATCTTTATTTCGGCCGCATACCAGACGGGCTCGGCCCTTTTGCAGGTTGGGGCGGACGGCAAGAGCTACAAACAACTCTGGCGAGACCGCCGAAACATGCAGACGCACTGGTCGACTCCATTTCACGTCGACGGGTATATTTACGGTTTCAGCGGCCGGCACGAATCGGAAGCCATGTTCCGCTGCATCGAACTGGAGACCGGCAAGGTTGTGTGGGAGACGAGCGGATTTGAAGGCGATTTGAGCGATCTTGCCCAAGATTCACAGACCGGCCGGCCGTATTACGGCCGCGGTTCGAAGATTCGCATCGGCGAGAAGTTTATCGTCCTCGGAGAACGGGGCACGCTGGCGTTGGTGAAAATCAACCCCAAGAAGTTCGAGGAGATTGCGCGCACCACATACCCGCAAATTCATTACCCAGCCTGGACTGCCCCGGTGCTCTCGCGTAAACGGCTGTATTTGCGTGGTGAAAACGCGCTGATCTGCCTCGATTTGAAGAGGCCGAAAACGGCGTCGAAATCGACGTCAAACGGGAAATAAGCTGCCATTCCGCAGCGAACCAATCGCCTGCTGCGGTCATTGGTCTTTCTTGTCGTTCTTCAGGGGCCTCGCATTGACCTGGTACCCAAGCCCAGCTTGGGTACGGTGTATCATGCCCCGTGTTCTGCGTAGATTGCTCGCTGATCAGGATAAACCGTGCCGAAATGGGAATCGCGATCCTACAGTTTGTGCTGTCGGCTCCGGTGATTGTCATCGCCGGAACGTTCTTAGAACGTGTTTTAAAAATCGAAATTGTCGGGCTGCAAGGGCAATTTGGAGTTGTCTTGATGCTGGTTTTTCCGAAAAATTGAGCACTCGCCCCTCACCGAATTGGGCTTGAAGTCGAGGCGACGGTAATTTCAAAATACGTTCTTAACACGGTTTGCTGATGCGATTGCCGACTTGACCAAACTCGGTCGGCTTCTGGTCGGAAGCATCTTCCTGGCCGCAGCCACATCCTTGCCTGAACTTTCAGTCGATGTGAGCGCCGCTCGGCAAGGCCCGCCCAACGTGGCCGTCGGCGACCTGATGGGCAGCATCCTGTTCAAGCTGTTGATTTTGGGCGTTTTGGATTTATTGCACCGTTCTGGCGGTCGAATACTTTCGAGACTCTCGGCAGCACACGCGCTGTCGGCAACCATGAGTGTCACGTTGACCGCATTAGCTGGAATTGCGATCGTCACCGGTTTCCGGGCCAGTCTGGGTGGTGTTGGGATTGGCAGCGCCGTCATTCTCGGGGCCGATCTCTTGGGAATTCGTCTTGTTTACTACGATTAGAGATTTGCTGCCGAGCACGCACCGTCGACTGATGGAACAGCGGCAGTTCTGGTGACGGCTGGAAGAGTCACCCTGCGGCAGGCCTTTGTCGGTTTCGCCAGCTCGGCCCTGGTGATCATTGCTGCCGCGCCCTGGATGGCCCAATCCGCTGGTCAATTGGCCGCGATCACCGGATTGGGGGCACATTTGTGGGCACCACACTGGTGGCCCTCTCCACGTCACTGCCCGAACTCGTGACGACGTTGGCCGCAGTTCGCTTGGGGCGTTCGATCTGGCGCTAGGAAACATCTTCGGCAGCAATTCGTTCAATATGGTGCTGCTGCTGGCGGTTGACCTTGCCTATCCGGAGCCGCTTTTGGCCAGCGTCTCAGAAACTCATGTGGTCACCTGCCTGTCAACCATTCTGATCACGTCCGTGGCTGTGATGGGCCAACTCTATCATGTCGAAAAGCGGATTCGATTCATCGAGCCGGACGCCTTGTTAGTGATCGTCCTCGTTTTGGGATCGCTTACAATGGTGTATTTCCTGGGGTCTTGAAAAGGGAGTCTCCAGCAGAATTTGTGGGTTGAAAGACGGCTTGAAAAGTGCGCCTTCTGAGGAATCGCAGGACAAAAAATGACAGAGTCGAGCTATTTGAGGATGCTTTATTTCAACAGCCTGCTCTCACTCATCCCGGCTCCACGGTCCCGTCCTGCCTGTTGCTTGTGTTTGTTCCCGAATCATCGTGGCGTGTCGTCGAACCTTGTCCAGAGCGGCGATGATCTGATCCATGTCGGCCTGCTCTCCCAAGAGGACGGGATGGTGTAGGACCAGCACATGTTGGTCGGCATCGGCGGCGTTGGTCAGTTCACCGACGCTGCGGTACCGCCGTCGGCTGTGTGTTGTGTGCAGCGCGCGGAAACCGGGATCGATCGCGATACCTTCAGCCCTCATCGCTGCTGCGAAATCATCCCGCGACAAGCCGTCGAACAACGCCGGTTCGTACTGCAGACCGAATTTGTAGAAACCGGGTGACGATTCGGCTGCTGAATTGCGAAACGGCGTTAGTCCCGATTGCGACCCCAGCAGCGCGCACAATCGGGCGACATTCTCTGCACGGCGAGCGTTTCGTTCATCGAGCCGCTCGAACTGCGGGATGAGCACCGCCGCCTGAAGTTCCGAAAGCGGATAGGCTTCGTTTCCCCGCTGCGAATAAAGCCGGGCCCGCTGCACGACGTCGGCGTCATTGGTCAGCAACGCCCCGCCCCGTCCCGCGCTCAGCAGCTTGCTGCCGCCGAAGCTATGAATGCCGACGTCGCCCCACGTTCCTGCCGTTCGTCCTTCGATGATCGCGCCGGGCATCTGGCAGGCGTCCTCGATGACCGGGACCTGGCGCGCGCGGGCAATTTGCATCACCGCCGACATCGGCACCACCCCACCGTGCAGATGCGTGGCGATGATCGCCTTGGTCGCCGGTCCGAGAGCCGCTTGCAGCCGGCTGGGGTCCATGTTCCAATTCTCCCAATCGACGTCAACCAGCACTGGCGTGGCCCCGACCGCCAGTACGTCCTGAAAGTTTCCCTTGAAGTCGTAAGCTGCCAGCACGACCTCGTCGCCGCTGTCTACCTTCAAACCACGTAGGGCGAGTTCGATTGCCGCCGTCCCGCTGCAGCAGAGAATCACATGCTCGCAGCGATGATCCTTCGCCAATCGCTCCGACAGTTGACCGCAGTGCGGGCCTCGATATTTTCCCCAGGTTCTCTCGGCGACCGCTCGCTGGAGTGCCGCCACGATCGCCGGGTCGTCCGGCGGCCAATCGGGAGGGCCTCCGGGGCGAATTGGCTTGCCGCCCAGGACGGCCGGCAGATCGGTGACGGTTCGCTCATGATTTTCCATGAGGTTGTTAGATTTCGAGTTTTTGATGACGATTTTGATTATGATGTAGTTATCGGGCCGAATGCGCGGTGTCGGCTGTTTGTTGATCCGCTAAGCCGCAAGCGGCCTTACATTGTTGTCGCAACTTCCGACGGACAAGGCAAGACTTCGATGGCACATACCATCCGTTACATCATGGTTGGCGGGTTTCTGGGGGCCGGCAAAACGACCACGCTGGGCCGGCTGGCGGCCCACTATCAAGGGCAGGGACTGAATGTCGGCATCGTCACCAACGATCAGGCCAGCGATCTTGTCGATACAAAGTCCTTGCGCTCGCAAGGTTTTCGTGTCGGTGAAGTGGCCGGGGCCTGCTTTTGCTGCAACTTCGACGAACTGATGCAGACCATCGAGCAATTGGGCGACGACCAGCGGCCCGACGTCATTTTGGCCGAGCCGGTCGGCAGTTGCACCGACCTGGTGGCCACCGTCATTCAACCCATCAAGCGGCTCTTCGACGCCGAATTCAGCATCGCGCCGTATTGCGTGATTCTCAAACCGGGTCACGGCCGGCGAATTCTCAGGAACGAAAAGCGGGCCGGCTTCTCGCCCAAAGCGGCCTACATCCTCAAAAAGCAGCTTGAAGAAGCCGATGCGATTCTCATCAACCGCATCGACGAGTTGCAGCCCGCACAGGTTGACGACCTCGTGCAATTGGTTAACGAACACCATCCCGACGTGCCGATTCTGCGCGTTTCGGCAAAAACGGGTGACGGATTCGCCGCGCTGATCGAGTTGCTCGAACAACAAGGGGACTTCGGCCGCCGAGTGCTCGACATCGACTACGACATCTACGCCGAGGGCGAAGCCGAACTGGGCTGGCTGAACAGCAGCCTGCGAATCACGGCAACCGAGACGTTCTCGCTCGACGGTTTGCTGCTGGAAATCGTCAACCGGCTGCGCGATCGGCTTGCGCAGACCGAGGCCGAGACTGCCCATCTGAAGACGATCGGCCTGTGGGAGGGCTTTTTCGGCGTGGCCAACCTGATCAGCAGCGACACCGAGCCGGAGCTGTCGTTGCCCTCCAGCTGCGAAGTCCAGGACGTCGATCTGATCGTCAATGCCCGCGTCGCCTGCGATCCCGCATTGCTGGAAACCGAGCTCAAGGCGGTCATCGAACAGGCCTGCCAAACTCGCAGCGCGACGGCCGAGTACCGCCAAACGCAAAGTTTCCGCCCAGCCCGCCCGGTTCCGACCTTTCGCTACGACTCGCAGAAGTGAATAAATGTTCACATCTGGAGGCCGATTCGTGGTATGCTCTGGGTTTCAAGTCCCGATGCAGAACCCCGTGCCGGTGAGCCTCGGCAATGGCGCCGGCGACTGGTGCCAGCAGTGCTGCGGTTTCGCGCGGCGGCAGCGGTCCGTCGACGAGTCTGTCCGCCAAAGTCGTCCTCTCAATGTATTTTATGCTGAAATACGGCTGACCATCGTGATCGCTAACTTCGTAAACCGGAACAATGTGGGGATGGTTCAAACGGGCGGCCGATTCCGCCTCGGCACGAAATCGCGTCAAGTCGGCGGCCGATGCCAATTCACCGCGAAGAATCATTTTCAGCGAGACAATTCGCCCCAGGCTCATCTGCCGCGCTTTGAACACGACACCCATGCCCCTCCGGCCAATTTCCTCGATCAGCACGTAATCGCCGATCCGCTCTGGAAAGCCGGGACTTTTTTCCGTGTGGTGTCTTTCCGCAGCAGATCCTGCCGGCATGGTGATCGTTGTCCCAACCCTTCGTCATCCGAGAAACTGCCGAAATCCTCGGCAATCATCGCCGTGGCCCACAGCTCTCGAAGCTCCCCGGCCAGGTCGGAATGTTTTGCTGCGACTGCTTCGAGGTCGGGAATCCGCCCGTCACGCGATTGGTCGATCAACAGTTCCAACAGTCGGGCGAGCAGTTCTTCGCGGGGGGTGTCAGTTCTCGGTCTTTGAGTTCCGCAGCCAGATCCAAGGATGACCTGTCGGCGAACTTCCCAGCCATCAACGACTTCTCCCGATCGACGCTGCGTCGCTGTGCGACCTGATGCCGGCGGTGCATGTCGATGATGCGGTCACGGGCCAGTTGCCGCAGCCACAGGTGAAACGGTAGCTTGGCATCCCGAATAAAATCGTCGAGCCGCTGGCTGGCTTCCAACAGCACGTCCTGCACCACGTCGCTGGCATCAATCCGCCCGGCCAACGCCCGGTCCAGCCGGACCCGCACCATGTTCCGCAGCGAGCCGCGGTGACGCTCCATCAACCGGTTGGCGGCCTCCCGGTCGCCGCTGCCGGCCTGTTGAAGAAATTCCCGTGTTTCGTCGGAATCGGGCCACATGGATCTGTTGACAGCGGGTGAGAAATTGGAATTGTCGCGGGCCTGTTCGGTCCGCTAAGCCGCGAGCGGCAACTCGGTCACAACGGGTATTCACTAATGGGGATGTTGAGTTCGGGGATCTCGCGGAGCCGGCGCCAGCCACGGCTGATAAGTTCTTCACGCCCCTGTACGTCCCGGAGATCAAGCCGGCGTTTGTCGAAGGGTCCGTCCACGGCAACGGGTTGGAAGTCGTCGTCGACGATGAACTGTGCCTGCGTCGGATTGCAACGGATGTGCCGCTCCGGCGCCGAGAGCAGCAACCGCACATCAATGTCACCAATGACGTACCGCAAATACAGATCGCTATCGGTAATGTCGGCAACTTCTTCGCCGCAGACTTCGCACAAGTAACCCTGATCGCATTTGGCCATCGAACGTGTCTTCGCACTTGCGGGATGTTTATACTTGTATATAAGGTCACGAATTCTAGCAACCGAGCACAGGACGGTAGTAACTGGCATTCGGAAGACTACCGCCCTCGGCCTCCTTCCTCCCTAATCAGTCGGCGGCCTTGGTTGCTATGATGATACGCAGCGGTGCGGGCCACAAGCCCGCAAATCCAACCGGGGGGCCGTCTCCGATTTGCACCCATCGGTTTGATGCAGAGTGGATTGCTCACTGAGCCAACCATGTCGCTTCCCAGCTACAGCGTCAAGAATCCCGTGCTGGTGAACATGACGATGCTCGTCATTTTGGTGGCGGGCGGCATCTTCGCTTTCACGTTGGTTCGTGAGATGTTTCCGGAAAGCCGTCCAGACAAAATTGCCGTCACCGCCATCTATCCCGGCGTTCAGCCGGCGGAAATCGAAAAGGCGATTACCATCAAACTCGAAGAGGCCGTCCGGGACATCGAGGAGATCGAGAAGGTCAATTCGACGGTTTCCGAAGGCATCAGCTCGACCGTGGTCACGCTGTTCAACGAAGTCGACGACGTGGACGCGGTGCTGCAACTGGTCAAGAACAGAGTCGACGCCGTTCAGGATTTGCCCGATGAGTTGGAGAAGATCACCCTCAACAAGCTCGAGCCGAAACTGCCGGTTATCATGATCGCCATTTTCGGCGAGGGGGATGAAGCGGCCCTGAAACGGGCGGCCCGCAATCTGCGCGACGATTTGCTGCTTTTGCCTGGCGTTAGTGACGTGCAGATCTCCGGTACGCGCGACGATGAAATCAGCGTCGAGATCGTTCCCGCACGGCTGCTGGAATACGACATCACCTTCGACGAAGTGGCCCAAGCCATTCGCGTCAGCAACCTCGACGTTTCCGGCGGCAACCTGAAAGGCCAGCGCACGACCCTGTCGGTCCGGACGTTGGGCGAGAAGGACCGCGGCGTCGAATTGGAAGACATTGTGGTCCGCAGCCGCCCCGACGGCCGCAAGATTTACCTGCGCGATCTGGCCGTCGTTCAAGACCAGTTCGTCGACGTCGATCTGGAAAGTTACTTCAACGGCCTGCCGGCGGTGAACCTAGTGGTCTACAAAACCAAATCGCAAGATGCCATTCAGATTGCGGCGCTTGTCAAGGCCTACGTGAAAGGAAAGCAGGGGGAGCTGTACGACGCATTCGGGTTCGAGCAAGCCGCCCAAAAACCGTGGTACGTGAAACCAGTCGCTTACGCCACCTCTTTCGCCTCGCGGCTGGTGACAAAGATCAGTGGCCGGCCCGATCCCTCGGCTTTCAACCAGCAAAGCCTGGCCTCACCGTTCGATCATCATTTTCAGGTGGCCCTGCATACCGACCTGTCACGATACGTCTCCGGCCGTCTCGATTTGATGACCCGCAATGGGCTGAACGGGCTGATTCTGGTCATCCTCTCGCTGAACCTGTTTCTGAATTGGCGGGTCGCCTTCTGGGCGGCCGTCGGCTTGCCGGTCTCGTTTCTAGGCACGTTCATCGTCATGTGGTTTCTTGGCACGACGATCAACCTGCTGACCTTGTTCGGTCTGATCGTGGTGCTGGGCATTATCGTCGACGACGCCATTGTGATCGGCGAGAACATCTACCGGCATGTTGAAGAAGGCATGTCTCCCTTAAAAGCGGCGGTGCAGGGGGCCGAAGAAGTCATGTGGCCGGTGACGATCGCCGTATTAACGACCATTGCTGCCTTTGCTCCGCTGTTTTTCGTGAAAGGGCAGATCGGCGATTTTATGGGCCAATTGCCGATTGTGGTCATCGCCGCTTTGAGCGTCTCGCTGGTCGAAGCGCTGGTCATTCTGCCGGCCCACCTTAGGCACCTGCCCTCCCAGCAACAGCGGGAAGCTCGGCAGGCCGGCCGCTCCAGAACCCCGCGTCTGTTTCGCTGGGTGCAGAGCTTCGATCGGCTGCGGACGGAAGTTTTACACCGGCTGTTTCCGCGGCTCTACGAGCGGCTGCTGCGATTGGCGCTTAGCTGGCGGTACGTGACGGTCGCCACAGCCGTTGCCTTGCTGATGATGTCGGTCGGACTGATTTTCGGGGGAATCGTCGAGTGGCGATTCATCCAAAAGATGGACAGCGAAACGCTCATTTGCGGCTTGAAGATGCCGGTCGGGACAACGGCCGCAAACGTCAAGCGGCGGCTGATGGCCATCAGCGACCACGTCACCGGTTGCGATCCCCTCACCGCCGAGCCACGGTTCCCGGAGGTCTCCAACGTTCAAATGCACGTCGCCCGGCAGTACGACGTGACTGGCATCGGATCGACCGGCAGCACGAACCAGTCGCATCTGGGGCAGCTAATTATCGAGCTACATCTGGCCGACGAGCGTGAACGAAACAATCAGCGGTCCAGCGAACAGTTGCTGGCGGCATTTCGTGACTTTTGCGAACGCTCTGGCGAATTGACGGGGGTGAACTCGATCAATTGGGAAGGGCTCAGCGGTGGTCCGGGAGGCAAGGGCATCCACATCCGAGTCAGCGGCAAGAACTTTGCCGAGAACGTGCTGGTCGCCGAGCGTCTGAAGACGATCCTCAGCGGCTACGACGGCGTCTTCGATCTGGACGACAACCATGACAAGGGCAAACAAGAGGTTCAGTTGCGGCTGTGGGAGTCGGCCCGGCCAACCGGAATCACGGTCGACATACTTGGTGGTCACGTCCGTTCGGCCATGTACGGCCGCGAAGCGCGGCGCATCACCCGCAATCGGGAAGACGTAAGAATCATGATCCGCTACCCCGAGGATTTCCGCCGGAATATCTACAATCTGGAGTCGATGTGGGTCCCGACCGGACCGACGGCAGCGAACCGCGGCTGGGTGCCGCTCCGTGAAGTCGCCGAGATGACCGAGGCCGAAAGCTATAACACCATTCACCGCAGCCAACAGGAACGTTCGGTCACGGTGTTCGGCGAAATCGACCAGGAAGTCGCCGAGCCGTCCGAGATTCTG
>Ga0310123_10003458_pt1 | contig 12232 bp, 11 predicted proteins | sample CB6_AW_1057_MG_FD_203505 | JGI IMG/M metagenome (GOLD analysis project Ga0310123, IMG submission 203505) | Marine microbial communities from Western Arctic Ocean, Canada - CB6_AW_1057 | ecosystem: Environmental > Aquatic > Marine > Oceanic | place: Canada: Western Arctic Ocean | collected... | reverse complement strand
AGATGAGAAACCTGCTTCATGGAAAACTGCCGTTGTCGAGATCGAATTTTCTGCTGAAAAATTATCATTCAGACCGCGTCCTGCATAGGAAGAAAAGGGACCGTGGCACCATCTTTCTCCCGGGCATCGAACGGCGAGACGCGAGCGGAAAGACGACATCAGGGGGGCAGGATCTCTCGCCATCCAGTTCTCCCAGGATGGTGTGAGCTGCGCTACCTCAGTAAGACTGCGCTACCTCGGCAAGACTCAAAGGGGTGTTGACTATCAACGCGCGCCACGCCAGAATCATACTGCGGTTTTGATAACCGGTAACTTCTATCAAACCCTTATGTGAAGGTTGTCGCTGGGCGACGTGTCGCTGGCTCTTGAGTCAGAATCGCGAAGTTCGCCACCTTGAGGATTACATCTCCGGTAAAATTCCCCATTTAATGCCTTTGCCTGCCGCAATTTTCTATTACATGGCACTCGCCAGCGTCGTGAGCGCGCTTCTGGCCGTGACGCGGAAGAATCCTGTCCACAGTATGCTCTGGGTGCTGGTGCTCTTCCTGCACGTGGCGGGCATCTTCCTGCTGCTGGATGCGGAATTCCTGGCTGCGGTCCAGGTTATCGTCTACGCGGGCGCGATCCTGATCTTTTATCTCTTTGTACTGATGCTGCTCGATCTGCCCGACGAGGAGGCTCGGCCGCGCTTCGGCAACCATTGGCCGTTCGCCGCGGCCGTGGGGCTCTCCTTCGCAGCCCTGGCCTGGCTCCCACGCTTCGAGGCACCCGCCGCAGGCATCATTGCGGGAGATGCGCGTCTGGGGAGCGTTAGGGAGATCGGCTTGGCGCTCTTCGGACCGTTTGCGTTGCCCTTCGAGCTGGCTTCACTGATCCTTTTGGCCGCCATCGTCGGCTCCGTCGTCCTCGCCAGAAGAAGGGCGGCGGGCTCATGATTGTACCCGTGGGGACGATTGTGGGGCTGAGCGCCGTCCTCTTTGGCATCGGAGTATTCGGCTTCCTGGCCCGCCGCAACATCATCCTGATGCTCGTCTCGGTGGAGGTCATGCTCAACGCAGTAAACCTCAGCCTCGCCGGCTTCAGCCAACACCTCGAAGACCCGCGGGGCCAGGTGCTGGCCCTCTTCGTCATCGCCGTGGCGGCGGCGGAGGCCGCGGTTGGGCTGGGACTCGTGCTTGCCTTGAACCGGAACAAGCCCGGACTCGGCGTGGGGGACCTGACCAAACTGAAATGGTGACGTCCTCCTTGATGCCACTTCTCGCGGTGCTTGCCCCGGCCCTGGGCGCGCTCCTGATCGCATGGACGGGCCAGCGGCGCCCCAATCTTAGGGAGTTCTGGTCCGTGGCCGCGGGTGTGGTGATGTTCGCCGTCGTGGCCGGCATGATCCCTGAAGTTCTGGCAGGCCGCACACCGGAGGCCACCCTCTTCAGGATCCTCCCGGGCATCGAACTGGCCTTTCGGGTCGACGCCTTCGGTCTCCTGTTTGCCTCCGGCGCATCGCTATTGTGGATCCTGACGTCGTTCTACTCGATCGGCTACATGCGTTCGCTCAAGGAGCACGCACAGACCCGGTACTTTGCGTGCTTCGCTCTGGCACTTTCCGCCACCGTCGGGGCGGCCTTTTCCGCCAACCTCTTCACCCTTTTCCTGTTTTATGAAGGCTTGACCTTTGTCACGTATCCCCTCGTGGGTCACAAGGAGACTGTCGAGGCCAGGGCCGGTGCCCGCAAGTATGTGATCTATCTTCTGGGTGCTGCCAAGGTGTTTCTCCTCGCCGCCATTATCCTGACCTACAACGTCGCCGGAACCCTGGAGTTTCGCAGTGGCGGAATATTTACGGGGGACCAAGTCGCGGCACAGCCCGTCCTGTTGTTCATCATCTTCGCGCTGTTCCTGTTCGGATTCGCCAAGAACGCGCTCATGCCGCTGCACAGCTGGCTGCCGGCGGCCATGGTGGCCCCTACCCCGGTGAGCGCACTGCTGCATGCGGTGGCGGTGGTCAAGACAGGCGTGTTCTGTACCGTCCGGGTCTTTCTGTTCGTGTTCGGCCCCTCAGCCATGCGTGAGGTTGGCGCGGACCAGTTGGCCCTGGTAGCCGCCTCGATAACGATCCTCCTCGGATCGCTTCTGGCGATGGGACAGGACAACCTCAAGGCCCGGTTGGCCTTCTCGACCGTCAGCCAGCTCTCCTACATCATCCTGGGAGCGGCGCTGTTGAATGAGAGTGGCGTGCTGGGCGGGGTCGCCCATATCACGAACCACGCGGTATCGAAAATCACGCTTTTCTTATGTGCGGGCTCGATTTACGTGTCCACGCACAAGACCGAAATTAGTCAAATGTCCGGCCTGGCCAAGCGCATGCCGTGGACCATGGCAGCGTTTGCACTGGCCTCCCTGAGCGTGGTGGGCATTCCGCTCACCAGCGGGTTTGTTTCCAAGTGGTACCTGGCTCTCGGCACGGTGGACGGCAACAGACTGGTATTGTTGGGGGTGATTTTGGTCAGCTCGCTTCTTAACGCGATTTATCTGGGTTCGATAGTGTACAAGGCCTACTTCGAAAAGGAATCGCCGACTAACGAGGAAGTTCGCGAGGTGCCCTGGATGGTTGCGCCCCTGGCGATCAGCGCGGCAGCAAGCCTGATACTGGGCATTTATCCTATCCCCGTACTGGAACTGGCTGGAAGGGTCATGCCATGAATTTTTTGGAGAGACAGCTGGAAGATCCGACCCGCTTTGCCCGGATCAAACGCGGGTTCTATGTCGTCCTGGGCGTCATAGCTCTGGCGGAAATCGTTCTGCCGCTTATCTTCCATGGCGAGGAACACCACTTTGGCTTCGAGGGCTGGCCCGCCTTTGGCTCGCTCTATGGGTTGGCTTCCTGCGTGGCGATCATAGTCCTGTCGAAACTCATCGGTAAGCTGTGGCTCATGCGCCGCGAGGACTACTATGACCGTTGAGTGGGTGCACCCCGGGCTCTTACTCATCCTGGGCGCCTGGGTCCTGCCGTTCCTCAAGGGCCGGTTCCGGCGCGGCGCGATGCTCGTCCTGCCTGCGGCGGCGCTGATTGATTGCGTGCTGATGACGCCCGGGACCTATGGCCAGGCAACCTTCCTGGGCCAAGACCTCGTGTTTGGGCGGGTCGACGACCTGAGCCTCCTGTTTTCGTACGTCTTTTCAATCATGGCCTTGGTGGGCATGGTCTACTCACTCCATGTCGACGACGTCTCCCAACACGTCAGCGCCTTGACTTACGTGGGCGGCGCGCTCGGAGTGGCATTTGCCGGGGACTTCCTCTCCCTTTACGTGTTCTGGGAACTCATGGCGATTTCCTCCGCACTCCTGGTCTGGCTGCGCCGCGAACCATCCGCCGTTGCCGCGGGATTCCGTTATCTTCTGGTTCACGTCTTCGGCGGGCTCGTCCTCCTGGCAGGGATCGTGATCCACTGGTCCCAGACCGGTTCGCTTGCTTTTGAGGACATGGGCGCTTTTTCGGGCGGCCTCGCCTGGGCCCTGATTCTCGTCGCCTTTCTGCTCAACGCGGCTGTCCCGCCGCTGGGCGCCTGGCTTCCCGACGCCTACCCCGAGGCGACCGTCACTGGCGCGGTCTTTATGACCGCCTTCACGACCAAGTCGGCCGTCTACGTGTTGATCCGCGGCTTCGCCGGAACCAACCTGCTGATATGGTTGGGGGCGGCAATGGCGGTCTATGGCGTCGTCTACGCCGTGCTTGAAAATGACGCGCGACGGCTGTTGGCCTATCACATCATCAGCCAGGTGGGCTACATGGTCTGCGGGGTGGGAATCGGAACCGAGTTGGCCATCAACGGCGCGTCGGCCCACGCCTTCGCGCACATTCTTTACAAAGGGCTCCTCTTCATGGGAGCGGGCGCTGTCATGCACATGACCGGAGTGCGAAAGCTGAACGAAATGGGGGGGCTCTACAAGACGATTCCGGTCACGCTCGGCCTCTACATGATCGGCGCCTTCGCCATTTCGGCGGTGCCTCTGTTCAGCGGTTTCGTAAGCAAGTCCATGGTGGTTTCCGCCGCCGGTGAGGAACACCTGGCGACGATCTTTCTCATGCTGACTCTGGCCTCGGCCGGAACCTTCCTGCATACCGGCCTCAAGCTGCCGTACTACATGTTCTTCGGCAAGGACTCGGGTCTGCGGGCAAAGGAGCCACCGCGGAACATGCTCGTGGCCATGGGCCTGGCTGCGATCGCGTGCGTGTTGATCGGCGTGTTTCCCGGACTTCTGTACGACCATCTCCCATACCCTGCGGATTACGTTCCATACACGCTGGCGCACGTGACAAACACTCTCGGGATGCTGGCTTTCACCGCGTTCGGGTTTTTCCTGCTCCTCAAGCACCTCGATCCCGAGCCCAAGATCAGCATGGACACGGACTGGTTTTACCGGCGGGCTTCGGCCCGGCTGGTCACGCTGTCCCAGGGGCCTCTGTCCCGTCTGGAGTACCGCTTCATCGGAGAGATCTATGAATTCCTGATACGACTGCCCGTGCTCGGCGCCGCGAATCTCTTCCGTAAACTGGACACCGTGATCGTCGACGCCGCGCTCGTGGGCGTGGGGCGCTCGACGCAGAATTTGAGCCAGGTGCTGAAGATGGCCGGAAGCGGCCACATCCAGCATTACGGGTTGATTATGGCGATCGGGATTCTGGCCCTCCTGGCCCTCCTGGTGGTGTTTGCCCTATGACCTTAACGGCAACGACATTTCTGCCGCTCGCAGGTGCGGTTTTGATCCTGGTCGTCGGCAGGGAGCAACTGGCACGGTGGATCGCTCTGGCCACGACCGTGGCAACCCTGGCCGTGTCGGCCCCACTTTACGTGAACTTCGACAAAGCCTCGAGTGCCCTCCAATTCGTAGAAACTCGAGACTGGATCCCGTCGTGGAACATCACCTATGGCATGGGAGTGGATGGCATCAGCCTCCCCTTCATCTTCCTCTCTTCGCTTTTGAGTGTGCTGTGTATCGGCGCGTCGTGGAGTGCAGTCCAAACAAGGGTTCGGGAGTTCTACGCGGCGCTTCTGATCGCCGAAACCGCGATGATCGGGCTTTTTGCCGCATCGAATCTCTTTCTCTTCTACATCTTCTGGGAACTCATGATCGTTCCCCTCTTTCTCCTCATCGGAGGCTGGGGAGGCCCGGGTCGCGTTTACGCCGCAGTCAAGTTTCTGCTTTTCACGCTGGCCGGAAGCGTCCTGATGCTTGTCGGTATGGTGGCCCTGTACCACACCTTCGGTACGTTGGACTTCAGAGCCCTGGCCGCGGCGGAGCCGAGCCTTGAACCCAGGCAGCAAGCTTGGCTGTTCGCCGCATTTCTGGCCGCCTTCGCGGTCAAGGTGCCGATGTTCCCGGTGCATACCTGGCTTCCGGACGCCCATACGGAGGCACCCACGGCGGGGAGCGTGATCCTGGCCGGAATCCTTCTCAAGATGGGCGCCTACGGCTTCCTGCGGGTCTCGCTCCCCATACTTCCCGCGGCCGTACAAATCTTCGTCTGGCCCATGCTGGTGGTCTCCGCGGTTGCCATCGTCTGGGGAGCGTATGTGACCCTGGTCCAGACCGACGTCAAGCGTCTCATCGCCTTCTCGAGCGTCAGCCACATGGGTTTCGTCACGCTGGGCATCTTCACCCTGAACCAGAGCGCGGTCGAAGGCGCGGTCCTTCAGATGATTAACCATGGGATCATTTCCGCGGCGCTGTTCCTCTCGGTCGGCATGATCTACGAGCGGACGCACACGCGCGAGATCAAGGACTATGGGGGTCTCGCCAAAAGTGCGCCGGTCTACTGCACTCTGCTGGCACTGTTCTGTCTGGCGGCGGCGGGATTCCCGGGATTGAATTCGTTCGTAGGCGAGTTCCTCATCGTCAGCGGCGCCTTCAAGACCCATGTCTGGCTCGGAATCATGGCTGTCTGGGGCGTGGCGCTGGGAACCACCTATGTGGTTTGGCTGTTCTACCGGATGGTGATGGGCGAACTGAACCCGGGACTCGAGGGGCTCAAGCTGGAGCTCAACGCCCGCGAGGTGGCGACGCTGGCGCCGCTGGCCTTGCTGGCTCTGTGTCTGGGCCTCTACCCGGAATTGATCCTCTCCTATCTCCATGCTCCCGTGGCCCAACTCCTCGCCGGGGTCACACCATGAATGGTGCGACCCTGTCGGACCTGCTCCTGCTGATCCCGGAGCTGATTCTTGTCGGAATGGCCCTGGCGCTCATTCTTGTCGCCCGACGGATCCGGAAAACTTCCGTGGCCGTAGTCGGAACGGTGCTGGCGGCGCTGGCCGCGGCGCTGGCCTCGGTCTGGGCCCTGCCCGACGGGGCCACGACGGGCTTTGGGGGCATGATCACCCTGGACGGTTACTCCCAATTCTTCAAGGTTCTCATCGCCGCTACCCTGGCGATGGCCGCGCTTCTCTCCGTAAAGACCATCGACGGGGAAACGGTTCCACGTGGCGAGTACCATGCCTTGCTTCTGTTGGCCGCGACGGGAATGATGCTTGCCGCTTCAGCCCTCGATCTCCTGATGCTCTACCTCGCTCTGGAGCTCATGACGCTCTGCTCCTACACCCTGGTCGGCGCAACGGTGAAGAGCCCGCTGGCCAACGAGGGCGCCATCAAGTATTTCCTGCTGGCTTCATTCGCTTCCGCCCTGTTTCTCTACGGGATCAGCCTGACTTACGGTGTCACCGGATCCACAGACTTCGTGGCTATCGCATCGGCTCTCTCCGAGCAGGGTTTCGGAGCGAACCCTCTCCTCCTGGTGGGAGTGGGACTCGTGACGGCCGGAATCGCTTTCAAAATTGCGGCGGTGCCGTTTCATGTCTGGGCGCCGGACGCCTATCAGGGTGCGAGCGCCCCGGTTGCGGCATTCCTGGCGGCCGGGTCCAAGGCGGCGGGGCTGGCAGCGTTGGGACGAGTCACGCTGGTCGCGTTCGGCTCCCAGGCCGAAGTCCTGGCCGTGTTCCTGGCAGGGCTCGCCGCACTCTCCCTTATCGTCGGAAGCCTTGTCCTTCTGGCCCAAACCGACATGAAGCGGCTGCTGGCCTATTCCTCCATCTCGCATGCGGGCTATGCCCTACTGGGCCTCATCGGCGGCACTGCGGAAGGGACTTCGGCGACGATGACGTATGCTTTCTTCTACGTCTTCATGACGCTCGGAACCTTTGGCGTGGTCATCGCATTAGGCGAACGAGGCGAGAAGCTGGAAGGCTACCAGGGCCTGGCCTCGCAGCGGCCGGCAATCGCCGCGCTCATGCTCCTGTTCCTGCTTTCACTGACCGGTATCCCCCCCACGGCCGGGTTCGCGGCCAAGTTCGTCGTGATCCTGAGCGCGGTGCGCGCAGGCTATACGGGGCTGGCAGTCCTCGCCGTGGCCTGCAGTGTGGTGTCGGCGTTCATTTACATGCGAGTGGTGGTCCTGATGTACATGCGGGAACCGCAGGAACCGGCGCCGTCACGCTTCCCTGTGGCGATTTCCGCGGCTCTCGCGCTGGCGGCGCTGGTCACCCTGATCGGCGGGATCAGCCCCGGCACCGTCGTGGTCTGGGCGATATCGCCGTGATTTTGAAAATGATGTACACTATCTCGGAGGTTACCCCCTATTGAACGAATATATCGGTATCGCGGTCATGTTTGTCCTGGCCGGAGGGATCGCGGGCGCGATGGTGATATTGGCCTCCACCCTCGGAAAGAAGAACCCCACGCCCGAAAAACTGGCGCCGTTCGAATGCGGAAAGGATCCCTTTTCGCTGCCGATGGGGAAGTTGGCGATCAAGTTCTATTTGACCGCGATCCTGTTCATTCTCTTCGACGTTGAGCTCGTCTTCCTCTACCCATGGGCTGTCGTGTATCGCCAGCTGGGGTTACTGGGCCTGACCGAAATGGGTGTTTTTCTGGGGATTCTGATGGTCGGCTTCGTTTACGCCTGGGATAACGGCGCTTTAGAGTGGAAATGAGTATCGACAATACATCGTTCTTGACAAGTCGTCTCAACGAGGCCATCGGCTGGGCCCGGAAATACTCCATCTTCCAATACCCCTTCGTGACGGCGTGCTGCGGGATGGAGTACATGGCAACGGCCTGCTCCCACTACGACGTGGACCGCTTCGGAGCGGGCTTCCCCCGATTCTCTCCCCGGCAGGCCGATGTCCTCTTCGTCGTGGGTACGATCAGCCACAAGATGGCGCCGGTCTTGAAACGCATCCACGACCAGATGGCCGACCCCAAGTGGGTCGTCGCCTTCGGAGTCTGCACCTGCACCGGCGGCTTCTACGACAACTACGCGACGGTGATGGGCATCGACACGATCATGCCGGTGGATGTCTACATTCCGGGATGCCCACCGCGGCCGGAAATGGTTCTGGACGGTTTGATGAAGCTACAGGACAAGATCCAGGATCAGCATACAACCGGTGTCCGGCCCACTCCCGAAACTCGCCCGGACATCCTCAAAGTATGAATACCTCGTTTCTGATCGAGTCTGTAAGGGCCCGTTTCCCCGACGCGGTGACGGCTTCGCACACGTATCGGGGCGACGCCACCGTGGTTGTCGTGGGGAAGGACCTGCTCGAAGTGGCGCGGTTTCTGAAAGAAGACCCGGCCCTGGCAATGAATTACCTGATGGATTTGACCGCCGTGGACTACTCCACTTTCGGGAAAAGACCGGCGCCGGCTTTCTTCGCGTCCTCCGGAGTGGCGGTAAAGCCGTCTCCCGAAATTCCGGATGAGAACCCCTGGCCAGGCCCTCCCGATACGGCGCGCTTTGCCCTCGTGTACCACTTCTATTCCACGTCTCACAAACATCGACTGCGGCTGGTAGCGCCCGTTGACGAGTCCGAGGCCCGGGTGGATTCCCTGACCTCGTTGTGGGCCGGCGCCGACTGGCTCGAGCGCGAGGTCTGGGACATGTTCGGAATCGATTTCAAGGGACATCCCGACTTGAGGCGCATCCTCATGTACGAAGGGTTTGACGGCCACCCGCTGCGCAAGGACTATCCCGTCAACAAACGACAGCCCCTGATCGGGCCGAGGAACTGAGCGTGTCGATGGAGACGACCCCGACGCCCGAGACAACCGAGACCCAGAGCGAAGCCGCCGAGCTCGAAACGCGGGATATGATGCTGAACATCGGCCCCGCGCACCCGGCCATGCACGGGATCGTCCGGATCGTGACCAAGCTCGACGGGGAGCAAATCCTGGAAACCGACGTGGAGATCGGCTACCTTCACCGCGCTTTCGAGAAGATGGCCGAAACGGTCGACTACAACGGCGTCATCCCCTACACCGACCGACTCAACTACGTTTCCCCGCTCATCAACAACATGGGCTACTGCATGGCGGTGGAAAAGCTGCTGGGGATCTCGGTCCCGGAGCGCTGCCACTACGTCCGGGTCATCCTTTCGGAGATTTCCAGGATCTCGGACCACCTCACCTGTGTCGGGGCAACCGCCATGGAGCTGGGAGCTTTCACCGTCTTTCTCTACATGATCAAGGCACGCGAGTATTTGTGGGAGCTCGTGGAGAAGGTCACCGGCGCACGCCTGACAGTCACCTACTGCCGGGTCGGCGGCGTGAAGGCCGATCTTCCGGAGGACTTTGCCGAGCCCTGCCGCAAGGCTTTTGAGGAGACTCGCAAGGTCCTCGCCGAGTCGCACGGACTCCTCACGCGGAACCGTATCTTCGTAGACCGCATGAACGGAACCGGCGTGATCTCCGCCGAAGACGCGGTTTCCTACGGAATCACAGGCCCCTTCCTTCGCGCCACCGGCGCGGACTACGACGTGCGCAAAGACTGCCCGTACGCGGTCTACGACCGGGTGCCTTTCGACGTGCCGGTGGGAAGCCGCGGTGACAACATGGATCGTTATCTGGTCCGCATGGAAGAGATGGAGCAGTCCATGCGCATCGTGGAGAGAGCGCTCGGCGACATGCCACCGGGAGCGGTCCAGGTCAACCCGGAGACAGGACGCCCGATTCCGGCTGCGGAGATGGTGGACCTTGCCAAGGTCGGGAACATCCCGGCCATCTCCGGCGGTTGCGCCGTGACCGGCCCCACCCTCGAAGGCTCCGGTCGCACCGAGTATCCGTCTATCGCCGCTGACGAAAAGCGGGCCTTCCTCCCCCCCAAGGAAGATACTTACGGCAACATCGAAGGACTCATGAACCACTTCAAGCTGGTCATGCACGGCCACGGCGTGCGGCCGCCCAGGGGAGAGGTCTACTTCCCGGTGGAAGGGGCCAACGGGGAGCTCGGGTTCTATGTCGTGAGCGACGGAGACGGTCGCCCCTATCGGGTGCGCGTTCGACCGCCGTGCTTTGCCATCATGTCGGCTCTATCAAAGCTCCTCAACGGGGGCATGATCGCCGACATGGTCCCCACCTTCGGATCGGTCAACATGATCGGCGGGGAACTCGACCGGTGACACTCAGCGACCTTGAAAGTGAAGCCCGGGAGATCCTCGAACGCTACGAGCACCCGAAGGCCGGCATGCTGCCCCTCTTGTGGCTTGTTCAACAGAACCAGGGTTACGTCTCCAAGGAGGGCGAGGCCTGGGTGGGACGCCTGCTCGCAGTATCGATCTCCCACGTGCGCGAGGCCGTTTCCTTCTACAACATGTTCCACACTCAACCGGTGGGCCGGCGCGAGCTTCGCGTCTGCACCAGCCTGCCCTGCGTTTTGCGCGGGGCAGGAGATCTGCTGGAGGGAATCAAGGAGCGCCTGAAGATCAGTCCCGGCGAGACCACTCCGGGCGGGGAAGTTACCCTCACGGAGGTCGAATGCCTGTGCGCCTGCGAGATGGCCCCCATGGCCCAACTCGACGAACGCTTCGTCGGCCCGCTGGTGGGTGAAGCCGTCGGGACGCTCATCCAGGACGCGCTCTCGGAGCCCGGCAACCCGGAATCGACCCCGGAGCCTGAACCCTTCATCTGTTCGGACGGGCCGGTGCTCTCCCCGCGTTTTAAAGATACGGAAGGGACGTGGTTGGAAGGCTACACCGCTGACGGCGGATATCTTGCGGCTATGAAGGTCCTCACTTCCATGACCCCGCAACAGGTGATCGACGAGGTTTCCAAATCCAACCTGCGGGGTCTGGGGGGGGCGGGTTTCCCCGCCGCCAGGAAGTGGTCCTTCATCCCCAGGGAAACAACGCAGCCCAAGTACCTCGTCGTCAACGCAGACGAAGGCGAACCCGGCACTTTCAAGGACCGCTACATCATGGAGCGGGACCCACACGCGCTGCTCGAAGGCATGATCATCGCGGCATATGCCATCGACAGCCATAAGGCATATGTGTACATCCGGGGCGAATACTTCCGGTCGGCCGATCGCCTCGGTCGCGCCATCGATGAAGCGCATGCCAAGGGTTGGCTTGGAAAGAATATCCAGGGTACCGGCTTTGACCTCGACGTGGTGATCCACCGTGGCGCCGGCGCCTATATCTGTGGCGAAGAGACCGCGCTTCTGACTTCACTCGAGGGCGGAAAGGGGTTTCCGCGACTCAAGCCCCCCTTTCCCGCGATCTCCGGTCTGTTTGCGTGCCCCACCATCGTCAACAATGTGGAAACCCTGGCCTGTGTCCCCTTCATTCTGCGAAATGGCGCGGAACGATTTGCCGGCATTGGCTCCGAACGCCAGGGCGGCACGCGGCTCTTCTGTGTGAGCGGCCATGTGGAGCGGCCCGGCGTCTACGAGGCGGCGGTGGGCGTCACTCTTCGGGATCTCATCGAGAACTACGCCGGAGGTGTGCGCGCTGGCCACAAGCTCAAGGCCGTCATCCCCGGGGGCATCTCGGCCAAGATTCTGACGGCCGAGGAGATCGACGTGGCCATGGACTTTGACTCCCTCAGGGCCGCTGGAACCATGGCGGGATCCGGGGGCGTGATCGTGATGGACGAGACCACCTGTATGATCGAAGCCCTCGAATCCGCGGCAAAGTTCTTCGCCGATGAGTCTTGCGGACAGTGCTCACCCTGCCGTGAGGGAACCGGCTGGGTCCATCGCATCGTGCGCCGCATCACCGAAGGCCAGGGAAGTCCCGACGACCTGGATCACCTCCTCGCCATCGCCGGCGACATGGAAGGAAATACGATCTGCGTCTTTGCGGACGCGGCCGCCTGGCCGGTTCAGTCCTACATCGCAAAATTCCGAGACGAGTTCGAGGAGTACATCCGAAGCGGTCGGAAGGCCGGGGACCGGGAAGCCGCGCAT
>Ga0310123_10003456_pt1 | contig 12235 bp, 9 predicted proteins | sample CB6_AW_1057_MG_FD_203505 | JGI IMG/M metagenome (GOLD analysis project Ga0310123, IMG submission 203505) | Marine microbial communities from Western Arctic Ocean, Canada - CB6_AW_1057 | ecosystem: Environmental > Aquatic > Marine > Oceanic | place: Canada: Western Arctic Ocean | collected... | reverse complement strand
GAACCACCAAGATGCAAGACTTACCTTGGGTGGAACAGCAAACACAAGTGTTGCTGGAACAAACAAAGGTATCTATATGGATGGTGATGGAGATTTCTTAGTTTATGGAAGTGCTACAAACTATTTAAAATTTGACCAAACTGATGGTAAAGTACAAATTAAATCCGATACATTTGATTTAGATGCCACAACCATAATAATGGATAGTGCACTCAATCACGGAACATTCCGATTAGGATCGAGTGGAGGACCTGCTAATGTATCTGCTTCTACTGCTGGTATTTATATGGATGGAAGTACCGAGGCAAACTTTTTAGCCTACGGAGATGCAAACAATTATTTTAAAAAGGCTGGAACAAGTATTGATATCAACGCAGAAACATTTGATTTATCTGTAGATAATTTACAATTAAGTGGTAGTTCTGCTGGGGCTGGACTAAAACTTGGTACTGTAGTAAGAGCTACAAATGGGGCCACCGAAGCAAACTCAGGATTAAGTGTAGATTCAAGAGGTAATTTCTTACTTAGAAAAGATGACAATAATAGGATTTCAATGGAAGGTGGAAATCTTGAAATAGCAGCAGAAACATTTGATTTAACAACCACTTATATGAGAGTTTCATCTTCACTTGGTGGAACTATAGCAATGGGAGATACCATTCCAAAATCAATAAGTGGTTCGGGAATATTCTTATCTGGTTCAGGTGATTTCTTAGCCGGTAATCATGCTGGTAATAAGATTCAATATGCCGCAACACCCAACGCTATTATAATGAAATCAAGTACATTTAGTTTAGATGCAACGACTATTGTTATTGATTCTGCAGTAAATAATGGTAAAATAGCACTTGGAGCTTCACCAAATACAAGTGTTGCAGGAACAAATACTGGTGTTTATATGGATGGTCAAGGTGATTTTCTTGTATATGGTGGAGTTACAAGTTATTTTAAATTTGATGCGAGTACATCTAAAATTGATATGAAGGCAGATCAATTTATATTAGAGGCGGGTAGTCTTGATATTGATTCATCTACAGAACAAATAAGATTAGGTGCAGCAACAACATTTGGTAGTGGAACTGGTGTGTTGATGGGTAAAGATGGTAGTGATTATGAATTTTATGCTGGAAATGGTACTCAGTATATTCATTGGGATGGAAGTAATTTAAATGTTGCAGGAGATATTTCTGTTACTAATACTGGTGATTTCGCATCTTCAACTTTTTATTATCCTTTTGGGGGTAATGGATCACAAATAGTAGATACTGGAGTTTGGAATAAAATTGGTAATATAGTTGAAACACCAACCGCTACTGGTATAGGATTTGGTGATTCTACTGGAGTTGATTCTATTTGGGATTCTTCTGTACGTTCTACTCAAGGGTTTCTAAGAGCAGATAGTCCACGATTAGAATGGGATTTTAAAATACTAGCAATTGGGAGTGGTCATAATAATTATGAAATATTAGGTTGGACTGAAGATAATACAGATGGTTCTCACGCAACAACAGCTTATGGAATATATGTTTATGTTGGAACTATCTATTGGAGAACACATAGTAGTGCCGGTAATGATGATAGCATTTCTTCGGGAGCTATTGGTGATGTCTGGAGATTAAGAATAACACTTAAATCTGGTGGTGGAGCTTTCGGTGAATTGTTTAAAAATGGAGATTACACCACGCCATTTGATACATATGATTGGGGAACTACTGGATCAGAAACCACATTATATGTAGGGACTAATTTTAGAGATGGCACAGCACCAAGAATAGAACACCAATCGGTTTCAGTTGGTGCACCATTAAGTACAGGCACAACGATAAGTGGTACTGGAATTAAAACAGGAAAATTAACTTCAACTAATTATTCCACAACTGCAGGAAGTGAAATAGATTTAGATGCAGGAACTGCGGTATTTGGTGGAAGTGATGGAACTGGTATAACATTTGAAGCAGATGGTGATATTACTTCAAATGAATATTTAATTGAACGATCAAGATTATTTGGAGCAGGAAATGATGGTGATGTAGTATTGTCAGATCAAGGTGCTACTGTTGCGAATGGCCAAGGTTCAGCGGCTGGTAATGGTGTTTTATCTTCTGCGGATACTATATTAGATGAATATGGTTCAAATGTTTGTACAAGATCCAGTAACGTTTGGACAATGCAAAAAGATTGGTATACTAAGAGCTTACACTTAGATAGTATATATGGTACTTTCTATCTTAATACAAATGGATATAGACTTTTTGTAAAGGAAATTTTAAATATTGAATCCCTTACGTATATCCAGAATAATGGTTCAGATGGCACAAATGGAACAACTCGAACGGCTGGCGGAGTTGGTGGAGCAGGTGGAGCAGGTGGAACGTTATCAGCAGGAACTGATGGAGTTAATGGTGGTGACGGTGGTACTTGGAGTGGAGGAAACGGTGCACACGGAGGCAAAGGTGGTGGAGGTGGCGGCTCAGGTGGTATTGTATTTATTTCAGCAAGAACAATTACCAATAGTGGGGTAATTCTAGCCACTGGTGGAGATGGTGGAAATGGTAAGGCTTCCGCGACAGCACAATAATATTAGGAGAACAAAATGAATTTATATTATAAAAAAAGAAAAAAACAACAAAGTAAATATAGTGTTATTTGGAAATCAACTCGTATTTTTCGAATGGCTGAGGCCTTTGGAGCGGCCGGTGCTGCTGGTGGTGCTGGTGGTTCAGCAACTGCAGCATCTCGATTAAATGTGATTGACCCACATTTAATTTTAATGATGAGAGATGTTATGGATGCAGGTGAAACGGCCGCAAGATTAAAAGTATGTGGATCCGCGGGAGGCGGAGGCGGAGGTGGTGCAGTATCCGATGATGGATCAGCTGCACAAGGCCAACAACCAACAGCAGGTGGTACAGATACAACGGTGGCTTCAAGTGTTAGTAGTTGTGTTTCAACCGTTGGAGCTTCAGATGGTGGTGTTGGTGGTGCTGGAGAAAAAGTTTCTATAACCTTTTATGGTGGAGCTGGTGGAGGTGGAGCTGGTGGAAATGGTGGTGCTGTAGTAATAATTACAACTTCTTCAAGTATAGGAACAATTACCACGACTCGTGGGGACTTAGGCGATGGAGGTGCTCAAGGTGGTTCAAGCACTTCGGCAGGTGGGGATGGTGAAAACGGTGGAAACGGTGTAACTATCCACATTCAAGTATAATTAATATATATATATGTATATACGATAAAGGTAATAAATGGCAAACTATATAACAACAGATACAACAGACCCCAATCAAACTAATATTAGGATGACAACTAATCTTATGATTGGGGCAGACGCAGATCCTGCTCAAGAGTTACACGTTACAGGTGATGGACTGTTTACAGGAAATATTACTGCATATTATTCATCAGATATAAGTTTGAAAGATAATATCAGACCGATAGAGAGTGCCATTTTTAAGGTTAAACAAATTAGAGGTGTTACATTTGATTGGAACGAAAAGTCAAATAAGTTACAACAGGAAAAAGGTCATGATGTAGGACTTATAGCTCAAGAAGTCGAGAAGGTTTTACCAGAAGTAGTTCAGATTCGTGAAGATGGAATTAAAGCAATATCATATGAAAAGGTTGTACCGTTATTGGTAGAAGCCATAAAAGAACAACAAATACAAATAGAAGAATTAAAAAGTGTATCATTGGGTTATAAAGAACTCTTGGAAAAAAGAGAAAGTCGTGCAAAATGGACAAAAGAAAGAACTTTGAAAAAACGAAATAGTAATTCTAAGTACGGAAAGTAAAATGGCTTTACAAGACGGATTTAAAGTATTAAACTTAGAAGTTTGGAGTCCTGGTGGTGGATTTGAATACCGGACAACTGGTAGTTTAACAATGAGAGCACCAGGATCCCATTCTATTGGTGTAGGTAGTGGATTTCTTGGAAGTTATTATACTACCGCTCCCGTCAGTTTCCCTGGTGATTACGGAAGGCATCAAATTTATTCTGCATCAGTTGAAGCACAAGGAAAAAATTACTCAAGTGGTTCTTGGGGATATCAATTTGGTGGAAGAGCAGCTCCTGGAGAATTTGTTAGTGTTGGAATATATGGAACAGGATCAGGTTCAATAATATTACCAAGAATAGGACATGATGTTTCAATGTCTTTTTCTGATATAAATAGAGAAAGAGGACTTGCTGTAGCTACACCAAATTCAGATATTCATGATTTATATGAAGATTTTTCATCTGTTGCAGGAACAATTCATACAGATTTAACAAGTAAACCAAATTTCGATTGGTTTCAAGGAGGACCCCAAAGTGGAAGTGCATCTCATCCAATAAGACTTGATGAATTTTATGGTTCGACATATGATAGTTATGGTGGAATTGGGTGCCTTGGAATAGGAACACCGATAACAATGGCAGATGGAACTACAAAGAATATAGAAGATGTAAATGTGGGAGATTGGGTAAGAGCAGCAACCGTTCCTGGTATGCCATTAGACTTTGATGAAGAAGATACTTGGTCTGTTTGGACTGGAACACCACACGGAAATCCACCAACTTCAGTATGGGCAACTGCATATTATGATATACAAGAGATGAATCGAGTTACACCAGCAAGTGCATCAGTAAAAGATATGTATTTTGATTGGTATGATAATTATTATTTGATAAATGATTCTTTAAAGGCAACATATGAACATCCATTTTTTGTAATAAGAGATGGTAGTTATTATTTTAAAACAACAGCTAGTTTATTACCAGGTGATAAGTTATTTAAAATAGATAATGAATTCGAAGAAATAGAATCAATTGAATTTGTAAATGAATCATTAGAAACGGTAAATTTTAATGTAGAAAGTTTAGATGTTTATTTTGGTGGAGGTTATTTAGTGCACAACGTACATGGTAAGAGTTAATGAGTTATGATGTTTATTATTCTACGGGTGGTGGTTCTTTAGTATATGGTGGAAGTGATGTTTGGGTTAATAATTGGTTACAAGAAGTAGCCCCTAAACTTAATCATCCATCTAAGTTACTAATTCATCGCCGTAATCCAGATAAAAAAGTGGAGTTTGATAGTCCAATAGAAGTTTTATGGCAAGGAGATCATCCAAAAGATTTTGAAAAGATAGCAAGTAAAGCTCGAAAGATTCATATTCTACATGGATATTATACACCACATAAAATAATTGAGAATAATAAAGATAAGATAGATTCGGTATGTATTCATGTATCAGTTCAGTTATCTTTAAACGCTGGTTTTCATTTGGGATTACCTAAATTAATGCATTTTTCAGCAAATAGAGCATGGGAACGAAGAATTGCTCAGATATCAAAGAAAGTTATGTGGATTGGTTTGGATAAAATTCCATTACATGACCAAGTAGATATAATTGATATACCAAATTATTATGAATTCACACAAAATAAAAAAGTATGTATGAGTAATAGAGTGGGATATGCGGCACGCATGGAAACTCGTAAATCACCACATTTTTTAGATGGTGTTGATAGTTTTGCATTCACCGATTTAGATGATTGGAAGTGGTGGAAAAATAGATGTGGATATAAATTTGAAAAAACAAGATTATATCAATTTAATTATAAGAACATACATAGATTTTTTAATAGAGAGGATTGGGGGATAAGTCATTCTTGTCATTTACACGAACCATTCGGTTATTCTATATTTCAAGCATTAGATTATGGAAAACTACCTATATTACAAAAAGATTGGCTGAGAGACTATGAATATCCATTCAGAGCTTTTGATAAGAAAGAATTTGATGAACAAATAAAGAACATTTCAGAATTAAGTGAGAAAGAAAGACAAGGTTATTTAGATGGTCTGAGGGATTATTGTAGGAAGTATGATAACAAGGAAGAATGGGTAGAAAAATATCTACAAATTTATAACGCTTGATATTTATAAGTGGTAACTCGTAGCAACGATACGCGTATATAACGACATACGTTTTTTTAAGGAGAACCTTTTTGGCAACACCATCCGCAGGAACTAAATTATCATTAGGAAAACTTGGTAGAGCAACCGCCGTAGATAATGCCAATTATATTTCTAAAACAAGTTTGAATAGTTGTGCTAGAGATAGTTCAACTGGTAAAGCAAGTCTTGGTGATTTTTATATAAGTGCCGTTGATTCTACATTAGATGGATATCCGTATGTGGATGAACAAACTAATGAAATATATGAATTAACTTTTACTAATAACAATTCATTATTTGCATCTCGTATAGCGGCAAGAGCTGATAATTTTACTTGGACTACCAGTAATTCATCATTATTTGATATGTCTGGCACCAGAGATGTTACTACTCAATACAATGCAGGTGCAATTACAGATAATACTACCCCGGCCGGTATAACTATGGAAAGTAATTTAGTTACAAATCCAGAATTTGAAGATTGGACAGGGACAACACCAGATAACTGGACTAAGAGTGGAACTATGGCTGAAAATGAAAGTGGGGCAACTGGTAGTGCAGCTGAGTTTAGAAGTGATGGGGCATACATAGAACAGTCATTTACAGTTCAAGGAAATTCTACTTATCAAATTAGCTCTATTGGAAAATCATCAAATGTTGGTGATGGTAATTTTAATATTACTATTAGTGGTAGTTATCATCAAAATACTTATACAGGAATATGTGGACCTGATTTTTTAGGATTTCGTGAAGATTTTTACACAAGTGGTTCTGCAGGAGTAACTCAAACTTTAAAATTAAAATTTACAGCTAATGTTGCAAATACTGTATATCCATTATTAGATACAGTTAAATTTCAAAGATGGGAAGGTGCCCACATGAGTGATACTAATGTAACCATTACAGGAAAGTATCACGATGACGGACAAAGTGATGGATTCAATGACCACGCTACAAGATATAATACTGCAATAAGTAAAGTAGTTGAAATACAAGATACCTATGGTGGTCTTGCAATTGCTTGTTTCTTACCAGGAACTTTAATATTAATGGCAGATAAAACTTCTAAACCAATAGAGGAAGTAAATGTTGGAGATGAAGTAATGTCATTGGATTTACCTGGACTTCCAGACGAAGATTTGGGATACTTAGAATGGAAAGCATTTACTATGAGACCTATGGATTTAGAAGATTTAGAATTATTGGTAAGAAGAAATCAACAAACAGCATTTGTAGAGAATTTATTTTATGATTATATGAATGGGTATTATAGTATAAATAATGGTTATTTAAAAGTAACTGCAGAACATGACCTTTTTGTATATGATGACGGTAAATGGAGATGGAACACTGCTCGTGAATTAAAGGAAGGTATGAAGTTACTTAATTTTTTGGGAGAGGTGGTTAATATAGATTCAGTAGAATGGATAGAAGATGAAATTGAAGTTATTAATTTTGATGTAGAACCATTAGATATTTATTATGCAGGTGGTATATTAGTTCACAATAAAGGAGCAAGTTCCGAACCATAAAAAACATGATTTGATAATCTTTTTAACTATTTATTTAAGGATAATAACGGTTTTATATGTCTAAAATAACACCATTACAGATTTATACTGAGCCTATTTTTATAGAAGGTCATTCGGAAGGATGGGTTTATAGGATATCAGACAAGTATGTTGTTAAAGTATCAGCTCCAGATGAATTGGTGAAATATACCACACATATGTTTTATGAAATAAAAATTGCAAGATTGTTATATTCGTTTGGAATTCCTGTTCCTGAACCAATAACTTGTGATTATGTAAATGTTAGAGATAAAGTTGAAATTGGTTATATTATGGAATATGTAGAGGGAATATCTTGGCATGATAAGAGTATAAGTAAAAAGGATAATATTTTAGCACATAATTTATTACATAGAGAATTAAAATTAACATCAAGTTTAGGGTTTTCTTTACATAACGAAGAAGCACAGTGGATTTTAACTAAGGATGAAAAAATTAAATTAATTGATTTTACAAATTGGAAATATAAAGGGTTGTAGATGTCAATATTAAATCGTGGTTGGATATACGATTCAATAACAAGAAATCAAGATTCGGGTTCAGTATCGTATAGATGGACACACGGTGCCAATGACACATATTTGGGCAGTGGTATATTTTATTATGCCATTCCATATTTTCTAAAGGCACAAGTTTGTGTTTGTCTTGGTAGTGGTGGTGGATATGTGCCACGATTGATGACAGATTGTGTTTGGGAATTAAATGAAACCAATATGTATGGTGAAGATAAAATGGGTGAAGTTTATGTAGTAGATGCAACCAATAATGTAAATGGTGAAGTAGATTGGGCAGATAAAGATAGTTATTTAAGAGAAAAGTTTAATCCACGATTTATAAATTCTACTACTGAAGATGCATTTTATAACTTTTTTGTCAAACGAGATATAAAGATAGATTATTTACATATAGATGCAGACCATACCTATGAAGGTTGTAAACTTGACTTTGATTTATATTCTACTATAATGAACGAGAATGGGATTATATCAATACATGATACAGATGAAAAATATATGGATTCTTTTGCTACATATGAAGATGAGAAGTCGGATTTATGTATAGGTCCGAGTGAAGTTATAAAGGAAATTAGTGATGAGTGGGAAGTATTTAATTTGTTTGATTATAAAGAAAAATCTGAAAAGGTATCATCTTCTGGATTAACTTTATTACGGAAAAAAGATGAAGAAATATAAAATAAAAAAGTTTACTGAAGAAGAAAAACAGAATATTCAAGAACGATATAGTGAGTGGATGAAACCCGAAAATATAGTTTGGGTAGAAAAGGAATATAGAAATGCACTTTCCGATAAAACATTTGAGTTTGGTGCCAGTGGACTTATAGAAATAAGTAAAAAAATAGAATCATTTATATTTGCAAACAATTATGCAGAAAAAATATGGATATTGGACAAATTAAAAGACCACCAAATGCATTCTTCACCATACATTGAAAGTAGAATAGGTGAATATTTAATAAAAGGTTTTGATGATGAAACTCATCAAAGAATTATTTTAGAAGAAATGGAAGTAGGTGGGGTGGGCGGAAAAGGATTTTTAAGTGATTTTATAGAGGAGAGAATAAAAGATATAAAGTGTAAGAGTTTTAGTATGGAAATGAATATTCGTCAAAAATTATCTGATTGTGAAATGCATACAACACCATATGTTGCAAAAAGAATAGGGGATTATGAACTTAAAGATTTAAATGAGGAAATATTTCATCGAATAAAATTAGAGGAATGTGAAAAACTTAACAGTAAGTTTATATTAAAAAGAATAAAACTACATATGGGAAAAATACATCCCGAAACAGAATTACATAAACGACAAATATTAAACGAATGTGAAAAACATACTAATGATTATGTCAAAGAAAGGATAAAAGAATTTCAACCACTTACATTAAAAACAGAAAATCATGAAGATTTGTATGAAACTTTGCAGTGGAGAGAAGATTTAGAACAATGTGAAGAACACAACTCAGAATTTATCGAAGAAAATATAAAATTTTATAAAGGTCGTGGTGTAGAAATAGTATCACCTACACAAGAACTTGAATATAGATTAAAACTTGAGGAATGTGCAAAGTTTAATACTGATTATATTTCGAGGGAAACATCAAGATTAAAAGACGAATATTTAATTCGAGATCCACACGAAGAATTAAAACATAGAATGAATTTATCATTCTTTGAGGATAATGTAAAGGATAAAGAAAAGATAGCAAGTAAAGATACATTTTGGGATATGATTTCAGTTCATGGATTAGAAAATATGGATCTTCTTAAAACAGAACTAAATAAAGTTGGAGAAGGATTTTGTTTAGCCAAGTGGAATCAAGTTAGTATTCTTTTACAAACAGGTCAAACTCACTCTTGTCACCATCCGAGACCACACGTAGTTCCATTAGCAGAATTAGAAAATAATCCATCTGCTTTACATAACACATATTTTAAAAAAATGCAAAGAAAGACAATGTTAAAAGGTGGGAAACCAAAAGAGTGTGATTATTGTTGGAATATAGAAGATGCTAATCCTGATGCATTTAGTGATAGAATTATGAAAAGTGGTGAAGCGTGGGCATTCCCATATTTTGATAAAATCAAAATGTCTGATCCAATGGAAGATACTCAACCATCTTACGTAGAAGTATCATTTAGTAACCAATGTAATATGAGTTGTGGTTATTGTGATGTAAAGAGTAGTTCTAATTGGCAACATGAAATAGCAACACAGGGTCCTTATCCTACAAGTGGAATGTTTAATAATACTGAATGGATGGATAAAGAAGGAATTATGCCAATACCATTTACAAAACCAAATCCATATAGAGATGCATTTTGGAAATGGTGGCCAGACTTGTTTCCAACACTACATACATTTAGAATAACTGGTGGTGAACCACTTTTACACAAAGATACATTTAAGGTTTTAGATTATCTTATCGAGAATCCAAAAGTAAATCCAATGTTAGAAATGTCTGTAAATTCTAATTTTTCATGTCCACAAGATTTAATTGAGGAATTTATTGATAAAGTTAAATATATTACAGAGAAAGATTTAGTTTGGAATTTTGCATTATTTACGAGTATAGAATCGTGGGGAAAACAAGCAGAATATATGAGAGATGGAATGGATACTGATAGATTTTGGAACAATATAGATATGTTTTTAACCAAATGTCAAAAACCAGAAGCAACTATCATGGCAACTTATAATTTAACAAGTGTTCCCAGTTATCATGAAGTGATTAAAAAAGTATTTGAATTAAAGAAGAAACATTATAATGGAAAACGATATAGACATTATGCAATTATTTTGGATACATCGTATCTAAGACATCCAGAATTTTTACAAGTTCGTTTATTATCCACACATTGGATAGATAAAATAAGAGAAGATGTAAAGTTAATGAATTCGTTAGCAGAAGAAAAATATACTCATATTTACGGACACGGACATAGTGGATTTTATGATTTTGAAAGAGAAAAATTAAGACGAGTTTTAGATTGGGTAGATGCCCCACTTGATGATATAAAATGGTTAATGAAAATGAGAAAAGATTTTTATTTATATATTAATGAGTTCGATAAAAGACGGGGAAAAAACTTCTTGAAAACTTTTCCTGAAATGGAAGATTTTTATAATTTATGTAAGATGGTGGTATAATGTTTGGAATATTAACAAGTACTGGAAAAGTTCCATATATATCTTTAGATGAATTTATTGATATTGATAGAATGAAATATTTTAATAGATATTTTGAAAAACAACTTTATGACAAATTTTTAAACCAATTAAACCCACCAGAATATTTAAAACCATTTATTGAGGATAAAGATATTCATTCTGTATTTAGTACATATTATGATGATATTACACTTAAACAAAGTTGGAATCTTATACATACTTATCTTTCAGAATTTATAGATTATTTATATGAAACTCTTATGGAAGATATTGGAGGATTTTTTATTTTAGACGAGGTAGATGGTACGGCACCAAATTTTCATAGGGATTGGGGAGAAGATACTACTGGCGATAAACATGAAAAAGAAGGATTAGTTCCAACAGAAAAAGAATCACGTAAAACAAGTGAAAATTGGATATGGTTTAAATTTTCAGATAGTAAAAAACTTTATGTTTCAGACATTGATGGTAAAAATGATATTTCAAAAAGAATACCAGTAAAATCTTATGGTGTTTATTTTAATGGTTTAGATTATCACGGAAGTTATAATGATTCACATGGATTTAGTGTTCGGTTACATGGAAATTTAAAGGATAGTGTAATAGAAAAATTAGGATTAGATGATTAATTTAGTTACAGTTTGTGGTCATAATACCACAATGTTAAAACATATGTTAAGTCATTATAAAGATATTGTAGATGATATTTTTGTTGTGGTATATTTATCTTCAGACAAGGATAGGGTTTTATCAGAAGTTACAGAAATCACAAAAGATTTAAATATTGATATACACAAAACAACAATTGAAGAACCATTTAATTGGGAACGGGTTACAGAGTTATATAATCAAACAAAAATGTTACGACCATATGATTGGTGGATTGTAGCAGATGATGATGAATTTCATTTATATCCAAAACCAGTTAAAAATATAGTTGAAGAATGTGAGGAATGGGAATATCATTTTGTAACTGGAGCATTTTTAGATAGAATAGGTGAAGGTGGTAGATTTCGAAATGTTTATGATGAT
>Ga0310123_10003455_pt1 | contig 12235 bp, 8 predicted proteins | sample CB6_AW_1057_MG_FD_203505 | JGI IMG/M metagenome (GOLD analysis project Ga0310123, IMG submission 203505) | Marine microbial communities from Western Arctic Ocean, Canada - CB6_AW_1057 | ecosystem: Environmental > Aquatic > Marine > Oceanic | place: Canada: Western Arctic Ocean | collected... | reverse complement strand
CTAGACAATTAGCGGAAACTGATGAAATATCATCTAAGGCAGGAACATCTATTAGATTATTTTCAAAAAATTTAGATAAATGGAGAATTGATGTAAGTAATAATAAGCTCGGTGATTTAGTTGAAATTATTTTGGAAGAATCTGGATATATAGAGATGCTTAAAAAGGATCGTTCAATAGAAGCTCCAGGCAGGTTAGATAATTTAAAAGAATTAGTAAATGCTATTAACGAATTTGATTCCCTATCAAATTTTTTAGAGCATATACAATTAGTAATGGATGGCTCAAATAATCAAAATATGGAAACAGCAAAAATAATGACTTTGCATGCAGCAAAAGGCCTAGAATTTCCTCTAGTATTTTTACCTGGATGGGAAGAAGGTTTATTTCCTAACCAAAGGGCTATAGATGAAAATGGAGAAAGTGGTTTAGAAGAAGAAAGAAGACTAGCATATGTAGGTATAACAAGGGCAAAAAACGATGTATGGATATTTAATGCAAATTGTAGATTAACTCATGGACAATGGATAGATTGTATACCATCAAGATTTCTTGAAGAGCTTCCTGAAAAAAATATTAATAAATTTTCTTCATATTCAAATAATTTCAACAATAAATCTTCTATAGCTTTAGAATGGTTAATAGCAAATAATGAAAAGAAAAATATTATAAATCAAAACTCATTAAATTATGAAACAGATCATAAAACTAATGAAATTAAAATAATGGAAAGAATTTTTCATCAAAAGTTTGGCTATGGAAAGGTATCAGAAATAGATGGAGATAAGGTTACAGTTGAATTTGAAAAAGCAGGCCAGAAAAAATTATTACTAAGTTTTATAGAAAAAATCTAATAATAAAAATTAATAATGAAATATATCTGGATAATAAAACTTAAATTAAAAGATGAATTTAGAGAAAAGATTGAAGAATATTTTTTATCTTTAAATGCAAGTATTTCATCAATTGATTCAGAAAGCAATTCAAACACATTAACGCCAAAAATATTTTATACACATGTTTTTTTTATCAATAAGCCTAATTTAATATTAATAAAAAAATATTTAATAAATTTTAAAATAAATATTAATAATTTAATTTTATTAAAAAGTAATTTTCAAAAACTTAATTTACAATATAATAAAAGATTGGACCCAATAAATATAGGACGCTTTATATTTACTGAGGAAAAAATAAATTTAAAATATAATATTAATAAAAATATTATTATACCAGCAGGGGCAGGGTTTGGTACTGGTCATCATCCCACGACAGAAGGTATTATATATGTACTAAATAGGATTGCTTATTTTAAAAAGAAAAATAATAATGATATTATTGATGTAGGCTGTGGTTCAGGTATTTTGGGAATTGTAATGGCTAAATTATGGAGGAGAAATGTTGAGCTAATAGATATAGATTTACAGGCTGTGAAAACCTCAATTTATAATGCTAAATTAAATTTTTTACATACTAAACTTAATATTAAAAAAGGAAATGGATTAAATAAAACTCTAAAACAGAAATATGATATAATTACTATTAATATATTAGCTATTCCAATACTTAAAAGTGCTTATTTAATTAATAAAAAATTAAAAAATAAAGGAAGAGTAATTATTTCAGGAATATTACATTCACAAACCTTTATGATTTTAAATAAATTAAGAGGAATGGGATTAGTATTAGAACTCCAATATGAGAAAAATAATTGGTCTACACTTTTACTTAAAAAATATTAAATTAAATTTTCCACCAGTCTTTCGAATAAGTAGATGAGGAATTATTAATATTTTTATAATAAATGTTTGAAACTTGACTTATAGTAAAAATATTAAAAAATGATCTTATAAATTTTTTAATATATTGACCTTGAATTTTTCTTCCTAAATTAGATTGTTCAATACTATATTTAAATTCAATAAAATTACTTAAATTTGAATTTTTTATCTTTATAAAATTTGATTCTTTAAAACCTTCATATTTCATTTCATTTCCTAAATTTTATTAAATGGCAGCTCGGATATCTTATGGGGGAGGAAAATCAAGCTGCCATTTTATTTTACAATAATAATAATTTGACAATATGGAGATGAATTAATCATCAAGGGAGAGGAAAAACCAAATTATTATTACCTATGATCATATATAGAGCCAAAAATTATTAATTACTAACTTTAATATTAACTTATAGATATGCAAAAAATGCATGCTAAAACATTAATTCAGGATAAAAAATGCATATCATGGTTATTTTATAACAATAAGGCATACTATATTGTAGTTCAGGTATGTGTAAATTTCATAACTTGTATGAATAATAATAAAAATTAAAATTAAAATAAAATATTTATGTAATATTTTACTAAATACTTTATATAATAATTTTATGATGAGAAACAATATTAATATAATAAATAGAATTAAATCTATTCAAACATTTCTAAATACAAAGAATTTAGATGGTTTTATACAGCCTAGATCAGATAGTTACCTAGGAGAATATGTTCCAAAATCAGATTCTAGACTAGAATGGCTTAGTGGGTTTTCAGGTTCTGCAGGAGAAATGCTTATTTTACGTGATTCAACTATACTTTTTGTTGATAGCCGATATACAATACAAGCAATAAAAGAAACTAAGAATACCAATATTAATGTAGTATTGTCCTCAGAAGAATCAGTGATTAATTATATAGAAAATAATTCAAAAAAATTTAAAAATATTGCTTATGACCCCTGGCTTCATTCTCTCTCTAAAATAAAACATTTATCTAATATCGGGACAGAAAATAATATTAAATTTATAGCATTAAAAGATAATCCTATAGATTTAATCTGGAATTCAAATAGAGAAAATAAACCCAAGAGTAAAATTAAAATACATATTAAAAAGTATGCAGGAATAAGTGCGTCCGACAAAATTAAAAAATTGTGTTTAAACTTACAATTGTTAAATGCTGATACTTATATAATAACTCAACCAGATGCAATTGCTTGGTTACTAAATATTAGAGGTTCAGATTTAGAACACACCCCTATTATTTTAACTCGAGCAATTATTTTTAAAAATCAAAAAATATACCTGTTCATTGATAAATCACGCATAAATAAAAAAATAAAAGATTATTTTAATAAAGAAATTACCAATATAAAAATTTATCCAGAAGATAAAATACTAGATGCACTTAATAAAATTGCAAAAACTAAAAATAAAATATTAATTAACCCTCATACCACTTCTTATTCACTAGCTAATGAAATACTTAAAATAAATAAGAATAATATAATTGAGAAAGATTGCCCAATTGAATCAATGAAAGCTATAAAAAATACAGTAGAGATTAAAGGTAGTATTATAGCTCATAAAAATGATGGTATTGCTTTATCTCAATTCTTATATTGGATTTATTCATCAAAAAATACTAAGAAATCTGAATTACTTTTCTCTAATAAAGTAGATTATTTTAGATCAAAACAAAAAAACTTTATATGCACTTCTTTTGAAACCATCAGTGGTTATGCTTCTAATGGAGCTGTAGTTCATTATAGAGTGACTAATCAAAGCAATAAAAAAATAACAGGAAATGGTCTGTATCTTTGTGATAGTGGAGGGCAATATTTAGAAGGAACTACCGATGTAACAAGAACAATATCTATTGGCACACCTTCTATACAAATGAAAAAACATTTTACTATAGTATTAAAGGCTCATATAGCCCTTGCAAGTGCAGTTTTCCCATATGGAACTACTGGAAATGATTTAGACCTATTAACAAGATCCCCTTTATGGAAGAATGACATGAATTATGGGCATGGAACAGGTCATGGAGTTGGCTCTTTTTTAAGTGTTCATGAGGGACCCCATAGAATATCTAAAGGATCATTTATTGTCCTTGAACCAGGAATGATTACTTCAAATGAACCAGGTTTCTATTTGGAAAATAAATATGGTATAAGGATAGAAAATTTAATGGTAGTTATAAAGCTTACTGACGGAAAGAATAAAAATATGTTAGCTTTTAAAACCTTAACATTAGCACCTATTGATATAAAGCTAATTAACTATACCTTACTAACAGAAGAAGAAATTAAATGGATAAACAATTATAATAGTTCTGTTTATAAAGAATTATCTATTTGCTTAGAAAAAGGTAATAAAAGCTGGTTAAAAATAGTTTGCAAACCATACAAGAAATCTATTCATTAAAATATGATAAAAAGTTTTCTTCATTAATAATAGAAACTAAAAGTTCTTTAGCTTTTGTAACTTTAGAACCTGAGTTTAAACCTGCTACTAATATATCCGTTTTATTAGATACTTGACTAGAAATTAATGCTCCAACTTTTTCTGATTTATTTTTAATTTCTGTTCTAGATAAATGTACAAATTTTCCTGTAAAAACTAGTCTCTTGCCATATAAATAATGTGAATTATCTTTCATATATAAGGAATCACTAATTTTTAAAAACTTAATTAAATTAAAAAATTGTACACTATTTATTTGAAAATAAGATATCAACGAAAGAATTGCTTTATCTCCTAACCCATTAATTGCCCTTAGCTCTTCTATAAATACTTCTCTACTTGCATATATCTCTAATTCTTTAATCTTATCAATAAACATTGCTGAAGACTTATAATTTTTAGCAATAAGTTTAGCTGTTCCTTGTCCTACATGCCTAATACCAAGAGAATAAATGATTTTTTCAATAGGTTGGTTTTTAGAATTATTTATAGACTTAATTATATTTGATAATGATAGATCTCCCCAGCCAGATAAACTTAATATTTTTTCTTTTTTATCTTTTCCCATTTCTAAATCTAATAAAAAAATATCTGCTGGCTCCTTAATAATATTTTTATCAAATAATTCTATAATTTGTTTTTTCCCAAGACCTCCTATATTAAATGCATTTCTAGAAACAAAATGTACTAATTGACCTTTTAATTGTTCATTACAATTACTTAAATTTACACATCTAATAATAGCCTCATCATTTTCTCTTTTTAAAACACTATTACAGGATGGGCAATTATTTGGAAATAATATTAGTTTACTTTCCTTGGGTCTTAAATTTGGTATGTAGTTTATTACTTGAGGAATTACATCTCCAGCTCTTTTTACAGAAACTGTGTCGCCAATTACTATTCCTAATCTATTTATTTCATCTTTATTATGTAAACTTGCCCTTTGTATTCTAACTCCACCTATTGTTACAGGTATTAACTCTGCTACAGGAGTAATTGCACCTGTCCTACCTACTTGAAATTTAACATCGTTCAATATAGTCAGGCCTACTTCAGGAGGGAACTTATGAGACACAGCATATCGAGGAGAATGCTCTGTTGCTCCTAACCGGTCATAATAACTTAAATTATTTAATTTATAAACGATACCATCAATATCAAAATCTAAGTTAGATCTATTTTGATAAATATCTGCATAAAATTGAAGCATTTGACTTAAATCTGAACACAATTTAACAGGATGATTTAAATTAAATCCAAATTCTTTAATATTCTCTCTTACTTCAATTAAACTTTTACCAATAGGTGATGATAATAAACCCCAACTATATGCAAAAAATCCTAATTTTCGTGATGCTGTGACTTTAGGATCTAATTGTCTTACTGAGCCCGCTGCTGCATTCCTAGGATTTGCAAATATAGGTAAAGAATTCTGAATTCTTAAATTATTAACTTTTTCAAATTCAGAATTAGAAATAAAAATTTCGCCTCTTATTTCTATTTCTTCTGGATAATTACCTATTAAAACTTTTGGTACATCTTCAATAGTTCTAATACTTTCAGTAATATTTTCTCCTTGTTTTCCATCCCCTCTAGTAGCACCTAGAATAAGTCTCCCTTTTTTATATATTAATGTTGCAGATAAACCATCAATTTTTGGCTCTGCTACAAACTCCATATTTTCATCTTGATTAATTTTTAAAAAACGACGGGTCTTATTTAGATATTCTTCAACTTCATTTTCAGTAAATGTATTGCCTAATGATAACATCGGAATAACATGATTAACTTTTTTAAAAGATGATGTTACTGCAACACCTACCCTATTAGAAGGACTATTAGATAGGACTAACTCAGGAAATTGAGTTTCTAAATTTTTATTTTGCAATCTAAGCTTATCATATTCAGCATCAGAAATTTCTGGCAAATCATTATTATAATATAAATTATCATGATATTCTATTTGCGCCGCTAAATCTTCTAATTGCTTAATAGTTTTTTCTTTATTCATTTAAAGACCTTGCTTTAATTAAAGTCACAAGTTTTTATTATTTTGGAATAAACTTTTTGCAGCATTTCTAGCAGCATCAGTTACTTTAGCCCCGGATAGCATTCTAGCTACCTCTTCTATGCGTTCTTTAAATTTTAAATTATTTATACTTGTTGATGTAAAACTGTTATTTATACTTTTATTAACTTTAAAATGGTTATTAGATCTAGCTGCGACCTGAGGATGGTGGGTTACTGCCAAAACTTGATTATGTGCCCCTAAAAGTTCCAACCTTTTTCCAATAGCATCAGCTACAGCCCCTCCTACTCCAGTATCAACCTCATCAAATATTAATGTTTTTATATTATTTAAATTATCAACATCTGAAGATAATGAAACTTTTATTGCCAACATTATTCTAGATAACTCACCTCCTGAAGCAATTTTTCCTATTGAATCAAAACCAGACCCTTTATTAGTCTCTATCTGAAAAAAAACATTATCCAAACCATTATATTTCCAATTGTTTTCCTCTAATAAAGTAATATTTGTTTTAAAATTAGCATTATCTAATTTTAAAACTGGAAACTCTCTATTAACAGCTTTAGATAATTTGATAGATGCTGTCTTCCTAAAATTAGATAAAATTTCTGATTCATTTATATATTTTTCTTTTAAAATATTATTTTCATTTTTTAATATTTTTAAATCTTCCTTAATATTTAATAAATTAGAAAGAGCACTTTGAAGTTTAATTTTTATATTATCTAAATCTTTAATTTCTACATTGTGTTTTCTAGAAATATGTCTTATAGAAGATATCCTTTTTTCTATCTCTTCTAAACTTAAATTATTTTCATCTATTGAGTACAAACAATTTTCTATACTAGCTTCTACTTCCTTAAATTCAATAATTGTTTTATCAATTGCTTCGTTTAAATCTTTAAATTTTTCTTTATTTAACGATAAAATTGTAAGCATCTGTTTTTTAGCTAAGCTTAAATTTTCATATACTCCTTTAGTATCGATGTCCCCTTGTAAAAAATAATGAATTTTATTTAAGCTATCTCTAATTTTTTCAACCGACATAAGATAATTTCTATCATGTGTTAATTTATCAATTTCATTATCTTTTAGATCTAATTTTATAAGTTCATCCAAATCTTCAGTTAGATAGTTTTTTTTAAGCTCAAATTGACTTGATTCTTTTATATACTCATTATATTTTTTTGTATGATCTTTATATAAATAATAAGAATCTGATACTTTTTTTGTATTTTTTGATAAATTATCCCAATCATCTAATATATTAATATGATTAGAACTATCTAACAGACCTGCTTGATCATTCTGACCATGAACTTCCACCAACAAATCACTGATGTTTTTCATAAAAGTTAATGAAATAGTTTCATCATTTAAAAAACATTGACTTCTACCAGTGGATAAAATTTGTCTTCTTAATATAAGTTCTTCCTTAATTATAAAACCTTTTTCATATGCAAAATTTATAGCAATATGATTTTTAGGAAGTCTAAATAGAGCTGTTACTGATGCTGTATCTTGGCCTTTTCTAATTAAACGCTTTTCAGACCTTTTTCCTAATACTAAATTTATAGCATCAACAATTATTGATTTACCAGCTCCTGTTTCACCAGTAAGAACTGTAAAACCTTCCTTAAAATCTAATTCTAATTTTTCTATTAAAACTATATTTTTTATAGAAAGATAGCCTAACATTTATTTCCTATTATTCCTCACTATCAAAAAAATTAATAAACTCATCTAAAATGTATGAAAATGAATTTTTTTCTTCTTTATTAATATTTTCTATTTTAGTTAATTCAACCTCATTATTATTGATAGATAACAAATTCTTCTTTTTAGAAGCAAATAAAGAATATGAATAACTATACCATTTATTGCTTGGATAGTTATGCCCTAATACTGAAGCATAAACTTTAGCTTCATTATATAAACCTAATGTGAAATATAATTCTGTTAATCTAGCTAGTGCTTCCGGTACATGACTAGTTTTAGAATATGAATCTACTACGGTTTTAAATCTATTTATAGCTGCAATATGATTATCTAAACCTTGATAAATTCTTCCAACATTCATTTCCCTTGCTGCAAGATGATCATTAACCAAATCAAGTTTCAACATAGAATCTCTAGTATAATCTGAATTAGGAAACCTCCTAATTAAATTATTAAAAGCAGTTAGTGCCTTACTAGTATCAGATTGATCCCTTCTATAGTCATTAATTTGTTCATAATAACATAATGCTATTAAGTAATAAGCATAATCAATATCGTTTGCACTAGGATGTAACTCAATATACCTGTTAGCGTTAGCTATAGCTGTATCATAATCATTTAATTTATACTTTACGTATGCTGACATTAATTGAGCTCTTGTTGCCCAAATTGAATAAGGGTGTTGTCTTTCAACTTCTTCAAACTCTTTTGAAGCCTGGTTAAATTTGTTAGATTCCATATACCTCATAGCTGAATTATATATTTCATCCACACTTTTATCTATAAATTTCTCTTCTTTTCTGTTTGTAGAACAAGAAATATTAGTTAAAAATATGATTAATATAAAATACTTACTAAGAACACCCAATTTATTCATTTACTTATCCATAATTATTATTTTTGTAAAATTATACTATATAAAATTTATAAGCATTAATAAAAATATATTATCCTTAAATTGAAGCTTGTTAAAATTATATTATCATGCAAATGTCTAAAAAATTATAATTTAAATTAGGAATACAATATTGAAAAAGAATGAACTCTATTTAAAATTTGCTCATCAGCTTGCAGATTCCATACAAGACGAAATTAACAATAATTTTCGTAAACTAAATAATTGGAAAATTAAGCCAACTAAAAATAATAAAAGGCCCCAAATAGTTACAAAGTCTGATATAAATTCTGAAAAAATTATGAGAAAATTAATTAATAAAGAGTTTCCAAACCATGGTATAATTGGAGAAGAATTAGGGTCAGAAAATGAAAACGCTGAATTTGTATGGGTTTTAGATCCAATAGATGGAACCAAGGCTTTCGTTGCAGGGTTACCAGTGTTTGGCACTATGATAGGCTTAATGCACAACAGCAAACCTATTTTAGGTCTTATTGATCAACCAATTACAAAAGATAGAATATGGGGTGATGAACATGGTAGTTTTCTGAATAATAAAAGTATAAAAACCAGAAAATATCAATCCATTAAAAAAACTATTTGTGCAATAACTGACCCTGCTATGTTCTTAAATAAAGATGAATCAATATATAACAAAATATTAGATAATGTTCTTTATATTAGACATGGGACTGATTGTTGGGGTTATGCAATGTGTGCTTCAGGTACTATAGACTTAGTTATAGAAAAAGATTTAGAATTATGGGATATAGTTGCAGCATCAGCTATTCTTCAAGGTGCAGGAGGTATTATTACTTCATGGGATAAAAATGAAGCAGCATCAGACAGATCAGTAATAGCTGCTGGCAATATTGAAACATATAACTATTTTATAGATTTAATTAATAATAATTAATAAGTTTTTTATAATAAATCATGTATATAAAACAAAAAAGTGAGATATAAATGAGAACAGATAGAGAAAAAATGGAGTACGATGTTGTAATAGTTGGAGCTGGTCCAGCAGGACTGTCTTCATCTATTAAATTAAAACAATTATCAAAAGAACATAATATAGATATATCCGTATGTATAGTTGAAAAAGGACCAGAAGTAGGAGCTCATATTTTATCTGGAGCAGTGTTTGAAACTAGAGCATTAGATGAACTTTTTCCAGACTGGAAAAATATGTCACACCCAAAAATGTCTCCTGTTATTAAAGAAGAATTTATTTTTATGAATGGATTAAAAAGTATAAAGCTTCCTAACTTTCTACTACCACATACAATGAAAAATCATAAAAATTATATTATTAGTTTAGGTAATGTGTGTAGATGGTTAGCAACAGAAGCAGAAAGTCTAGGCGTTGAAATTTATCCAGGTTTTGCTGCAAAAGAGATTTTATATGATGATAAGAATGCTGTAATTGGAATTGCTACAGGGGATATGGGTGTGGATATAAACAATCAAAGAAGTTCTTCTTTTGAACCAGGTATAGAATTAACAGCAAAATATACTCTTTTTGCAGAAGGCTGCAGAGGGCACTTAGGTAAAGAACTAATTAAAAAATTTAATCTGGCTAAAGGAAAATCTCCACAATCATATGGTATTGGTTTAAAAGAAATATGGGAAATAGAAGAGCATAATCATAATGAAGGTAGCATATTACATTCTGCTGGTTGGCCTCTACAAAATAATATATACGGTGGATCTTTTTTATATCATATGGAAAAAAATCAAGTTTCTATTGGTTTTGTAATGGGGCTAGATTATGAAAACCCTTATATTAGTCCTTATCAAGAATTTCAAAAATTTAAAACTCACCCAAAAATTAAAAATATATTAAAAAATGGAAGAAGAGTTGCCTATGGAGCTAGGGCACTTAATGAAGGTGGTTACCAGTCATTACCAAAATTATATTTTCCAGGTGGTGCTTTAATAGGATGTGAAGCAGGAACACTAAATGTTCCTAAAATTAAAGGAACACATACTGCAATGAAATCAGGAATGCTTGCATCAGAGGAAATCTTTAAGAATTTAAAATCACCTTCTACAATTTCCACTGAATTATCAAATTATGAAAATAGTTTTTATAACTCATGGGCAGGTAAAGAATTAAAACAAGCAAGAAATTTTCGGCCTGGATTTAAATATGGACTTATATTTGGAACAATTTTAGGAGCAGTTGACCAGATAGTTTTGAATGGTAAAGCACCCTGGACTATTAATTTAAATCATCCTGACCATAAAGCTACTAAGCCCGCTAATAAATTCAAAAAAATAGTATATGAAAAGCCAGACGGAGATATTACATTTGATATGTTAACTAATTTAGCATTTTCAGGAACTAATCATCAAGAGAACCAACCCATTCATCTAGAACTTTCAGACAAAGATACGCCTATTAATCATAATTTACCTATCTATGGCGCGCCAGAGCAATTTTATTGTCCAGCAGGTGTTTATGAAATTATAGATACTCAAAATAATGAGAAGAAACTTCAAATCAATGCTCAAAATTGTCTACATTGCAAAACCTGTGATATTAAGGATCCTTCTCAAAATATCAATTGGACAACTCCTGAAGGAGGTGGAGGTCCTAATTATCCAAACATGTAAAAATTTAGTCTTTATAGTTTTGCTTTTGTACTGTTCCATCAGGAAAGATAATAGTAACCTCTCCAATAAAGTCTCCATTTTTAAATATTCCCGATTGCCTAGTATTATCTAAATAGATTAATTCCCCTTGACCATCTCTATAACCATTTTTGAATTCACCTTTATAATAAGTCCCGTCTGGAAAACTGAAGACTCCCTTACCATTATATTGTCCATCTAAAAACCTTCCCTTATATGAACTTCCATCTTGAAATATGATAGTTCCATTACCATGCATTAAATTATTTAAAAATTCTCCTTGATATTCATTTCCAACCTCATAAATAATCTTACCTATTCCTTCAATTCTATCATTTTTAAAATCACCCTCATATATTACACCATCAGAATATATTAGTTTACCCCTTCCTTCTTTATTTCCTTTAACAAAAATTCCGTCATATACTGCACCGGTGTTGTATGTTAAAATACCATTGCCATGCATAAAACCGTCAATAAAATTGCCTACATAAACATCCCCATTATAAAATTCTAATAAGCCCTTACCATCAAATTTTCCTTGTTTAAATTCTCCTGTATAAACTAGTTGATTTTTAGATTGGTTTTTTGAAGATTTAAATACACCCTTTCCTTCCATGCTATCATTAATAACTTCACCTATATAAGTACTTCCATCATCAAAAGTTATGGTTTTTTCTTCTGATAATACAGAATCTATAAA
>Ga0310123_10003454_pt1 | contig 12236 bp, 10 predicted proteins | sample CB6_AW_1057_MG_FD_203505 | JGI IMG/M metagenome (GOLD analysis project Ga0310123, IMG submission 203505) | Marine microbial communities from Western Arctic Ocean, Canada - CB6_AW_1057 | ecosystem: Environmental > Aquatic > Marine > Oceanic | place: Canada: Western Arctic Ocean | collected... | reverse complement strand
TTGGGCTATTTCCGCTTCGCTCGCCGCTACTGAGGAAATCGATTTTTCTTTCTATTCCTGTGGTTACTTAGATGTTTCAGTTCGCCACGTTTGCTAGGGAATCCCGGGATCATCACTTGTTTGTCAACTCCCCCGGGCTTTTCGCAGACTTCCACGCCCATCATCGCCTCCTGATGCCAAGACATCCCCCATACGCCCTTTGTAGCTTGGCCACATTTATCCAAGGCTCTCGTGCGAAAAAGCCAATGCTTTCGCGCATGAAAATGGACAAATGACACTACAAGGCAGATCCATTCTTTTGACAATCAAGCAGCTATAAGCCGCCGAAAGTCAATCGATCTGTGAGTAACGCTCGTCATTTCATTTTTCTTTGTCTAAGGACAAAGGATTCTCAGTAAATTGCCGCAGCACTTGCGCGAAAACGCCGGTGCCATGGCAGATTACATAAAGATGCCACTCTTGCTTTTTCCAAATTGTCAAAGAACCAATACCGGTCACATCCTACCGGCTTGCCTGCTCGGGACGTGCCCTTCCCGGTTTGCGGCGGACCAACCCGCGCGAACAAACCGATCGGGGTCCACGGATGTTTCCCAAAACCGGCGCCCTCAGAGCGAAAATTTGATCGTTCAGAGGAAACCGCAAATCTATCACCACCTTGGTGTTATGCCAAGGGGTGTACGAAAAGATTTTTCGTCCCATTCCCAACCCACCAGGCAGTACGTGTGGGGGGGTGATTGCCAACGAAGCTCAAAACTGTTTTTTTTGCACAAAGTGGCTCCAATCCTCGATCACTACGGGACATCCCACCCTTTTTGTTCGATAAATCGCCGACCCCAGATCGCCACATATCCGCTCAGCCCGGCCAGCAAGAACCACCAGCACGTCGACGCGAACGAAAAAAACGAAAAATGGTGCGACACCAGCACCCCGCTCAGTAAGGCAGCCATGCTGAATGTCTGGTGGCGACCACGCCCATAGACTGCCAGTACCAACAGCAGGGGCAGAACGATGCCGTACATCGTCACCCCGCAGACAACCCCCAGCCCGCTTTGGAAAACTTGCCTGCTCCCGAAAGCCATCACGGCCCCAGAGGCCACCGCCAGGAATGTCGTTACGATCAGCAGCCCTTTGAGGCTGAAGCGAAACCGTTTTTGAGCCGGTTCTGCATGCGGCAATGGCGGGCGATCCTCGGCAGATAGCATCTGGTGATCTTATCATGCCCCGGGAAGTTTGCAAAAACCACTCCGCCTTAAACCGGCACGGCCTCAGGCCGGGGTGCGTCTTGGTTGATTGCCGACTGGGCACGTTGCATACTGGGCACGTTGCATGAGGTCGCTGGCGGTGTCGTGGACATCGGCTTCGGCAATGCCGTGGTGGACTTTGAGTTCCAGTTGTTGTTCGCCAGCGGGGATCAAGCAGCCTGAGACAACTGCTTGCAATCGATGGCCAACCTGGGTTGCCTCCGCTTGGGAACTGCCTGGCAGCATGACGATGAACTCTCCTTGGTCGGTCTGGGCCAGGAGGTCCATTTTACAAAGCGTGTTGTTGATAGATCGGGCTACCGACTTGAGGGCGTGGTGTGCAACGGCCGGTCCAAACTGTTCCCAAATGGACTCGTAGCCTTCGATTTCCACGTGCATAACCGACAGGGGCACACCGAACAGTTGACTTTCGGAAATGCGGCGTCTGAGTTCATCCTTGAAAAAGTTTCCGCCGGGCAATCCTGCGAACGGTTCCACGGCCGCTCCGGTTAGGGTGACGGGCTGTGTGTAACTCTTCCAGCCGACCATGCCGGGGGTAATGGGAATGCATTGACTCCCGTCGTGAAAGTGCCCACAGTTCCGGCCTGCTTCTTTGGACCGGTAAAGGCCACTGTCGGCTTGTTTCAACATTTGTTTGGCGTCGTGCTGATGGGTCGCCTGGGCCAGGCCCACGCTGGTCGTGACTTTCAGAACCTTCCCATCGAAGCGGGTCGAGGAATGCTCGATAGTCGTGCGGACTCGTTCAGCGACTTGGATCGCCTCGGTGGCGATGGTATCGGGCATCACAATGGCAAATTCTTCTCCGCCGTAGCGGCAGGCGATATCGGTTTCGCGAGTTGCGGCGATGAGTTGGCTTCCCACGTGACGCAGCACCTCGTCGCCGGCTTGGTGGCCATGGGTGTCGTTGAATTTCTTGAAGTGGTCGATATCCATGATCAGCAGTGAAACCAGGTGGCCTGTTTGCTTCCACCGGTCAAACTGCCGTGCCAATTCATCGTCAAAACCGCGTCGGTTGGCGAGGCCCGTTAGCGCATCGGTACGGGCGGCAGTTTTCTGGTTCAGCAGTGCAGTGGCTTGCGATTCGACTTGTTGTTCGGCGACTTCGAGCCTCTGCTGCAGTTCGGTGTTCGAGGTGACCATCTTGCCGATCGCTTGGAAAACCGTGACGTCGATAGTGTCGTCACTCTCAACACTGCCGAGTATGTCACTCAATTCCCCAACGACCAACGCGTGCGAATTAACGTCCGAGGCGACGGTGCTTGCCAAATCCTTCAATCGCGTGGAGGCTATTAACGCTCGCTGGTTGGCCTCGTCCGAGGCACGATTCCCGTGACGGTCTGGTGACGAACGCGGCCTGCTTTTGCTACGCGGGATTCCAAAGAGCCACACACCCGAGACGAACCCAATCATCAACACCAGGCAGGCGCAAACAAAATTGACCATGACGAGTGAACTAATCGGTCCAGTGAGTAAGAGTGCAGCCACTTTTTTCCGATGGGGTGGGGGTGATGGACAAGGCAGATTGAACAGGTACACGCTCAGCGAGACGTGGATCGGTACATGCTCTGCCAAAAAATACGTCAGTTCAAAGGGCTGTCAATCGGAAGACCGGGCCTGTTGCGAGCTTGACATCGTGGCGACGACATGCTGGTGATGCTGTGGGGTTACGGTCGATCGAACGTGGCAGTGCTGTCGTTCTTGACCGTGTTGTCAATTGTAAGGATTAGGGCAGCCGTTTCCGGGAACGAAATTTCAGGGATGGCCCGGTAGCAGACCAGACCGACACCTGCCGACCGGGCCAGTGTCGAACGACCGGGGCCGAATTCCTTCCCTGGGTGGCGGAAAATATGGCGCACCAGGTTCGACGCCAATCCTTCACGAGCCCGAACTGTGGGAACTCATCGCCGCTGGGCCAGCAGCGTTGCCAGCCCCAGCAGGGCGAGCAGTGAGGTAGCCGGTTCGGGGACGGCCTTGAACAGCACCAGTGCCCGAGTTGCCGAAACGAGTCTTCCAGTAGGTGTAGTCGGCCTGGTCGACGGTCCCGCTGCCATCGCCATCAGCAGGCCCGTCAGACGCTCCCCGGTGATCAAACCACACCGTGTAGTCAGCTGCGTCAACCATCCCGTTGGCGCTGTAGTCGCCATCGACGAGTTCCGTCGACTGCGAGACGGTGATGAACTGGTCGCCAGTGAAGTCCGCCAGGGTCGCAAGCGGCGCGGCGCCCAACACAACAGTGCCGGGGTTACCTGCGGGCAGGCCGTCTGGATCACCAGGGCCGTCATCCAAGCCATCGCCGGCGAATTGATTGGAAAGGAAATCGCGGGAGGAGCCATTGATGAATACAGTTATTTTCACATCCCCGGTTGGATTTCCAATCGCGGCAAGGGGTATTGCCGGCTCTACGCCGGTCACAATATTTTTAGGATCATCCTCAGCGGGGCTGCCTTGGTCAATTGAAAAGTCTGGACCACCACTACCCAGAACGCCAGCCGTGTTGCTGTTGTCAATCGCTGCCAGGAGTCCAATCGTGTTGTCGAAGTTGCGGTGGCTACTGGCGTTCGTCAGGCTACCGACATTTACCTCGGCGGGATCCACCGGTAATGCGAACTCAAGTTCTCTGGCAATGCAACCAGCTCCTGTACCGGATGCGTCGCAACCACCATTGGCACTCTGGGCGTAATTCTTGTCGATGAGTTCACCGGTGCCGAGGCCGGGCAGTGCGGGCCCGATTATAGTCGGGCTTATGCCCAGTGGATCAAATGGAGCGAATGGAAAGTCTCCCAAACCCTCTCCGACAGCCCGCAGTACGTTGGGCCGTCCCTGGGGAGCCAGTGCCATTCCTACACTCTTCGACGGCACCTGAAGACCCACTGGTGAGATCGGAAAAATAGGCACTCATCGACCAAAATTCTGATTCATTATCCCAGGGATTGGGACCACTGGTGCGACCAGGATTCACTTTTTCAAATCCGTTCGTAAATATCAGTGAATAGTCCGCACCAAAGCCAGAATCAAAAGTCAGCCCATCTTGTTTTTGCAGAGCGCCCTCGTTGGTTGTGTTGTTCCCATGAGGTGGTGGAAACCCTCCGCAGCAGAAGCGATCATGTCCGCCGGGCAGATTCGCCCCGTCAATGGTGTTAACACCACCGGCAACCGAATCGATGCTGATTTGAAGCTTGTTAAAGTTCGACTCGAGATTTCCCGCAATCAGCATGGTAAGATTGCCACCGGAGATTTTGGCGAATATCTGATCTAATTCCGAACCCCCGCCCCCGTTTGACGGGTCTCCCGTGTCTGCATCTCCGAACTGCGATCTCGTGTCCTGGATCGAGAGTGCCGTTCCGTAAAACGACTCATCACCCACGAGCGTGCCATCGATCGTCTGGCCATTTACACTGGCCGCAGCGAACAAGGCACTTACCATTGTCAGCATTTTCCACCGATTCACTGGAACACTCTCCTCAAGTTGAATTTACCACACGCAGCCAAGTCTCGAACAACAGAAAATAGAAGCAAACAAAAATTCCGAATAACCAATGTGCCCCAGGTTCTGGAACACCGATACCGCTTTGGGTAGCGGTTGCGACTGGTTTGTTGAACAGCGACTCGCCGAACAGCAGCTTCCAGAAGTCGTAATCTCCAGTCCCGATGATCCCATTGCCATCGGCATCGGCAACCAGGTTTGTCGTTGAGCCACGTGAATCAACCCAGAGCGAGTAATCGGTCGCGTCGACGATTCCATTTCCATTGAAATCGCCCCGGATGACAGCTGGTGGTGCGACCGAACCTTGTGCCGAGTCCCAAATGGCACGGTCATCGAGATCGACATCGCCGTGTAAATCTGCATCCCCTTCGTAATATCGCGATGCCGAGGTTGTTCCGTCATGGACTTGCCAGATTGCCAGATCGTCGGAGTCGACCAGGCCATTCAAATCGAAGTCGCCAGGCACTGTCCGAAAAATGTCTGTTACGAAAGTGGCAACGTCTTGAATGGAAGCGGTTCCATCGACATCAAGATCCAGTAGCCAGTCAGTAGAACCGAAATTGTCATAGAGAGTATCGAGGTCAGCGACACCTGTTCCACCCTGCTGATCAAGGTCACCTCGCCGCACGAGCACGTGATGGTAGGCGTTGAGTACTGTGGCATCCGCACCGCCATCGATCAGTTCCCAACCCAGGGCGAACAGATCTCGGTTGTCTCCCAGGCCGTCGCCATTCAGATCAAAGGCAGGGCTGAATTGGGTGTCTTGGGTGTTGAGAATGCTTTCTACCGAAAAACTCCCATGGATGTCGGAAACTTCCAGCGTACCATCGGCGTCGATATCACCGAACCCGGCGCCGAGGCCTCCTTCAACACGATGTCCCGCGTAACGGCGAATTGTGGTGTTTCCGGTCTCTTCGAACATCACGACTGTGAACGCGTGGTTTCCGGAAGCCACGTTTCCGGAAGCCACGTTTTCGAAGCCACGCAGCCATTGGTCACTGTCAAACTGCTCGGCCGCATCAAAACCGGCTTGCGCAAAATTGAGCAGACTCGGCTCACTAAAATTGGCACCTATATCTCGGTCATGCAGATCATGGCCAACAGAGGCGGTAACTGCACCTCAAAAAATCGATTTTCGGTCACGGAGTTGCCTCCTCAGCAACTTTAACTTGCAGCTCAACATTGGCACTATCTGACCCCGAGGAATCGACAATATTCGGCTGGGTCGATGCTTCTGTATTTGATGATTCGACTGGCCTTCCCCCTTCAACTCTTTGGGCTCCGCCGTCGCGAGATTCTGACGATCGATCAAACTACGATGAAACCATTCAGGGGACCTCCAGCAGCGGAAGTCCTCCTTGATAGATTGGTTCCTTCCTCGGCCTCTGCATAGCTGAAGATGCCTCTGCATAGCTGAAGATGCCTCTGCATAGCTGAAGATGCCTCTGCATAGCTGAAGATGATAGTGGAGCTGGACGGACTCGAACCGACGACCCCCGCGTTGCAAACGCGATGCTCTCCCAACTGAGCTACAGCCCCCGAAGGCCAGCAGGCAGGAACGACGAGCCAGCCTGGTCCAACACGCGACCCCTGGTACTATCTGGCTGCGGTCGCCTGCCTTCTGCTGTTTTTTTCCTGCCCTCTTCCAATGGGTGTGCCAAGACTCGAACTTGGGACCTCAGCCTTATCAGGGCTGCGCTCTAACCAACTGAGCTACACACCCAACTCATTATTTTTTAACAGATTTTTTAACAGGTTATGCCCTCTTTATCGCGTCGGTGCGACAACCGCAACCACAAAGTGCGTACGTATCGGGTTGCAATCGCCAAGAGACTATTTATCAACCATACCCCACCCGTGGGTCAATGGGCTGTTGCCCCTGCTGGTCGAGAATCATTGCCCCGGGTGGGGCACGAACCGAGGAACTTGGAGTCGCAGGCGAGACTGAGCGCCCACCTCGGAGACATTTGCGGTTGGAACGGTCGTTTTGTCATTCGCCACGGTTTTCGGCCGGTTTTACAAGTCGGCAGATTAACGTAATCAGGCTCTGGGGGTTCTTGATCAACCGACGTTTTACGGTCAGGCCGTGGTAGAGGAGTCGCAACGGCCCCGGGAAGTAGATCCGGCTTCCGCGGCCCTCGATAAACGCAAATTCAGGGGAATCAAAGCCAAGCCGGTCGGCGATGCGGTTCATCCTCGCGACGGTGTTGCATTTAAACTCGACCGGATAATGGTACTGTTCGATCTGTTGCTTTCCGCGAATCATGCTAGGCACGATTTCGTCGATTCCTAAGTCGTGTGCGATCTTCGTCATTCTGGGGACGAAACTCTGCGCGTTGGGTGTGACGAACAGGTAGACGCCACCCGGTTTTAAACATGCTTTTACCGCATTTAAAAAACTGTCTGGGTCTGAGACGTATTCCATGACCATGCTCGAATATACGACGTCAATCAAGTTGGACGGCAAGTCGGCCGATTCCATGAGCGCGTGTTGAAAGTTATCAAACAGCCCTTGGGTCGGGTGGACGGACGTGTCTGGTTCAATGCCCCAGAGTTCACCGGCCGCCTGCTTGATCTCCCATTGCAATTCGACGTTTCGGCCAAGCCCGTGCCCACAACCGATGTCCAAGACTCGCGGTGTATCGGCGTGTTATTGGACTTCTTTGACAATCAGATTGGTTGTCACTCGGGAATAGGACGAGATGTTGAGAAAGTTGTATTGGCGCGCAAGTTCGGCAAACGACAGATCGTCAGCGGAATTCCCAATGGTGTCAGTCGGCTTGTGATTGCTGGGTACGGTCATTTTCGGTGGGCCATCTGTAGCGGGGGGCCTGTCCAGCTTATCTCAGCTTCTACCGGGCTGTGACCGCTTGTGCTCCGTTGGACCAGGGTGCGGGAGAAGGACCGACAAGCATGGCCGTTTGGCCAACGGTGCCGGTTGTTCACGACGGTGGCAGCCAGTGAAAACGGGCAGTCCAGAAATTGGTGGTAGCATTTCGGATTTTTCCATCCGGCCCCACGTGAGGATCAGATTTGGTGGGACCGCCCGTCGCGAAGGCATGAGTCCCAAAGGGTAGCATATTCATAAGAGTCCCCAGACCGCTGTCAAACGCGCGCGAAGTCGTTGTTCGTAGGGGGATGCGGTTGTTCTGCCTGACTGCCATCCAGCATTCCCCCCCTCGGTTTCGAGAGAACAGCTCCTGACGGTTGTAGGGAGTTGGGGGAGTCGCATGTGGTCGTTGCCCAGCGGTTTCTGCCAGACTTTCGGATCGTGGACCTGTTGGGCAGTCGCTCGGCTTCGAACATATTTTTCTGGGGAAAGCGTCTGTTGGAAGTACCGCCTGACGCGGATTTGTGACCGCCGGCGCAGTTTTCTCTTTCGACGCTGTTGCCGGCGTGCTGGCAACGCCCAATGGCTGGCACAGGGTTTGTCAGGAGGGGGTGATTTCGGGCGGAGGAAGGCTGTCTGAGTCCAGCTTGAGGGTCGAGAAAACTGTCAGCTGCTGTTGGTCGTAGGAAGAGAAACAGGTCGACAACACGCGGAATTACGCCCTGCTTTGCAGACGTTTTCCAACTGGCCAGGTTTGCCACCTTGCCCCGGACCTGGCAAACCGTGCACGATCAGTCTGGCTTGCTTGCAGCGAAATCGTTACACATTGCATATTCCTGTCCCAGTTTGAGAAGGACTCACTTCATCTCTCCTCAGCCTTGGAAAACCGATGTCGAAATTGCCCTACCCATGGATACCTCTGGCCGGTTTTGCTGGAATGATCATGACGGTGCACACGGCCCTGCTAGCCGCAGTTCCGCCCAAACCGGCTGAGGCGCTTGCACTGCGTCCGATTCAGCCGCATGTGCAGTATGATTTTCCGAAGGAAACAGAAATACCACATTGCACAGTCCGTGTAGACACATTTGGCGGTGGACCTGCCTGGTTTGTGCGGAATCCTCAAGGCCAATTGCTCCGCCGTTTTACGGATTCCAATGCTGACAACGTGGTTGATCAATGGAGTTATTTTCAGGATGGGCTGGAGGTCTATCGGGACATTGATTCGAACTACAACGGGCGCGCTGATCAGTGTCGTTGGTTCCATACAGCCGGTACCCGCTGGGGAGTCGACGAGAATGAAGATGGCACGATCGACCTCTGGCGACGGATTTCTCCCCAAGAGGTTGCCGAGGAATTGGTGATGGCGGTTACGACTCGGGATTCCAGACGGTTTGGGATTTTGCTCCCCACAGATGAAGAATTTGTGGCACTAGGCCTTGGTAAAACTCAAGCGAGTAAGATTGCCGCCCAACTGAAGACGGCAAAGCAAAGGTTTCGCACTGCCATGTCGAGCCAAAAAGTTGTTTTACCCAGTACAAAATACCTCGATTTCGGGGCCCCCCGCCCCAGCACCGCACCAATGGGCACGAACGGGTCGACCAAAGATGTGACCGTGTATGAAAACGTTTATGCCTTCGTCGAAACCGATGGCAGTCACGATCAGCTTTACCTGGGGACCCTGATTGCGGTCGAATATGGCTGGCGTTTACTCGACATTCCCCCGTTGGACGGTTCCAACCAGTCCATGGGGTTTTCCTTGACGGCTCTCGACTCCGGTAAGGCCGGTAGCAACTTGTTCGGAAATGCTCCCTCGGAGGAAATGACTGACCTCATGGAGAAGTTGCAGCGGCTCGACGTCGAGGCCAGTCGGTTGCCATTCGACCGTCAGGGGCCGCTCACCGATCAGCGGGTCGAAGTCCTGAATCGGTTAGCGAAAGTGACCAACGACCCCGAGCTCAGGAACGAGTGGTACAAGCAACTGGCGGATATGTTGAGTGCTGCTGTTCAGTCGGGTGGATACGACCGGGGGGTTGAGCAATTGGAAAAACTCGAGCAGGGTTTGCAAACCTCGGGTCTCGGCAACGAACTGGTTGCTTATGTGCGATTCCGCCGCATGTTGGCGGAGTATATGAAAAGCCAGCAACAGCCAGATGCAGATCTTGCCAAGATTCAGGCAGTTTGGCTTGAAGGCTTGGAAGTATTTGCCAACGAATTCCCAACCAGCGTCGATGCCGCAGAAGCTCAATTACAACTCGGCATGTCCCACGAGTTTATCGGCCAGGAGGAACAGGCGCAGGGTTGGTATCGGCAGATCACCGAGCAATTTCCCCAGACCGATCAAGCCGACAAGGCACTGGGGGCATTGCGACGGCTCGCTTCTGAAGGCAAGCCGCTTCACCTCGGTGGCGCTGGGTTGCAAGGAGGGAAAATCGATCTTGCCCAATACCGGGGTAAGTTAGTGCTCATCCAGTATTGGGCCACTTGGTGCGAGCCATGCAAGCAAGACATGAGTACCATCAAGGACAGCTACACAAAACATGGCAAGCGTGGGTTTGACGTCATCGGTGTCTGCCTGGACGACGATCAAGGGGCGGCCCAACAATTTGTCACGGAGGCCAGGATACCCTGGAAGCACCTTTACGAACCGGGTGGACTTAATGGCCGTTTGGCTAATGCCATGGGTGTGATGACGCTTCCGCTGATGATTCTGGTTGACCAAAACGGACTGGTCGTAAGTAGAAACATCCACGCTGCGGAACTTGCGGGTGAAATCAAACGTCGCCTATAGCAATTCGTCCGATTACGATCGTAACACGAAGCCGCAACTGCTCACCAGTTCCAACGGCGATTTCGGCGTCCGGCTATTCCAGGCCCAGGCTTTGTGGAAGCAGATTTCCGGCTTTTTCGCTGTGCGCCGCGGAAAGAAGGTCGCGCGGGCCGACTCTCTTTATAATGCTCTTCGGTTACGCGTTGATACGAGCGGCTGTGGTCGAATTCATTATCTGGTTTGAACATAAGAAGTCTTCTCCTTTTTCTGGCGCCAGTAGCTGACCCTCGGGTTTTAGAGAACTCTTTGAGATAAAGCCGGGCTACAACTCGGCCATCTACCCACTTAACTCGATGGAGGACTTGAGCAAGCGGCGCGCCAAATTGCCGCTTTGCGGGCGAGACACGGTTTTCCGACCAATTTCACGCGAAGAGTTCTTATGAGATTTCGCTCGTAAACCGCCCGGCCAGCCGGAGTTGAGACAACTTTTGCGAAACGGTTTCCCGAAATTATCCGTCGTGAGTCGGATTTTTCGTGACGATCAAAGAGCGGTTGCCCGCAGTGGCAGGGAAGCGTTTCACCAAGCTGGTGAAACCTGCCGGGTATTGTCATAACCTTTTAAATTCCAACAGGTTGCGGCTACACTTGCCCGGCTCCAAAAGCAAGCCAAGCCAAACCATCCGGATTGCTCCAGATTGCAAGTCGAGTAGTCGTCAGGAGATGCGTTCATTTCACAAGAACAGTGAGGCACTTTCACCAAAATGGTGAAACGCAGGGAGGCAAAACCCGAGCGCAGTGGGGACGTACCATTCAAAAAACAGAGCCATAACGGACCACGACCTCTTGGCCTGGCTCCGTGCAACCGCCCCCAGCGGTCGCTTCCAACATGCGAATAAGCACCGTAACCCATTCCACCAGAATGGATTTCGCCATGCGGAGCTCGCGAGGCACAGTCCAAGCGCAAGAGCTTCACGTACGGGCCGGATCCCTACGACAGAAGCCTGGACCGACCAGCCACGAAGTTACAACCGGACTGCACCGCCTCGTTTCACGCCGGTGTGGACACACCGTCGGCGCATGACCACCCTAGTGGGCGCATACCCCAACGACCCACCCGAACACAGACAACCCTGGCGGGCTCTGGCAAGCGTGCAAAACGCTGCATCGTTCGCATGTTTGGAAATTGTTTTTGCGTCAAGTCCAGACGCAAACTGTTACAGCGCAGTACGATAGCGCACCACGACGTGTTGGAACGAATCCCATCCCCCAACACTGCTGCGCAGCACGAACCGATTCCGAAGTGCCTGGAGCGGGCGCAATCCACCGTCCGCTGTGGCCCCAAGGTTCGAAACGCAGCTTTAAATGGCCGACGCGCCCGATGCCCAAAAAAATCTCCGGCACCGTGCAGCGCGGCAACGCTTAAGTCCCCAATTTTCTAGCCCTTACGACGCGTAGGGGCCGTTGTTTCACTGTTCGGCCTGCTCGAAGTCAAGTGGCCTGGCCGTTGTCGTGGCCAGGCAGACTTGAAACGGCAGCCCGACGCAAACAGAGTCAGCACGCAAGCGGCGTACCCAGAAGCAAAAATTTTGCCGTTGGCCTCGAGGCGAGGCCTATGCCAACCCCGAAGTTGCCCAATGGCGTCTCGGTAACAGGGCGTCTCGGTAACAGGGCCGGCTGGGTAACAGGGCCGGCTGGGTAACGGGCCGGCTGGGTAACGGGCCGGCTGGGTAACGGGCCGGCTTTGCTCGCCAGCGGGAATCAGGTGTTGTTTTCCTCTTCCCGTGTAGCCACCAGCGGGAAAACCGCACAAATGAGAGCCGCCAGGGCGTAGCCGCCGGCGGCCTGAGCACCGGTGCCCCAACCGATCGAAAGGGCAACGTCGGTGCCGGTCCA
>Ga0310123_10003453_pt1 | contig 12237 bp, 14 predicted proteins | sample CB6_AW_1057_MG_FD_203505 | JGI IMG/M metagenome (GOLD analysis project Ga0310123, IMG submission 203505) | Marine microbial communities from Western Arctic Ocean, Canada - CB6_AW_1057 | ecosystem: Environmental > Aquatic > Marine > Oceanic | place: Canada: Western Arctic Ocean | collected... | reverse complement strand
ACACACAGCCGCGGTGAATACAATATTCGGCCAGACTTGTACCCTTTATTTCTGGAGAGTGTTTGCGAAGCCGTCAAGAAACACGATCCTGACTGGACATCAGAGCTGAAAAATCAATGGCAAGAACGTGTTCAAGACGGTATCGAGTTGATTATTTCAATGTACTGATCGTAAAGAACCATCTAACAATTACGCGAACCGAAGCGGCGAATCCGGCGGAATATGAAATCAACACGTAACGTCGTCGCCCGGTTACGCTAGAAATTCGGCCGCTCAAAAGGCAATCGATGGATCTGCTGGACCGCTTACTGGAACATGATACCTGGACGACGCGACAGTTACTCCTGCTTTGCCGGGGCTGACCGACGAGCAACTCGACCGTGAGTTCGACATCGCACACCGAACGGTGCGGGCCACGTTCGTGCATATCATCGGTAACGTCGAGGCGTGGTTTGATCTCATGGCTGGCCAGCCAATTCGTGCAAACCAAGGGCGATCCGTTTCCGAGTTGATCGCTCGCCTGGATCGCGCTGCGAACGACTTGGCAAGAGTGTCCAAAATTGTCGCACAACGCGACGGGTGGGTTGATCCGCTGGAAATCCCGCCGATCGAGAGGACGTATGGTGGCAGCATCGCCCACGTCATTACGCACAGCATGCACCATTGGGCGCAACTGCTGTACATGCTGCGTCTGCTGGGGGTTGAAGAATTGCCGGAGGGAGATGTTCTCAGTTGGGAGCACCAAACCGGGACGGCCTAACAAATCGCTCAACCGGAGCGGTGGTTGAACACGGAATCTGAAATCGACATCGCTGGCCGACGGCCGGTTAGAATTTTCGTTAGCCGGTCAGACGCGCAACCTTGGAGAGAAGCTTGAAAACGGTCCTGATCAATGCGGTCGTTGTCGGTTCGGGAGGCTTCCTTGGTGCTCTCGCCCGCTACGGACTCAGCGGACTGGTGCATCGAAAAGTGCCTCTCACGACTTTCCCGTACGGGACGCTGGTGGTCAACCTGCTGGGCTGCCTCGTGATCGGAGTGATCTCCGGACTCGTCGAGTCTCGGCAGTTGTTCGGATCGGAGTTTCGTACGTTCGCTCGCATCGGTTTCCTCGGTGCGTTCACAACCTTCTCGACGTTTGGTTACGAGACGTTCGCGATGATCCGCGACGGCGAATACCTGCGGACGGCAGCCAACGTGGGGATGCACGTCATATTCGGTCTGGCATTGGTGTGGCTGGGCTACGCAATCACAACATCGAGGTAGGCTGACCATGATTCTTCCGAGAGACGGGAATCTGCTCCGCATCTTTATCGGGGAGAACGACAAGTACGAGGGTCAGCCGCTCTACGAGTGGATCGTTCACAAGGCGCGGGAGCGACGGTGCTCCGTGGACTCGAGGGTTCCGGCGCGCATAGCCGGCTGCACACTGCAAAAATTATTCGCCTCTCAAGCGATCTCCTGATCGTGGTCGAAATCGTCGATTCCGAGGAAAAGATCGAGTCGTTCCTTCCACTCATCGACGACGCAGTTGGAGAGGGCCTGGCGACTGTAGAGAGAGTTGAAGTCCGCTTCTACAGATCGGGGACATCCGAGTAATTCACACGGCCGGTCGCAAGAACCGAGCACGGTGGGGTGGCATGGTCACTGCTGTGAATGGCCATGTTTTTGGCTTTCGGGCGACAGCGAAACATGCCCGCGCCAAGCTGTGGGCAGGGCACCCTAGCGCTGGTCAGTTGATCCATCTGAACAGCCCTGGGCCTGCGCCGAAGATGGAACAAATCTCTATTTGTGTTAGCATACACTCAACCCAATGCAATGCGCATTCCATTGCTGAGGGCCGACCCAACTATCTCGGTGTCCTTTTTAGAAAGAACCTCTATGGACATTCACAACAAGTACAACCTTCGCCGGGTGATCAACGCCTGCGGCAAGATGACTCATCTTTCCGGCGCGATTGTTCTGCCGGAAATTGCCGAGCAAGCGGCTGAGTCGTTGAAACACTTCTTCGAACTCGATGCAACGCAAGCGGCCGCCGGCCGCGTGATTGCCGAGGCCAGCGGAGCCGAAAGCGGCTGTGTGACCGCCTGCACCTCGGCGGGAATCACGCTTGGCGTGGCCGCCTGCATGACCGGAAACGATTTAGCCAAAGTTTTCCAGCTTCCCGATGCGGACGGCATGCCCAGACGCGTGCTCATTCAGAAGGGACACTGCGTGCAGTACGGGGCGCCGATCTCGCAGTCGATTCGACTTTCCGGCGCCACGCCGGTCGAGGTCGGCGTGGTCAACCGCTGCATGCCGGAGGAACTCAGGCATGAATTGAACAAGGGAAACGTAGCCGCCGTTGTGGCGGTCGAATCGCATCACACGGTCCGAACCGGCTGGGTCAAGCTGCCGGAGTTGGTCAGGTTGGCGCACGATTTCGACGTCCCGGTGATTGTCGACGGAGCCGCACAAGACCAGCGGTTGCGAGAATTGATCGGCATCGGCTGTGACCTCGTCATCACCAGTGCTCACAAATACCTGTGCTCGACGACCGGGGGTATTGTCGCCGGGCGGAAGGAGTTGGTCGAATCCGTCTGCCTGCAACACAGTGGCATCGGTCGCGGCATGAAAGCCGGCAAAGAAGCGATTTTCGGGGCGATGGCCGCCCTCGAATACCGGATGCAGCAGGACATGTCTGCCTGGACCACCGAGCAGGACCGCAAAATGCAGCTTATCCTAAACCGGCTGGCCGACGTTTCCGGATTGGTCTTGAGCGTGGACCCCGATCCGAACGGCTGCCCCTTTTCCCGGGCTCGGCTGACGCCCGATCCGGAAGTCACCGGTCATACGGCGTTAGCGCTGGCGGCGGCTCTGCGGGAAGGCAACCCGACGGTCTACCCGCGGGCCCACCACGCCGAGGAAGGATACATCAACCTCGACGCCATCGAGATGACCGACGAGGAAATCGACTACACCTGTGACAAAGTCCGCAGAATCTTGACGTAAGAATATACTCGACACGGCCACAGATTGAGGGAGGGCGAGGCTCCTGCCGAGCCGCCGCATCGGTGATCTCCACGGCTCAGCGGGAGCTTCGCCCTCCCAAAAACCGCGATTCGTGACCGTTGCACGAATAGTAAACTGCTGCCCGTCGGAAGAATCGACTCATCAAACATCGAAGATCGAACAAAACTAATCACAACGACGAACCGCTTCGAGATCGCACGGGATGAGTCACGTGACCGGCAGACACAGCACCCGTCGAGAATTCTTACAGCAGTGTGGACGCGGTCTTGCGGCCACGTCGTTTCTGTCCGCCGGTGAAGGATGTCTCATGGCCGACGAAGAACAACCGACCCAGCAGGAAGAAGCGAGCGAGGCTTTGCCGACCGCAGTTGTCTCTGACGAGCTGTTCAAAGCGCACGAGACGGGTCTGGGTCATCCCGAGACGGCGGCGCGGTTCGACGCGGTCATGTCGGCCCTGAAGAGAGCCGACTTTTCCGACTCGCTGCTGCATCTGAAACCGCGTGCCGCCACTGACGGCGATCTTCTGCGCTGCCACCAGAAGGATTACGTCGAACGAGTCAAGCGGGATATTCAGGCGGGTGAGCCCATGCTGAGCACCGGCGATACCGTGATCTGCCCCGAGTCACTGAAGCCGGCACTGCACGCCTCAGGGGGTGCCTGTGTTGCCGTCGATACCGTTATCTGGTCGAAAGCGAAAAATGCCTTCTGCGTGATCCGCCCACCCGGTCACCATGCCTCGCCCGAAAAAGGAATGGGGTTCTGCATTTTCAACAGTGCTGCCATCGCCGCCCGCTACGCGCAGAACAAGTACAAAATCGGCAAAGTCCTGATCGTCGACTGGGACGTGCATCACGGCAACGGCACGCAAGATATTTTTTACGAGGACGAAACCGTCTTCTTTTTCAGCACGCATCAGTCGCCCTGGTATCCCGGGACAGGCCCCCAAGAGGAAACCGGCCGCGGAAAAGGGCTGGGAACGACCATGAACCGTCCTTTTGCGACTGGTGCGGGCCGAAAGGAAATTGTCGGCGCCTTTCAGGACGACTTGCGGCCGGCCGTGGACCGCTTCAAACCGGAACTGGTGATCATTTCGGCCGGCTTCGATTCCCGGATCGACGATCCGCTCGGCCAGTTTCGGCTGAGCGACGATGATTTCGCCGAGCTGACCGACACGGCACTTTCCATCGCCCACGAACATGCCGAGGGCCGGTTGATTTCGGTCCTCGAAGGGGGCTACAACCTGACCGGTCTGGCCAGCGCAGCCGCGGCACATTGTGGAGCATTGGTAAAAGCGTAGAGAAAACACCAACATCTTTGAAACTGTGGAGACGAACATGCAGCTAATTGTGTCGATTTGTGTCATCGTTGTTTGTGGCTGGTCGGTTCCGGCTGTCGCTGCCAACTGGCCGGCGTGGCGGGGGCCCAACGGGGATGGCGTCTCGGTCGAACGGGAACTGCCCACACAATGGAGTTCCACCAAAAACGTGACCTGGAAGACGCCGTTGCCGGGTGAAGGCAATTCGGTACCAATTGTTTGGGACGACCGTATTTTCGTGACCTGTCCGATCGACGGTGGCAAAATCCGTAGCCTGTTGTGTTTCGACCGCAACAGCGGCCGGAAACTGTGGGACGTCAAGATCCCCTACCCGGCCAAAGAAACGACCCATGGCGACAATCCGTTCTGCTCGGGGTCGGCCACCACCGACGGTCGGCTGGTTTACGCTAGTTTTGGTTCTGCCGGCGTAATTGCCTGTGACTTTGACGGGTGCATCGTCTGGCATCGCCAATTGGGCAAGCTGACGCATGTCTTCGGACAGGCCACGACGCCGGTGCTGTATAACGATTTGGTCATTGTTCACCGAGGGCCGGGTGATCCGACTCACATCGTCGCCCTTGACCACAAGACGGGATCGACCGTCTGGGACCGGCCGGAACGCGGCAAGAATGACAATCTGTTCGGTTCCTGGTCGACGCCGGTGATTGTCCGCGTCGGCAATCATGACGAGCTGATCGTCTCGCTGCCGGAAGAGATCAAGGGGTTCGATCCTCGAACCGGGACCCAGTTGTGGCGGTGCGGCGGACTCGGAACCGAGGTGTATACGATGCCCACGGTCGGCAAAAATTTGGTGGTCGGCATCAGCGGTCATCGAGGGCCGGCCATGGGGGTTCGGCTCGGCGGCAAAGGGGACGTCACCGAAACGCACCGCTTGTGGCTGACACCGCGAAATCAACAGCGGGTCGGTTGCGGGATCGTCCACAACGGATACCTGTTCGTCTCCAATGCCACCGGCATCGCCGAGTGCATCGACGCGCAGACCGGAAAACTTCTCTGGCGGGAACGTCTCGGCGGGACCTTGTGGGGATCGATGCTGCTGGCGGGTGAAAAGCTGTACGTCGGCAATCAACAGGGAGAGATCTTCGTGCTCGACGCAGCACCCCAATTCCGTCTGATCGCCAAGAACGTATTGGGTGAACACGTCAAAGCGGCCCCGGCACCCTCCGACGGACAGATTTTTATCCGCACGTACCAAAACCTGTACTGCATCGGCCGCCGGCAGATCCAGCGCTCAGGAACCGGTACGAAATAACTTTCCGAATTCAGATCTCCGAGAATTGGAAAATCCCGGGAATCTTGCCCGCAAAGCTGGAAACTGCTGGACATGCTGGTGGTTCATTTCAGCCGAATGATGGCCAAGTAGATGCTGGTCTTTGATTCGTGGGACGAGTAGTAGCTCATCCACAACAGCCCGTCGTGCCAAACCAGGCCGGGATAGCTGGTATCGCCGCCGCTGGGCAGCGTGAGCACCGGCTGGTAACTGGTGCGGGTCATGCGAGCTAACACGGTCTTCGCTCCGCCGGTATAGCTGCGGCTGCCGGCCCACAGCTCGCCGTTCGGCAAACGGATAAAGTTCGGACCGCCGAGCTGATGCCCCGTATCCGTCCATGTCCAGACGATGTACGGCGGACGGCTGATCCCGATCCAGCCTGTCTTGTTGCGACGCAACAGGATGATCATTTCGTCATCGGGTAGGAAGCGGACGGTGGCTTCGTTCGGCCAGGCGGGAATGCTCTCGAACTCGGTCAGCCACTTCCAGTCGAGCCCGTTCGTGCTGGAGTAAAGCATCACCCGCCGCGATCCTGGATTTCTTCCCGCACCCAGCTTCGAGATGCTGTAGCCGTTCGCTTGATGCCAGGTGACCCGCCATAGCCAGTGATCTTCCGCCAGAACTTTCTGTGTGGGCGTCCAGTTGCGGCCATCTTTAGAGAACGCCACCCGCGGGACGCGGGTTCGATACACGTCATTCTGTAAAACACTGCCGCCCGCCACGAGCATCAGCCGGCCGTCCGGCATGACCGAGAGTTTGGGATCGCGCAGGTCGACGCCGATTTCGGCCAGCAGCGCGGACGATTCCCAATCCCGGCCGTCTGACGAGACGATCAGCCGGATCTTCCCATCGGCACCGCCGCCGTGCCGCTCACCCTCACGAAACACACAGTACCAGCGGTCTCGGAACCGGATCAGGTCGGTAAAGGCGTTGTGAGGGGCGCGGTCCCAGATCTTGCGAACCGAGACGATTTGCGGATCGGCCGCGGCGGCGTTCCCGGCCCAAACAGCGAGCAGCAGGACCCAAGTGCCGAAAACCCTCAAGCGTGTCGAACGGGTCATGACGTCTCCTGTCGAATTCGTATTTTGTTGATCCCCAAAGCCATACCCGACTCAGCTTCACACGGCGACTCGGCAGACCAGCGGCATGAATGCCGTGTTGGACAACGATTGCGACGCAAAGAGCAAGCACGCTTGTATGTCTTCTGTGGTCAGGCCCTCGTATTCATCGAGAATTTCTTCGACGGTCGAACCGTGCGCCAGAAGATTCAAGATGAATTCGACGGTCAGCCGCGTTCTTTTGATCACCAGCTTGCCAACCATGACCTTTTGATTAGACGTGATGCGTTCGAGGAGTTGTTGATCGCTCATGGTTTTGCCTCGGTTCCATGTTACACGGCGGGGTGGCCCATGTTCTTAAATCTGGGCAGGTTTTTCCTGCAAGAGGCTGTTCACTTAACCCAGCCCACCGGAACACCGACCGATTTCCCTTGTTCGTAGTCGCTTGCCGACGAACATTTCTAGAACTTGACGAAGTGAGCCAAGAACTCTTGATTATAAACTTTGCGACGGCTCGTCCCTATATGATGATGCCGCCGTTGACCCTGTCAACCTCTTGCAACTTCGTCGCCTAGTTTCAAGAACCTGGGCCATCCCGCCGGGAACGTGGGCGCGTCTCCGGTTGGGCATGGTGAAATCATAGTAACCCATCGTCGGCCGGCACAGACTACCTTTCTGTGCAAATGGCCACGTTGGGTGACTCTTCGCCGGACGCTCTAGCTTGTCAAGCCTTAATGCCCGCTTCCTTAAGGATGTCGTCTCTATATATCTCCGAAATGGATTGCCGCACAACCTGATAAGCGACAGGATTTCTACCAACAGTCGTTGGTGCGGCTCCAGCCAGTGTCTTAAACACTGTCGCATATTTTTTCATTATTTCCTCACCGTGCGAGCGCCAAAATGTGATGGCGTCCATTTTCCACGACAAAATACCGTCTTCGTCGCAAGCCAGGACTCGGAAATCGGCGTAAACGGGATAAATTCATGCCAACGGGAATTTCCAATGCGTTGGCGATTTAAGTAACGTTTGATACTTAGGCTGACCTTCCTTAGTCTCGCCGCTTTGCACGTTCTTGTACTTCCCGAATTTTCCTCCGGCCGCGTTATAGAATTCGGGAAACGATTTCTCGATCTCATCATGAAGTTTCAAAAGTTCCGGAAGGAATCTGATCCATCTTTTAAGGTGATCGGGATCCTTTTCAACCGAGTCTAGAAACGCATCGAGGCAAGAATATTTTTTACCGTACGCCTGCGTAGGATCATCGTCGTGAGTGCAAAACTCAGGACAAAAGACCATCAATAATATGATGATAGTCTGACCGTCAATTTTCCCGCCGTCTTTTTCTTCGCGCCACCTAATCTGGTCGGCGTATGGAGCGTCCTTTAACGCCTCTTTGATCGCGTCAAAATGATGTTTGGCGTTTTCGAGATCACGTTTCTTAACGGGCACACTCGTATTTCGAACTCGTTTAATGTCGTTCAGAAGATCAACCATTTCGCTGCTTAGTTCGCCTCCACCGTTTGACGGCGGGATAAGCACTTGGACGTTGACATGGGTCTCTTTGATCCTCTCGTCACCGTCGCTATCGTCACCCTCATTCTCCTGAAGCTCACGACGAAATACGTTAACGATTGCGTTAGTGTGACCACCATCGAGTATGCCGTAGAACTCTTGTTCCGGGTCATTTTCGTCCAAGTGCAATCTGACGCAATTCGTCTTGCCATCAACTTCAAGCGATTTGGCAATGATCGTCAGCCCACGGTTCTTATGGTGAAAGTTCTCCCAAAAATCGTTTAGTGATTCCCGTATGGCGGCCCGTTGCTCAGAACAGGTGCCGTTGTCCCTAGTCGTCGGCCTCGGGCGGCGGCAGATTCAAATGTTCAAATGCGGCCGCCGTCACCATGCGGCCGCGCGGCGTGCGCTGGATGAGCCCGCAGCGAAGCAGAAACGGTTCGACCTCCTCTTCCAGCGTGTCGGCCGAAACGTCGATGCTATGTGCGATGGCTTTGAGGCCCGCCGGTCCCCCCGTGAAGATGGTGATCAACGCCAGCAGGTATTTGCGGTCTTGCCCTTCCAAACCGAGCTTGTCGATCTCGATCATCTTGAAGGCGTCCAGCACCACCGGAGCAGTGATCCGCCCGTCGGCTCTGATTTGGGCATAGTCCCTGGCCCAGCGCAACAGGTTGTTCGCTTTGCGGGGCGTGCCGCGGCTGCGGCGGGCGATCTCCTCCGACGCATTCGACGTCACTTCCGTCCGCAGTTTGCGGGCATTGCGGCTGACGATTTCAATGAGTTCATCCAGGTCGTAAAAATCGAGGTGCTCCCGGTTCACAAAACGGTCGCGGAGCGGGGCGGTCAGCAAACCGCTGCGGGTTGTGGCTCCGATGAGCGTGAACGGCTGCAGCTTCATGTTGATCGTTCGCGCGTTGAGCCCGTCCCCCAACGTGATGTCGACCCGAAAGTCTTCCATCGCCGGGTAGATAAACTCTTCGACGGCCGGCGGCAGACGATGAATCTCGTCGATGAACAGTATCGAACGGTATCCGGCATTCGTGAGGTAGGGCAGCAGATCCTTGGGGGCGGTTAACGCCGGACCGGAGGTGATTTGAATCTCGGTGCCGAGCTCTTTTGGCACAATGTTGGCCAGCGTGGTTTTGCCAAGTCCGGGAGGACCGTCGAGCAAGAGATGACCGAGCGGCTCGCCTCGTTTCTGCGTGGCATCGATGGTGATTTTCAGCCGCTCGACCACCTTCCGCTGACCGACTACGTCCTCCAACCGCTGCGGTCGGAGTTCATCGTCGTAGCGCGCATCGTCTGGATCGAAATCATCACCATCCGCGCCGAAGTCCGGGACGTCGTTCCCGCTGCCGGCACCACTGTTGCCTCCCTGAATGATCGGCTGCCGCACCATAGCCTGCCCGATTGATTACGATCGCTCGTTCTTAGAGTGTCGCTCGTTCCCAAGCTGGAGCTTGGGAACGAGCGCATGCTAGAGTATCGAGCGAAACGGGGCAATGCGGGAACGACGTCGCGACGACGCTCGAGTGCATTCCCCATTTTGTGTTTGGCTTGGTATTTACGATTGGGTGGTTTTGTGGAATTGGTCTGTTTTCCTTCACTTTGGAAAAGTGCGCGAGGTTTGGTCATGGACGATCGAATTCGGCGGGATGTCTCTGAGTTCGTTGCGGGGCTTGCGACGAGCCAGCAGGAGATATTGGCGGCGGCGGGCACGTTAGTGGACATCGAGGAATTGACGGCTGAGGTCGGCGATGAGGTCGCGCGGCAATTGGCGAATTGGGAGTTGTCGCGGCGGTCGGAAGCTCTCTGTGAGCAGCCGAGGCATGCCTTCCCGGACTGCGGAAAAGAGTACCGTGTCGAACCCGATTTGGAACCGATCATCCTGTAGGAGATGCGGGGGAAATTTGAGTATTCCGAACCCCGCTGCCATTGTTCCCGCTGTCGGAGGGCCTTTCTTTTTTGTGCCAAGCATGTTTGACAGTCTGAGGGGTGAGAGTCCCCTTTCCAACCTGATGGCTGTGAATGAGAGTGAAACGCAAGGGCGTCGTCGCGAGGCGAGGTCTGAAGGAAGCGTGGAGCGAATGCGTGAGCCGACGTCCCTGGTCATCTTCCCTCAAGAGAACTTCTGACGGGAGCCGGCCCGCTCGAAGTGCGCCAGCCCCGTGTTCGCGACAACTCTGCCGAGAAAGAGGGACGGGTGAAGTTCTCCCCGTCGGTGCTGCCGGCCTATTTGCGGCGGAGCTCCTCGATCGACGAGTTGCTTCCGTGGCTGTACCTCAAGGGAATTTCAACCGGTGATTTTCGCGGGGCCCTGCAAGTTCTCTTGGGAGAGAACGCGAAGGGACTCAGCCCGAATGTGATCGTCGGCCTCAAGGAGAAATGGTCTCAGGAGTACGACCAGTGGAGCCGACGCGACCTGAGTGACAACCAATCCCGCATTTCCCAGATAGAAACTAAGAGCGGGAGAGACTTCGCCTCCACAGCCTCACCCGATATCCAGGCACGACGATAATGCGGCAGGGCATCAGCAAATCCACCTTCGCATCGAATGTCAGGCACGGGGTGCCTGACATTCGGTGACTGGGGCACAATCGCAATTCATTTCACCAAAACGACATTGTTGGCTGCACGTACATGATGGGAATGACTTATCGACGCATCGGTATTCTCTGCTTATTGACCACTGCCGTGTGCTTGGGATGCGACCGTCACACGACAACTGGTCCTACGGGAGTTCAAAAATCGAGCGGCGAGCGGCGGCTGTTCTCTACGCCAGATGTAGACGAACTTCTCCACACTTTGCCAATGGTTGCGGTTTGGACTGATTCGACAGGTTTCTCTGCGCAACCTTCGTTGCGTGTTGCGTTATGGGACGATGGACGGGTTCTATTCGCTATAAACGATGGAGAACCCAATTCGACATTACGATTCAGACATATTTCGCGTGACACGACAAAACAGCTTAAGCACGACATTCGCAAGACGGGATTGTTCGAGCTGAAAGGCCACCGTTATCTCGTCCATGATGCGTCGGTGATGTGTCTCCTTGCGACCGTGTACGACTATAAACAGCTTCTTTATTGGGACGAGGTCGTATCGCCGAATTATGGAATCAACATCGATCCGAAACCGCACCACCATGACTTTATAAATGCATGGAAATCAGCGAACGACTTGGCCCTTACTTCAATATCATCCGAGTCTGTTCCAATCGAGTACGCGTTTCGTGCACCAGAATCCTGGTATGTAAAAAGAGCCATCCAATCGGAATGAATGCGTCGCGGGGCCGCCAACACGGCCAGGGGCAGTGTGAATCGCCGCCCCGATCGTGTTTAGCTGGCACCTTCGTTCACAATGACTCGTAGTTCAAACCGCATTCACTTGGAGAGTGCGGCCCCCAGGCCAACCCGTTAGCCGAGCCAACCCCAGATGTGGTATCGCTTACGCGGATTCCTTTTTTCGTGTGGAACAATCGTAGCGGTCTGGCACTGTTTCGCTGCGGGCGGCACTCAGCTCCTGATGGTCGGCGTGTTTTGGGGATTTGGAATAGCCGTTGGGCTTCGCTCCGGGGTTGAGCGGGCGCCGATAGAGGCATGGAAACAGCAGCGATCCCGGACGCGCCGGCGCTTCGAATACGCGATCCTTCTTGCCATCATTTAGGCGTCCGCGGCAGTTTCTCTGCTGTGGGTGGATCCCGTGGCGAGTCTGGCATTGGCCCTCTTGATCACGTTTTCCGCTGGCGTTGCGTCGCTCCTCCTGACTCGGTGCTTCGGCGAGAATGGCACGGTGAAGAATCGTGCCGGCTAACAAGGCACGGCCGCAGCGCGGAGTCACCTTCTCCGTAGTGCAACGGGCGTTGGCGTTGGTAGAATCAATGATTGTTCAAACCGTAAAACTTCGGCATGGGCGGTGACGGCCGTGTCTCCGTTCGCCAGCGTATCCAGCTCTGATATGAAACGGAACCGAATCGCCAACGGGATAAACCATGTGGATCTGCTGGGCATTCGTTTCAGCGGGGCGGAGCGCCGGTCATTATACCGCCTCA
>Ga0310123_10003452_pt1 | contig 12238 bp, 9 predicted proteins | sample CB6_AW_1057_MG_FD_203505 | JGI IMG/M metagenome (GOLD analysis project Ga0310123, IMG submission 203505) | Marine microbial communities from Western Arctic Ocean, Canada - CB6_AW_1057 | ecosystem: Environmental > Aquatic > Marine > Oceanic | place: Canada: Western Arctic Ocean | collected... | reverse complement strand
CCGGACACGGTATCGACGCCACGGACGCGGCCCCGGTCGACGGCGATCCGACGCACCGGCGTGTGCTCCCTGACGTCGACGCCGATGGTCTTCAACCTTGCAGTCAACGCCTTCAGTAATCTCGGGCTTCGTACCTGGGCGATCTGTGGCGCCCACAAGGCTTCGGTCACATGCCGCGACAGAGCAGGTTCCATTGCCGCCAATTCCGAGCCCTGAACGGAGATAAGTTCCATGTCATATCGGCGTGCCCATGCCAAGGCGACGGCTTGGTCATCCGCGTCGAGCGTCAGCTTGCCGCACGGAATCCACTCCGGATCGATACCAACGGCCTCGCGCAGCTCCTTCGCAATGCTGGGGAAGGCATGCCACCCGAAATGAACGAGCTCTGATACGGCATCCGGACAACGCCACGGATACAGCGGCGACAGGATCCCGCCGCCCGCCCAGGAGGACTTCTGCCCGATCCCAATTCGCTCGAGCAAGGTAACGTCAGCACCCGCCCGCCGCAGCTCGAGGGCACACATGGTTCCAATGACGCCACCGCCGACAATGATGATATCTGACATCGGCAAAAAAAAGCCCCCCGCCATTCGACGGGGAGCAGCATGAACTGATTAAGTTAACCGGCTTGGCCGGGGCTTTGAGAGATCGTTCTCGGCCTTAAAAAATACAAATTCACGATTGAGTCAAGTTTCTTGAGACACCCCTGACGGGGTGCGCAAAGTCATTTGCCCGGCGCCGGGCGGCTTATGAAGGTGACCGACTTCATGCCGACCTCCATTTTGTCCAATGGGATCTCGTGCATGCCCACCAGCATTCCGAACTGAAAAGCAGCCGCAACCTTGAAGCTGTCGTGCCATGAGATCGTCGTATCATCGTTGAACGTGACAGTGATCTCAGGTTTGAGTCTGAGGCTGTAGAACTTCGAACCGGCCATCGAAAGTTCGACCTGATATTGCAGCACGAATATCACTTCACCCAACGGAAAATAATCGTCCTTCTCTTCGTCCTCGGGTTCGTCCCCCTTCCGCGCCCCGGGCCGACGCGGTTCGAAGCGGGGATCGCCAAGGCGCGGACGCGAATCCGGCGGGCGCCCGAATTCTCCGGGAAACGGCTGACCTGTGCCGAACCTGTTCTTGGGACCCGGTTCTTCGTCGAGTTCGGGTTCCGGCTGGTTTTTCGGATCAAGGCCGCCTTTGTCGACTTTGAGGACCCGATGATCGGTATCGAACAATTCGTACAGGCCCTCCCCTTCTTTCCTGGGTGGTGTTGGCGACGTGACCCAAGCCGTAAAGCGCATGATCCGGTCATACTCTCCCATGACCGTGGGCACAATCATATCATCGAACGGAACCGTAGAGATGTACTTCGTATACTTGTCGCCGACATTGACGTCTGCCGGATCCAACCACCAATATGAGGCGTCGATCTTTTTGGAGCGCTCGAGTTTGGCCCGGTTATCTTCCTCCTTACGTCGCCGTTCTGCCTCGGTATGCGCCTTGTCAACCTCGCGTCCCAGGTGTTTATCCCGCGCTTTCTTCCGGATCGCCTCAAGCTCGACGCCGATTCCGTCCTGGTAGTCGATAGCACTCGCGACATGCTTGTTAGCCTTGCGCAAGAGGCTGCTCGATAAACGTTTAACGGTCTTACGCCACACCCTGAAGTCGTAGCGGCAGGATTTCACCTTGTACGAGTCCGTATCAATCGATCCGGCCCCCTCGCATGTGGGACAACGAATCTTCTGCGGCGCATCCGTCACTGCTTCGGCGTTCGCTGCTTCGGGAATTGTCTTCTCGCCAAAGCACTCGGGACACATCACGGTGTCGCGTGTGGCCTTCGAGGGACGCCCCAACCGTGTGGGCTTCACGAACCAGGAGCCGACCTTTTTCTTGATCAGCCACAAACGAAGTTTCTTTGCTATCGTCTCGAACGGTTCCTTGCCGAGATCCGCCTTTTTCAGTTTGAACTCGACACGCCGCCATTTCTCATTTGCGTATACCGCATTGCCGTCTCTCGGCATAGTCGCCGTGGTTGCCACACCCGTTTGATCAAGAAAAACGACTGCATCGCACGCTATGCCGACTCTGTTTGTAATGGTGACGTCGACCAAATTGCCTTGCTCGGTCAACTCGACCACGAGCTGAATCCGCTTATCCCCCAATTCCGAAAGCATCCAATATCGATTACCCAATTCAACGGATTTTCTGAAGAAATCGGCGGTATACCCGGCATCCTTATAGAGCTTATTTCGAAGGATCTCCTCACGCTTGGTTTTGCGCTGCTCCAATTCCTTGTGAAGCTGGTTGAGCTTGAGCGACAGCATGTCGGCATTAACGCCGCAAAAGAGCCGGTTGCGATCCATCTCGACAATGTCCGACAACAGGATTTTTCGCTCGCCGATGCGGGCCTGACTGCCGACGATCGCGCGAAATTTTCCGGTAACCATTCGTTCCCGCTTGCCCTGGCGCACGCGAACACTCACCTCCTCCCCGACCCTGTACGGGTCCGATAGCTGTTTAATTTCGTTTTCCGCCCCCTCGAACTCTGTCTTCATGCGTTCCGCAATTTGGTTCACGACGTCCTTCTGGAAGCGTTTATACGCTTCGATCGTCATGTCCTGCGGTTGCCCGAGCAAAGGCGCGGTCAAACAGATGCCGAGAATAAATCCCGCAACTGTAAGTCTCAATTGCATAATTCGAGCGGTGGCTATGTGTTGGTAAATGCAGTCTTCCGGGGCGACCGTCGTTGCGGGTTATCAATGTCTATTGATGGTAATCCGGCAGCGGACGGCATCATTCGTTATCTGTGTCGCGGACAACCCGCCTACCTCACCTCGGTTACGTTGACGACGATGCTGGCAATCGGTTTCGCGGCAAGACCGGTATCGATCAGGTTCGCCATGTAGATTTTACCGCTCCAGTGAGCCGCCACATCGGTGCCGTTCGTCCACTCCTTCGTTTCGGCGCCCGCCCGGACCCGGCACTGGAACGAATACTTTGATGCGTAGCCGTTGAAGTTGACGAACGAGCCGGTGTACTGCAGGTAACACTTTATTTTCTTCGCCTCGGTCTGGGTAAGGATCAGCCGATACTCCGGGAACGACATGGCCAATTTGGATCGCCCCAGTTTTCGCCTGGCCGTATCGATCGGCTTCCATTTTGTAAAAAAGGTGACCCGCTCGCGCTTCAAGCGGCCGAGCTGTCCCGGATCGTCCATGCGTACATTGGACATTATCTTCTTGACCGGCTCGTCATCGCCCGGATGGCGCCAGCTTCCGCCGGGTTCGTACGTGCGGTCGTCGCCCGGATGGCGCCAGCGGCCGCCGGGTTCGTACGTGCGGTCGTCGCCCTCGGACCGGCGCCGAACTCCCGACCGCGCGGCCGGTATCCATCGGTACCGGAGCGAGGGATTCTTCAGACGCTGCAGAATCGCTGCGAGTCCGGTAGCGGGGACGTCGTCCATCCTCGGCGGATCAGGATCTGTCACGTCCGCTTCGGTCGGCTCCGAACCGTCCTCTTGATTCTCATTGTCGTCAGGGCCAGGCTTTTTCTCGGCCGCTTTGGTCTCACGCCGCAACTCTTCTTCGATTTCGATGTCTTTGCGGAGCACTTCCATTTGGCCCTGAAACGACTGGGCCATATCCGCGAGTTTGTAAAACGTTCCGGCATCGACGGTCCGCAGCGGTACAAAGCCGGACTTGTGCCTGAATTTCCGGATGGCGAATGTCAGCTTCGCGCGCTCGGTACTCCCGTCCTTGCCCACTTTGGCGCGCCGCGGGAAACCGGGCTGCACGCCCATGATCCAGCCGCCGATGTCGGGCTGAAAGCATACGAGTTTCATCTCCTCGACGGCACTGTCGAGGAACGCCTCGCCCATTTCCAGTTTGCTGACGTCGAAGGTGACATTGCGATCTTTGGCCCGGTCACTGATCTTGCCATCCGTAATCTCGGCGTTGGTGGCAATTACGAGGTTCCCGAATCGCAGTACGAAGTAAAATTTTTCATCTCGCGGATTTCGCACCCGGATCTGCACCAACTCATGCTTTTCCGCCGCCGTACAGATTGCCGAAATCCTGCCGTCCTGCAATAATTCCCGGGGGCAAATATTGTCGTTCAAAAGTACGTGCCGTTCAAAGAACTCGACGCCATATCCCTCTTTCTTATAGGTTTCCCATCTAAGCCGTTTTTTCGATTTCTCCCACCTCTCGGCCAGTTCCTGCTGCCGCTGTTTAATGATCTTCGCGAGTTCCTTCTCGTCATTGTTCCACGCGAGTCGGTCGCGATCGTTTCGATCGATGTCGCTCAGAAGAATCTTCTTACTGCTGATCTTTACATAGGCACTGGCGACGATGCCGTTGAATCGCCCGGTCACAGTTTTGAGATTACCCCCCCTTGTGATCTTAATGGAAACGCGATCGCCAATGCGATACGGCTCACGGAGTTTCTCGATCTCCTCCATTTCCCTGGCGAATTCGCGTTTCAACGCCTTGGCAATCTCCTCCTTCGCCGTTTTTTCGAAGTTCAAAAACGCCTCGGCGGGAATGATCTCCTGTCCCAGTGAGCGGCAAACCAGCAGCAGCGGCAGGATGATAAACGCCAGTGTGCCGCGGATCCACGGCGAGACAACGCGGGCGGAAGCCCGGGCGCGCCACGCCGCTCGTGAATCGGTGTTGGTTTGAACTTCGCTGTGTGACAACGCGGGTTATCCTGTTTTTCAGGCCTCGCCGATTCCGGGTGGAGGCAAAAATTTCAGCGCGCAATTTAAATTCCAGTTAAATGCGCCAATCGTCCTGGAATCGACCGTCCAGTACGAGGGTGCCGGAACAATTCATTGCGCCTTCTGTTGCCGATTCGGTGAGTGCCTGTGATAAGTATGGAAGTTCAGCACGGTTTATCACGGCTTTAAACGCGGCAATCTAAATCCCCAAATGTAAAGATACAAACCGGCCCCTGGGCCACCGTCGGGAGACGACCCCAGAGTGCCTGAACGTGCGAACAGAAGCCCTGAAAGCGGGGCTGGTTTCGCAGCCGAAAAATTCTTCGCTGCATGGTGCCGATGGATAGATGGCGCGTATATTCATAGATGCGTTCCCATTGCGTATGACCTCAATTCGGTGAAATAGTTCAAGACATGACGTTCGAATTTATCAACGACCTGCAGGCATTCCTGAAACGGTCCGCTGGCGGTGACTTTGAAATCGTGCCGGAAATCTGCCCGCCGGAAATGACGGGTGACGTTACCATCAACTGTTTCCGCTTCGCCAAACCACTGCGGCGAAACCCCGTGGAACTGGCGATTGCCGTCCGCGATCATCTCCTGGACAACGACGATGTCAGCGCGGCAGAATGCATCAAGGCGTTTGTCAATGTGACGTTGAAAAATGACACGCTTTTCCGCGCCACCGTCGCCGACGAAGAGGCGCTGATGCAGCAGGCCCTGTTGCCGGCGGCGGAGCGGCAGCGGATGCTCGTTGAATACTCAGCGCCGAATACCAATAAACCGCAACATTTGGGACATGTACGAAACAATTCCCTCGGCATGGCCGTTACCGCCATATTGCGCCGTGTCGGACACGACGTTGTGCCGGTCAATCTTGTTAACGATCGCGGCATTCATATCTGCAAGTCGATGATCGCTTACGAGCGATTCGGCGATGATTGCTCACCGGCGTCGACCGGCAAAAAGGGCGATCATCTGGTTGGCGATTTCTATGTCAAATTCGATGAGGAATATCGCCGGCAGGTGGAGGAGTTAAAGGCCGCTGATCCCACAGCAGCCGATCAATCCGCCGAATCGCTTTTTCGGAAGACAGAAATCGGCCGGTGCGCACAACAGATGCTGCAGGCATGGGAGAACGACGATCCCGAGGTCCGCGCCCTGTGGCAGAAGCTTAATGGCTGGGTATTGCAGGGGTTCGATGAGACCTACGCCCGCATGGGCACCGAATTCCAACATGTGTATTACGAGAGTGATACCTACACCTCCGGTAGAGATATCATCCGCGACGGTTTGGAGAAGGAAATATTCTTCCAACGCGACGACGGGGCCACGGCAATCGATCTGAGCGAATTCAAGTTGGACACCAAGGTTGTTCTGCGCAGCGACGGCACCAGTGTCTATGTCACCCAGGACATCGGTACAACTGTATTGAAGCATCGGGATTTTCGGCCGGACGTCATGGTCTGGATCGTCGGTGACGAGCAGATCTTCCATTTCAAAGTGCTCTTCGCGATCCTCAGACGCCTCGGTTATTCATGGGCCGAAAACCTCCATCATCTGGTCTACGGCATGGTCAATCTGCCGAGCGGTCGGATGAAGAGCCGCGAGGGCACCGTGGTCGATGCGGACGATCTGTTTGACGAGATGGTGCGGCTGGCACGGCAGGCGACGCTCGAACGGTGCGATGGCGACGTTCCCGACGATCTCGAGAAGCGGGCCCGAGCCATTGGCATGGGTGCCGTGAAATTCATGCTATTGAAGGTAAACGCCAAAACGACCATAACCTTTGATCCCGACGCCTCCATCAAGTTCGAAGGCGACACCGGTCCGTACGTCCAGTACGCGTGTGCCCGCATTGCATCCATGCTGCGCAAGCAGGGCGAACATGATCTTGCGGCGGCGGCGGATTGGTCGCTGCTAGGCGAACCCGACGAGCGCGCCATCGCCATCCGTTGTGCGACGTATGGGGACGTGCTCAAAAAGGCAGCGCACGATTGGGATACGTCGCGCCTGGCAAATTACCTGCTCGATTTGACAAAGGAGTTCAGCCGCTTTTATAAGAATCATAGTGTTCTCTCGGCCGCGACGCCGGAACTTCGCCGAACGCGCCTGGAACTGTGCCGCCGGGTTCGACGCATTCTTGCCGACGGCCTGAACACCCTCGCCATCGATGCCCCCGAAGCGATGTAAGGGAGGAGTGGATTGGCAATATTGAAATGTAACTACTTATGCTTTTTCGCGACAACATCGAGCGCATGACAGGATATGTACCGGGTGAGCAAACGCTGGATCATTCGTACATCAAACTGAACACCAATGAGAACCCCTACCCGCCCTCGCCGGCGGTGTCAACGGTGCTCAGCGATCCCGAGGCGCTGCGTTTAAACCGGTATCCCGATCCCATCGCCGATACTGTTCGCGATGCCGCCGCGGCTGTGACCGGCACCGAACGCGAATGGATCATTGTCGGCAATGGCGGCGACGATCTGCTAACCATCGCTATGCGCGCCTTCGTGAATCAGGGGGGACGTGTCGCCTTTTTCGATCCCAGCTATTCCCTGTACCCGGTTCTCGCCGACATCCAGGGGGCCGTGTCCGTGGCTGTACCGCTCGCCGATGAATTTGATCTTCCGCATGACGTTCAAGATCGAATCGACGGCGCTGATCTGCTCTTTGTCACCCGGCCGAATGCGCCAAGCGGCAACGCCTTCGCCATCGATCGGCTTGCCGAGATCGTCACCGGCTTTGCCGGCGTCGTTCTGATCGATGAGGCGTACACCGATTTCGCCGCCGACAACTGCCTTGATCTGGTCAAGCGCCTGCCCGGCCTGATCATATTGCGCACGCTGTCCAAGGGGTATTCGCTGGCCGGGATACGCTTGGGCTATGCGGTCGCCGATCCACAACTTGTCGAGGGCATGATGAAGGTGAAGGACTCCTACAACGTAAACGGGATCACGCAACGGCTGGCGGCGGCGGCATTGCAGGATCAGACGCACATGGCCGCCAATGTCGACCGGATCTGCGTGACGCGGCAACGGACCACGGACGCCCTGGCCGCCATGGGGTTTCAAGTGTTGCCGTCGCAGGCCAACTTCATCTTCACGCGGCCGCCGCTGCCAGCCGCGCGATTCGCACAGGATCTTCGGGACAACGGCATACTGGTCCGGCATTTCTCAGACGGCCGTGTGAAAGATTACGTTCGTGTCAGCATCGGCACCGATGAAGAGATGGACGCGTTCCTGAATGTTACCGAGAAGATTGTGGCCGGCGGCTGACAGGGTCGAGCCTGGAAAAACAATTTCCCGCAGAGGCTTTTTCTAGCATAAATGCAGATTGATGGATCTATTCTCGGGAACCGGCTGACTAAGATAAGATTGTTTTTACGGAGTCCGCAAAAACAATGCGCTGCGCGCGTCGTCTTCTTTGTCCTCAATAAGCGCCTACTGCCGAATTTGTCGATGAATCCAAAGTCGAAATCTCCTCGTTCTCTCCTCCGCCCGGCCATCGCTGCTGTGTTTGTCGCTGTGTTCTCGCCTGAATTCCCAGCTGGCGCCGGCGACGGCTGGGAATTCGAAAGGCACCGTGGCCCGCGCGGCCGCATACGTCAGCAACAAGGAGATTCGCAAGAAGCTGGCGGAGTTAATGATCCCGACGTTTCAGATGGAGCGCGTACGCGTCAAGGATTGCCTGCGCCACCTGAAGAGAAAGTCTGAGGAACTGGATCCCGAGAACGTCGGCATCAATTTCTTTCCCGCCTGCCGGCGATCATCGCTGAACCGCACCCCGTGACCATGGATTTCACCAACGTTCCCCTGGGCGAGATCATCCGCTATGTCTGCATGGGATCCGGGCTCGACTACTGCATTGACGACCACGCCGTGATCATCATCGATCAGAAGCGCGGAGCCGGCAAGAAACGGCAAAAAAAGGCCGCCGTTAGCTTATACAGCTAACGGCGGCCCCGGTTACACTGGGAACACGTCTCAGTCTACCATCGTTCGCGTCTACCGCCACCGCCACCGCCACCGCCACCGCCACCGCCACCGCCGCCGCCGCCGCGGCGGCCACCGCCACCGCCACCGCCACCGCCACCGCCGTCGCGACGCTCCTCGGCTTCATTGACGCGCAACGCACGTCCTTCATACTCAAAACCGTCAAGCGCTTTCATCGCTTCACCGATGTCACTCAATTCGACGAAGGCAAAGCCGCGCGGGCGGCCGGTGTCACGGTCCAGAGGCAGTGCTAAAGAAAGCACTTCGCCATAGGGCGCAAACAGGTCACGGACTGCGTCTTCACTGACGCTATAAGGAAGATTCCCCACATACAACTTCTTAGGCATTACAATAATCCTTGGCAAAATAACATGTTACACGGCGAAGCGCGAGCCACGCCGTTCAATAACCTCGTGCCGAATAATTCGGCGTTTCGGAAGGCAAAACGGGCGACCGTGACGGTCTCCTAATCATCGATTCACGGGAAGTTGCTCGTTGGGTTGCGATTACGGGGTGAGTCAAAGAACGATCGAGTACGACCGCACACTTTCGTTCTCGATGCCTATGTTAGCTGCCGTTCCCCGGGATTTCAATCCCAGTGGCAGGATAATTTTTATATATCAATAATTTTCGAACAACTGGGTTGAACTCGATCAACTCGGGCAACACATCGGGTCATCGGACGAAAACGACTGAGTGACCAACCGTCCCTTTGTTGGTTTCGAAGTCATCACCGGCGATCGCCTAACTTGACGAAGCGAAGCGGAATCCGGGTTAGGTGAATCGGCATTGTTCTCTCCTGACGTGCTGCTTCGACGATCAACCATACTCGTGCCCCGTCTTCGTGCCCCGCAGCTCATCCAACTGATTCTCATTAATGAAAGCAGGATCCAGGACTAATTTTGTCAAAGCTTCCAGCGAAAATCTGATAGGAAATTGCTTTCCCCGGTCAGTTGTACTGGTACTCGGTAGGGCCCGAAATATCAAGGATGGGCACAATGATGGTACCGACTAACGTGCCTGTACGGGATTGTTTGGCCGCCAGCGTACAAACACCACCTAAGTCATTCACTAAGGCGATTCCATGGAACGTGGAAAAGTCGTCACTCCGCCATGTCTCGCGATGCATGGCAAGCCAATCCCGCATGCGGGACAGGCAGAACCCGGCCTCCTGGCCGCACTGCTGTGCTGTCGACACGGCGATGCGATCTTCGTCTGTCGCATCTATCCGCCGGCTATCGTTGCGGGAAAGATACCGATACACCAACGGATTCGCAAGGATTCATATCCCATCCGTTAACAGGGAGGCGAAAATTATTTCGGAGGGGTGACGGCGAAAAAAACTCGGATTCTGCGTGCGGTCGGCGGCTGACCGTGACCCCCTGCCGAAATACCTGCAGAAAGTCGTTGGTGTAAAAATTGGTGCAACAAAGTGTTTCGTAGCTGCGATTATACGCTATTAACTGTCATTACCTAAAAACGCGGGGAGGCTTGACATATAAGCGGGAAGTGGTGGAGCATATCGGATTCGAACCGATGACCCCTTGCATGCCATGCAAGTGCTCTAGCCAACTGAGCTAATGCCCCCAAAAAATATCGCCAGCGAGAATTTTTGATCAGCCAATGAAATAACCGCTTTCGAGCAGTTCGTCCACCTGTACGTGGTAGGTGTGAAACATGCGTTTCAATTCGTCACGCATCTTCTCGGTCGCCAGAAAATAGGTATTCAGCTGGTCGTAATCGACCCGCGGGAAGGCCAGCGAATATACGGCGCGGCCGGTGTCCCGATCGAAGGCGAGAAAGCTGATCTCCGTGTCCGATGAATTCCCGAAATTGTAAAGCAACTCGTGCCGGATCGCGTCCAGGCCCTCGGAATTCTGATACAATTGATATTTGACGTACTCGATGATCCGGTCGTCAAAGCCTTCGCGGCTCAGGGCAATCTTCTCGATGAAACTGCTGCGCCGGGTCGCCAGGCGGCAGACCGGCCTCTCGTCCTCGTCAAAGTCATCAAAAATGCGTTTATACAACTCGTCCATCTGTTCCAGCGCTTCGTTCAGCTTGTCGGTGATTGAGCGCGGTATGAAATAGACGAGGTACCGGTTGGCGCCATCACGATAGAGGATGGGCGTCTCGAAAAGATACTGCGTATTGCAGATTGTACACCGGGTCGTGTTCAAACTGCCGTCTATCAGCCGTGCGAGATCCTCACTGCCCTCGTGAATGAGGGTTACCGGATCGAAGTCATTCTCTGCCTGGCAGTTCGGGCATAATACCGTTGTCGTTCGATTTACCATCGACAAGTTCTGCCAATTTCCATTCATGTACGGCGAATGACGCCAGCCCCCCGCCGCCGGTCATCGCTGTGCTTCGTCAAAATACTGATATTCGTGACCCCCTTAAGGTGTCAGCAATTATATGGAAAATCAAGCCGCAAGGCCCTACGTGTTTTCGCGGAGTCCGCAAAAACAATGCGCTTCGGGCGGCGCAGACAACACGTCATCGTTCACTTATTCGGTCACTTAATCGACGACCCACGATGCCGTTTTCGATTACGTTCAGCCGCCAGCAAACGGATGAACGACGACGATCCAGATCGATCGTTGGGTCCCGCATGCGGGACCCAACAGCCTGGCCCATCGGGTCAGGCACGATCCCGCCGAGGCGGGATCGTGGCAGCGCTTTGTCGATGCGCCTTAAGTAGTGGCTGAACAAAAACCCGCGATTCCCCAACTCGCGGCGGGGGTCCGCCATTGCTCCACGCTCAATCTGACGGCAAACGAACCCACTTGGAGCGTCGGCGGGCCTCCGCCGAGGGGTATTCGTTCAGGCACTAAGTAAACGCCTAATTCTTGCGGACCATCCGAAGTGCCAGAACGTAAACTGCAAGGGCGAAGAGCAGGAAGTAAACGATCGAAACCCACGCAGCTGCACCGGCGGACACGACGCCGTCACCGCCCGCGTAGAAACAGGCGCGCATCAGATTAAGAGCATGGGTCAGCGGGTTGATCTGCATCAACCAGTACAGCCAGACCGGCGTGCCCTCCAGAGGAAAAGCGGCGCCGGAGAAGATCCATAAGGGAAAGAGGATCACACTCATCAGCGCGTGATATTCGTGAGTCGACTTCAACGGCCAGGCCAGGACAAGGCCGACAGTCGTCAGACCAAAGCCGGTGATGAACATCCAGCAGCAGAGCATTACGAAGCCCGGGCCGGTCAGCGAAATCCGGATCAGGGGTGTGAAAATGACGATCAAAAACAAGAGCGCCTGCAGCATCCCCAGGATTGTGCCGCCGAGTACTTTCCCGAGGACGATCGCCGAACGGGCGACAGGCGCCACCAGCACGGCCTGCAGAAAGCCCTCACGCCGATCTTCGATGATCGTGATCGTGGAAAAAATGGCCGTGAACATCAGGATCATCATAATGATGCCCGGGTAAAAGTATTCGATGTAATCGAGACCGGCGCGACCGCCCGGGTAAAACGAGGCGTTTAACCCAAATCCGATAAATATCCAGAACAGC
>Ga0310123_10003451_pt1 | contig 12242 bp, 16 predicted proteins | sample CB6_AW_1057_MG_FD_203505 | JGI IMG/M metagenome (GOLD analysis project Ga0310123, IMG submission 203505) | Marine microbial communities from Western Arctic Ocean, Canada - CB6_AW_1057 | ecosystem: Environmental > Aquatic > Marine > Oceanic | place: Canada: Western Arctic Ocean | collected... | reverse complement strand
TTAAATTTCATGAGGCTATGAAGCACGTGCCCCATAAAGATGTGGAAGTTTGGGGAACCGGAAATGCTAGCAGGGAGTTCCTCTATGTAGATGATTGTGCTAGAGCAATAGCTCTTGCGGTAGAACACCATAATGACCCAGAACCTATCAACATAGGGACTGGAGCAGAGATAAGAATATCCGATCTAGTAGAATTGATTGCTGATCGAATGGGATATAACGGAAACATCGTGTGGGACTCATCAAAACCTGACGGCCAACCGAGAAGAAGATTGGATATTTCTAGGGCGGAACGTTCTATCGGATTTCAGCCTCAAGTTTCTTTAGATGAAGGCTTGGATAAAACTATAGAATGGTTTAAATCAAATGATATCAGCAATAGTATTTAGTAAAGATCGTGCAGCACAATTAGATCTCCTACTGAGAAGTATAGAAAAGAATTGCCCACACTTTTTTGAAGTTTGCGTTCTGTATACTTACTCTGACGAGGAGTTCAAGAGGGGGTACTCCCTAGTTCAAGAAAAATATCCCTCTCACGAAAGATACCACTGGGTAGACCAATCCAACTTCCAGAAAGATCTAGACAATCTAGTAGACAGATCAACCCAGTATCTATGCTTTTTCACTGACGATGACATAGTGTACAGAGAATCGGAGCTTAGAAGGCATAATATAAATGATATATTCACAGCGTTTCCCGACATGTGCTGCATCTCTATGCGTCTTGGGAAAAACATTTCTATACAAGACCAATACACAGATGAAAAATGTATCCCTCCAATGGAGGTGGTCAAATTTGACGATGTGGTATTATGGAATTGGAAGAGGGTTGGTGCTGGAATAAGCAATTTCTTCTACCCGTTTTCTGTGGATGGACATGTCTACAGGAAGTCGGATATAAAGATCTTGTTTTCCAAACTTGAATACAACGATCCTAATGAGCTTGAAGGGAGGGCTTTTTTACATGCCTACAGCCTACCTCCTCTCATGGGTTGTTTCGACACAAGCTCGGTAGTTAACACTCCCATAAACCTATGTGGACCTTCAACAAAAAACAGGGCCGGGGAAAGGTTTGGTATTACACTTAAAGAATTGAACAATGACTATCTAAAGAACAGGGTTATAAATTTAGAGAATATAGACTTCTCTAATATAAAGGGGTGCCATCAGGAATTAAAAATGGAGATGACCGATGCTTCTTGATTTCGATCAGTTAATAAAAAAGCACGACGTTAATATAAGGGGCTGTATACATATAGGCGCATACATTGGGCAAGAGATTATACCATATATAAAACACGGAATCGGCCATATCATCTTCTTTGAACCTCAAGAAGAAATATTTGAGATATTGGCACATAACATAAACACCGTTTCCAACGAAAATACGAATGTGGTTCTGGTAAAAAGGGCTGTAGGAAACGAAAACAAAAGCACCACAATGTTTCTGTCCAATACTCCGGGTGGCATTAACAATGGATCTGGAGCCTCTAGTTCACTGTTAAAGCCCAAGAAACATCTAGATCAGTACCCCCACATCACCTTTCCAGAAACTCAGGATGTGGAGATGGTCAGGCTGGATGACTTCTGGTATTTTACAGAGTTAGACAAAAGCTACTACAACTTTATGAATATAGATGTTCAGGGATATGAGCTAGAGGTGCTAAAGGGTGCTGAAAAGACACTGGAAGGGATAGACTATGTTATGGCAGAGATTAACAGAGACGAGGTGTATGAGGGCTGTGCTTTGGTTGACGAAATTGATGAATTTCTTGGCAACTATGGATTCCAGAGGGTTGAAACCTCATGGGAGGGTGGTACTTGGGGTGATGGATTCTACAAGAAAATAGGACATACGTATTCAATATGAGTATAAAAAACCTAGTTACACTCAGTGACAAGAATTATCTTGAGAACGGACTCTGTTTATATGATTCGCTCAAGGAGCATTCCGACAATTTCTACCTGCACTACTTAGCTCTAGACGAGCAGACACACAAGGTCTTACGAGAGCTTGATCTTGAAAATATGTTTGTGTACAGTCTGATAGATCTTTCCATAGACACCGACCTAGAGATATTGATTCAGAATAACCCTTCCAGACCGATAGACACAAGCGACGGACAAAGCCCCTTCCATTGGGCCTTAGCTTCTTTTTTCTGCAACTTTTTAGTTGAGCAGTACAAAATACCCCATGTGATGTACCTAGATTCTGATCTTCTTTTTTATGACTCGGTAGAAAAAATATTTGATTCTATTGGTAAGAAAAGCATAGGGCTTATCACACATAAACATATAAAGCTTGACAAGGACTTAAAAAATCCGGGTTATTATAATGTCGGGGTTATATATTTTAGAAACAATAGAGTCGGTAAGGAATGTTTGCGGTTCTGGAGGGATTGCTGCGTCAACCCAAATAACCAGTTTTCAGATGTCTTTGGTTCTTGTGGGGACCAAAAATATCTTGAGTTATTTGAAGACTTTTTTGATAAGGATGAAATAAAAGTACTCGACAAAGAGATTGGTCACGGTGCTCCTTGGAGCTTTGTTCTTTTTGATTTCATAAGTCCGACTCGCGTGGTTTGGAAAGACCCCGTACACCTAGTGCTTGAGGAAGACTCTCTTGAACAGGACATCGTGTTCAATCACTTCAGTCACTTCACCCCCAATTACGACTCAGACAGCTATTCGGTAGACCGAGGGGGTGAATGGGGTCCGAGACTTAGACAACATCCGGGCGTCAAAGAAGTTTACGATGACTATTTTGAAAAACTTAAAGAGGCAAGAAAGAGATATAATTTACCATAACCCTTTTTGGAGTAGATGTAAATGTATGCCGGGCGAGACAGAGGACTAATTATAGCAGAAACCCTAAAGGAATTCATCTCGAATAAATTTGTCTGCGAGATTGGATGTAACGATGGAGAGATACTATATGAGTTGTCAAAGTATTCTAAAAAGGCGATTGGTATAGAAGTTACTAAAGAGCCATACGACGAGGCAAAACAACTGGAGTATAAGTGTGATACTGCCATAGTACATTCTGATGCCTACAGCTTCTTGAAGGAAAACACACATATAAATCCAGACTTATTTTACTTCTGGGCAAACTATAGAAAAAAGAAGAGCGGGATGCAATGGTGGGTGGAAAGAATTCTAGAATTGCGTGGAAAAACCAATCCAGTAATCGTTGCTTATATAGATGTGTCGGGACTTCAACTCGGCGCAGCGAGAGAAATACAGGAAATTTACGGTGGTGATATTATATTTCTGTCTTATGGTGTGAGTAGCATCAAATTTGGCCTTCTCATAATTCAGTCTAATGGACAGGTAGTGAACACAAGCCGAGCCTCACCAAGCATAAGCCGGTCTGAATACGATGATACAGTTACCGATGAATACGAGCAATGGATTAAAAAACTCTCTATAATTGATTACAAGGATGTATAAAAACAATGAAAATAACGTTCGGAATGATAGTGTTTAATGGAAACTATGTCCTAGAGGAGGTTCTAGCTTCCGTTTATCCTTACGCGCACCAGATTTTAATTGCGGAAGGCCCGGTGCAGTTCTGGCAGTCCACCGGGCGTGTAACGTCTTCCGATGGAACCAACCAAATCATCGACAACTTCCCAGATCCCGACAACAAAATCTCCATTACTCACGGGCTATATTCTGAAAAAGAAGAACAATGCAATGCTTACATGAAGAATCTTTCTCCAGAAACCGACTATGTATGGAACCTAGATTCTGACGAAGTTTTTAAGCCCGAAGATATAGAGAGGGTGATTTCCCTCCTAGAGGAAGAACAATACACTACAGTGGGATTCAAGAGTTGTTCCTTCTATGGAGGCTTTGATAAAATTTTGGGGGGGTTTGAGGAGAGCGCAGAGTTCAACAGGGTCTGCAAGGTGTATCCCGGCTCCACTTGGGCCTCTCACAGACCCCCTAGAATGAAGCATGAGACCGAGGGGCTGCCAGAAAAGCATCTAGACTTCAACGCCTTATATCAAGAACATGGGGTGAGAATGTATCATTACTCCTATGTATTCCCATTTCAAGTAGCCCAAAAGGTTGCTTATTACAAGGCGGCTGTTAGTAAAGATAACTGTATTGACAACTACTTCGATGAAGTATATCTTCCTTGGGTGATGGGAGACGAATTACAAAAGTCTCTGGTTGAACATAAATATGAAGGGGTTCATGAGTTCAAACCTAGATCTCGCGGCGAGTGTAAAACCAAGGACTTTGACGGCGAGCACCCGGAAATAATAAAAGAGAACATGACGAAGCTCAAAAATAGATTTGTGGAACAGTTATCGGAGTTTGTTCATAAATGAAATATATAGATTCTTGGAAAGACCCAGAAGTCTTTAAATATCAGTTAGCCTTAAATCAGAGACAATTATCTCCACAGGGAAAATATCCTTCTCACTGGCATCATTTTATTGACTGCATGGACGAGCTACAAAACATAACCCGGATTGTGGATATAGGCTGTGGGGCTGGAGCATATTGCGCCTTATCTCAAAGACATTTCCCTGACAAAGAGTATATTGGGTATGACTATTCTGAGAGCGCTATTTCTACGTCAATAGATACTTGGGGTGGGAACTTTGAATGCAGAAGCTATGAGGATTTGTCAGAAAACGATATTAAAACAGGAGATGTTGTTGTAGCAAACGCCCTATGTGATGTTCTTCCCAACGGGGATGAGTGTTTTGAACATCTCCTATCATTAAAAGCTGACAGCTTAATAATTCAAAGAATGAAAATAACAGGATGGCCAAGCTTCTATAAAACATACGATGCATACAACATAACAACATACGCTTTTAATCATAAAGAACAAGATGTTATTGATTCTATACAAAAGTACGAATATGAATATAAAGAGTCAAGGATGGATCAGGTAAGTTTTAATTTTTTACTGAAAAGAATAGTATGAAAAAACAAATAGTTTATACAGAACCCGTCCTTGAAGTGGATGACAATATATGTATAGTTGCTTCAAGCATAAACTTGCTCGATAACAAATATGGAAAAGAAATCGATGGATTTGATGACGTGGCGAGGTTCAACAGAGCGCCAACAGATAGGTTTGAAGAATATGTGGGGGCAAAGACCACGATTAGAATAGCCAACAACCATGTGTTCGCAAATATTCCTCACACGGGGTGGGCTACAGAAGGACAGCCAACTAATTTTATTAAGAATCAAAAGAACTCTAAGATTGTTAGAATTGGCCCCCATCCTTCTAATATGCCGATTGAACAGGCTCGAATGCATATAGATGAAACTTCAACCGCGCATATTGTTCCATTCAATGATGTGGTTCACCAGATGAGATACGCTAAAGAAAGCTGGGTTAGTAGCAATCCTTTAAGAAGCGATTTTATTCCCAGTATAGGGATCGCTTTTGTCTGGATGTGTATCGAAAGTGATATAACCCCACATCTTTTTGGATTTGGGGTAGACGAACCTCCAGAAAATGCCACTCATTATTGGGAGGAATGCAAAGTGGCGGCAGGTCCATGTCACAGATATTCCGTAGAGAGAGATATGTTAAGAGAAATGGAAGCTAATAAAAAGGTTATTATCCACCGATGAAAACTAAATTTCTAGATCTCGGTAAGCAGCCAATAGCAAACGCATTCGTGACCCAAGAGATGTGTGAAGGTGAGTTCCTTTACGATCTAGAGGTGGGATTTGATTCAGAAACAAAGCTCGTCTCGCACATGAATTTTGTTGACCCATCTCTTATGTTCAATGATACCTACATGTATCATTCTTCCGGGTCTCAAACTATGCGTAATCACTTCACCAAGATAGCGCAGTTAATCAACTTCTATTTTCCTCGGGAAAAGGTTTTGGAAATCGGCAGTAATGACGGCGTTTTTCTACAACACTTTGATTCCAAAAAGGCTTTTTCAGTTGAGCCTTGCAAAAATTTTGCAAAAATAACAAGGAGCTTGGGCTATACCACCTACGACGACTTTTGGAACATCGAGCTTTCCAACATAATAAAAGAGATCGAGGGAGAGGTAAAAATAGTCTACTCCGCAAACTGCATGTGCCACATACCTGATATAGAAGAAGCGTTTAAAGCTGTTGAAAATATTCTACACAAAGACGGGGTGTTCATTTTCGAAGATCCTTCTGCGCTTGAGATGCTGGAGAGAAATTCATACGACCAAATTTACGACGAACACGCCCACATATTTTCAGTCACCGCCCTAGACAGTGTCTTAGAAAGATGTGGTTTGGAAATATTTCACATAGAGAAAACAAAGGTGCACGGTGGCTCAAATCGTATCTTTGCCCAGAAGCTACAGTCTCCTAAATATAATAACAACATGGTACATAAAATAATATCAGATGAATTTGAGGCTGGAATAGACAGTATAACAACCTACTATGAGTTTTCAGAACGGGTTAAAAAATCAAAGAGAGATCTGATAGAATTGCTATCCAGACTTAAAAGAGGTAGGAATAAGATTGTGGGGTATGGAGCCACTTCCAAATCTACGTCAATATTTAATTACTGCAACATAGGTCCAGATATAATAGATTATATCACAGACACCACAGCTTCTAAGCAGGGAAAGTTATCGCCGGGAATGCACATTCCAATTGTTTCTCCGCAAGAAGGATTTGATCTATCTGTAGACTATGCATTTTTAGGAGCTTGGAATTATCTAGAGGAGATACGACAGAAGGAGTTCCACTTCATTAGGCGTGGTGGTAAATTTATAACGCATGTTCCTAGAGTATCTCTCATATGAACTTCCTTATAACTGGGGGTTTGGGCCATATAGGATCTTTTTTCCTCAGTAAAATTCCCGCTAAGCACGGTGTAAGAGTGGTAGACAATCTATCCTCCTCAAGATGGAATTCAATCTTCACCCTGAATAGAAAAATTGATTTTAGGGAAAAGGATATAAAGGAAGTTGACTCTTCAGACCTAAAAAATATTGATGTGGTTATTCACTTAGCAGCGATAACGAATGCGGTAGACAGCTTCGCTAACAGATCACAAGTAGAAATAGTTAATGTACAAAACACTGTCGAACTCATAAACAGGTGTAAATCTTTTGGCATTAAACTTTTCATCTTCCCTTCTTCAACAAGCGTCTACGGAGTCTCTGCGGAAAAGGTTTACGAAGATGATAGTTCTTATATTAATCCGCAAAGCCCTTACGCAACCTCAAAAATAGCAGTAGAAGAAGAAATAGTTTCCAATTTAGGAGAAGGCACAAAGTACCTAATTCTTAGGCTAGGGACCATTTTTGGAGTGAGTCCGGGCATGAGATTTCATACTGCTATAAATAAGTTCTGCTACCAAGCCTCTTCTGGTAAGCCGTTAACTATATGGAAAGAGAACTATAGAACACACAGACCATATCTAGGGCTGGAAGACTGTTTCTTTGCAGTTACTCATCTCGTACAACGTCCAAAATACTGGAACCAAATCTATAATGTTATAACGGATAACTTTAAAACAAAAACTATTATTGATATAATAAGCAAATACATCAACATAGAGAAAAAAATGGTAGATTGTCCAATGCTAAATCAGCATACATATAAAGTTAGTGATCAGAAAATTAGAGACGCCGGATTCACCCCTATGGATAATGTGGAGCTAGCTATTGAAAACACAATCGATCTACTCAGATATATTGTTTGAGCCGAACTCCATGAAAACAGTCTTAGTATCAGGTGGTGATGGCAAGTTTGCAAAAGAATTGCAAACATATTCTGGACGTTTGAAGGACTATAATGTTCTTTTACTACCTAAGCGTGCGATGAACGTGGAGGATTTTGGGCAGGTAGACTACATGATCGATATGGTCAAGCCAGATTACTTTATTCATGCTGCCGCTCTAACCAGACCGATGTCTCTCCATGAAGAAAGTCCTCACAAGAGCATTTCCACAAACATTATTGGGACCAGTAATGTTGTCTTGGCATGCATGAAACATAATACTAAGCTTATATATATATCCACCGATTATGTCTACCCCGGAGACGAGGGTAATTACTCCGAGGACGACCCCCTCCTTCCATTCACAAAATATGGGTGGTCTAAGCTGGGAGGAGAATGCTCTGTTCATATCTACGACAACAGCTTGATATTACGGATGTGCATGGCCAATAAGCCGTTTCCCCATACGAACGCATTGGCGGATGTCACCAAGAGTTTCATTTATAATGATGAAGCTGCGAGAATCACACTGAGACTTCTGGATGAAACGGGTATAATAAACGTAGGGGGAAGGGCTGAGACAGTCTATGAATTCGCTAGACGGGAAAACCCAGATGTCGGAAAAACATTTCTCAAGGATGTCGCGGATGTTACCATGGGCGTGGATTCTTCTATGGATATTAGTAGACTAAAGAAAATAACTGAATCAGAACTCTTCTAGGAAGATAGTTAGTGAAATTTAACGAAGATGACAGAGCACAAAGACTGATTGATGTTTTTCCTAAAGTTAATGGTCAAATAAATATTTCGCATGTAAACTCTACGAACCACATTGTTGCTTGGCATAAGCACGAGATACAGACCGACTATTGGTTCTGCGTCAAAGGATCTTTTAAGGTTGGTCTAGCGGAACCAAACGGAAACGAAAATGGAAAAAAATATGATGTAAGCTGGGAATATCTTTCGGATAAAGTTTCTAAAATGATTTCTATACCACCCGGAGTGTACCATGGATACAAAGCTTTAGAACCCGGCTCAATTATGCTTTATTATCTTTCTGAGAAATACAATCCAGATGACGAGCATAGGGCGGAGGTTGGAGATTTTAACGAGTGCTGGGATACGGAGAATAAATAATGATAAATTCTAAGATAAAAGATATAACGAAGGGTCCAGTTTTTCCGATACCTCCTTCATACAAAGATACCGGTGAACTAGACGTAAGCTCCACAACAGACTATATAAACTTCTTGGAAACTAATGGAGCTACCACCATAGTAACAACTGCGGGAACATCTCAGTACAATCTGCTTGACGAATACGAGATAAGAAGATTGAACGAGATCTGCTCGGCTGCTTTTTCCGGGGTTAAGATATTAGGTCTTCCAGAATTTCCAAACACAAGACTGGCAAAAGAGATAGAATGGTTAAATGAAAATGTAGAAGACGATGGAAAAATATATCTTATGGGAGTTTACCCAGAAAGGTATTATGGTGACTCTTCAATAATAGATTATTTTCATTTCATAGCCGATAAAAGCAACTTCCCCGTACTTTTCCACGGAAGATTTATGCGTCGTGGGAATGGGGGCTTGTATGACTTCACTTCTAGTCTTATAAATAAAGTGGCAATTCATCCAAACATAATTGGAATGAAGGAAGAAGGATCTTCTTTTAATATTGCATATGATGTGTGTAAAGACATAGATAAGGATGATTTTGCAGTAATAGTTGCTGGTGGCAGCATGAGAAGATTTAATTTGCTCAAACCAACAGGGGTTCAGACATTCTTGTCTGGAGTGGGTAGTATTTTTCCTGAAATAGAAATAGACTATTTCAACAGATTAATAAACCTAGAACACACAATGGAACATTTTATAATAGAGCATTTTGAAAATCCACTATTCGATACCTTCATGGAAATTGGATGGCATAAATCAATGAGGCAGGCGCTAAATCAAAAAAATATTTGCTGCTTCTTTAACAGGGCGCCATTTCCAAGCACAACCTCAGAAGAAAGCGATGCTATTTTTAGGACTCTCGCCATTATAGAAGATAGGCTAGCATGCTTCAAAGAGAAAAATTTTAACTATTCAATATGAGGAACGTAATGAAACCTGTTTGGATTCTAGGCCCGTGCGCTATCGATAGTAGGGAGCTATACTTTAGCATAGCAGAATATCTCAACAATTTTATGGGAGATAGATATTGGTTCTATAAAGCCTCTTTTGATAAAGCCAACAGAACTTCGCTTTATGGAAACAGAGGAGTCGGGCTTGAAGAGTCCTTAGAAATATTCAAGGATATTAAACTATCATTCCCAAACATAAAACTCACAACAGACGTTCACGAGGTATGGCAGGTAGAAAAACTATCCCCATACATAGACGCAATACAAATCCCAGCATTCCTTTGTAGACAGACAGATCTCATAATAGAATGCGCAAAGAATTTTGACATAGTGAATGTTAAGAAAGGTCAATGGCTTGGCCCAAACAATATTGTGGAATCCATTGATAAAATCAAAGAGACTAATCCTTCTACACAAGCTTGGATTTGCGATAGGGGTTCGTCTTTTGGCTATGATAAATTAATAGTTGACTTCACTATAGTGGATGAGCTAAAAAAATATTATGATAGAGTCATTCTAGACTGCACTCATTCAACACAACGAAGTAGAAAAGTCTATGGTGTTCAAGGAGATAGAAGTTTAGCGGAAAGATATCTTCTTTCTTCTTCCATCTTTAACTATGACGGGGTTTTTGCTGAAACACATCCAAAACCAGAAGAATCTACTTCTGATGGAGATTGTCAAATAATCCTCAACAGATTACAAGATCTTATAGAAAGATCTGAATTAATAGGAACACAAAATGAAATACATAGACTTAGATCATCTTAAGAAAAATAAAATATCATATTTATCTCATTTTAAAAGAGCCATTTGGCTATCGTCAAACATGATCTTGGGTGGCGCACTTTGTTTTGTTCACGCATTTATTCCATTCATTTTTGTAGAGGCTGGCAGTAGCAAAATTAAAAGTCTTTATTGGAAATTAATTATGATAGGCACTAAAAAAGGTTATAAACATGGATAGGTTGTGCATAGTTCCCGCCAGAGGAGGCTCCACCAGATTTCCCAACAAAAATATATCCCTACTTGATAACAAGCCTCTCATATTTCACACGCTAGACATAATTGAGAGACTGTTCGACCAAATAATTTTCACCTCCGATTGCGACATAATGTTAGACATGGTTCGTGAAAGGTATACCAATGTTGAGACTTCGTCTAGACCGGAAGAGCTTGCCAGCAATACTTCTAAAGTGATAGATACCGTTAACTATTATCACGACAACATAACGTGTCATATAGATCAAATTTGGCTATGTCTCCCAACATGTCCTTTGAGAATGGAAAAAGATGTTATCAACGCCCAAAAATTGCTAACGGGAAATATTGACAGCGTAATCAGTATAACTGACTATGAGTTTCCACCAACACTAGGTCTAACGAAAGACGGAGAAGACATAATTTTTGACTGGCATGATTCCAACCCTTGGCAGAACAACAACCATAGATCACAAGACCATCCAGCTATCTATAGGCCCAACGGGGCAATATATGGGTCTTGGTCTGGGGCGTTTCGGGAAAATAGAAACTTTTATAAAGGAAGGGTAAAAGGATACTACATGCCAAAAGAAAGATCTATAGATATAGATAACAAAATTGATCTCAGAATGGCTCAAATAATACTGGAAGATTGCGATGTTAACTAGAGACGAATTTGAAGCCTTAAGGGTAGAGCACGCTAAAAAAATATTTGAGAATAAAGAACTACAGAAAGATGCCCTTGATGTTTTAACAGAGGCCGATAAGAATTACTGGATACACCAATCTAACTGGTTCGGAGAACCTGTACTCCAACTTCCTCAAGACATGTTTGCCATACAAGAGATTGTATATAAAACTAGACCAGATTATATAGTTGAGCTTGGGGTAGCTTGGGGCGGCTCCACATTATTTTACTCTTCCCTGCTGGGAATGCTGGGGGGAAGTAAGGTGGTTGGAGTTGATATTTATATACCTGACGACTTGGTCGAGAGACTATCTAACAAGCCTACAATGTCTGACATACACCTGATAAGAGGTCCGTCCACAGAAGAATCCATAATTAAAGACGTTCATGAGGCCGTAAATTATTCAGACGGATGCATGGTAATACTTGATTCATATCATACCGAAGAACACGTATTGCAGGAGCTAGAGGCATACAAGGATCTTGTTGGTAGTGGTCATTACATAATTTGTGCCGACACTATTGTTGAAGACCTGCCGGAACAGACTCATAGAAAACGAGAGTGGGGACCGGGAAATAACCCAAGAACCGCGCTGAAAAAGTTCCTAAAAGACAACGCTGATTTTCACGTAGACGAAGAAATCAGAAACAAACTCTTGTTTTCCTGTCATCCAGACGGCTATATCTTTAGAGAATAAAAGTGAACAATTTACTAACAATAATCTTAATTCTAA